>Ga0070669_100000193_pt1 | contig 53850 bp, 48 predicted proteins | sample KBSS53metaG_FD_64680 | JGI IMG/M metagenome (GOLD analysis project Ga0070669, IMG submission 64680) | Switchgrass rhizosphere microbial communities from Kellogg Biological Station, Michigan, USA - KBS S5-3 metaG | ecosystem: Host-associated > Plants > Roots > Rhizosphere > Soil ...
CTGCCGGTGATCACGGAAAAGCCCGGTATCGTGCGCTACCAGGATCTGATCGACGGCCGCACCCTGACGGAACAGGTCAATTCAAAGGCTATAATCGGCAAGGCGTTCGTCCGATCACAGGCCGACGGCGCGCAGTGCCTGGTCGAGATCCTCGATCACGTCGTCGGCGTCTTCCAGCCCCACGTTCAGGCGCAGCATTCCCTCGCCCACGCCCATGTCGGCGCGCCCTTCCGGGCCTACGCCGTGATGGGTGGTGGTGGCCGGGTGGCACATCAGCGAACGCGAATCGCCGATGTTGTTGGATATGTCGATCAGCTTGAGTGCATCGAGCAGCCCGTGCGCCTGGGCCCGCCCGCCATCGAGCACGATGGAAAAGATCGTGCCGCCCGCACTCATCTGGCGCATCGCCAGTTCGTGCTGCGGGTGGCTGGCAAGGCCGGGATAGAGGATCGTCGGCACGCGGCCTTCCACGAATTCCGCCACTTTCTGGGCATTGCGGCTCTGCTGCTGGATCCGCAGATCGAGCGTCTCCAGCCCCTTGAGCACCACCCAGGCGTTGAAGGGCGCGCAGTTGGGCCCGGTGTTGCGCTGGAACGGCAGCAGCACGTTGTCGATGAAATCCTGGCTGCCACACACCGCACCGGCCAGAACGCGGCCCTGGCCGTCCATCATCTTGGTTGCCGAATAGGCAACGACATCGGCGCCAAAGTCCATCGGGCGCTGCAGGGCATAGGTGGCAAAGGCATTGTCCACCACGGTGGTGATGCCGTGCCCCTTGGCCAGCTTGCAGACAAATTCCATGTCCACGATGCCCAGCGTCGGGTTGGCCGGTGTCTCGAAAAAGAACACCTTGGTGTTCGGCCGGATGGCCGCTTCCCATGCCGCATTGTCGGCGGCATCGATCAGGGTGCCTTCCACGCCAAAGCGCGGCAGCAGGCTTTCCACCAGCCAGCGGCACGAACCGAACGCGGCCTTGGCCGCCACGATGTGATCGCCTGCCGAAAGCTGGCACAAGAGCGCCGCAGTCATCGCCGCCATGCCGCTCGCCTGTGCGCGGCAGCTTTCCGCCCCTTCCATCAGGGCGATGCGCTCTTCCAGCATGGCCACGGTGGGATTTTGCAGCCGGGAATACGTCATCCCGTCCTGCTCGCCGGCAAAGCGCGCGGCCACGGTGGCCGCGTCGTCATAGGTAAAGCCCGAGGTCAGGAACAGCGCCTCGGACGTTTCACCCATTTCCGAGCGCCAGGTGCCACCGCGTACGGCCTTGGTGGCCGGGCGCCAGGATTGGGTGATCGAGCGGTCTTGTCCGGTGGTGCGTTTCATGGGCCGCAGCCTTAGTTTGCCCGGCACGGCCATGCAAGGCGTTGCACGGGCAGGGGCCATTGCACCCCGAGGGGCATCTGGCGTATCGCGCCCGTTCAATGACCCAGCCGATCCCGCTGCCGCCGCGCGCCTCCGAACCCGATCCGATCCGTGCCGTGCTGGCCATCGTGGCGGTCTTTGCCGTGCTGGTGTTCTGGCGGCTGGGCATCCCGTCGAAGATCATGTTCGATGAAGTGCACTACCTGCCCGCCGCCCGGCACCTGGTCGCGCTGTCCAGCCGGCTCAATCCCGAGCATCCTTTGCTGGGCAAGGAACTGATTGCGCTGGGTATGATAACCTGGGGGGACAATCCCTTTGGCTGGCGCTTCTTCAACGCGCTTTACGGCGTGATCGGGCTGTACGGGGCGATCCGCGCGTTCTGGTGGGCCAGCCTGTCGGGCCGGGGCACCGTGCTGTTCGGGCTGTTCATGGCCACCAATTTCATGTGGCTGGTGCTGTCGCGCATCGCCATTCTGGACATGGCGATGGCGGCCTCGCTCGCCCTGGCCTTTTGGCAATGGGCACTGGCGGCGCGCAAAGGTGCGCGCGTGCACCTGGTGCTGGCGGGCATGTTCATGGGCCTGTCGATGGGCGGCAAATGGAACGGCGTGCCGCTGATGGTCTTTCCCGGCCTGTGGTATGCCTGGGCGCGCTGGCAGGCGAGTGCGGGCCGTCCGCTGCGGGCGCTTGCCTGGCTATGGGGACGGCAGGGTGGCCCGGTGCCGGGCGTCTGCCTGGCAGAGGCCGCGCTGTGGCTGGGGATCTGGCCGGTGCTGGTCTATTTCGCCACGTTCGCCCCGGCGATGTTCTACACGATCAATCCCTTGAGCCCCTGGCACATGATCGAATGGCAGCAGACCATGCTGCGCCTGCAGGACAGCGTGGTGAAGCCGCACCGCTATATGAGCCACTGGTATCAGTGGATGTTCAATGCCCGGCCGATCTGGTTCTTTTATGAAAAGTGGGACGGCGCGCAGCGCGGGGTGCTGATGATCGGCAACCCCTACACGATGTGGGCCGGCCTCCCCGCGCTGGTGTGGTGCGCTGCCGATGGCGTGATGAACCTCTCGCGCCGCAGCCTGGCACTGCCGGGCAAGTGGTGGCCCACCGGGCGCGACAGGCTGTCGGCGCTCTCGGGCACGGTCGCGCTGTTTTATGTGGGATCGCTGTTCTTCTGGGCGATCAACGGCAAACCGGTGCAGTTCTACTACCACTACCAGCTCGCTGCCGTGTTCCTCGACGCTGCACTGGCGCTGGTCCTCGCCCAGTTGTGGCGGCGCGGCCTGCGCTGGCCGGCCTGGACCAGCGTAACCCTGGCGATCGCCGGCTTCGCCTATTTCTTCCCGATCCTGGCTGCCCTGCCGCTGCCCGGCGTCAGATCCTTCCGGCTGTTCTCGTGGATGCCGGTCTGGAAGTGAGGGACGCTGCGCTTGTCGATGCCCTTCTCAACGCCATGCGCCGCGCCACAATGATCACCGCCGCCAAGATCGCGCCCCCGCTGGCGCAGGCCATATCCTTTTGCGAGTCCCACAGATCGCCCTGCTGCCCGTTGTAGGCATCGGCATCCGTGGTCGCCATCACAACTGTCAGCAGCCATTCGAAGATTTCGTAAAGGCAGCTTCCCGCCATCACGAATTCCACCACGACATAGAGCGAAAGCCGCGGCCCGACCCCGCCCTGCCGCATCAGTGCTTGGCGGATCGGGTGCACCATCAGTACGCCGAACGAGAAGTGCACCAGCCGGTCATAGGAATTGCGCGGCAGGCCGAGTAGCCGATTGGGGCTCGGCAGACCCAGTGTCCGCGCCCAGCTTTCATAGGGCACATATGAATAGATGTATTTGCCGCCCAGCGCATGCAACGCCAGGAAAGCGCAGAAGCAGGCCAGCGCAGACGTGGATTGCGGGCGGCGCCAGGCCCACAAGGAAACGCCGCCCAGAATGGCCAACGTGGGCCCGTTCTGAAGCGGCGCGTAATAAGGGTATGGGGATGTCAGCAGGCAGTAGATCGTCCAGAGAGCGGTTCCCGCTACTATCGCCATCTGCGACAGTGGCGGCACCTGGGCACCGGATCGATCAGCCATACTTGCCCCACACGAACTTGCTCGACAGCGCGAAATTCCACACCGAGGCCAGCACGATGCCGACCAGCGCGGCCGAGATCGGATGGAAGCCGACGCGGACCAGCGCGGTGGAGACGCCGATGTTGGCGAGCATGCCAAAAGCGCAGGTGGCGGCGAATTTCAGCCAGCCGCGCGTCAGCGGCATGAAGCCGCGCAACCGCTTGTCGGCATACGTCAGTTCGTTGTTGAGCACGAAGTTGAAGGTCATCGCAGTCAGCGCGGCCAGGGTCTGGCCCACGATGAATGCGGTTTCCTTGGGATAGTGGCTGAGGGCAAATTCCTTCCCGAATAGGTGCAGCACCACATAGAGCACGGCAAGGTGCACCAGCGCGCCCAGGGCGCCGACGGTGCCGAACAGGGCAAAGCGGGTAGGAATGATGCGGCCGAGCCACTTGTCGTAAAGGCCGATGAGAAATTCAAACACGACGGTCCGGTCCAGTTTCGATTCGCCTTCGGCCCGCGCGGCGAAGTGCAGGGGAAATTCCTTTACCCGCAGCGGCGCGTCAACCGTGGCGAGAATGTCGAGCAGGATCTTGAAGCCCACGCCCGACAGGCGGTGCGCATCGGCGCGCAGCACGGTGGCGGGCAGCATGAAGAACCCGCTCATCGGATCGGTCAGCTGAACGCCGGTCACCTTGCGGGCAATGGCATTGGCAAGCCCCGAGGCTTTCACCCGGTCAGGCCGGCCCCAGGCCTCGGTGCTGGCACCTTCGGCAAAGCGCGAGGCATAGGCCACGTCGCATTCGCCGCTGGTGATTGCGGCCAGCATCTGCGGCAAAAGCGCGGGATCGTGCTGGTGGTCGCTGTCCATCACCGCCACGATCGGCGCGGCGGTGGCGCACATCCCCTCGATGGCGGCAGAGGCCAGGCCACGCCGCCCGATCCGCTCGATCACGCGCACGCGCGGGTCGGCGCGGCCGATGGCCCGCGCCACATCGGCGGTGCCATCGGGGCTGTTATCGTCGACGAAGATCGCCTCCCAGGCGAGGCCGGCCAGCGCCTTGTCGAGCCGTTCGACCATCGAGGCGATGTTCCGGCTCTCGTTGTAGGTCGGGAGAATGACTGCCAGTTGCAACATGGGGCGCAGCGCTTAGAGTCCGTTTGGAAAATGCGCAACGACGCATTTTCAGCACGGCACCGGCTCGCTCCCTCACCGGCCTCCCAATGATAGTACCCTGTGGGAGGCCGGGTGGGGGAGCGGGCCGGTGCCGCAAATCCGGCGAAGCCGGATTTCCAGAGATGCGCTTACAGCTTTGCCAGGACCGCGTCACCAATTTCCGCAGTTCCGGCCGTGCCGCCCAGGTCGCCGCCCAGCACGCCATCGGCCAGCACCGCCGCCACGGCCGCTTCGATCCGGTCGGCCGCATCGGCCAGGCCCAGCGAATGGCGCAGCAGCATGGCTGCCGAAAGGATCGTGGCCATGGGATTGGCCAGGCCCTTGCCGGCGATATCCGGGGCCGAACCGTGGATCGGCTCATAGAGGCCGAACGTGCCATATTGGGTCTGCCGCTCGCCCAGCGAGGCCGATGCCAGCAGGCCGATCGAGCCCACGCACATGCTGGCCTGGTCAGAAAGGATGTCGCCGAACAGGTTGCCGGTCACCACCACGTCGAACTTGCCCGGCGCGCGCACCAGCTGCATCGCTGCATTGTCGACATACATGTGTTCGAGCGCGACTTCGGGATAGTCCTTGGCCACTTCCAGGATCACGTCGCGCCACAGTTGCGAGGTTTCGAGCACGTTGGCCTTGTCCACCGAGCACAGGCGCTTGTCGCGGCCCATCGCCGCGCGGAATGCGACATGGGCGATGCGGCGCACTTCGCTTTCGCTATAGGCCATCACGTCATAGCCTTCGCGCTCGCCCTTGGCGTTCTGGCGAAATCCCTTTTCACCGAAATAGACGTCGCCGTTCAGCTCGCGCACGATCAGCAGGTCGATCGCGCCGGCCACTTCGGGGCGCAGGGCGGAATGGCTTTCCAGGCCGGCAAAGACCTTGGCGGGGCGCAAGTTGGCAAACAGGGTCAGTGCCTTGCGCAGGCCCAGGATCGCCTGTTCGGGGCGCAAGTGCCGCTCTAGTGCGTCACAATCGGGATCGCCCACCGCGCCGAACAGGATGGCATCGGCCCCGCGCGCCACGTCCAGCGTTTCGGGCGGCAGGGGGTGGCCCTTGGCCTTGTAGGCGCAGCCGCCCACCAGGGCTTCTTCCATCGCGATGCCCAGGTCGAGCGCCTCGATCACGCGGACCGCTTCACGGGTCACTTCCGGGCCGATGCCGTCACCAGGCAAAACCGCAATTTTCATGTCCAGGGCCTTTATCAATCCGATCCGATGCGCTTCAGCCGTTCCAGCAGAATCGCGCGCGCCGCCATAACATCGCGCCGCCGTTCGGCAAGCAGTTGGCTTGCAATGGCCGGACCATGGCTATCGAGCCGGGCCAGCAGGGCCGGCCAATCCCCGTTGCGCCCGGCTTCGTCCCGGCCAGGTGCCGGGGCCAGGCCATGCCCGCCTTCGCGCAGGAGCAGTGCTTCGTATCCCGCGAGCGCCCGCGCCCAGCCACGCGCCGATGGGGCCAGGCAAATGGCATCCAGCAGGGCCGCCAGTGCGGCATGGATCGCGGGCAAGGGCAGGCCTTCCGGCAGGGCCGCAGCCGTCAGCGCGCAGGCCCAGGCGATGCCGGCACTGGGAAGCGGTTCGGCCAGCCACGGGCCCCGGCTGCGTACCAGTTCCACCCGCGCGCTGGGCAGGCGGGTTTCGCCGCGCCGCGTCAGGTCGGCCGAGACCAGGTTGCCCGGAATCAGCACGGGTCGCAGCGTGCGCCCGCGTGCACCGGCGACATAGGCCGGCACCAGCCCGCTGTCCGCGCCCAGCAGCCGCACCACTGCGCCTGTTTCGCCGTGGGACAGAACGGCGCAAACGATGAACGGTGGTGGTGCCTGGTCTTGCATATGTGCCGCGACTGTGGCCCGCTGCGGCGGGAAAGTCCATTTCGGGCATTGGAACCGCGCGCCAAGTGCGTTAGGCTATGGACGATGAAGCAGCTATTCCAGCATGCCGCGATCACGCAGGGTATGACCGTCCGGGTGGCGGTCAATTTTCTGCCTGAGCAATCGCGCGTGGCGGCCGGGAAGTGGTTCTGGGTCTACCACATTCGCATCGAGAACGATTCGAACCAGGCAGCCCAGCTGATCACCCGGCATTGGCGCATCACCGACGGGCGTGGCCATGTCAGCTTTGTCGATGGCGAGGGCGTGGTGGGCGAACAGCCCCGGCTCGAACCCGGCCAGGCGCACGACTATGTCTCGGGCTGCCCGCTCGGCACGCCCAACGGCAGCATGGAAGGGCACTATACCATGCGCCACGACGATGGCAGCGTGTTCGACGTGGCCATTCCCTTCTTCCCGCTGGCCGCCCCGGCCACGGCGAACTGACGGCCAGGCAGGGGGCAAATCGACCGATGAAGCGGACCCATCTCCCGCTCAACGGGCTGCGCGTGCTCGACGCTGCGGCCCGCCACCTTTCCTTCACCCGTGCGGCCGACGAGCTGGCCGTGACGCCGGCCGCCGTGGGCCAGCAGATCCGTGCGCTCGAAGACCTGCTGGGCGTCGTGCTGTTTCGCCGCACGTCCAAGGGGCTGGAGCTGACCGACGAAGCCGCCGCCGGCCTCGATGCCATCCGCGAGGGTTTCCTGCGCTTTGAAGAAGGCGTCCAGGCCATGCAGGCGGGGCAGTCGAGCCACGTCTATACCATTGCCTGCCCGCGCGATTTCTTCGCCGCCTGGTTCAGCCAGCGTCTTGCCACGTTCCGCGCCGAAAACCCTGCCCTGCGCTTTTCGCTGGTGGGCGGGGATGGCGATATCGACTTTACCGAGGCGAACCTCGACCTGGCGGTGCGCTGGGCCGAAGGGCCGGGCGAGCTGGAAGGCATTCCGCTCGGCGCGCCCGAAACCGTGGTAGTGGCGGCGCCGGGTTTTGCCGAAACCAGCCACGACAACAGCGATGGCGCCTGGATCGGCTGGCCGGGCGATCCGGTTCCGGCAGGCGACGGGCGCGAGGTGGCCTTTTCGGTGGGCGATGCCGGCACCGCGATCAGCGCAGCGGCGGCGGGCCTGGGCAAGGCGCGGGTGCCATACCTTCTGGCCGAATACATTCTGTCCACCGGGCGCGTGGTGGCCCTTGGCGAGGTTGAACGCGGCCGTCGTGGCTATTGGCTCGTGGCGCCCTTGCCACAATGGCGGCAGAAAAAAGTGAAAGCTCTGGTCGCGGCGCTGGCACAAGCCTGAAATTCTGCCGCCAATACCCGCGCTTGCGGGCAATATTGCCAGTGATGCCGGGGTCTTGGGCCCGCGCGCGCATACGACCTGTTAACTGCATCGGCCCTATGTCGGCTCGATGGAAGTCCTTAGTGGAACCCCGCAGGCCCATCGTGATGGCGCGCTTGATCCGCCATCGTCGCAGTGGCCTGCCGCATCGGCGCGGCGTTGGCTGCGGGGGCGCGCTTGGCGAAGCCTGATCGGTTCGGTGCTGGGCGGTACGCATTGGCGCGGCCATCGCGGCGAAACCATGGTGGTTTCCTATGCCCACAACCTGTCGCGCCGTCTGCCTCTCCTGTCGCTGATGACGGTGCTGGGCGCGGCCGTGCTGGTCGTGCGCTTCCTTGGCGTGGTGCCGTGGTATTCCTTGGTGCCCGGCCTGGCGATGATGGTCTTTGCGGCGGAGCGGGGCTGGCACTGGATGCCGGCGCGGGTGGCGCGGCGGCCGGTTGCGTTGCGGCGCAAGGACGTGATCGAACTGCCGATGAGTGTCGGCCTTTCGGTGCTGTTCGTGGTGTCGTGGGCGCTCTACCTCTATTCCGTGGGCAACGAAGGCCAGCGCGCGCTGGTTTGCGTGCTGCTTTCGGTCGTGTCCGTGGCGGCGGTTCTGGGCCTGGCACACGCGCCCGCCGCAGCGCTGCGTCTTGTGCTCGCGTCGACGGTTCCGTCCTGTATCGTCTATCTGCTGGTGGACGGACTGGCCGTTTGGCCGGTGATTCTGGTCCTGGCGCTGGCCAATGTCACCGTCCTGGTCATGACGTTTGGCTTTCATGCCGATTTCGTGCGACTGGAGTTGTCGCGCCAGCAACTCGCGCGGCGCGAGCGGCTGGCGGCGCGACTGGCGGCGAGCAATTTCGAGCAGGCCTCGCGCGATGCCCTGACCGGCACCCTCAATCGCCGCGCGCTTCTGGCACGCCTGGGCGAGGAACTGGCCAGCATGCAGGGGGCAGCCTTGCCGTGGCTGGCGCTGCTCGATCTCGATGGGTTCAAGCACATCAACGATACCTATGGCCATGGCGCTGGCGATGATGTCTTGCGCGCCGTGGCGGCACGGATCGGTGTAATCGATGGCGTGGTTACCCATGGCCGATTGGGGGGCGACGAATTTGCCATCCTGTTCGATGGCGCTCTCGACGAGGCCGGCGTTGCGGCAGCGGCGCAGGCGTTGTCGGCGGCGGTGCGCGAGCCGGTTCCGCACAATGGCATGATGCTGCGGCTGCAAGGTTCCACCGGCATTCATCGTCTGCACGGCCAAGGGGTTAGTGGCAGCCTGGAACGCGCCGATGCGGCGCTATACAAGGCCAAGCGGCGGGGCGAAGGCGCTATCGAGCTGTTCGGCGCGGAAGACGAAGTGGCCCTGCAACACCGCAGTGCGATAACCCGCCAGTTCAACGATTGCCGCCTCGATGATCGGCTGCGCCTGCTCTACCAGCCATTCTACGATGTCGACAGCGCCAAGATCATGGGCTTCGAGGCCTTTGCCCGCTGGTCACCCGATGGGAACGAATGGCTGGCGCCCGGCGCGTTCATGAGCCTCGCCGCGGCAACCGGGCGCACGGGCGAACTGACCCGCGCGGTGCTGGCCCGCGCCTTGGCCGAATGCGACGCCTGGCGGCACGGGCTCACCGTGGCCATCAACCTGAGCCCGCGAGACATAACGCGCGAGGGGGCGGTCGACTCTCTCGATCGGCTGGTGCGCAATGCCGGGGCCGACCCGTCGCAATTCCAGCTGGAAATGACCGAGGCTGCCCTGCTGGCAGACCCCCGTCGCGCCAAGGCGCAGTTGCTGGCGTTTCGTACGGCCGGCTTTCGCCTGGCGCTGGACGATTTTGGGGCGGGCTGGTCCAGCCTCTCGCAATTGCGCGACCTGCCGTTCGACATGGTCAAGATCGACCGCGCGCTGGCGTCGGCTTTGGCCACAGACCCCGGCGCGCGCGCGATCGTGAGCACGATCGTGTCGCTGGCATGGCAACTGGGCATCGATTGCATGATCGAGGGGGTGGAGGACGAGGCCCAGCTCAACACCGCCCGCGCGCTGGGTATCCGCTTGATGCAGGGCTATCACTTTGCCCGTCCCGAACGGATCGACGTGGCTCTGGCGGCGATTGGCCGTGCCGTGGCGTGAACCGTTGGCTGCGCGCGAACGTCACTCCGGCGCAGTTCTCAATGAATATCCACGATAACCCGCTCGCCGCCCGGCGGGATCAGGCGGCGAAACAGGCGCCCGTGTTCCGAATAAAGCACAAGGCCCAACGTCACCACGCTGCAGGCGACGAATGACATCGTCAGCGGACGTGCCGTGCCGTCATACGCCTGGCCGATGGTGATGCCGACCAGCGAGCCGAGCAGCATGCGCGTGAACATCTGCATCGAACTGGCCGCCCCTGCCATGCGGGCAAAGGGTTGCAGCGCAATCGCGCTGAAATTGGCGCCGATAAAGCCCATCGCGCAGACATTGGCCGCCATCAAGGGCATGAAGTGCAACAGCGTCTGGTGCGGGCTGGACGCGGAGTAGACCTGCAGCGCGCTAAGCACAATGCAGGCCAGTAGCGCCGTTTGCGACACGCGCCGCGCGCCGAAGCGTTCGACGATGCGCGCGTTGAAAAAATTGGACAACGACATCGACAGCGCCGTCGCGCCAAAGATCAGCGGGAAATAGCGACCCGCGCCAAAGTGTTCGGCCACCAGCTGCTGCGAGCAGTTGACATAGCCCAGCATGGCTCCGAACACGAGGGCCGCCCCCAGGACATAGCCGACGGACGAACGCTCGATGGCCGAGCCGGCCATGTTGCGCGCGATCGTCATCGGCAGGATGAACTGGCGGTGAGCTGGATCAAGCGTTTCGGGCAAGCGCCAGTACACCCAGCCGCCCATGATTGCCGCGAGCAGGGCCAGCACGCCGAAAATCCAGCGCCAGCCGGCAAATAGCAGGACGAACTGCCCCACGCTGGGCGCCAGCATCGGCACGACCATGAACACGGTTGAAACGGTGGACAGGGTGCGCGCCATGCGATCCCCGGAAAAGCGATCGCGCACGATCGCAGCCGGCAGCACTGCCACGCCAGCACTGGCAAGGGCATGAAGCGCGCGCAACACCAGCAGCGTGTTGAAATCGGGCGCCAATGCGCAACCCAGCGCCAGCACCACATACAGCGCGATGGTGACGAGCAGCACCGGGCGGCGGCCGTGGCGATCGGCCAGCGCGCCGGGAACAAGCGAGCCCACCCCGGCCGAAAGCAGGAACACGCCCACCACCAACTGGCGCCGATTGGGATCGGTCACGCCCAGATCGGCGGCAATCTGGCCAAGGCCGGGCAACATGGCATCGATGGCCAGTGCCTGAAGCGCCATGAGCAGGGCCATCATGGCGATGAATTCACGCCCGCCCAATGCCTTGATCGTACGCTGTCGGACTGGTTGCTGGAACTGCATGGCGGTCCTATGGCATCCAGGGGCTGCCAATCCAAGGTTTTGTTGCAGCTGCGAGCGGCCATTTGTGGCATAAGCCAAGCACCCCATGCCTGCCCCTGACTCCTTTTCTGCTCTACCGGCGGATTCAGCCGATGAAGCGCCTGGCCTGCGCAAGATCATTCACGTGGACATGGATGCCTTCTATGCCAGCGTGGAGCAGCGCGATGCGCCCGAGCTGCGCGGGTTGCCCGTGGCCGTGGGCGGTAGCGCCGCGCGCGGGGTGGTGGCCGCTGCCAGCTATGAAGCGCGCACATTCGGCGTGCGGTCTGCCATGCCTTCGGCCCGCGCCGTGCAATTGTGCCCCCAGCTGGTTTTCTGTCGGCCCCGGTTCGATGTCTATCGCGCCGTGTCCCAGCAGATTCGCTCCATATTTCTGGACTATACGCCCGATGTAGAGCCGCTCTCGCTGGATGAGGCCTATCTTGACGTGACGCGCGACTTGCGCGGGATCGGCTCGGCCACGCGCATTGCCGAGCTGATCCGCCAGCGCATCCGGGCGCAAACCGGGCTGACTGCCAGCGCGGGGGTTTCCTACAACAAGTTCCTGGCCAAGCTGGCGAGTGACCAGAACAAGCCCGACGGCCTGTGCGTGATTCGCCCAGGCGAAGGGGCGGCTTTCGTTGCGGCGCTGCCCGTGGCGCGGTTTCACGGCGTGGGCCCGCGTGGCGTGGAAAAGCTGGCGGTGCTGGGTGTGGCGACCGGGGCAGACTTGCGCGCCATGGATCTGGCCAGCCTGCGCCAGCATTTCGGTGCCCAGGCCGATTACCTCTATCGTGCCGCGCGCGGGATCGACTTGCGCAGCGTGCAGGCCGACCGTCCGCGCAAGTCGGTCGGGGCAGAGCGCACGTTCGATCGTGACCTGTCTTCCGGCCCGGTGCTGCGCGAAACGCTCGAAACGATCATCGATCTGGCGTGGGAGCGCGTTTCCCGCGCCGACGCCAAGGGCCGCACCGTCACGCTGAAGCTGAAATTCCGCGATTTTTCGGTAATGAGCCGGGCACGTTCCATTTCTGCGCCGGTTGCCAGTCGGGATGCACTGGCAGAGGTGGCGCGCGGCCTGCTCGACCAAGTCCTGCCTCTGCCGCAGCCGGTGCGACTGATGGGCGTGACGCTTTCGGCGCTGGACGAGCCGGGCGATGTCGCCGCCGCCGCCCGCCCCTTGGGCCAGGCCGAACTACCCTTCTGACGCTGCCGCGCGGCTGGCTTGCCACAGGGCGAGCATGTCACGCGTGGCGGCGCTTGTGGCGGGCGGAAGCGCATCGAGGGCAAAGAACGCGGCAGCCAGCAATTCGCGCCCATCGGCGCGCGGCGTCCCTTGTGCCGATCCGGCCACCAGCGCGATCTGGTTGAGCCAGCCGCCGCGATCGCGCAAGTGATCGGCAAAGTGCACCGCATCTGCCAGCTGGCACCCGGTTTCCTCCGCCAGTTCGCGCGTGGCTGCAGCGACCGGCGTTTCGCCCCGAGCCACGCCGCCGCCCGGAAGCATCCACGCATCGCTGCGGTGATAGCTGTGCCGCACCAGCAGGACCTGCCCTGTCGCATTGCGTGCCACCACCATGCAGCCCGGCACGGGCCGGCGGCGATGGCGCCACCATGCCACGCGCAGCCGATGGGCAAAGCGCAGCGCTGCGCGGTGCAGCCAAAGGGGCACAAGGAGAGGCATGGGCGGCCACGCTAGGCGTTAGAGGAACCGAAATCGAGGCTTTACCGCACCCTGCGCATCGACGGCTGGACTACGCTGCGTGCGTAACGGGCAGGGCAGGCATGGGACGCTGGGCGCAGGGAATAATGGGATTGGCAGGGCGGCCTGCCTTGCTGCGTGGCCGCAGCGCGCGTTTCGGCCAGCACGCGCGGCCGCTTTCCGAGCAGATGGCGGAACTGGGGCTGCTGGGGAGTGCCGGCGCGCTGCTGGGTGTGCTGGGGTGGGTGCTGCTGGCGCCGCTCGGTCCCGCCCAGGCCGATGGACAGACCGGATTGGTGGTGCTCGATGCGCCGGCGCGGGCGGATCTGTTTGGCCAATTCGATCCATTTGCGCGGAATGCCGGGGGCAGTGGTGCCGCCGCCGATACCTTGCCGTTGACATTGCTGGGCACGCGATCGCGGGCCGATGGGGTGGGCGGCAGTGCCATCCTGGCGGGCGCCGACGGCGTGCAGCATGTTGTGCCCGTGGGGCAGGATGCGATGCCGGGCGTGCGGCTGGCTGAAGTGTCGTTCGATCACGTCGTCCTGCTGAGAAGCGGCGCGCGCGTGGTACTTTCGCTTGTTCCGCACGATGGGCAGCAGAATGGCGAGGGCATGGCGGCCGACGATGCCGGCAAGGGCGGTGCGCCGCCGCCCGGCGCTACCTCTCCGCGTTTCGGCCTGGTCAACGACGGACGCGACATGGCGCTGGTGCTGGCGGATGATGGCGGGCAGGCCACCGGCCTTGTGAGCGCGGACCGCATCGTCGCCATCGCCGGGGCCAAAGTGACTGGCCCCAACGATGCGCGCAGGCTGGAAACGCTGCTGGCCTCTGGCAAGGCCGTTGCCGTGACGGTGCGGCGCGATGGGCGCGATTTGCCGCTTTCGCTGGGCAGCGCAGGGCGTGCGCCATGAAGGCGCGGTTTGCCTTGCGGCTGGCGCTGGCTGTCTGCTGCGTGATCGGATCGCAGGCGTGCTGGCCGGGTGCCGCCCGAGCGCAATATCGGCTCAACGTGCGCGAGGCAGACATGCGGGCCTTCATTGCCGATGCCGCCGAAGTGACCGGGCGCACGTTCATTGTCGATGCGCGGGTGGGCGGCAAGGTCAGCGTGGCGAGCGAGCGCGTCTTGAGCGCAAGCGAGTATTTCGAGGTGTTCCTTGCCACCCTGCGCGCCAACGGCCTGGTGGCGGTGCCCACCGGCAATGGCGCCTTTCGCATCCAGCCCGTGGAAGGTGCCGCCAGCCAGCCGACGGGCACGCTTGGTGCACGCAACCAGATGGTCACCGAGATTGTCCGCCTGCGCAACGCCGATGCCGCCCAGGCGCTCGATACGCTGCGTCCGCTGGTCAGCAAGGATGGCTCGCTAACGGCCAACAAGGCCGGCAATTCGCTGGTCGTGGTCGATTACGCCGACAATGTGGCGCGTATCCGGGCCCTGGTGCGCCAGATCGACCAGGAAGGCAGCGCGGTCCTGACGGTGGACCTGGCCCATGCCGGTGCGCGCGATGTGGCGGCCGCGCTGACGCAATTGATTGCGGCGGGCGATGGAGAGCGAACGCCGGCCAGTGTCGTGGCGGTGGACAGCGCCAGCGCAGTAGTGCTGCGCGGCGATCCGGCCACGCTGGCCCGGCTGGCGGAGGTGGCCCGCCGGCTCGATGCGCGGGCGGGCGAAGGCGGTGCAATCCGCGTGCTGTGGCTCGACCATGCCGATGCCGCGCTGCTGGTGCCCGTGCTTGAACGGCTGGTGGGCGGCAGCGGTGGAGAGGTCAGCGCCGGATCGGCTGCGCCGGTTTCGCTGGGTGGCATGGGCGGCGGCGGCGTTGCCGCCGGCGGCAACGGCATGGGCGGCGCGATGATGGGCAATCCGGCTGCTGGCGGCGCCGATCCCGGCGGCGGGGCGGCCAATCCATCGGGCGGCACCATGGGGAGCCTGGGCAGTGGGCCGATCCGTCTCGATGGCGGGCGCGGCACGGCCACGATCACGCGCTATCCCGGTGCCAATGCCGTGATCATTTCCGCCCCGGCCGACGAGCAGCGCCGCCTGGCCGACCTCGTCCACGCGCTCGACCTGCCGCAGCAGCAAGTGCTGGTAGAGGCGATCATCGTCGAAGTCTCTGACGATGTGGCGCAAAAGTTGGGCGTGCAGATGTTGATCGGAGGCAGGGACACACCCTTTGCCGTGACCAGCTTTTCCAGCGGCGCGGCCAATATCCTTGACCTGGCCGGCGGGCTCTATGCCGATCGGCTGGACCGCACGACCACGGTGATCAACGGCGCCACGGTCACCACGTCGAGCAGCAGCGCGACGGCCGATCTCTTGCGGCAGAATGCGGCACAGGCAGCGCTGGGCGCACGCGGGGGGATTGCCGGCTGGGCCACGAGCCTGGGCGGATCGGGCTTTTTCGGCACGCTGATCGATGCCGTGCGGGCAGACAGCAATTCCAACGTGCTGTCCACGCCGCATATCGTCACGAACAACAACGTTCCTGCATCGATCCTGTTCGGCAAGGAAATCCCGGTCGCCACCGGAGAGACGCTGTCCAATTCGCTGTCGGGCGCGTTCCGCACGATCCAGCGGCAGAACGTGGGGATCGAGCTGGACGTGACGCCGCAGATCAACGCCGGGGCCGCCGTGCGGCTCGATCTGCGCCAGCAGGTCAGCTCGGTCGCGGGGCCGGTTTCGTCGACTAACGGGGAACTGGTGGTCAACAAGCGCGAGATTCGCACCACCGTGACGGTGGGCGATGGCGAGATCATTGCGCTGGGCGGCCTGCTTGACGATGCCGAGCGGCGCACGCTGGAAAAGGTGCCGCTGCTGGGGGACGTGCCGCTTCTGGGCGAACTGTTCCGCTCGCGCAGCAAGAGCCATGTGAAAACCAACCTGATGGTGTTCATCCGCCCCACGATCCTGCGCAGCGGGGCAGAGCGCGCGGCACTGACGGCGCGGCGGATGGATGCGGTGCGCGGCGCGCAAGCGGCCTTTGCCCCAGGGCGTGAACCCTCGATCGACGAACTCGTGTCCGATTACCTGGGTGCGGTGAGCCCGCAAGTACCTGCGCCGGGAGACGTCGTTATCACCCCGTCGCCACCGCCCGCGACTGTACCGCCGGTGGACCAGAAGCCATGATGGTCGATCAGCAAGCCACGCCGCCCTGGCGGCCAGACTATGGCGTGGCGCGCCATGGCGGATTCCTGGTGGAAGGGCAGGGGCCCGATGGGTTGGCGCTGGTGCTGCGCGAGGATGCCAACGCGCTCGCGCTGCTGGAATTGCGCCGGGTGGCTGGCCCGATCGCCACTTGGCGCCGCGTGACGCCGCCGGCCTTCGAAGCGCTTCTGGCGCAGACCTATGCCGATGGCGCGGCGGCGGCGGCCGATGCGCTGGCGCGTGCCGATGCGCTGCCCGCGCTCGATCTGCCCAGCGCCGAAGACCTGCTGGGCAGCACCGACGATGCGCCGGTGATCCGCCTGATCAACGGTCTCCTGGCCGAAGGACTGCGCCGGGGTGCCTCGGACATTCACCTCGAACCCTATGAGCAGGACCTGGTCGTGCGGATGCGCTGCGATGGCCAATTGGCCGAAACGCTGCGCCTGCCGGCCCATGTTGCGCCCACATTGGCCAGTCGTATCAAGGTGATGGCCCGGCTCGACATTGCCGAGCGACGGCTGCCGCAGGATGGGCGCATGGCGCTCGATCTGGCCGGGCGACTGGTGGACGTGCGCGTCTCTACCCTGCCTTCGCGCGCGGGAGAGCGGGTGGTGCTGCGCCTGCTGGACAAGGCCCGCGCCGGGATCGACCTGGCGACGATGGGCCTTGATTCGGCCGCCGATGCGGTCTTGCGCCGCGCGCTGGCGCAGCCCAACGGCATCGTGCTGGTTACCGGGCCGACAGGATCGGGCAAGACCACGACGCTTTATTCCGCGCTCGGGCTGCTCAACGATGGCACGCGCAATATCCTGACCGTGGAAGATCCGGTGGAATATGCCATCGATGGCGTGGGGCAAACCCAGGTCAACCCGCGCCTGGGCCTGACCTTTGCCGCCGGGCTGCGTGCGATCCTGCGGCAGGACCCCGATGTGGTGCTGGTGGGAGAGATTCGCGACGCCGAAACCGCGCAGATTGCGGTGCAGGCCGCGCTGACCGGGCACCTGGTGCTGGCGACCGTGCACACCAACGATGCGGTTGGCGCCGTGACGCGCCTGCGCGACATGGGGATAGAGCCGTTCCTGCTGGCCGCTACCCTGCGCGCCGTGGTTGCCCAGCGTCTGGTGCGGCGGTTGTGCCGGCAATGCGCGCGGCCCGACGTTGTACCCCCGCGCCTGGCGGCCGCCTTGGGCCTGGGCGATGGCGCGCGGGCCATGGCCGCCAGCGGGTGCGAGGCCTGCGGCCAGACCGGCCATGCCGGACGCGTGGGCGTATTCGAGGCGCTGTGGGCAGATGATGGCCTGCGCCGCCTGATCCATGACGATGCCGACGAAGATGCACTGGCGGCCCATGCCTTTGCCCCATCGCAGACGCAGGAGACGCCGCGCCTGGCCGATGCGGCGCGCGCGCTGGTCTTGGCAGGCACGATCAGCGCGGAAGAGGCGGCGCGCATCCTGCGGCAGGACCAGCCATGAGCCCGCCGGCCTTTCGCTATCGCGCCGTGGATCGCCAAGGGCGGGAGCGGCGCGGGCGCGCGGCCGGTGGCGATGCCGGCGCAGTGCAGGGGCGGTTGGCCGCGCGCGGATGGCAGGTCTTGCAGATCGAGGTGGAGCCCGCGGCCCCGGTTGCAACTGGGCGCCTGCGCCTTGGCCTGCGCCAGCGGGCGCTGCTCACGCGGCAACTGGCGGCGCTCGTCGCTGTCAGCCCGGTGGAAGAAGCGCTGCGCACGATGCTGCGCCAGGCCGGCACGGCGCGGGAAAGCGCGGTGATCGCCACCGTCCATGCCGGGGTCTGCGAAGGGCAGGGGCTGGGCGAAGCGATGGGCCGCGCGCCACGGGCGTTCCCGCCGGTCTACCGCGCAATGATCGTTGCGGGGGAAAGCGCCGGGCGCCTGCCACAGATTGCTGTGCGGCTGGCCGATCTGGTGGAGCGCCAGGCGCATGTGCGCGCCCGGCTGGCCGGCGCTTTGGCCTATCCGGCCGCGCTGGCGTTCGTGGCCGTGGCGGTGGTGACTGGATTGATGGTCGCCGTGGTGCCGCGCGTGGTGGAGCAATTCGATGCAGCGAGCCGGCAATTGCCATGGTTGACGCGCGCGGTCATCGCCCTGTCGGATTTCCTGGCCGCCTGGGGCTGGGCGGTGGCGCTGTTGCTGGCACTGGCCGCGCTTGGGTTTGGCCGGGGACTGCGCTGGCCGCCGTTTCGGGCGCGGGTGGATGCGATGCTGTTGCGGCTGCCGGTGGTGGGGCGGCTATGGCGCGATGCGCAGGCGGCCGCCTTGGCCCGAACGCTTGCCACGATGGTGGCGGCGCGGCTGCCCTTGCTCGAAGGGCTGCGGCTTGCTGCGCAGACAGCTGCCAACACCTTGCATCGCCACGCACTGGCCCAAGTGGCGCAGGGTGTGCGCGAGGGAGGCAGCATGGCCGGTGCGCTGGCGCAGGCGGGCCTGTTTCCCCCGCTGCTGGTAGCCATGGCGGCCAGCGGCGAAGCCTCGGGCCAGCTTGGCCCCTTGCTCGAAAGCGCGGCCGACGCGCTCGACCGCACGTTCGAGACCGCAGCTGCCACGGCGCTCGCGCTGCTGGAGCCGACAATCATCGTCGTCATGGGCGGGATCGTCGCGCTGATCATCCTGTCGATCCTGCTGCCGATCCTGCAATTGCAAACCCTGGTGGGAGCCTGATCGATGCCATTGTCCCGCGCTCCCTTTCGGCCGGCCCATCCCAATGGATTCAGCCTGGTTGAACTGATGGTGGTGATTTTCATCCTGGGGCTGCTGACCACGGTGGTGCTGATCAATGTCATGCCCAGCCAGGACCGGGCCATGGCGGTGAAAGCGCAAAGCGACATTGCCACGCTGGAACAGGCGCTGGAAATGTTTCGGCTGGACCAAGGCGTTTATCCTACCCAGGCCCAAGGCCTGGGCGCCCTGCGCCAGGCGCCGCGCGATCTGGCCGTGCCCGAAACCTGGCGCAAGGGTGGCTATATCAAGGCGCTGCCCAAGGACCCCTGGGGGCGATCCTATATCTATCGCGTGCCGGGCGCGGATGGCGCGCCGTTTTCGCTGCTGTCGCTGGGGGCCGATGGCAAGCCTGGTGGCAGCGGTCCCGATGCCGATATCGGCCCGGAGGGGCAGGCCGGCGCGCCCACCGGGAGCCATCGCGGCTGACATGCCGGAGCCCGCGCTACTCTTGCTGCTGCCCGAAACAGGCGACACGCTGTGCGCCGCCTGGCGCGTGGTGGTGGACGGGCAGGTGGAGCGTCTCGATCCGGAATTGGCGCTGGACGGCTGGCCCGGCCCGGTTGTGGGGCTGGTGCCGGCTGGGCTGGTGCCGGTGATGATCACCCAAGCCGACACAGAGGCGACGCCACAGCAGTCACTGGCTGTGGCGCGCCTGGCTGCGCAGGATGGCGCGCTGGATGCCGGTGCCCTGGCCGTGGCGGCGCTTGAGGGCGGATGCGTGCTGACGGCGCTGTTCGATCCGCGTCGCCTTGCGCACTGGCAGCGGCAGGTGGCCTACGCGACGGGGCGCCCGGCCGACGTGCTCGTGCCTGCCGCGCTGGTGCTGCCCCCGGCCAAAGCCGGCGAGGCGCATCGTGCGGACATTGCCGGTATGGTGCTGGCCCGCACATCACAGGCCGCGTTCGCCGGCGAAACGCCGTTGTGGGATGCGTTGGTGCCGGCGCACACGCGTGTCAGCGATTGGAGCGCGGCAGAGCTGGCGCCGCGATTGGCCCAAGCGGTGACAGAGCCCTGGCTTGACCTGGTTGAAAACGGTGGGGCCACCGCGCCCTGGCCGAAGAAACGCCTGATGCGGCTGGCGCTGTTGGTGGCCGGGCTGGCCATGGCCGTGCCGCTCGCCCAGATCGCCCGCTGGCATTTCGGCGCCGCGCGAATCGAGGCCCAGGTGGTTACGCAAGTGGGCACGCGCTTTCCCGGCGTGACGGACATGGCCAGTGCCGAACGCGCGGTGCGGGCCGAACGCCTGCGCCGGCAGGCTGGCGCAGATGGCTGGGCCGCGCCTACTGCCGCGCTTTGGCAGGCCTTGCGCGCCGCCCCTGCCGTGCGGCTGGCCGGGCTTTCGCGCGAAGAGGACGGCACGCTGCATTTCACGCTGGCAGCGCCGGATGCGGCATCGGTCGATACCGTGCTGCTGGCATTGCAGCGCGATGGCTGGCGCGTTGCACCCCCGCCGGCACCGGTTCGCGACGGAGACGGGATCGTGGCCACGCTCGCGATGCAAGCGCCGTGATCGCGCGGGGAAAAGCCTGGTATGCCGCGCTGACCGCGCGCGAACGCGGCATGGTGCAGATAGCGGTGGGCCTGGCGCTGGTATTGGCACTGGCCGAGGGCGTTTTGGTCCCGCTGGGCCGGGGCTGGATTGCGGCGCGTGCCGAGCACGCTGCGGCAAGCGAAGCTGGTGCGCGCATCATGCGGCAGTTGGCGGAACTTGGCCCGGCGCGCGAACAGGGCGCGCCGGCAGAAGCAGGCCGCATGGTTGCAGATGCCGGGCAGGCCGGGGTGCAACTCGCGCCGCCGGAAATGCAGGGCAAACAGCGATTGGTGCAAGGCCAGGGCGCCAGCGGCGCGGTGCTCGCCTGGCTCGATGGCCTCGACAGGCAGGGCTTCATCGTCTGCCGGCTCGCCCTGACACCACTGCCCGAAGGCGGCGTTTCCGTTCAGGCCTGGCTGGAGCCGAGATCCTGAAACCCCGCCGCCTAAAGCGTCGGCTCAGGCCAGGATCTGGCTGAGGAACCACACGCGCTGCTGGGCCTGGTCGGTCCAATCGTCGGCGGCACCTTCGGTGGCGTTGTCTCCGGCCTCGGTCGCCGCGGCTTTTACGGCGCGGATGGTTTCGACCAGTGCCGCGTTGTCGTCGCGCAGCGACTTGACCATGTCCATCGCGTCCACCTTGGCGCGATCGTCGTCCTTGACGCTGGTCTTGGCGGCGATGGCGCCGATCGAGGTGAGAGTGTTGCCGCCGTTCTTGCGCACGCGCTCTCCGACGATGTCGGTCAGGGCGAAGATTTCGGTGGCCTGCTCGTCGAACAGCAGGTGCAGGTCGCGGAACTGCGGGCCGGCCACGTGCCAGTGGTAGTTCTTGGTCTTGAGGTAGAGCGCGAAGAAATCGGCGAGCAGCCCATTGAGACTGTCGATCAAGGCCTTGTTTGCGTTGTCGCCCGGCATGGTAAACCCCTTTCCTGTGCTTGGCATTCCCGCCTCATACGCCACATACGCATGAAAGTTTCATGCATTTGCCGCGTTTGACCAATCGATTTTGCCGATCATGCCGGTGCGCGCGGAGCGAGGCGCAGAACGGCCGCGCCTGCAAGCGCAGACAGCAGCGATCCGCCCAGGATGCCGAGCTTGGCCTCTTCCACCAGCGCCGGATCAGCCGGAAACGCGAGGGCGGCAATAAACAGGCTCATCGTGAAGCCGATGCCGCACAAGAGCGCCATGCCCCACAAGTGCAGGAGCCCGGCGCCCGTGGGCCTGGGGGCAAGACCCAGGCGCTCTGCCCCCAGGACTGCGCCCAGCACGCCGGCTTGCTTGCCCAGGAACAGGCCCGCGGCAATCGCCAGCGGCAGCGGCGCCATGACAGCGGCCAGGCCTGCCGCGCGCAGGTCTACGCCTGCATTGGCCAGGCCGAACAGCGGCACCACGACAAAGCCGTTTACCGGCACGAGGCGGTGTTCCAGCCGAAGCAACGGGCTGTCACCGCGCGCATCGAGCTTCATGGGCACGCATAGCGCGGCAAGAACGCCGGCAACCGTGGCGTGGACGCCCGATTGGAGTACGCAAATCCATAGCGCGACTCCGAGAATCGCATAGAGGCTCACCCGATTCGCGCCGGCGCGATTGGCCAGGATCATGGCTGCAAAAATGGCCAGCGCTGCCGCCAGCCAGCCCCAGGCAACGCCACCGGTATAGAAAATCGCGATCACGAGGACCGCGCCAAGGTCGTCCACCACCGCGATGGTGAGCAGGAACAGACGGATCGAAGCGGGAACGCGGCGACCGATCAGGGCGAGCACGCCCATGGCAAAGGCGATGTCGGTGGCTGCCGGAATGGCCCAGCCGCGATGCAACATCGGCTGGCTGGCGCTCATGGCCAGAAAGACCAGCGCGGGCGCCGCCATGCCTGCCACGGCGGCCAGCACCGGCAGCCGGCGCCGCCGCGCATCCGATAGCGCGCCGTTGACGATTTCGCGTTTGATCTCAAGCCCGACGACGAAGAAGAAAATCGCCATCAAGCCATCGTTGATCCAACCGTGGAGGTTGCGCAACTGCGGCAGCACGATAATCGGCAGATCGTTGTGCAGCGCAGCGTGGAAGCCATGATGCACGGGCGAATTGGCAAGGCCGATCGCCAGCGCGGCGCAGGCCAGCAGGACGATGCCCGGCGCCGCTTCGTGCCGCATGATGCGGCGCCACCACCGGTCGTGTCGTGCTCGGGCATTTTGCGTTCCCGCCATATTCGAATCATTCCTGTAGGTTGCACACGTTGCCACCCGGGGCACCGGATCGTAATTTGCCGGTGGGGGTGTTTGCCGTCAAACGGGGTGAGGGCAAATTGGGTATGGTATCGCTGTCCACAGTCTGGCTGTGGCTGGACATGCTGCAGCGCGAGCTTGTGCTTTTCGCTGCAGTATGGGTGGCCATCGGGGCCTTTGACGAATGGGGAATGGACGGGCTGTGGGCCTGGCTCAGGATCACCGGTCGCGCGCGCACCATCTATCTGTCGCAAGCCCGTGTCGCAAGCGCGGATTGGCCTGCGCAGACTGGCCACGAACACGATGCGCGATTGCGCGGCGTGGCGGCCGTGCTGGTGCCGGCCTGGTCGGAAGCCGAAGTGGTGGGCGCGATGTTGGCCCATTGCCTGGCGGTTTGGCCCCATGGCGACCTGCGGGTTTACCTGGGCTGCTATCGCAACGATCCCGCGACACTGGCGGCGGCCATGCAATGTGCTCACGATCCCCGCCTGCGCATCGTGGTGCATGATCGCGACGGACCCACGACCAAGGCCGATTGCCTCAATCGGCTCTATGCCGCCCTTCTGGCCGATGAAGCGCGGACTGGCCTTAAAGTGCGCAGCGTGATCGTGCATGACGCGGCCGACATGGTGCATCCCAATGCGCTCGACCTGCTGGACCGTGCGCTCGACCATGCCGATTTTGTCGCGCTGCCGGTGCAGCCCGAGGTCCAGCCACACTCGCGCTGGATTGCCGGGCACTATGGCGAGGAATTTGCCGAGCTTCAGACCAAGGGCATGGTCGTGCGCAGCTGGCTGGGCGGCGGGCTGCCCACTGCGGGCGTGGGTTGCGCGATTGCCCGACATGCCATCGCTTTGCTGGCGGCCCGGTCCCAGGGCGGCGGGCCGTTTGCCGCCGACAGCTTGACTGAAAACTACGAATTCGGTCTGGCCATCGCCGAAATCGGCGGCAAGGCGCAGTTCCTGCGGGCGCGCGATGCAAGTGGCGCGCTGGTGGCCACGCGCAAGTATTTTCCGGCGCAAATAGATTGCGTGCTGCGCCAGAAGACCCGCTGGTTGCACGGCGTGGCGCTGCAGGGATGGGATCGCATGGGCTGGGGTGGCAGCCTGCCCGAATTGTGGATGCGGCTGCGCGACCGGCGTGGCCCGATGGCGGCGTTGGTGCTGCTCACGGTCTATGTGCTGCTGGCGCTGACGCCGTTGCTCGCCCTGGCGCGCAGTTCGGGGCGCATCCCGCCTTTTGCCCTGACCCCGGCGGTTCGCGATCTGCTGATGTTCGACGGCGTGGCGCTGGCCTGGCGAGCCGCGCTGTGCGGTGTGTTCACGGCGCGCGAATATGGCCTGGCCGAAGCGGGGCGCGCGCTGCTGCGCATGCCGGTGCGCCATGCCATCGCCATCGTGGCCGCGCGGCGGGCCGTGTTCGCCTATTTGGCCACGCTGCAGGGCGGCACGGTGATCTGGGAGCATACCGCGCATTGCGCCTTGCCGGTGCGCACGGCACCCGCGCGCGCTGCCAGGCACAGAGTTGGGCGTGAGCGCGGCGCGCCGGAAAGCGTTGTTCCGGCATGACGGCAGCGCGCCCTTCTGCCCAGGCGCGGCCCATGCCGCGACGGGGGCGTGCCTTGCGGATGCTGGGGCTGGTGATGGGCGGATGGGTGGCGCTGCGCGTGATCTCGGCCTGCCTTGTTGTGTGGCCGGGGACCACCGCGGGCGCCGTACCGCTGATCGATCCGGAATCGACGCTGGCTGCGCGCCGGCTGGAGCGGGCCATTCCCATCGCCCAGGCGCAATCCGGAGGCACGGTTCCTGCTGCCGGTGCATGGACAAGCGCAGCGGCCTTGCGATCGCGCGCCGCTGCGCTGGCAGCCCTGGACGCAGACCGCTTGCCCCATATCGGCAAATAGACGCCAGGACCCGGCCCGGACCGGAGCAGATTTTCCCGCGATGCATGCGGGCAGCGGTTCCTTTGGCCGGCGCGCTGCGCTAAGCCCCCAGGCGATGGATGTCTATCTTCCCATCGCCAATCTGGCGGTCAACGGCTTGGTGATCGTGGGGCTGGGCGCGTTGACCGGGCTGCTTTCGGGCATGTTCGGCGTGGGCGGCGGCTTTCTCACCACGCCACTACTGATCTTCTATGGCGTGCCGCCCACGGTTGCGGCCGCCTCTGCCGCCAGCCAGGTGACCGGCGCCAGCGTTTCGGGCGCCTTTGCCCATGCCCGGCGCGGCGGGATCGATTATCACATGGGCGGCGTGCTGGTGGCGGGCGGCGTGCTGGGCACGGGGATCGGCGCGCTGCTGTTCCGCCTGCTGCAGGCGCTGGGCCAGATCGATACGGTGATCAATATTCTCTATGTCGTGCTATTGGGCGGCATCGGCGGATTGATGGCGCACGAAAGCATCACGGCCCTGCGCGCGCAGCGGCTTGGCCGGCCGCAGCCGGCGCGGCGGCGGCGGCATCATCCGCTGGTGGCCAGCCTGCCGCTGCGCTGGCGGTTCTATCGCTCCGGCCTCTATATATCGCCGCTGGCGCCGCTCTTGCTGGGCATGGCAACGGGCATTCTCACCATGCTGATGGGCATTGGCGGCGGGTTCATCCTGGTGCCGGCGATGCTCTATATCCTGGGCATGAGCACCAACGTGGTGGTGGGCACCTCGCTGTTCCAGATCCTGTTCGTGACCATGGCAACCACGATGATGCACGCGCTGACCACCCATGCGGTCGATATCGTGCTTGCCGGCTTGCTGCTGGTAGGCTCGGTTTCCGGCGCGCAGATCGGCGCGCTGTTTGCGCAAAAGGCCAAGCCCGAGCATCTGCGCCTGATCCTGGCGGTGATCGTGCTGGCCGTGGCGCTGCGCATGGCGCTGGGCCTGGGCTATCGGCCCGATGAAATCTTTACGGTGGTCCCGCTGTGAAGCGCGGGCTGGCCATCCTGGCACCGCTGCTGCTGCTCTTGCTGGGCGGCGCGCGCGCGCCGATCCTGGTGCCGGAAATCTCGCAGCACAAAGTGGAGGTGCGCCAAGGCTTTACCGGGGCAGACTTGTTGCTGTTCGGCGCAATCCTCGATCCGGGCGGAACGCGCGCGGCCCAGGATTATGATATCGTCGTGGTGCTCAAGGGCCCGGTGCAATCGATCGTGCTGCGGGAAAAGCGCAAGGTGGCCGGCATCTGGGTCAACGCCGCCAGCAGCGAACTGCGCTCCGCTCCCAGCTATTTCGCCATCGCCGCCTCGCGCCCGGTGCGCGAGATCGTGGATGACAAGACCGCCGCGATCTATGAACTGGGGCTCGACCGGTTGCAGCTTTCGCCGATCGGCGCGATCGACCCGGTCCGCCAGCGGCACTTTGCCGATGGCCTGGTCGATCTGATGCAGCGCCAGGGCCTGTATCGCGAAGACGATCACGGCGTGACGATCAGTGGCCAGGTGCTCTATCAGGCGCGCATCACGCTGCCCTCGCAAGTGCGCACCGGCACTTATACCGCCGAAACCTTTGCCATTCGCCAGGGGCGGGTGATCACGTCCGCCGTGACGCGGGTGGACGTTTCCAAGCAGGGCTTCGAACGCTTCGTGGCCAATCAGGCCGATGGCAATGGCCTGCTCTATGGCCTGTTTGCCGTGGTGGTTTCGGTGGGCATGGGCTGGATCGCGGGCCGCCTGTTTGCGCTGGTATGATCCGCTTAGGCCAAAATTAACCCTGTCCCGCCTAGCCTGCCGGTAACAACGGGTCGGGGCAATGGCGGGCATGAGTGACATGAGCAGGCAGGTTTTCATCGCATCGGGCCCTGCCAGCCCCGCAGACCTGACTGCGTCTGTGCCGCCCGCAGCGGCGGCGCCCGATCCCGTGCGGGCCAGGCCCGTGCCCATCGATCCGCCGCCTTCGGAATGCGCGCTCGCCCCGATCGGGGTGGTGGTGGACGTGGCCGGATCGGGCAGCGGCATCGCGCTCGATCTCCATCGCCTGGAAGACTGCATGGACGATCCCGATCCAACCGTGGCGCTTTCGGGCCAGGTGGGCAGCCAGATCAAGGTGCGCGTGGGCAAGGGCTGGCTGCTCGGCTCGGTGCGCAACCAGCGGCGCGATGGCAAGGTGGACGGCGGCGCGCTCGCCCACCTCGATTTCCTGGGCGAGGGGGAGGAAGATCCGCACACCGGGCGCATCTATGGCTTCCGCCGCGGCGTGACTCGTTTTCCCGTGCCCGGCGCGCTGGTCTATCCGGCGACAAGCGCGGACTTGCGCCAGATCTATGCCAGCGACGGGCGCCCGCACGTGACCGTGGGCACCGTGTTCCCCACGACCGACATTCGCGCCGGGCTCTATATCGATCCGCTGCTGGGCAAGCACTTCGCGCTGCTCGGCTCGACCGGCACGGGCAAGTCCACCGCCGCCGCGCTGATCCTCCACAGCATCTGCGACATGGCGCCCGAAGGCCATATCGTGATGATCGATCCGCACGGCGAATACAATTCCGCCTTCCGCCACACCGGGCAATTGTTCGACGTGTCGAACCTGCAGATGCCCTATTGGCTGATGAACTTCGAGGAGCACTGCGAAGTGTTCCTGACCGCAACGGGGCCGGAGCGGCACATCGATGCCGATATCCTGGCCAAGTGCCTGCTGATGGCGCGGCAGAAGAACCGCCTGGCCGAACAGGTGGGCCGCATCACCCAGGATTCACCGATCCCCTATCTGCTGTCTGACTTGTGCAACATCCTGCAGAACGAGATGGGCAAGCTCGACAAGGGACACAGTTCGATCCCCTACATGCGGGTGAAAAGCAAGATCGAGGAAATCCGCAACGATCCGCGCTACCAGTTCATGTTTTCGGGCATGCTGGTGAGCGACACCATGGCCGAATTCGTCGGGCGGCTGTTCCGCTTGCCGGCGCATGGCAAGCCGATCTCGATCATCGACGTTTCGGGCGTGCCATCGGAAATCACCTCCACCGTGGTTGCCGTGCTCAGCCGCCTGGTGTTCGACTATGCGATCTGGTCGCGCCAGGAAGCGACGCGGCCCATCCTGCTGGTGTGCGAGGAAGCCCACCGCTATGTGCCCAACGAGCGCAATTCCGATGGATCGTCGGTGGGCCGCATCCTTTCGCGCATCGCCAAGGAAGGGCGCAAGTATGGCGTCTCGCTCGGCCTGATCACGCAGCGCCCGTCAGACCTTGCCGAAGGCGTGCTGTCGCAATGCGGCACGATCATCTCGATGCGCCTCAACAACGATCGCGACCAGCAGTTCGTGCGCGCCGCCATGCCCGAAGGCGCGCGGGGATTTCTCGATGCGATCCCGGCGCTGCGCAACCGCGAATGCATCATCTGCGGCGAAGGCGTGGCGATCCCGATCCGCGTGGCCTTCGACGACCTGGCCGAAGCGCGCCGCCCGGCTTCGGCGGACCCCTCGTTCAGCGAACTTTGGGGCAAGAGCGGCGGCGAAGAGGATAGCGTGGGGCGCACCGTGCATCGCTGGCGGGCCCAGAGCCGGTTTTGATGGGTTCAACCCGCAGGGGGAAGGCATGATCTCCCCTCCTCTTCAGAGGAGGGGCCGGGGGTGGTGCGAGGCCATGCGCCACGCATCCACCACCCCCCAACCCCCTCCTCTGAAGAGGAGGGGGAGTTAACTCTCCGTTCGCCCTGAGTCTGTCGAAGGGCGCTGGCGCAACACTTTAGTCCTTCAGCGCATCCGCCAGCCAATGCGGGGCGTGGGTGATGGCCTCCACGCGCAAGTGGTCCACCGCGAGGCCCAGGTCGGGATAGGCGGCACGCTGGCGAGCCGGGTCTGACTGGGCGAGGGGAACGACCACCAGGCGGCGGTTGACCTTTTGGCGCCAGTTCATCCGCGCGGTGTTTTCCTGGCCGACATAACAGCCCTTGGTAAAACTCACCCCGTGCAGTTCGGCGGCATTGGCTTCCAGCCACAGGGTCTGGTCGCTGCCCAGTTCGGCCTGGCCTTCGGGCACGCCCAGCTTGAGCCGGTGTTCGCGCCATTGCGCATCGACCGGCTGATCGTCGTCACTGACATGCGCGATCCAGCGCTGGCCCAGCGCGCCAAGGCGTGGATCGGCAGCGCCGCCATCGCCCATGTGGGCTTCCCAATAGACGCCCAGTTCGGGTGCCAAGGCGATCGTGATCTTGCGGCGAAGGCGATAGAGCGTGAGGCGCTTGGCCAGCGCTTCGGCCACGGCGGCCTCGCAATCGATCAGCAGTGCATCGGTGCCATCGGGCCACACCAGGAAATCGAACAGGACCTTGCCCTGGGGGGTGAGCAGCGCGGCCCAGACTGGCAATGGGCCTTGCACGTCGTTGGTGACCAGGCCTTGCAGGAACGCGGCAACATCCTCTCCGGGGGCCGAGGGCGAAAGGCGCAGCACGGCGCGGTCGAACAGACGGGGATTGCTCATGGGTGACAGATAGGAAGCGATGCGCTTAAGGGAAAGCCATGACGACGCAAACGACTCTCACGATCCGCCGCCCGGATGATTGGCATGTTCACTTGCGCGATGGCGCGATGCTGGAAGGCGTCGTGCCCTATACCGCGCGGCAGTTTGCGCGGGCGATCGTGATGCCCAACCTCTCCCCCCCGATGACGGACGTGGCCGGCGTTTCGGCCTATCGCGATCGCATCCTGGCGGCCTTGCCGCAGGGCAGCGATTTCACCCCGCTGATGACGCTGTACCTCACCGACCATACCGACCCCGATGAAGTCGAGCGCGGCCATGGCGCCGGCGTGTTCACGGCGGCCAAGCTCTATCCCGCGCATGCAACCACGGGATCGGCCCATGGGGTGAGCAATATCGCCACGATCTATCCCGTGCTCGAACGCATGCAGAAGATCGGCATGCCGCTGTTGATCCATGGCGAAGTGACCGATGCGCATGTCGATATCTTCGACCGCGAGGCAGTCTTCATCGAACGCACGCTGAGCCGCGTGGTGGCCGATTTCCCCGCGCTCAAGATCGTGTTCGAGCATATCACCACGCAGGAAGCCGCGCAGTTCGTGGAAAGCGCAGGCGATAACCTGGGCGCGACGATCACGCCGCAGCACTTGCACATCAACCGCAATGCCATGCTGGTGGGCGGCATGCGCCCGCATGCCTATTGCCTGCCGGTGGCCAAGCGCGAGAAGCACCGCCTGGCGCTGCGCAAGCTTGCCACATCGGGCCATTCGCGCGTGTTCCTGGGCACCGACACGGCGCCTCATGCGCGGCACCTGAAGGAAAGCGCCTGCGGCTGCGCCGGGCTGTTCAACGCGCCCTATGCGCTGGAAAGCTATCTTGCCGTGTTCGACGAGGAAGGCGCGCTCGACAGGTTCGAGGCCTTTGCCAGCGAGAACGGCCCGCGTTTTTATGGGCTGCCGCTCAACGAAGGCACGGTGACATTGGAAAAGAGCGGTGTTGCCGTGCCGGACGAGATCGAGGCCGGCGGCACGACGCTGGTGCCCTTCCATGCCGGCGAAACGCTCGCTTGGCGGATCAGCGGCGGCGGAACAGGTCGTAGCTGAACAGCGCGATCGCGCACCAGATCAGCGTGAAGCAGGCAACGCGCGCGGCATCGAGCGGTTCGCCATAGAGCACGGCGCCCAGCACGAACAGGATCGTGGGCGAAATGAACTGGACGAAGCCGAGCGTCGATAAGTCGAGCTTGCGCGCGGCCACGGCGAACAGCAGCAGCGGCCCTGCGGTGATCACGCCCGAGGCCGCCAGCAACCAGGGCACAGCGCCACCCAGCATCATGGCGTTGCCGCTGGGGGAGGCGCTGGCGTGGACCACGGCCAGGGCGGCCGGCACGAACAGCACTGCGGTTTCGACCGTCAGGCCGATGACGGCAGGCACGGGCACGAACTTGCGCACCAGGCCATAGAGCGCAAAGCTTGCCGCCATGCCCAGCGCCATGCCGAGCATCGGCAGCGCGCCGGCCAGCAGAACGGCAATGCCGCCAACCGCCAGGATCACGGCGGCCCATTGCAGGCGGTTGAGGCGTTCCTTGAGGAAAAGCACGCCGATCAGCACGTTGAGCAGGGGATTGATGTAATACCCCAGGCTCGCTGCCAGAACCTGCTGCGTTTCGACCGAATAGAGATAGATCAGCCAGTTGCAGCCGATGGCCGCTGCGCTCAACACCAGTCGGCCCAGGATTGCCGGCGTGGTCAAGGCTGCGCGAAGGGCCGCGCCCTGGCCGCTCCACACAACCACGACAAGGCAGATCGGCAGGGTGAAGATCACGCGCCAGCTGACCAGTTCCACCGCCGGCACCGAGGCCAGGGGGTGGAAATAGATCGGGAAAAACCCCCAGAGCACGTAAGCCAGCACTGCCGCGCCGAGGCCGCCCGCTCCCTTGTGCCGCGGCTTGATCATCTGCTCGGTCATGGCCGCGCCTGTGGCAGGGGGCCGATCGGGCGCCAAGTGGAAATTCGGTTGCGTGCGGATTGGCCACCCGAACTTTTTTCGCGCCCAGGCAATTCTGACGAAGGTGTTGCAGGCTGTTCATGTTGAGGGGTGTAAACATGAACCAACACGACGGATCAGGAGACCGAACATGATCGCAATTCGCAAGGCCCTGCTGGGCATCGCTGCCACGGCCAGCGTGGCTGCCGGTATTGTACCGGCTTCTGCAACCGTGGCCGTGACGCCGCAGACCGCGTTGGCCGCACCGGTCGCCCATGATGGCTGGGACGGTGGCTGGAACCATGGACGCGACGATTGGCGCGGCCGGGATAACTGGCGGGGTGGCGGCTATGGCCGTGGCTATAACGATTACCGGAGCGATTATCGCGGCTACAACGAAGGATACTATGGCCAGACCGCCTATCGCGGGCAGGCCTGGCGCGGCAACGATGGCCGCTATTACTGCCGCCGCAACAACGGGACGACCGGGTTGCTGGTAGGCGGTGTGGCTGGCGCACTGCTGGGCCAGGGCGTGGCCGGGCGCGGCGACCGCACCCTTGGCGCCATTCTCGGCGCGGCCGGTGGCGCCTTGCTGGGCAAGTCGATCGACCAGAGCAGCGCGCGCTGCCGTTGATCGATGCCGTCTCGCCCAGGCCGGAGGGACCAGGTCGGGGAATGGGCGAGACCGGGGCCTGCACGCGTGGTGGCGTGCAGGCCCCTTTTTCGTGCGGAATTGGCCGTTAACGCGGCGCTAACCATGGGCCGCGCAAGAGAGCGCGATGGTTCGCGCAACAGCCTTTTGCATTCTGGCCGCATTGGCGCTTTCCGGCTGCGCGGACGACGATGTGCCCAAGGCGCAGACCGACCATGATCCGGCGATGAGCGCGGCCCTTGAAGGGCAACTGCTGGTTGATCCCGATCTCTCGCAGCACAATATGCGCAATGCTGCCGTGGTGCCAGGCGGGCCGGTCGATCCGGCCACGCCCCCCCCTGATCCTAAAGAGCCCGAACCGAAACGGGCGGAGGCGAAATAGCCTATCCCGACAGACCCACCCCGATCGAGGCGCGGGGTTGCTCCATTTCGGCCGAGGCGACCGGATAGGCGCAGTAATCGGCGGCATAGAATGCGCCGGCGCGATGGTTGCCGGAAAGGCCCACGCCGCCCAGCGGCGCAGCGGGCGAAATGCCGTTGGTCGGGCGGTTCCAATTGACCACGCCGGCACGCACCTGCGCCCAGAAGCGGTTGTAATCCTGGGGGCTCCCGCCCACCAGCGCGGCACACAGGCCAAAGCGCGTGGCATTGGCTTCGGCCAGGGCCTGGTCGAATTCGTCCACCTTGATCACTTGCAGGATCGGCCCGAACAGTTCCACGTCCGGGCGCTGGGCCATGCCCGTCACGTCGATGATGGCCGGGGCCAGGAAGGGCAGATCGCCGCGCGGCCGCGTGAGGTGGCGAATCGGGCGCCCGCCGTTCGAGAGCAGGTAGAGAAAGCTTTCGGTCAGCCCATCGGCGGCATCGTTATCGATCACCGGGCCCATGAACGGGGCGGGATCATCGAACGGTGCGCCCACGATGAGGCGCTCGGCCAGGGCTTTCACTTCGCCCACGACGGCGTCGTAAAGATCGGCTTTCACGATCAAGCGCCGCGCGGCCGTGGCGCGCTGCCCGGCGCTGGTGAACACCGATTGCACCACGAGCGCGGCGGCGTCGGCAATCTTGGGCGTGTCCCACACCACGATCGGATTGTTGCCGCCCAACTCGAGCGCCACGATCTTGCCCGGCTGCGCGGCCAGGCGGCGGTTCAGGGCAAGGCCGGTGTGGCTCGATCCGGTGAACAGGACGCCATCGATGCCCTCGTGTGCGGCAAGGGCCAGGCCTTCCTCGGCCCCGCCCACCAGCACTTGCGCCAGGGCAGCGGGAATGCCGGCGCGATGCAGGCATCCCACCAGGGCATGGGCGGTGGCCGGTGCTTTTTCCGAGGGCTTGAACACCACGGCATTGCCCGCGATCAGTGCGGGCACGATATGGCCGGCCGGCGCCTGGGCGGGCAAGTCGAACGGGCCGATCACCGCCATGACGCCATGCGGCTTGTGGCGCAGCGCGGCGGTGCCCTGCAGTGCACTGTCGAGGCGGCGTTGCGCGGTGCGTTCGGCATAGCTGCGCACCGAGATTTCCACTTTGGCCAGCACGGCATCTATTTCGCCGCGCGCTTCCCACAAGGGCTTGCCCGTCTCGCGCGCGATCAAGGTGGCGAGGCTGTCGGCATCCTTGCGCACTTCGTTGGCAAAGCGGCGCAGCAGTTCGATCCGGGTGGACAGCGGCTGGGCCGCCCAGGCCGGCCAGGCCCGGCGGGCACGCGCCACCACGCCATCGACATCGCCCACCGGGCCGCGCCAAATCTCGATGCCGGTGGCCGGCTCTATGGAAATGATCTCTCCGGCGGCCACGGCTTGGGCGTCGATCCTTTGTGTCGATGTCACAGGGCTTGGTATACCAAAAGGGTTACGATTGGGTCAGCGAGAGGATCGTGTACCGAGGATAGCCTGGGGCTCATAGCCAAGCCATCGGTTCTCCGTCCTGTCTCAACGCTTAATGCCCAGCAGGCGCAGGCGGCGGGCCCAGCGATTCGCCCAGGCGGCGGATGGCGGCAACCTTGGCGTGAAGCGCGCTCCAGTCGTCGTGCTCGGCAATCGGCGCCCACAGGCTTTCGACTTCCTCGATCAGCAGGCTGGGCGGCGCGTCGTCTTGCCGCATCGGGTGTTGTGTTCCGATGGGCTCATAGCCGGCAAGGGCGGGCAGCGCATCGACGCCGCGCCCGCCGCGATGGGCATGGAAGAAGGCGTCGGGGCCGATCCCGCGCTGCTTCATCGCGGCCTCGCTTGCCGCGATCAGCGCGCTGTCGGCTTCCAGTCCCTGGGGCGCCACGCCCAGCCGCCAGCACCAGCGCCGCGCCATGGCCGCCTGGTAGAGCGGGCCGAAGGTTTCGAGCGCGGCGATCAGCGGCGGGGCTTCTTCCACCAGGCGCAGTGCCACGGCCAGTTGACCGCAGTTCCATGCGATCACCTCGGGTTGCCGGCCAAAGGCATAGCGGCCCGCTTCATCGAAATAGGCGGCGATGAAAGCAGCGTCCCAACGCGGCAGCCAGCGCCACGGGCCATAGTCGAAACTCTCGCCCGTGACATTCATGTTGTCGGTATTGAGCACGCCGTGGACGAAGCCCGCCACCATATAGCTGGCGGCCATGTCGGCCATGCGCGCGACAACCTGGTGGAGCAGCGTGGCGGCAGGGCTGGCGCCAACGGGCGCAGCGTCGGGTGCGCCGGGAAACTGTTCCAGGCAATAGGTGACAAGCGCGTGCATCTCGTCGGGCTTGTCGAGCGCGAGCAGGCGCTGGAACGTGCCGATGCGGATGTGCCCGTGGCTCAGGCGCACGAGCACGGCCGAGCGGGTGGGCGAGGGTTCGTCGCCCCGCCACAGGCTTTCGCCGGTTTCGATCACGCTGAACGTGCGGCTGGTGTTGACGCCCAGGGCCTCCAGCATTTCGGTGGCGAGAATCTCGCGCACCGCGCCTTTGAGCGTCAGGCGCCCGTCGCCGCGCCGGCTCCACGGCGTTTGCCCGGAACCCTTGGTGCCCAGGTCCATCAAGCGGCCCGCGCCATCGCGCATCTGGGCAAAGGTGAAGCCGCGCCCATCGCCCAGGTCTGGATTGTACACGCCGAACTGGTGCCCATGATAGCGCAGCGCCAGCGGGCCGGGCAGATTGCCGGGCAGGGGGTCAAAGCGGCCGAAATACGCGATCCACTCCGCATCGTCCAGCCGGGCAAGGCCCACTTGCGCGGCGGCGCGGTCGTTACGCCAGCGCAGCACCGTTTGCGGGAAATCGGCGGGCGAGACCGGGTCCGCCAGCCAGGGCGCCAGCGCGGCCAGTTGCGGATCGGGGCGATAGGGAATGGCTTGACCCGCACGCGGGTGATCCGAGACAGCTTGCGGGAGGGGCTCCATTCTTCCATTAGTGGGGTGCCTGGCGTCCGCAGGCAAGGCGCCATGTGGCGGCAGATTGATACAGGATACGGGAAAACGCGCTTGCCCACCGTTGATGCCCACGCCGCCTTTGCCATTCGCAGCTGGACCAGCAGCGATGGTTTGCGCCTCGCCTTTCGCGACTATTCCGGCGATACCGCGCGTCTGCCGGTGATCTGCCTGCCCGGACTGACGCGCAATGCCCGCGATTTCGAGGACCTGGCCGGTCATATTGCCGCAAGCGGCCGCCGCGTGCTGTGCCCGGATCTGCGCGGGCGTGGCGAAAGCGACTATGCCCGCGATCCGATGACCTATCAGCCGCCGGTCTATGCGCAGGACTTGGCGGGCCTTCTGGCTGCCGAGGCGATCACGCGGTTTGTCGCCGTGGGCACGTCTCTGGGCGGGATCCTGACGATGATGCTCGCCGCCGGGCAGCCGGGGCTGGTGGCCGGCGCGGTCCTCAACGATATCGGCCCGGTGATCGAGGCCGATGGCCTGGCGCGCGTGGTCGACTATGTCGGCCAGGGCCGCAGCTACCTGACCTGGATGCACGCGGCGCGGGGCCTGCGCGAAACGATGGCGGAAATCTATCCCGATTTCACGATCGAGGACTGGCTGCGCCTTGCCAAGCGGCTCATGGCACTGGGCACTGGCGGGCGCATCGCGTTCGATTATGACATGAAGATCGCCGTGCCGATCGAGGCGGCCGAGGAAGCCAAGGAAGCGGCCCAGGGCGAGGGAACAAGCGCGGCGATCGCGCCCGATCTCTGGCCGGCGTTCGACGCTCTGGCGCACGTGCCGATCGTGGTTCTGCATGGCGCCCTGTCCGATATTCTTTCGGCGCAGACCGCCGCGCAAATGGCTGCCCGCCACCCCGATTGCGATCTGGTCACCCTGCCGCGCGTTGGCCATGCGCCCACGCTGGACGAGGCGGAATGCCGCGCCGCGATCGATCGCCTGCTGGCCCGGCTGGATTGACGCCTGGATGAACCGCGTTCCCAGCCCGGTACGCCGCCTGCATGTGCTGCACCTGCATTCGACGTTCGACGCCGGGGGCAAGGAACGCCGCAGCGTGGCGCTGATGAACCGGTTCGGTGCGGCGCTCGATCATTCGGTGGTCTCGGCACAGCCGGGCGCGCTGGGCGCGCGTAGCTTGCTGGCGCGCGGGCTTTCGGTGCATTTTCCGATCGGCTTTCCGCCATTGGCCGGCAAGCTGGGGGTTCGGCGCTTGCAGACGCTGGCCAAAGGCATGCAGGGTTTCGACCTGATCTGCACCTATAACTGGGGCGCGATGGATGCGGTTATGGCGCACGCGCTGTTCGCGCCGCTGTTTGGCCTGGCACCGCTGGTCCATCACGAAGACGGCTTCAATGCCGACGAGGCCGAGCGGCTCAATCCCCGCCGCAACTGGTTTCGCCGCGTGGCGCTGGCCCGCGCCAGCGCGCTGATCGTGCCTTCGCGCCGGCTGGAAACCGTGGCGCGCGAGGCGTGGCACCAGCCGGCAGGCAAAGTGCGGCGCATTGCCAACGGGATCGATACCGCCGCCTATGCCCGCAAGGCCCGCGCCGATGCGCTGCCCCGCGTGATCAAGCGGCCGGGCGAGAAATGGGTGGGCACGCTGGCTGGCCTGCGCGCGGTCAAGAACCTGCCGCGCCTGGTGCGCGCCTTTCGCAGCTTGCCCGAGGAATGGCATCTGGTGATCCTGGGCGAAGGGCCGGAGCGCGAGACGATCCTGACCCAGGCGATGGACCTGGATATCGGCCACCGCGTGCACTTGCCCGGCCATGTGCCCGATCCGGCACTGGCGGTGGGGCTGTTCGATTTCTTCGCTCTGTCGAGTGATAGCGAGCAATTCCCGCTTTCCGTTGTGGAAGCCATGGCCGCCGGCCTTGCCGTGGCGAGCCCGGCGGTGGGCGACGTGGCCGAAATCGTTTCGGCCGACAATGCCCGGTTCATCACGCCGGTGGGCGATGAAGCCGCGCTTTCCCGCGCCATGCAGGAACTGGCCGGCGACGAGCTGGCCCGCCGTCGCGCCGGGGCGGCCAACCGCGTAGTGGCGACGCGCGAATACGATGAAAGCGTGATGGCCGGCCACTATGCCAGCGTCTATGCGCAGGCGCTGGGGCGGGGGCAATTTCCCTGATCTGGCGTCCGCTTGCCGCTTCACCGCCGGTTCAGCGGGGGACATCCAGCATCATAGGCGTTGAAAAGGTAGCTCCATCCGCTAAACACCGCGCCCATCTTCGTGCAATCTTGCTTGTTCCTTGCCCTAAAACGCCGAAAGCGCAGCCTTGGCCCTGATACCGAACCGTCCGCAGAACCGACCCGACCCGCTTGCCAGGGCGCGCGCCGCCCAGAGCGACGTTTTCGCGCGCGAGGTGGACGATGCCCTGCGCCAGGACGAAGCGATCGATGCCGTGCGCCGCTATGGCAAGCCGGTGGGTGCCGTGCTCGTGCTTGGCCTGGCCGCGCTGGGTGGTTGGCTGTGGTATGGTAACCACCAGGAAACCGTGCGCGGCCAGCAGGGCGAGCAACTGACCCAGGCGCTGGACTATTCCGAGGCCAAGAACGACAAGGCCGCGCAGGGCCTGCTCGATGGCCTGGCCAAGGATGGCACCCCCGGCAATCGCGCTGCCGCTCAGCTTCTTCTCGCCGGCAAGGCGCAGGATGCCGGCAAGGCAGACCAAGCCGCGCAGGCCTTTGCCGCGATCGCAGCCGACAGCAAGGCGCCGCAGGCCTATCGCGATGCCGCCGCCGTGCGCGAAATGGCGATCCGGTTCGACAAGGTGCCGCCCCAGCAGGTGATCGACCGGCTGAAGGCCCTGGCTGTGCCGGGCAACCCATGGTTCGGCAGCGCCGGCGAACTGGTGGGCCTTGCCTATCTCAAGCAGGGGCACAACGACCTGGCCGGGCCGCTGTTTGCCGCCATCGCCAAGGACAAGGACGTTCCCGATTCGATCAAGCGGCGCGCGCGGCAGATTGCCGGCAGCCTGGGCATCGATGCGGTGGACGATGTTTCGGCCGTGATCGGGCAGGCGCAGGGCCAGTAAGGCCCGGCGGAACCCGCCCGCGCGATCGGGTTTGCAGATGTTGCCCGCCGCCGTCCCTTGCAGGATGCCGGGCCATGACAGGACAAGGAAGACAGGCATGATCGGCATTCCCTCCCAGGCCCGCGCCGGCACCGAGCGCTGCCGGATCGCGGCACTGGCGCCCATGGCTGTGCTCGGGTTGGCCCTGGCGTTGGGCGGCTGTGCGGGCCACAAGGGCAAGGTCAAGGCCACGCCCACGGTGGGCGAGCGGATTCCGGTGCTGTCGAGGATCGAGGCGGGCACCAAGGTGGACCCGACGCTCGCCAGCATGGACGTGGTGGTGCCGGCCCCCGTGGTCAACACCGAATGGGCCCAGGGCGGCGGCACGGCAAGCAAGTCCTCGGGCCATCTCGCGCTGGGCGATGCCCCGCAGCGGATCTGGTCGGTGCGGATTCCCGGCTCCTCGCCCAAGCAGCGCCTGGCGGCCTCGCCGGTCATCGGCGGCGGCACGCTGTTCGTGATGGACACCGAAGGCGTGGTCCACGCGCTGGACGAGAACAACGGGCACGAGAAGTGGAAGCAGGGCTTCCGCGTGCCGCAGAAGAACGATTCGATCTTTGGCGGCGGCGTCAGCTTCGATGCCGGCAATGTCTATGTCACCACCGGCCTTGGCGAAGTGGCTGCGGTCGATGCCGCCGATGGCAAGATCAAGTGGCGGGTGAAGCCCGCCGGCCCGCTGCGCGGCGCACCCACGGTGGCGTTCGGTTCGGTCTTCGTGATGACGCAGGACAACCAGATCTTTGCGCTCAACGCCGCCGATGGCACCAATGTGTGGAACCAGTCCGCCTCGGTCACGCAAAGCGGCGTGTTCGGCGTGGCCGCGCCCGCAGCCGGGCAGGGAACGGTGATCGCCGGCTACAGCTCGGGCGAGTTGGTTGCCTATCGCTATGAAAATGGGCGGCAACTGTGGTCCGACGCCCTGGCGCGCACGTCGATCGCCACGAGCGTTTCCACGCTCACCGATATCGATGCCGATCCGATCATCGAGCGCGGCCGTGTCTATGCCCTGGGGCAGGGCGGGCGCATGGCAGCTTATGAACTGGTCAGCGGCCAGCGCATCTGGGAATTGAACCTGGCCGGCATTTCCACCCCGGCGGTTGCGGGCGAATGGATCTTTACCCTGACCGACGAAGACAAGCTGCTCTGCGTTGCCAAGTCCACCGGCAAGGTCCGCTGGATGAGCCAGCTGCCCCGCTATCTGAAGCCCAAGAAGAAGGAAAACCCGATCTTCTGGACCGGCCCGGTGCTGGCGGGCAACAAGCTGTGGGTGGCCAATTCGCGTGGCGAGCTGTCCACGGTGACCGTGGGCGATGGCACGCTGGCCCGCGTTGCCAAGGTTGGCTCGCCCGTCACGCTGCCGCCGGTCGTCGCCGACAAGACGCTGTTCCTCTTGGCCGACAGCGGCGAAATCACCGCCTGGCGTTAACCTTCTTCACGGATTGTGCACTTCTGGTGGGCTAGGCGATCGTCATGACAGAATCGCCCGCCCGCGCCACTCCGCCCCGTCCGCCGAGCGATGTTTCCGTGTGGGTGGGGCTGGTCGGCCTTGCCGGCCTGCTGGTGTGGGTGGCAATCTGCCGCGCCTGGCCGCAGATTGCCGAGGCGCTGGCGCTGCCCGGCCCGCGCGAGCGGATGGCCGGATCGAGCGCGGCGGTTTTCGCCCTGGTCTTTTCGGGCGTGCCGATGGTGGCCTGGTCGCTGCTGGTGGACAAGGTCCACCGACGCGCCTCCACGGGCATCGACTGGTCCGCCCCGCGCCCGTTGCGCAGCGTGATCGATGTCTCGATCACCAAACTCGCCGGCCTCTGGGCCACTTGGGCGCTGATCGCCTTCGTCTATTGCCTGGGGCGCTGGTATTGGCGCGGGCAATACCAGTTCGCCATGGATATCCTGGAAACGGCAGCGCCATTCCTGTTCCTGGGCGCGATCCCCTATGTTCTTTGGCTCGATCGCGTGCTGGTGGAGCCGCGCGATGGCGCCTGGCATTTCGGGGCCATGCTGATCGGGCGCGAAGCCTACGACATCCAGCAAGTCTGGCACCATTTGCGGGCCTGGACGGTGAAGGGCTTTTTCTGCGCCTTCATGATCTCGATCCTGCCGGGCGGTTTTGCGGCCGTGGTCGAGGCAGACTGGATCGGCATCTGGTCCGATCCGGTGCGCTGGTCCAGCACCGCGATCACCGCCATGTTCATGATCGACGTGCAGATCGCCATGGTGGGCTACCTCCTCACCATGAAGCCGCTCGATGCGCAGATCCGCACGGCCAATCCTTTCCTGGCCGGCTGGGTTGCCGCGCTGATCTGCTATCCGCCGTTCGTGCTGATGGGCGGGGGCGGCGTGCTCGATTATCACCAGAACACCGCCGAATGGGCCTATTGGTTCGATGGCCGGCCAGCGCTGCTGTGGATATGGGGCGTGGCGCAAGTCGTGCTCACGGCGATCTATGCCTGGGCGACGATCGCCTTTGGCCTGCGCTTTTCCAACCTCACCTATCGCGGCGTCCTGACCAACGGACCCTATGCCTTCACCCGGCACCCGGCCTATCTGTCGAAGAACCTGTTCTGGTGGCTGGTGACGCTGCCGTTTCTGGCGACGACGCATTCCAAGGTGGACGCCGTGCGCAACACGGTGACGCTGGCGCTGGTCAGCGCGGTCTATTTCTGGCGCGCCAAGACCGAGGAGCGGCACTTGCTGGGCGAGGACGCCAAGTACCGCGAGTACCATGCCTGGATGGCGCAGCATGGGCCGATCACGCGGCCGTTGGGGCGTTTAGGGCAGTTGCTGGTTGGTAGGTCTGCGCCAAGCATCCACCACCCCCTGGCCCCCTCCTCTAAAGAGGATGGGGAGTATTAGGGAAAGCCCCCGCCTCTTCAGAGGAGGAGGTTGGGGGTGGTACGAAGCCTTAAACTGCAGCCAGCCTCAAAAGCTCTTGGCTGCGTAGATCTTCGACAGATCGCCGGCCCATTCGCCATGATAGAGGTCGAGCAACTGTTCCGCCGGGGTCTTGCCCGAAGCCACGATCTCGTCGAGCGGCAGGAGGTAGCCAGTCTCGTTGTCGCCAGCGGCATTGAGCTTGCCCCGTGCGGCGAGGCCCGATCGCGCGATGTCGAGAACGCGGCCGCCGATATCGCGCAAGGTGCCGCCACCGGGCAGTGGTGCGTCGAGGCCCAGCTTGGGCACGCTGGCGCGCAGCACTTCGCGGCCTTCCATGTCCCAGTCCTTGACCAGGTCCCACGCCGCATCGAGGGCGCCCTGGTCATAGAGCAGGCCCACCCAGAACGCGGGCAGCGCACAGATGCGGTTCCACGGCCCGCCATCGGCGCCGCGCATTTCCAGGAAGGATTTGAGGCGCACTTCGGGAAAAGCGGTGGAGAGATGGTCGACCCAGTCGCTCTTGCGCGGCTTTTCGCCGGGCAGCGCGGGCAGCTTGCCATCGAGGAAATCGCGGAACGACTGGCCGGCCGCGTCGATATACTTGCCATCGCGGAACACGAAATACATCGGCACGTCGAGCATGTAGTCGACATAGCGTTCGTAGCCGAAACCCTGCTCGAACACGAAAGGCAGCATGCCCGTGCGCGCGGCATCGGTGTCTGACCAGATGTGGCTGCGATAGGACAGGAAGCCATTGGGCTTGCCTTCCAGGAAGGGCGAATTGGCAAAGAGTGCGGTGGCGAGCGGCTGCAGCGCCAGGCTGACGCGGAACTTCTGCACCATGTCCGCCTCGCTCGCATAATCGAGGTTGGTCTGGATCGTGCAGGTGCGCAGCATCATGTCGAGGCCCATCGTGCCCACGCGGGGCATGTGCCGAAGCATGATTTCATACCGGCCCTTGGGCATGATCGGCAATTCGGCGCGCGTCTTGTCGGGCCAGAGGCCAAGGCCCAGGTATGCCAGGCCAAAGCGATCGCCGATCTGCTTGACTTGCGCCAGGTGGCGCCCGGTTTCGGCGCAGGTTTCGTGCAGGCTTTCCAGCGGCGCGCCCGACAATTCGAGCTGGCCCGCCGGCTCCAGGCTGACGGCGCCATCAGGCCCCGACATCGCGATGACCTTGCCGCCTTCGAGAACAGGCTCCCAGCCGAACTCGGTCAGCGCCATCAGCAGGTCGCGGATGCCGCCGGGCTCATCATAGGAAGGGGCGGCGTGGCCGGCGGTGCGATAGACGAATTTCTCGTGCTCGGTGCCGATTCGCCAGGCTTCGCGCGGCTTTTCTCCACGCTGCATCGGGGCGATCAGCGCGTCCCGGCTCTCGATCAGAGGATCGTTGCTATCTGAAACCTGTCTCGTGCTCATGCGCGCATCCGTTACTGGCCAAAAGGGTTTAGCGCCAGCGATAAACGCGGGATGAACGATTGCGGTTTGGCAATAATCGGGTGGTGGAATGCTAAGCCGCGGCCCAATCCCCCGCGACACCCATCCACAGCGCCAGGCCGGCCACGGCAGCAGTTTCCCCCCGCAGGATGCGCGGCCCCAGCGTGATCGCGCGGGCAGCCGGATGGGCGCGCACGAGCGTGCGTTCCGCTTCGTCGAAGCCCCCTTCCGGCCCGATCAGCAATGCCGCCGGGCCGCCGTGCGCGGCGAAGGCAGTGGCGGCAGGCGCGCCGCCCTGCTCGTCGGCAAAGAACAGCGCGCGGTCTTCCGGCCAATCGCGCAGCAGGGTCTCCAGCTTCACCGGATCGGACAGGGTGGGCAGGGCCGTGCGCGCGCATTGCTCGGCCGCTTCGGTCACGATCGTGGTGGCGCGTTCGGCGTTGAGCTTGTCGGCCACGCAGCGGCGCGTGATCACCGGGCGGATCTGCGCGGCGCCCAGTTCCGTGGCCTTTTCCAGCACCCAGTCGAACGCCTGCTTTTTCAGCAGCGCCGGGCACAGCCACACGTCCGGCACTGCCTCCACCGGACGCATCTGCCGCTCCACGCGCAGCACCATGTCGCGCTTGCCGGCCTGCTCCACGCGCGCTAGCCATTCGCCGGTCTGGTTGTCGCACAGCACCACGGCATCGCCGGCGCCGGCGCGCATCACTTTGCCCAGATAGTGCGCCTGTCCGCCTTCGAGCAGAACGCCGGCGCCTTCTTCCAGCCTTTGCTGCACGAACAGGCGGGGAGCGGAACGCGGCGGCCAGGCCGGGGTGGCGGGCATGTGATCGGTCATGCTTCATGCTCATAGGCAGGTGCACGCGTGCCGACAACATTTGGGGCAATCTGGCCCCTTGCGGCCCGTGGCAAAGCGGCGCAGGAACCCTGGCAGCATGACCACGGCAACCGACCAGATCGTCCCCGATAGCGAGCATCGCGGCCTTGTCGCGCGCCTGCCGCAGCCCTTGCGCGATTATGCGCTGCTGGCCCGGCTGGACCGGCCGATCGGCTCGTGGCTGCTGTTCTGGCCCTGCGCCTGGGGGGTGTTCCTGGCGGGCGGAGCGCGGCAGTGGCACCTCGTGGCCTGGATGCTGTTGGGCTCGATCGCCATGCGCGGCGCGGGCTGCGTCTATAACGACATCGTCGATGCCGATCTTGACGCGCGCGTGGCCCGCACCGCGCAGCGCCCGGTGGCGAGCGGACGCGTGCCCAAAAGGGCGGCCTGGGCCTGGCTCCTGCTGCTGGCGCTCGTCGGCTTGGTCGTTCTGCTGCAGCTACGCTGGCAGGCGCAGATCGTGGCGATAGGCAGCCTGGCGCTGGTGGCGGCCTATCCGTTCATGAAACGCATCACCTGGTGGCCCCAGGCCTGGCTCGGCCTCGTCTTCACGTGGGGCGCGCCGACCGGCTGGGTGGCGGTGAGCGACAGCGGCTGGCCTGCTCTCGCCGCGCTCTATGCCGGGGCGATATGCTGGTGCATCGGCTATGACACGATCTATGCGCTGCAAGACCGCGAGGATGACGCGATGGCAGGCATCCGATCGAGCGCGCGGGCGCTGGGCAGCAAGGTCAAGCCCGGCGTTGCGGGGTTTTATGCCGCGGCCGTGGCGCTGTGGGCGCTGGCATTCTGGCTGGTGCGGCCCGATCCGCTGGCTCTTCTGGCCCTGGTGCCTGTGGCGCTGCACCTTGGGTGGCAGGCGCTCACGCTGGACGTGGACGATGGCGACAATGCGCTGGCGCGGTTTCGCTCGAACCGCATGGCGGGGTTCTTGCTGGCTTTGGGGTGCCTGGTGGTGGGGAGTGCGGGGATCGTTTAACAGGCCCTCCCCGACCTGATCAGTTCGGCCGCGGCTCCACCGGGAAAACGATGAAGTCGTCTCGCACGACCTTCAGCGGTGTTTCGCCCATGGCATCCACCACTTGCACCAATTCGCCAATGGCGGCGGGCGGCAGGGCCAGGCCGTGTTCGGACGGGTGGGTGGGGGCTTCCATCGGATAGTCTTCGCCGGGCGTCGTGGTCATCTCGATATGCGCACCCAGTAGCGCGCGGATCGGGTGTGTCTGGGCAAAGGCAGCCAAGCGGTGGGCGCTGGCCTTGAATTCGGCAAAGTGGTTGCGCGGCACATAGAGGCGGCCGGGATAGAGCATGTCGCCCGACAGGAGCAGGCGCGTGCGCGGGTCATAGATCATGACATGGGCCGTTTCGTGGCCCGGCGTCGGAATGGCGCGCAGCACGCGCCCGCCCAGGTCCAGCGTGCCGATGCCATTGGGCCAATCGGGCACGTGGAATGCGCTGGCCACGTCTTCCGGCTTGAGGCCCACGACGGTCGTGTCTGGCCGGCCGGCAAATTCGCTGTCTCCGGCATGGTGGTCGCCATGGCTGTGCGAATGCGCGACTGTCAGGTGCAAGGGACGGTTGCCGTGGTCCTTTTGCCACTGGGCAATGACTCGCTCCACCGTGGGCCGCACCATCAGCCCGCCGGCACCGGTATCGACCAGCAGCGCGCCTTTCCTGCCGAACAGCAGATAGAGGAACGGAGCCTCGAAATTCGTCTTCACCGATTGGCGGATGACGTAAGTATCGGCATCGACCTGTTGCACCTGCATTTCCGGCTCGCTGCCGGTGGTGCCATCGATCCAGTGCGCGAATGGCGGCGGATCGAACCGGGGCGCGGCGCCGAGCAGAAGGGGCGAAGCGGCCAGCAGGGCCAGGGCGGAGAGGCGAAAGCGGCGCGATGCGTTCATGGCTGCTGTGATATCACGATGGCCTGGGCAACGCCAAGATGCTTGGTTCAGACGCCTGCGGCGTGTCGATCGGTAGCGATCACACCGCGCTTGCCAGCAGTTCTTCTGCTCCACCCAGGTCCACGCTCACCAGGCGCGAGACGCCGCGTTCGACCATGGTGACGCCGAACAGGCGGTGCATCCGGCTCATCGTCACGGCATTGTGCGTCACGATCAGATAGCGGGTCTGGGTTTGGGCCACCATGGCATCGAGCAGATCGCAGAAGCGCTCGATATTGGCATCGTCGAGCGGGGCATCCACTTCGTCGAGCACGCAGATCGGCGCGGGGTTGGTGAGGAACAGGCCGAAGATCAGGGCCACGGCGGTGAGCGCCTGTTCTCCGCCCGATAGCAACGTGAGCGATTGCAGGCGCTTGCCCGGCGGCTGGGCCATGATCTCCAGGCCCGCCTCCAAGGGATCGTCGCTGTCCACGAGGGCAAGGTGGGCCTCACCCCCTCCGAACAGGCGCGTGAACAGCGTGCGGAAGTGGCCGTCCACGGCATCGAACGCGGCGCGCAGGCGTTCGCGGCCTTCGCGGTTCAAGTTGCCGATCGAGCCGCGCAGGCGGTTGACCGCTTCGGCAAGCTCGGCCTGTTCGGCCAGGCTCTCCGCCTGGCGCGCCTCGGCCTGGGCCAATTCGTCGGCGGCGACGAGGTTGACCGGGCCGATCCGCTCGCGCTCGGCCATCAGGCGCTCGTGCGCCGCGCTTTCGGCGGCGGCTTCGCCCACCTCGGCACCGGCAAAGGCAAAGCGTTCGGGCAGGAGCGGGGGCGGGCACTGAAAGCGTTCGCCGGCAATGCCCGCCATTTCCTGGCGGCGCTGGTCTTCGTGCGTGGCGCGGGCGCTGGCCGTGGCGCGGGCCTCGCGCGCGGTGGCGAGCGCCTCGTTGGCCTGGGCAAGCGCCACATCCGCAGCCTTGCCGGCGGCTTCGGCGGCGGCGAGCGCGGCTTCAGCCTGGGCAAGATCGGTGCCGAGGCGCTGGCGGATGGCTTCGCCTTGTTCGATTTCGGCGATCAGGCCGGCCGGCTTGGCCGCGCTGATCGTGCGTTCCTGGGCCAGTTCCTCGGCGCGGCCGGCCATTTGCGCCAATCGCTTGGCCGCGTCTCCGGCGCGGGCTTGCCAGTTGCGCATATCGGCCTTCATGCCGCCCAGCCGCTCGCGTCCCACGGCGAGGCCCTGTTCCAGCGCGGCGTGGGACGCCATCGCCTGTTGCAGCGCGGTGCGGGCGGCCTGGTGTGCCGCCTGTGCTGTTTCCACCGCCGTGCGGCCGGCGGCGGGATCGGGCAGGGCGGCATGGCGGGCTTGCGCGGCATCCCGTTCCGCCTGGGCCGAGGCTGTCTGCTCGGCCAGCGCGGCCGTCTGCCGGGCCAGTTCAGCGCCGCGCGCCTCGCTTTGCGCGCGGGCGGCTTCGGCCTGGTCGAGCGCGCGCAGGGCGCTGCGTTCCGCTTCGGCGGCCTGGCCGATCAGGCGTTCGACAGTGCTCCACTCCGCCTGCGCCTGGGCAAGCCCGTCGCGTGCCGCTTCATGCGTGCGTTCGGCCTCCTGCACGGCCAGATCGAGCGCGGGGCGGCGGGCTTCGAGTTCGGCAAGGCGATTGTCGGCTTCGAGCACAGCCGCTTCGGCAGCGCCTTCGCCGCGCGCGACGAAGCCGTCCCAGCGGCGCAAGTGGCCGGTGCGGGTAACGAGCCATTCCCCCGCACCCAAGGGCTGGCCTTCATCGGCCTCCACTGCGCGTACCAGCGCCAGCCGGGCTGCCAGTTCGGCCGGGCACGTGGGCACGTGGTGCAACAGGGCATCGGCCAGCGCGGTGGGCACCTCTGCCCCGGTCCAGAAACGGCCTTCGCCGGCAGCGGGTGCCGCGCCGAGCGGAGCCATGGCATCGCGGCCCAGAACGGCGGCCAGCGCGCGTTCCCAGCCCGGCGCCACGCGGCACCCGGAAAGCGCAGATGGTCCGCGCCCGCGCGCAGCGGCGGCCTTGGCGCGGGCGGCCTTGTCGCGGGCCAGGGCATCGGCTTCGCGCGCCACGCCAGCAAGCTCTGCGCGTGCGGCGGCCAGCGCATTGGCGGCGCCATCGCGGGCCTGGGCCAGGCTTTCGCGCAGGGTGGCCAGTTCCTCGCGCCGGGCCCGCTGGGTGGCCAGGGTGGCGCTCGCTTCGTCGCGCCGGGCTTCGGCTTGCGCCAGGGCCAGGGCCGGATCGGGCTCTTGCGCGAGTGCGGCCTGTTCCCGCCCCAAGCGCTGCGCTTCTGCCTCAAGCCGGGCAAGCGCGGCCTGCGCCGCCGAGAGTGCGGCCTGCGCCACGCGCCAGTCTGCCTCCACGCCGGCTTGTTCGGCCTGGGCCTGGGCCTGCGCCAGTTCGGCGGCGCGGGCGGCGCGCTCGGCTTCGTCTTGCGCGGCAGCGAGCCAGGGGCGGCGCGCTTCGTCGGCCAGCAGCGCGGCTTGCGCAGCGGCAAGGTCGCTTTCCAGCTTGGCCAGGGCCTGGGCGGCCTGTTGCGTCAGTTGGTCCGCCTGCGCCCGATCCTCGGCCATGGCGCGCAATTGGCGGTCGATATCGGCCAGGCGCTGCTCGGCCGCTTCGAGCTGAGCCGAAAGGGCCGCAATCCGCTGGCCGTGGGCAGAGGCGTCCTGCCGCCGGTCGAACAGGTCCTCGCGCGCGGTGGCGAGCGTTGTGGCGGCACTGTGCTGCGCGCCCTGTGCCACAACGGTCGCCGCCTGGGCGCCGGCCACGGCCGCTTCGGCGCGGGCAGCGTCCTCGCGCGCGGCTTGCGCGGCGGCAGCGGCATCACGCCAGCGGGCAAAGACCAGCCGCGCCTCGGCCACGCGAATCTTGTCGGACACGGCTTTATAGCGTTCGGCCGAACGGGCCTGGCGGCGCAACGAAGCGATCTGGCCGTCGAGCCCGGCCATCAGGTCTTCCAGCCGGGCCAGGTTCGCCTCTGTCGCGCGCAGCTTCTGCTCGGCATCGCGGCGGCGCACGTGGAGCCCGGCAATGCCGGCAGCTTCTTCCAGCATCATCCGCCGCTCGGCCGGCTTGGCGGCGATCACGGCGGCGATGCGCCCCTGGCTGACCAGCGCCGGGCTATGCGCACCGGTGGCGGCGTCCGCAAAGATCAGGCCCACGTCCTTGGCGCGCACGTCGCGGCCATTGACGCGATAGGCAGAGCCTGCGCCCCGCTCGATCCGGCGCACCACCTCCAGTTCGCCGCCCCACTGATCGTCTGCCGCAGTCTGGGCCGTTAGCGCCACTTCGGCAAAGGCGCGGGCCGGGCGGCTGGCGCTGCCGGCAAAGATCACGTCGTCCATCCCGGCGCCGCGCATGGCCTTGGCCGATGCCTCGCCCATGACCCAGCGCAACGCTTCGAGCAGGTTGGACTTGCCGCAACCGTTGGGGCCGACCACGCCGGTCAGCCCCGGTTCGATGCGCAGTTCGGCCGGCTCGACAAAGCTTTTGAAACCCGAAAGCTTCAGCCGCTGGAAATGCATCGATGCCGGCCCCCGTTAGTGGGGATCAGCGCGCGCCGGCGCGCTGCAGGATGGGTTCGAGCTGTTCCCAGGTGGCCACGTCCACGTTCTTCCCGTTGACGATGAACGTGGGCGTGCCGGTGATGTTGTACTTGTCGCCAGCGGTCTGCGCGTCGCTGGCAAGGGCTTCGGCGGTCTTGGTATTGGCCAGGCACGCCGTCGCCTGGTCGCGCGCGATGCCGCGAGCGCCGAAGAAATCGATCAGCCCGCCCTTGTCGGCCAGTACGCCGAACATCTGCGCCGGCGGCAGGTTCTGGCCCTGGATTTCCTTGGCCACCGGCTGCAGCTTGTCGAAGATGTCCTTCTGGTTGGCATAAACCTGCTGGGTCAGCGCAAAGAAGCTGTCAGGCGTGCCGCAGTGCGTGAGCATGGCCATCGTGGTATCGAACGGATCGCGCACGAAGTTGCGGAATTCCAGGCTGACGCGGCCGCTGTTGACGTATTTGTCGCGCAGCGTGGGATAGCCCTTTTCCTCGAATTCGGCGCAGTGCGGGCAAGTGAGCGAGCCGAACTCGATCAGCTTGATCGGCGCATCGGGGTTGCCCATGACATAGCCGCCGTCGGCATTCTTGCTGACCACATCGCTCCAGGCCTTGCCGGCGGGCGCGGCCACGGTGGGCAAGGCGTCGGCAGACTGGGCAGCGGGGCCGGAAGCATCGTCTTTCTTGCCGCAGGCGGCAAGGCCCAGGGCGAGCGGCAGGGCAAGGAGTGCGAGGCGGGCAGGTGCAAGGTTCATCGCGTGGTGTTCCCGAGTGATGGGGCAGGGAGGGGGCGTTGCGCGCGGATCAGTTCATGCGCGCTTCGAGCTGCGGCTTGAGCGCGGCCCAGCTGGCCGTGCCGGCCAGCGGCAAACCGTTGATCAGGAAAGCAGGCGTGCCCTCGACATAATCCTTTTCGGCCGCTTCCTTGGTGCCGGCGGCCAGCTTGTTGGCCAGGGCTTCGTCGGCAAGGCAGCGGTCGACGCTCACGCGGCTCACCCCGCGCGAGGCCATCATGTCGTAGAACTTGAAATCGCTGGCAATGGCGCGGGTGCGGCTGGCGAGGGGGCCGGTGCTCCAGCGCTGGCGCTGGGCTTCGCTGGCGCTCATTTCGGTGCCGATCCAGTCTGACTGGCGGATCAGGAACATCAGGTGAGTCTGCCAGAACTGCGCAGGCGCAACGCAATGGGTGAGCAAGGCGACCGTCAGGTCGATCGGATCGCGCACGAAATTGCGCACTTCGATCGATCCCTTGCCTGGCGCGATGAAGCCCAGGCGCAACTGGCCATCGGCCTCTTGCGTGAAATGGGCGCAGTGCGGGCAGGTGTAGCTGATATATTCCACCAGCTTGACCGAGGCATCGGGATTGCCCAGCACGAAGCTTTCGCGCGGGGTGCGCACCACCGTCTGGTTCCAGTTGCGCCCGGCCGGCGCTGCCGCAGCAGCCTTTTTCGGCGGGGCGGCCTGGACCGGATTGGCAAGCAGCGAGGCCAGCGCAAGCGCCAGTGCGGTGGCTGCGGAACGAAGCATGGTGGTCACTTCCTCAGATCCCTGTTGTCGGTGTCTTGCCGCGTGCTGGCTTCGCCCAGCGAGCGGGCCAGCGATTCGAGCACGGCGCGCAATTCCGGATCGCCGATCGCGCGCAGGCTGTCGCCCAGATCCATCGGCACGGCGTTGGGCGCGGCGGCCTTGGCGGTGGTCGGCGGCAGTGGCGCGGGGCCTTTCGGGCGCGGCGCCTGAACCACGCCTTGACGCAACTTGACCTTGGCGACTGCACGATAGCCGAAGAAGCGGTTCACCCGCTCCATGATCTCGGGCACGACATGCTGGATCAGGGGCGCATGGGCCGGCGTGACGACCAGTTGCAGCACGCCATTGGCCTTTTCGCCCGGCGCAAAACGGATCGATTCGGGCATGCAGTGGCGCGCGTGGCCCGCGCCGACGATTTCGGGCCAGCGCGTGACGACCGAGCTTTGCACAAAGCCGAAGCGGCGGAATGCGGTGCGTCCGATGGCGGGCATGAGATCGGCGATCTGGCGCGCTTCGCCACCGCGCTTGCGCTCGAACGCCTTGGGCCCGGAAGCACCGGTGCCAGAAGCACTGGTGCCCGCCTTGGCGGCGGCCTTTCGGGCAGGGCGGGGTTTGGGCGGATCGCTTTCCATCTTGGGGCTTGCCATGCCATAGCGGCGCCATGCAAGCCAGTGGCCATCCTGACGATTTCCCCGCCCGCAACATTCAAACCGCCGATCGCGTGGCACCGGCCCTGCTGGAATGGTACGATGCCAACGCGCGCACGCTGCCTTGGCGCAGCGCGCCGGGAACCCCGCCGCCCGATCCCTATCGCGTGTGGCTGTCAGAAGTGATGCTGCAGCAGACCACGGTGGCCGCCGTTGGCCCTTACTTCGAGAAATTCACGCGCACCTGGCCGACCGTGCACGATCTGGCAGCGGCAGACGATGCCACGGTCATGGCGGCCTGGGCTGGCCTTGGCTATTATGCCCGCGCGCGCAATTTGCTGGCCTGCGCCCGCGCGGTGGCCGGGCTGGGCCAGTTTCCCGATACGGAAGAGGGCTTGCGCGTGCTGCCTGGCCTGGGCGCCTATACGGCAGCGGCCGTGGCGGCGATTGCGTTTGGCCGACGCGCCGTGGTGGTCGATGCCAATGTGGAGCGTGTCGTCTCGCGCCTGTTTGCGATCGACACTCCCTTGCCCGCGTCCCGCCCGGCGATCCGCGCCGCGACCGACACGATCACTCCTGCGGCCCGTGCAGGCGATTTCGCCCAGGCGATGATGGACCTGGGCGCCACGATCTGCACGGTCAAGGCGCCGCGTTGCCTGCTGTGCCCGCTGCGCCAGGAATGCCGCGCGGCGGCGCAAGGACGGGCGGAAGACCTGCCGGTGAAAGCCGCCAGGAAAGCCAAGCCGCAACGCGTGGGCCACGCGTTCTGGATCGAGCGCATCGGGCCTGAAGGTGAAGCGCAAATCCTGCTGGTGACGCGGCCGGGCAAGGGCATGCTGGGTGGGATGCGCGCACTGCCCGACGATGGCTGGAGCGCGCGCGCGGATGGCGATGGCCAACCGCCCGTGGCGGGAACGTGGCATGCCGCCGGCGCAGTACGCCATGCTTTCACCCATTTCGACCTCGATCTGCAATTGTTGGTGGGCACAGCATTTTCAATCGCTAATGTCGCCGACGGGACCTGGTGGCCGCGTGCCGAGTTGGAGAATGCCGGAATGCCGACGGTCTTTGCCAAGGCGGCGCGCCTTGTGCTGGCCGGCGCGCACGAGGCGTGAAGGAAAGGTTTGGCAAGGATGGAACACGGTATCGCATCCGTTTCGAACCCGGCGCTCAGCCGCCGTGCGCTGCTTGCTGGCGCCGGCCTGGCGGGCGGTGGCCTGCTGCTGCGGCGCCTGGCGCAAGCCCAGGCGATCGATCCGCGCCTGCCGGCCGTTTCCGGTTTGGTCGATGACTATGTCGGCTCTGGCAAGCTGGCCGGCGCCGTAGCCACGCTGGGCTGGGGTCAAGCCTTGCCCGAAGTGGTGGCTCGGGGCGTGGGCACGCGGGGCGACAGCCGGGGCCTTGATCAAGACAGCCTGTTCCGCATCTATTCAATGACCAAGCCGATCACCGGCATGGCTGCGATGATGCTGATCGACGAAGGCAAGCTCGGGCTTGATCAGCCGATTGCCGATATCCTGCCCGCCTTTGCCCATATGAACGTGCTGGTCGATCCGGCAGGACCGCTGGACAAGGTGGTGCCCGCCACCGCGCCGATCACCGTGCGCAACCTGCTGACCCACACGGCAGGCCTGGGCTATACCATCGTCCAGAGCGGCCCGATTCGCGACGCCTATGCCGCCGCCGGGATTGCGCCGTATGTTGTCAGCCACGTGCCGGTGCCGGGGTTCGGCAATCCGCGCCCTGCGTCCAGCCTCGCGGCTTTTGCCGACAACCTGGCCAAGTTGCCACTCGTCTATCAGCCCGGTACGCGCTGGTCCTATTCGGTTGGCCTCGACCTGATGGGCCGGATCATCGAAGTGGTTTCGGGGCAGGAGTTTTCCGCTTTTCTCAAGGCGCGGCTGTTTGGCCCGCTGGGAATGGACAGCACCGGCTTCCAACTCACCGAGGCCAACGTCTCGCGCTTCACCACCAATTACGCCGTCGCCAACGGGCATCTGCTGCCGATCGATGTGGCGGCCACTTCCGTCTATCTCGATCCGCCCGCGTTCCCTTTCGGCGGCGCGGGGCTGATCAGTTCGCCGCGCGACTACGATCGGTTTCTCGCCATGCTGCTGGGCGGCGGGGTCTTTGCCGGCAATCGCGTGATGAGCCAGCGGGCAGTGGACATGGGCACGAGCAACCTGCTGCCTGCCACGGTCACCACGGCGGGCACCTGGATCGCCGGGCATGGCTTTGGCGCGGGCGGGCGCGTTGGACTTGGCGAATCGGCCGGCACCTATGGCTGGTCGGGCGCGGCGGGCACGGTGGGGTTCATCAGCGAGGTGGCCGGGGTGCGTGGCGGGTTCTATGCCCAATATATGCCAAGCACCGCCTATCCATTCGACCAGGCCTTTCCTCAGGCGGTGCGCAGCGATGTCCGTGCGCGCCTTTTGGCCCAGCACAAGGTTGCCGCATGACCGATACCGCAACGCTCACTTCCGGCACCAGGGCCGGGCGCCTCCCCGTCGCCTATGGCGGCAGTCCACTCGACCGGGCCGATGCGATCCGCACCGATCCGGCGCGGCTGGCTGCCGTTCAGGCTGCACCGGGTGCGCGCTTGCTGCTGCTCGATGGCCTGTCGCCGGTCTTTTCGGCAGAGGGCGGGCTGACCTGGGGCCCGATAACGGCGGCGGCCCCCGATGCGGGTCTCGTGTTCCTTGGCCTCGATCCCCAGGGCCATGGCTGCTTTGCTGCCGTGGCACCGGAATTGGGCGGTAGTACCGCGCCGGCTGCGCCGGACGTGCGCTTGCTGCTTGATGCGATGTCGGCGCAGGACCTTGCCATCTACGGCGGCGCGCGCAGCCTGGTCGATTGGCACGCCCGGCATCGGTTCTGTGCCCGCTGCGGCCACCCGACGCAGGCCGTGAAGGGCGGCTGGCAGCGTTCGTGCAGCAACGCGCCGTGCGGCGCAGAGCATTTCCCGCGCGTCGATCCG
>Ga0070669_100000200_pt1 | contig 52177 bp, 55 predicted proteins | sample KBSS53metaG_FD_64680 | JGI IMG/M metagenome (GOLD analysis project Ga0070669, IMG submission 64680) | Switchgrass rhizosphere microbial communities from Kellogg Biological Station, Michigan, USA - KBS S5-3 metaG | ecosystem: Host-associated > Plants > Roots > Rhizosphere > Soil ...
GCCCCATATCGGCACGTTCCAGGAAGTGTTGCGCACCACCCTGGTGCGCCGCGCCTATGAAGTGCTGACCGGCGGGCACCCCACGCGCCTTGTCGCCTTTTCGGACGACATGGACGGGCTGCGCAAGGTGCCCGACAACGTGCCCAACAAGGACCTGCTCACGGCTCACCTGCAGGAGCCGCTGAGCCGCATTCCCGATCCCTTCGGCAAGTTCGAAAGCTTTGCCCACCATAACAATGCGATGCTGCGCGAATTTCTCGATCGCTTTGGCTTCGATTATGAATTCGTTTCCGGCGCGGATCGCTACAACTCCGGCGGATTCGACGATGCGCTGAAGAACGTGCTGCGCCATTTCGACGCCATCATGGCCATCATGCTGCCCACCCTGCGCGAGGAACGCCGCAAGACCTACTCGCCGGTCCTGCCGATCTCGCCCACCAATGGCCAGGTGCTGCAAGTCCCCATCGAAGTGGTCGATGCCGACGCCGGCCTGATCCGCTTTACCGACGTGACCGGCGAAGTGATCGAGCAATCGATCCTGGGCGGCCAGTCCAAGCTGCAATGGAAAGTGGACTGGGCCATGCGCTGGGTGGCGCTGGGCGTGGACTACGAAATGTGCGGCAAGGACCTGACCGACAGCCTGACCCAGTCGGGCCGCATCGCCCAGGTGCTCGGCGGCCGCCGTCCCGAAGGCCTGATCTACGAACTCTTCCTGGACGAGAAGGGCGAAAAGATCTCCAAGTCCAAGGGCAATGGCCTGACCATCGAGCAATGGCTGGACTATGGCAGCGAGGAAAGCCTCGGCTTCTACCTGTTCCGCGAACCCAAGAGCGCCAAGTCGCTGCACGTGGGCGTGATCCCGCGCGCGGTGGACGAATACTGGCAGTTCCGCGAAAAGCTGGCCACCCAGCCGATCGAGCAACAGTTGGGCAATCCGGTGTGGCACTTGCTGCGCACCAATGGCGACCAAGGTGGCGCTGGCGACAAGTTGCCGGTGACCTATGGCCTCCTGCTCAACCTTGTCGGCGTGCTCGGCGCCCATGCCACGCGCGAGCAGGTGTGGTCATACCTTGCCAATTATGTCGACAATGCAGACCCGGCAGCCCATCCCGCGCTCGATGCGCTGGTCACGCGCGCGCTGGCCTACAACCGCGATTTCATCGCTCCCACGCTGATGCGGCGCAAGCCCGAAGCCGGCGAAGCCGCCGCGCTTGCCGCGCTGGACGAGGAACTGGCGGCCGCGAGCGACGACGCCACGGCCGAAGAGCTGCAGAACATGGTCTACGAGATCGCCAAGGACCCGCACTACGGGTTCGAAACGCTGCGCGACTGGTTCAAGGCGCTGTACGAAACGCTGCTGGGCTCGCCCCAGGGGCCACGCATGGGCAGCTTCATCGCGCTCTATGGCGTTGAAAACACGCGCAAGTTGATTGCCGAGGCGCTGGAAGGCTGAGAGGAACGAGGGCGGCTTAACATGCCCTCCCCCTAACCCCCTCCCGCAAGCGGGAGGGGGAATTGTGCTGAAAAGCCCTCCCGCGTGCGGGAGGGCTTTCTCATTCAACTCCCCTCCAGCGTGCGGGAGGGCCTTCTCATTTAACTCCCCTCCCGCGTGCGGGAGGGGTTGGGGGAGGGAATGTTACCACCCCACCCCCGAACACTCACGGCATCAGCACCGCATTCACCACATGCACAACGCCGTTCGACTGCGGCACATCGGCGATCGTCACGGTGGCCTTGCCACCCTTGGCGTCGGTCAGCACCACGTTGCTGCCATCAAGGCTGGCAGTCAGCGGCTCGCCTTCCACGGTGGTGAGAGACGCGCTGCCGCCACCGGCCTTGATCTTGGCCATCAGGTCAGCCGCCGTCACTTTGCCGGCCACCACGTGATAGGTGAGAATCTGGGTCAGCTGCGCCTTGTTTTCAGGCTTGAGCAGGGTGTCCACGGTGCCGGTAGGCAGCGCGGCAAACGCTTCGTTGGTCGGGGCAAACACCGTGAACGGACCCTTGCCGTTCAGCGTGTCGACCAGCCCAGCCGCCTTGACCGCAGCCACCAGCGTGGTGTGGTCCGAAGACTGCGAAGCGTTCTGCACGATGGTCTTGGTGCCGACCATGGCAGCCCCGCCAACCATCTTGGATGCGGCAGCATGCGCTGCCGGGGTAAACGCGAGGGCAAGGCTGGCGGCGGCCAGCGATGCGTAGAACTTGCCGTTCAGCATGGGAATCTCTCCAGTGGGGGTCATTGCCCCTCACGAACCGCCATGAGGATTTTAAGTTCCACGCGTGGCTTATGCCCACTTGGGCAAGAACTACCCAAGCCGCTGTAATATCGAACTATTAATAGGACAGGATAAAAGCGTGTAAAACGGCGCGCTTGCCGTTCAGCTTTCACTCAAGGCAGCGGCAAGGCCGGCACGAACTTGCTCGAGATGAACGCGCAGCCGGGCCACGGCCACCACAAGTTCGGTTGCCAGGGCAGGCGCGATGCCCTCGTCGGGTGCTGCAGGCGTATTGGCCGGCGCGGGTATCGGAAGCGATTGCAGCAGATCGGACGGCGGCAGAACCGGCACGGGCAAAGGCCGCCCGGCAGCGTCCGCGCTGTCCTTGATGCCGCTTTCCAGTGCCTGGCGCGCGCCGCGAATGGTATAGCCTTCGCGGTTGACCAGGCGGTCGATCGTGGCGACCAGGGTAACGTCGCTGGCGCGGTAATACCGCCGGTTGCCGGCCCGCGTCAGCGGGCGCAGCATCGGGAATTGTTCTTCCCAATAGCGCAGCACATGGGGTTTCACGCCCAGGAGCCGGGCCACCTCTCCGATCGTGCGCAGGGCGTCGGGTGCTTTGCCGTCCGCCCTGCCTTCATCAATCACACCATCGGGAGAAACGAGATGGCCCTTGTCCGTCATGTATCCAATCTATCAGGAACCGTCGCTGATGCGATCCTTCAGCATCTGGCTGGCACGGAAGGTGAGCACGCGACGCGGCGTGATCGGCACTTCCACCCCAGTCTTGGGGTTGCGCCCGATGCGTTCGGCCTTGTCCCGCAACAGGAACGTACCAAACCCGGAAATCTTGACGTTCTGGCCTTCGGCCAGCGCGCCACCCATATGCTGCAAGATCGCCTCGACCATTTCGAGTGAGTCTGCCCGCGAAAGACCGACCCGGCGATTGATGCTTTCGGCCAAATCGGCCCGTGTCAGCGTACCAACAGAACGCATGATAATTTTACCCCCCGGTAAAAAATCCCTTCCCATCCCATACAATAGCGCCTTTTGCAGGACAGGCAATGCAATCTGGCACGTGCGGACCCTGATGGATTTTCCGCGCAGCGAAAATCCAGCCCCGAACGTTCCGTTTCAGACCATTTGTGGCGCCCCCGCGCCCAAACGGCCCTTACCCCCAATACGGGGATATAGCCCCAATCATATGCGCGCGATACAGGCGCCCCAGGTGAAACCCCCACCCATCGCTTCAAAAACGACCAGGTCCCCCTGCTTGATGCGCCCGTCGCGAACGGCGGTATCGAATGCCAAAGGAACCGAAGCGGCGCTGGTATTGGCGTGCTGATCGACCGTGACGATCACCTTTTCCGCCGGCAGGCCCAGCTTGCGCGCGGTTGCATCAAGAATGCGATAATTCGCCTGATGCGGCACGACCCAATCGATGTCGGCCGAAGTGAGCGCGCTGTCCACCAAGACTTCCTGCAACACCGACGCCAGGTTGGTCACCGCATGGCGGAAAACCTCGCGGCCTTTCATGCGCAGCTTGCCAATCGTGCCGGTCGTGGATGCACCGCCATCGACATAGAGCAACTGGTTGTGCGCGCCATCGGCATGAAGCCGCGTGGCCAGGATGCCCGGTGCGGCTGCATCGCTGCCGTCCACCTCGCGCGCTTCCAGCACCAGGGCGCCCGCGCCATCGCCAAACAGCACGCAGGTGGTGCGGTCTTCCCAATCGAGAATACGGCTGAAGGTTTCCGCGCCGATAACCAAAGCACGGCGCGCCATGCCGGTGCGCAGCAGTGCATCGGCGGTGCCCAGAGCATAAAGAAAGCCCGAGCAAACCGCGCCGACATCGAACGCCATGCCGCCGTTGCAGCCCAGCGCGTCCTGCACGATCGTGGCCGTGGCAGGGAATGTCTGGTCGGGCGTTGCGGTTGCCAGCACGATCAGGTCGATGCTCGATGCCTCGATCCCGGCCGCTTCGATCGCGTTGCGCGCCGCGGCGATCGCCAGCGTCGATGTGGTCTCACCCTCGCCGGCGATATAGCGGTTGCGGATGCCCGTCCGCTCCACGATCCATTCGTCGGTGGTATCCACCATTTGCGCCATTTCGGCATTGGAGACGGCACGTTGCGGCAGGGCAGAACCGCTGCCGGTAATCACCGAGCGCACAGTCACAGCGCGGTTTCACCTTCCGTATTGGCCACGCGGCGCCGGGCCGGCTGGCGGATGGTATCGGGGTCCACTGCTGCCACGTCGGCAGCGATGCGTTCGATCAGGTTTTCCTCGAGCAGGCGCGCGGTAACCGCCACCGCATTGGCCACCCCCATGGCCGATGCACTGCCGTGGCTTTTCACCACGACGCCATTGAGGCCAAGGAACACCGCCCCGTTGTGGTTGTTGGGATCGAGATGGTGCTTGAGCGTCTCGGTCGCCGGCTTGGAAATCAGGAAGCCGAGCTTCGACCGCAGCGAGGAGGCAAAGCTGCGGCGCAGCAGGTCACCCACGAAACGCGCTGCCCCTTCCATCGCCTTCAACGCGATGTTGCCGGAAAAGCCATCGGTGACCACGACATCGAAATCGCCGCGCGACAGCTTGTCGGCTTCGGTAAAGCCATCGAATGTCAGCGCCAGCGAGGCGGCCGCCTGCTTGAGCAGGGCCGCGGCATCGCGCAGGTCTTCGGTGCCCTTGGTCTCTTCCGTGCCGATGTTGAGCAGGCGCACGCGCGGGCTGTCGAGCCCGTGGACGATGCGGGTATAGGCTGCGCCCATCAGGGCGAACTGGAAAAGGTTGCGGGCATCGCAATCGGTGTTGGCGCCCAGATCCAGCATGACCAGATCGTGCGTGCCCAGCGTGGGCAACAGCGCGGCGAGCGCCGGCCGGTCGATGCCGGGCATCGTGCGCAAGGCCAGCTTGGCCATGGCCATCAGCGCGCCGGTATTGCCGCCGCTGACAGCAGCCCCAGCCTCGCCCCGCTTCACCGCATCGATGGCCAATCCCATCGACGTGGTGCGCGCGCGGCGCAGGGCCTGGGTGGGCCGCTCGTCGCCGGCCACGGCTTCGGGCGCATGGAGAATTTCCGATGCGCCACGAAGATTGGGATGATTGTCGAGAGCCTGCGCGATCTTCGTCTCGTCCCCGACCAGCAGGAACTTGAACCGATCGTGGCGCCGACGCGCAAGCGCGGCGCCCTCGATCATTACGCGCACGCCTTCGTCGCCGCCCATCGCATCGACGGCGATTCTGGGCAAGCTCATGATCCGATCATCCCTCCGTCAGATCGGCTCAGGCGCCGACGGCGATGATTTCGCGACCGTTGTAGTGACCGCAAGCGTTGCACAGGTTGTGCGGGCGCTTGAGTTCACCGCAGTTCGAGCATTCGTGGAATGCTTCGACCGACAGCGCATCGTGGCTGCGGCGCATGCCCCGGCGGGACGGGGAGGTCTTTCTTTTTGGGACGGCCATTTCGGCACCTGTTCCTGAAAATTACATCGGTTGCGGGCGCGATAGGGAAAACCGTGCCACCGCACAACCCCGCATCTCACGACGAAGGGTTCATACGGTTTCCGTCCTGGATGAGAGCGGGTGGACCGGCATCGCCTATCACGGGCGAAGGCGCGCCTATACGGATTTTCTGGTGCTTTGCAAGCATGGCCTCGCTAGACAGGACCCGAGCAACGGGCCGATCCAGCGGGCTGGACGTGCCTGTGCCAAATGAGAGGGGAACCATGACCATACCGATCGTCCTGCCGATCACCCTGGCCTCTGCCGGGGCCGCCGCGATTCTCAACATCTGGCTGATGGTCCGCATCGGCATGATCCGGCGCGAGGCCAAGATTTCGCTCGGCGATGGCGGCCATCCGCCCCTGATCGCGCGGATGCGTGCCCAGGCCAATTTCATCGAAAGCGCGCCGATCGTGCTGATCCTGGCCGGCGCGGTCGAACTGGCCCGCCCCGGCAGCCCGTTCCTGCTCGGCGCCATGGCCATCTATCTGCTGGGGCGCGTGGCCCATGGCGTGGGCATGGACGGCGGCCCGCTGATGAAGCTGCGGTCGGTCGGCACGCTCACCACCATGCTCACGCTGCTGGGACTGGCCGTGTGGGCCATTTCGATCGCGGCAGACGCCTGAGAGGCGCCTGCTGCCGCGATTCGCATCCGCTCACGCCAGGGCCGCGTCACCAACATAAGGATTGGTGGCGCGTTCCTGGCCGAATGTGCTGCGCGGGCCGTGGCCTGGATTGAACATGACATCGTCACCCATCGGCCAGAGCCGGCCGGTGATCGAGTTCACCAGATCGTCGAAATTGCCCAGTGGAAAATCCCAACGACCGATGCCGCCCTGGAACAGGACATCGCCCACCACGGCAAAGCGGGACGGTTCGTGAAAGAACACCACATGGCCCGGCGTATGGCCGGGGCAATGCGCCACCTGGAGCGTCAGGTTACCCACAGTTACGGTATCGCCATTGTTCAACCAGCGATCCGGCGTGAATATCTCCGCCGGCACGCCCCAGCGGCCACTGTCTTCGGCCAGTTGGGCGATCCAGAACTGATCGGCTTCGTGCGGGCCTTCGATCGGCACGCCCAGTTCGCGCGCAAGCTGTGCCGCGCCGCCACAGTGATCGAGATGCCCGTGGGTGATCAGCAGTTTCTCCACACTCACCCCGGCCTTGGCGATCAGCGCCTTGATCCGTTCGAGATCGCCACCGGGATCGACCACGGCGGCCTTCATCGTGGCAGTGCACCACAGCAGCGTGCAGTTCTGCTGCAACGGGGTGACGGGCAGGATCGCCACTTTCATCGGCGGCTGGGTGCTGGCAGGGGCTTGGGTCATGCCGCCTGAAATGGCCAGCATGGGTGCAAATGGCAAGCCACCCCGGTCTTGCAAGCGCCTTGCGCTTCAGATTTTGCCGCCCTTCCATACCACGCGGCCCACCACGTCCACTTCCGCCAGGGGCCGTTCCATGCGCGGATAGGCCGGATTGTCGCTGATCACGCGGACCATCCCGGCAGATCCCGCTTCCAGCCGCTTGACCAGCAGCACGTCGTCCACGCGGATCACATGGATGCCGGCGCGCAGCGGCCGCGTCGTGCGGTCGACCAGGATTTCGTCGCTGTCGCGCAGGGTTGGCTCCATCGAATCGCCTTCCACCTCGATGACGCTGAGCATGGCCGGCTCCAGCCCCTGCGACTTGAGCCACCGACTGGAAAAGCGCAGGCGCCCCACCGGTACTTCATCGTCGGCCAGCGCGCCGGGCCCCGCCGAAGCGCCCAGCGCCAGGCGAGGAATATCGGCCCATTCGGCCTGCGCGCGCGGCGCGGAAACCAGGCTCGCACCGCCGCGCGCCATTGCCGCCGGCACATGCACGGTCGGCTCGGGCGCGCCCAAATCGGTCTCGTCCACGCCAAAGAACCGCGCCAGCGTGCCACGGTCGATTTCCTCCAGCTTGCGCGGCGATCCCTTGCGCACGAACTGCTGCAGATAACTCGCGTTGCGGCCGATCAGGCCCGACAGCGCCGAAAGCGAAACCCCGCGCGCCGCTGCCAGTTCGACAAGGCGCGTGCGCGCCGGATCGAGCGCCTCTCCGCCGGTTTTCCCTGCCGACAGAGCGGCTTCCACAGATTCCAGAGACTTCGCCATGGTGCGTCCAAACTCGAAGGATTTTTCCTAGAAATTAGGTCTTTCGCCATGCTTATAGGATTTTTATCGGGACATGTCCACAAGACTGCACCGGAAATCGAGGAAATTTCAGGCCGCGATTCAAACCGGCTGCTTAACCATCCAGTTCAGCCGCCAAGCCCTCGATGTTGCAGAATTTCAGAACATATCATGAACTTTGGAAAAGGATTGCCGTCCATGCTGCGCGATCAAGACCCATTCGGCCAAGCCCTTCCCAGCCGCCAACGCCGAATCGGCAGCGGCCTCGCTCCGCGCGTGGTGCGCAGCGTGCTGGCACTGGCCGGGCGCAGCGCGCAACTGATCGACCACCGCGAACGCCCCTGGGCCAGCGTCACCTTTTCCGGCGCGCGCCACACCGTCGTGCTGCGCTACACCGGCTGGGAAGCCTGCGACGACGGCGAAGCCCTGATTGCCGCCCTGCCCGACCACGAGTTCACCGTCCCCGGCGCTCTGGTCGCCGACGTGACCGTAGTGCGCACCGACGAAGCCGTGCTGCCCGAACGCACGCTGGAAGTGGAACTGGAACTGCTGCTGCTGGACCAGGGGTGATGGGCATAGCGCTTGCGCTCTCGGGCTTCGACAAGCTCAGCCCGAACGGTTGCAGCTTTGTCTCCCCTCCTCTTCAGAGGAGGGGGAGAAATGGCTTCCGCAGCCGCAAGATCACCCCAGCCGCCAGTCCCAGCCCAGCGGGTCGCCGTCCATCGCATCCACGCCCTGTGCCGCCAGTTCATCACGCAGGGCATCGCTGCGGGCAAAGTCCTTGGCGGCGCGGGCTTCGTGGCGGGCGGCGATTTTCTGGGCGATTGCGTCCTCGGTGATCGTCGCGGCCTTGGGGCGCAGGCGCAGGTCGGCACGCGACAGGGCCAGCAGGTTGAGGCCCAGCACCGCATCGAACGCGCCGATCGCCGCCAGCTTGAGCGCGGGGTCGATCTTCTTGAGCGCGATGGCCTCGTCCAGCACGGTGAGTGCCACGGCGGTGTTGAGATCGTCGGCAATCGCCGCATCGAAGCGTTCGACCAGCGGAGCCAGCTTGGCATGGTTGCGCCAGCCCGAAACATCGGCGCCCGGCTCGGCCCGCTCTTTGAGTTGCGCCACGGCCATGACCATGCGCTTCAACCGCGTCAGCGCGGCGCCCAGGCCTTCCCAGGAAAATTCCAGCTCGCTGCGGTAATGTGCCGCCAGGCACAGCAGGCGATAGGCCAAGGGGTGATAGCCCTTGTCGATCAAGAGTTGCAGCCGCAGGAACTCGCCCGAGGACTTGCTCATCTTGCCTGAGCGTTCGACCAGGAAATTGTTGTGCATCCACACCCGCGCGCCGGAATTGGCCGGGTCGGTGAGACTGCCGGCGCAGCAGAACGCCTGGTTCTGCGCGATTTCGTTGGGGTGGTGGATTTCGCGGTGGTCGATTCCGCCGGTGTGGATGTCGAACGGAAAGCCCAGCAGCTTGCCCGACATGACCGAGCATTCCAGATGCCAACCCGGCGCACCGCGGCCCCAGGGGCTGTCCCATTCCATCTGCCGCGTCTCGCCCGGCGGCGTCTTGCGCCAGATCGCGAAGTCGGCCTGGTGACGCTTGCCTTCCACTTGCTCGATCCGCCCCTCGCCCTCGTCGGTTGCGGCACGGGCGAGGCGGCCATAGTCGGCCACGGTCGACACGTCGAAATAGAGGCCGCCGGGGAGCTCGTAGCAGTGCTTGTCGGCAATGCTTTGGGCAAATTCGATCATCGCGGGCACATAGTCCGTGGCGATCGACCAGTGCGCCGGCTGGCGGATATTGAGCGCGGCAATGTCGGCCCAATAGGCCTGGGTATAGTGCCGCGCGATGTCCCAGATCGATTGCGCGTTGGCTTTCGCGGCCTTTTCCAGCTTGTCTTCGCCGGCATCGGCATCGTCGGTCAGGTGGCCCACATCGGTGATGTTGATCACGTGGGTGAGCGCATAGCCTTTCCAAGACAGCGTGCGGCCCAGCACATCGGCAAAGACATAGGCGCGCATGTTGCCGATGTGGGGATAGTTGTAGACCGTCGGCCCGCAGGAATAGACCCGCGCCTCGCCCGGATGAACCGGCACAAAGGGTTCGAGCGCGCGGGTAAGGCTGTTGAACAGCATGAGCGGGGCGGATTGGTCGGTCATGCCGCGCGCTTTGCCCCGCGCGGGGGCGTGCGGTCAAGGTTGCTGGTTTATCTCCCCATCCTCTTGAGAGGAGGGGGTCGGGGGGTGGTGGATACCTGGCGCAAGGCTTCGCACCACCCCCAACCCCCTCCTCTGAAGAGGATGGGGCTTTGTACCCTGCAAACCCGTTCGCCCTGAGCTTGTCCTTTGCAGCCGAGCTTTGCTTCAGGCCCTTCGACAAGCTCAGGGCGAACGGGAGGGGGCGCAAAAATCTCGAAACTCCGTTCGGGCTGAGCCTGTCGAAGCCCCCTGGCCCCGCCCTCAATCCACCTCGAACAGGTCCGCCAATTGCTCCACGATCGTGCCGCCCAGTTGCTCCACGTCCATGATCGTCACGGCGCGGCGGTAGTAGCGGGTCACGTCGTGGCCGATGCCGATGGCGACAAGCTGCACAGGGCTCTGCTTTTCGATCCAGTCGATCACCCGGCGCAAATGCTGCTCCAGATAGCCGGCGTGATTGACCGACAGCGTGCTGTCATCCACCGGCGCGCCGTCTGAGATCACCATCAGGATGCGGCGGTCTTCGGGCCGGGCCAACATGCGGGTGTGTGCCCAGAGCAGCGCCTCGCCGTCGATGTTCTCTTTCAGCAGGCCTTCGCGCATCATCAGGCCCAGGTTCTTGCGCGCGCGGCGCCAGGGTTCGTCAGCCTTTTTATAGACGATGTGGCGCAGATCGTTGAGGCGCCCCGGATGCGCCGGCTTGCCGCCCGCCAGCCACGCCTCGCGCGATTGGCCGCCCTTCCAGGCGCGGGTGGTGAAGCCCAGCACTTCGGTTTTCACGCCGCAGCGTTCCAGCGTGCGCGCCAGGATATCGGCACTGATCGCCGCGATCGAGATCGGCCGCCCGCGCATCGAGCCGGAATTGTCGATCAGCAGCGTGACGACCGTGTCCTTGAACTCCACCTCGCGCTCGATCTTGTACGACAGCGAATGGCCCGGCGCGATGACCACGCGGGCCAGCCGCGCGGCATCGAGCAGGCCTTCTTCCTGGTCGAAATCCCAGCTGCGGTTTTGGGCTGCCATCAAGCGGCGCTGCAGGCGATTGGCCAGGCGCGTCACCACGCTCTGCAAGCCCTTCATCTGGTTGTCGAGATAGGCGCGCAGGCGCGTCAACTCCTCCTCGTCGCACAGGTCCGTTGCCGCGATCACTTCATCGAAGCGCGTGGTGTAGGTCTTGTAATCAAAGTCTTCGGGCAGGTCGGTCCAGGGCCGGTTGGGCCGGGTCGGCAGCATGCCTTCCTCGCCTTCGTCGGCCATGTCGGCGTCGGCGGCATCGTCGGGGCTTTCCGACTCCTGCTCGTCGTCGCCCTCGCCTTCCCCGTCAGACGTGTCGCCGGCCTGCTCGATCGGCTGCTGCTCGTCGGCGCTGGATTCGGCGTCCTCGGGCTTTTCGGTGCCGTCGTCCTCGTCTTCGCTGTCCTCGTCCTCGCTATCGTTCTGCTCGGGCGTGGAAACGTCGGTCAGGTCGAGATGGCCGAGCATCGAAAGCGCCAGCTTCTGGAAGGCCTTCTGGTCTTCCAGGCTGCCGGCAAGGCTGGCCATGTCGTCGCCCGCCTTGGCCTCGATCCAGCTGCGCACCATGTCGGTGCCCAGCCTGGCGAGCGCGGGGATCGGCGCGCCGGTCAGCTTTTCGCGCAGCAGGAGCGAGAGCGCCGTGGGCAGCGGCACTTCTTCGGGCTTGGTCGCGCGGCTGATCGGATCGGCGGCGACGCGCTGGGCGGTTACGGCATCGAGGTTGCCGCGCATCCCGCTGTAGCCATCCGAGCCGAGCACTTCATACCGCACCCGCTCCACCGCATCATAGCACGCGCGGGCGAGCATTTCGCCAGGCGCGCCGGCGTTGTGCAGGGCTTCGTTGTGAAAGCGCAGGCGCAGCGCCATCGAATCGGCAGCGCCACGGGCCTGGGCCACCTGGTCTGCCGGAAGGGCGCGCCCCGGCATGGGCACGCGCATCAGCTTGCCGGTCTGGCTCGCCTGGTCCGATGTCCAGGCCACTTCCACTTCGGGCTGCTCGGCCAGGGCGCGGGACGTGCCGGTCAGAACGGTGCGGAAAGTATCGAGCGGGGATTCGGCAGCCAAGAATCAATCCAGTTTCGCAAATTGCGCCCCGGCCAGATCGACCAGGGCGCGTGACTTCATTCATCCGATAGATTGGCCGGTCTTGGCCCAATCCGCAAGAAACCCTTCGATGCCCTTTTCGGTCAGGACGTGCTTGAACAGGCCCTTGATCACGGCGGGCGGCGCGGTGATCACGTCGGCACCGATCTTGGCGCTTTCCAGAATGTGGATGCCGTGGCGCACCGAAGCGACGAGGATTTCGGTCTCGAAGTTGTAGTTGTCGTAGATCAGGCGGATGTCGCGGATCAGGTCCATCCCGTCAAAGCCATTGTCGTCATGACGGCCCACGAAGGGCGAAACGAACGTAGCGCCGGCCTTGGCCGCCAGCAGCGCCTGGTTGGCCGAAAAGCACAGCGTGACATTGACCATCGTGCCGTCGGCGGTCAGCTTCTTGCAGGTCTTGAGGCCATCGATCGTCAGCGGCACCTTGATGCACACGTTGTCGGCGATCTTGCGCAGGATTTCGGCTTCACGCATCATTTCCGCGTGATCGAGCGCCACGACTTCGGCGGAGACCGGCCCGTGCGTGATATGGCAGATTTCGCGAGTCACTTCGATGAAGTCACGACCCGACTTGGCGATCAGGCTGGGGTTGGTGGTCACGCCATCCAGTAGCCCGGTGGCAGCCAGGTCGGAGATTTCGGCAGTATCGGCCGTGTCGACGAAGAACTTCATGGGAATGCTTCCTGCGCAAGGGTTATGATCTGATAACGGCGAATCTGGCGCGGGCTATAGGGCAGCCATCCCGCGCTGTCAGGTGCGGTGTTGCGCGCCTCTGGCCGATCAACGAAACCCTGTCTCTCGCGTTCCCTGTTTGCCCCATGCGATAGCCTGCCTATATGCGTGGAGTGATGACCCAGCCCCCCACTCGCCGCATTCGATGCGTGGTGTTCAACGCCGCGCTGGGTCCGCTCGATTACAAGGTTCCTGCCCATCTCGACGTGGTGCCCGGCCAGGTGGTGGTGTGCCCGCTGGGCCCGCGCCAGATCCTGGGCGTCGTGTGGGAAGCCGATCGCCTGCCCAGCGCCGACGTGCCTGAAAACAAGCTGCGCCCGATCCTGGGCGTGCTGCCGGTGCCGCCGCTCGGTGCGGCGCTGCGCCGCCTGATCGAATGGTGCGCCGAATACTATATGGCACCGCTTTCGGCCGTGGCGCGCATGGCGCTATCGAGCACGGCGGCGCTGCAGGGTGGCAGCACGGTCACCGAATATCGCCTGTCGGGCAAGGAGCCGGGCAGGCTCACGCCCCAGCGCGCGCAGGCGATGGACTTGCTGATCGACCAGCAGGCGACGATCCGCGAACTGGCCGAAATCGCCGAAGTTTCCGATGGCGTGCTGCGCGGCATGGTCAATGCCGGGCTGCTCGAACCCGTCACCGTCGATGCCGACCGCCCCTATCCGCCAGCCGACCCGCACCACGCCGTGCCGGTCTTGACACCGGCCCAGGCCGAGGTGGCCGGGCGGCTGGTGGCGGCGGTGGGCGCGCGGCGCTTTGCCACGTTCCTGCTGGATGGCGTGACCGGATCGGGCAAGACCGAGACATACGCCGAAGCCATTGCCGCCGCGATGGAACAGGGGCGGCAAGTGCTTGTGCTGCTGCCCGAGATCGCGCTGACGCAAAGCTTCCTGTCGCGGTTCGAGGCGCGCTTCGGGGTGGCGCCGGTGACCTGGCATTCCTCGCTCAAGTCCTCGGAACGGCGCCGCGCCTGGCGTGCGGTGTCGCAAGGGCGCGCGCAAGTGGTGGTGGGTGCGCGCTCGGCGCTGTTCCTGCCCTTTGCCGCACTCGGCCTGATCGTGGTGGACGAAGCGCACGAAATCTCGTTCAAGCAGGACGATGGCGTGCGCTACAACGCGCGCGACGTGGCAGTGATGCGCGGCCATTTCGAAAGCATCCCGGTGGTCCTGGCCAGCGCCACGCCCGCGCTGGAAAGCCTGCACATGGCCTTGACCGGCCGCTATGAACGCCTTGTCCTGCCCAGCCGCTTTGGCGGCGCCGGCTTGCCCGACATCAAGATCCTCGACTTGCGCGAGCACGCGCCCGAGCGCGGCCAGTGGCTCGCCCCGCCATTGGTGGAAGGCCTGCGCGACCGGCTGGCCAAGGGGGAGCAGAGCCTGCTGTTCCTCAACCGGCGTGGCTATGCCCCGCTCACCTTGTGCCGCACGTGCGGCTATCGCTTCCAGTGCCCCAATTGCTCGGCCTGGCTGGTGGAGCATCGCCTGTCACAGCGCCTGGCCTGCCACCACTGCGGCCACGAAGTGCCCACGCCCCGCGCCTGCCCCGAATGCGGGGAACCCGATTGCCTGGTCGCCTGCGGCCCCGGCGTGGAGCGGATTGCCGACGAAGTGGCCACGATCCTGCCCGAGGCGCGCGTGGCCCTTGTCACTTCGGACACGTTGACCAGCGCGGCCAAGGCAGCCGAATTCGTGGCGCAGGCAGAGAACAAGGCCATCGACGTGATCGTGGGAACGCAATTGGTGACCAAGGGCTATCACTTCCCCGATCTCACGCTGGTCGGCGTGGTCGATGCGGACATGGGCCTGGAAGGCGGAGACTTGCGCGCGGCGGAGCGCACCTATCAGCAGGTGGCGCAAGTCGCCGGGCGTGCCGGGCGCGGCGAGAAGCCGGGCGAAGTGCTGATCCAGACGCGCCATCCCGACGCCCCGGTGATCGCCGCCCTGGCGAGCGGGGAGCGGGATGCGTTCTATGCCGCCGAAACCGAAGCCCGGCGCGAGGCGCATGCCCCGCCGTTCGGCCGCTGGGCCGCGATCATCGTGTCGAGCGAGGACGAGGCCGAGGCGCGCGACGCGGCCCGCGCCGTGGGCGGCACTGCGCCCCGGCTCGACGACGTGATGATCCTGGGCCCCGCACCGGCGCCGCTGTCGCTGCTGCGCGGGCGCTATCGCTATCGCCTGCTGGTCAACGCACGCCGATCGAGCGAAGTGCAGAAGGTGATCCGCCAGTGGCTCGAACCGCTGCGCTTTCCCCAAGGGGTACGCGTGGCCGTGGATATCGACCCCTACAGCTTCGTTTAAGCGGCATGGAAAAGAACGGCCCCGTCCTCGTCCCCGTGCTGGGCGACCAGCTTTCGCATGGCCTGTCGAGCCTGGCTGACCGCGTGCCCGAAGATACTGTCGTGCTGATGATGGAAGTGTGGGACGAGACGCAATACGTGCGCCACCACAAGGCCAAGATCGCGCTGGTCTTTTCGGCCATGCGCCACTTTGCGCAAGAGCTGCGCGACAAGGGATTTGCCGTCGATTACGTGACGCTTGACGATCCGGCCAATACCGGCCGCTTCACGGCGGAAGTGGCCCGTGCCGTCGCCCGGCATGGCGCGCGCGGCGTTCAGATTACCGAGCCGGGCGAATGGCGCGTGCGGACGATGATCAATGGCTGGCGCAAAAGTCTGGACGTGCGCGTGCGCGTTTTGCCCGACACCCGCTTCGTCTGCCCCCTGCCCGACTTTTTCGCATGGGCAGCGGGACGCAAGCAGTGGCGCATGGAATTCTTCTACCGCGACATGCGCCGCAAGACCGGGCTGCTGATGGACGGCGACAAGCCCGTTGGCGGAAAATGGAATTTCGACGCGGAAAACCGTGGCGGCCCCGATGCGGATTGCAACCCGCCTGCGGTATCCCACTTCAAGCCCGATGCGATCACCCAGGAGGTGCTCGGCCTCGTCGCCGCGCGGTTCAACGACCATTTCGGCAGCCTCGATCACTTTGCCTGGCCCGTCACGGCGGCACAGGCGGCCCATGCCTTCGACCGCTTCCTGAAAACCCGCCTGCCGCTGTTCGGGCGCTATCAGGATGCGATGATGGCGGGGGCAGACACGATGTACCACGCGGTGATCAGCCCCGCGCTCAACCTCGGCCTGATCGACCCGGTCGAGATGTGCCGCCTGGCTGAGGCCGAATGGCGCGAAGGCCGCGCGCCGATCGAGGCGGTGGAAGGGTTCATCCGCCAGGTCATCGGCTGGCGCGAATATGTGCGCGGCGTCTATTGGCTGACCATGCCCGATCTGGCCGCTGCCAACGAACTGCACGCCACGCGGCCCCTGCCCAAATTCTGGTGGACCGGCGAAACGGACATGGCCTGCGTGGCCGATTGCGTGCGCACCACGCACAAGACGGCTTACGCGCACCATATCCAGCGCCTGATGGTCATGGGCAACTTCGCCCTGCTTGCCGGATTGTCTCCACAAGACGTGGCCGACTGGTTCCTGGTGGTCTATGCCGATGCGTTCGAATGGGTGGAACTGCCCAACGTGGCGGGCATGGCGCTCCATGCCGATGGCGGCAAGCTGGCGTCCAAGCCCTACGCTGCCAGCGGCGCCTATATCGACCGGATGAGCAACTATTGCGCCAAATGCGCCTATGACGTGAAGCGCAAGACGGGCGAGAAAGCCTGCCCGTTCAATGCGCTGTACTGGGATTTTCTGGCACGGAATGAAGATCGCCTCGCCGGCAATCCGCGCCTTTCCAATCCCTATGCCACGTGGCGGCGGATGACAGCTGAAAAGCAGGCCGAATATCGAGACAGTGCGGCAGCGTTTCTCAAGACGCTGGTGCCGGCGGAAAGGGGCTGGGCAAGGGGTTGAAGTTACCCCCGCTCACGCTCCAGCAGCGCCCGCTTGATCTCAAGCCCCCAGGCATAGCCGCCCAGGCTGCCGTCACTGCGCACCACGCGGTGGCAGGGGATCAGCACGGAAACATGGTTGGCGCCATTGGCGCTGCCCGTGGCGCGCACCGCGCCGGGCTTGCCCACTGCGGCGGCAATCTGGGCGTAGCTGCGCGTCTCGCCCGGAGGGATCGCGCGCAACTGGCGCCACACCGCCTCCTGAAACGCCGTGCCGGCCACGTCGAGCGGGATGTGATCGGCGCGGCCCGGCAGTTCCACGGCATCGACCACCGCGTCGAGCAAGGCGGCAAAATCACCGCCGCCCTGTTCCAGCGTGGCGTTGGGAAAGCGCGCGCGCAAGGCTTCCTCCCCCTCGCCGAACGACAGCCGGCACACGCCCTTTTCCGTCGCGGCCACGAGCATCGGGCCAAGGCTGGTCGCCACTTGCGCCCAGTGGATCGATGTCCCCGCCCCGCCGTTGCGCCAGGCCGATGGCGCCATGCCCAGCCGGTCGCTTTCGGCGTAGAACCGCGACGGCGCGCCATAGCCGGCGGCGTGGATCGCCTCGGTCACGCTATCGGCCTCTTGCAGGACGTCGCCCATCCGCCGCTGGCGCAGCGCGCGGGCATAGGCGGCTGGCGAAAGGCCAGTGTGGCGGGTGAACAGCTTCTGGAAATGGGCCGGCGAGTAGCCGGCTTGTGCCGCCAGGTCGGTCAGCGTCGGCGGTTCCTCTGCGGCCTTGATCGTAGCGATTGCGCCGGCCACCGCCGCTGCGTCGCGCGCCAGGTCATCGGGCCGGCACCGCAGGCACGCGCGCAGGCCTTCGCGCTGCGCCGCCGCGCCATCGGCAAAGAACCGCACATTGCCCCGCGCCGGATGCCGCGCCGGGCACGATGGCCGGCAATAGATTCCCGTGGTCAGCACCCCGGTGACGAAGACCCCGTCCCAGGCCCGGTCGCGCGCCAGCACGGCTTGCCAGCAGGCTTGCGGATCAAGAGTGTGGCTGTCGGTCATGGCGTGTCCTGCTGATGGTTTTGCCCCCTGCTCATGCCATCCTTGCAAGCCTGTTGCATCCCGCGCCTTGCGATCAAAGCAAATCCCGGCAATGACCGGCGCCATGTTGCGCCGCCTCATTGCCTCGCTCATCGTTTCGCTTCTGCTCGCCGTGCCCGCCCACCCGGCGCTGGCCGATCCGGCCGACATTGCCGCCGCCAGCCGCGGCGTGGTGCGCGTGGTCATCGTGCAGACGCAAGGGCGCAATTCCACGCTGATCGGCCATGGCAGCGGCTTTGCCGTCACGCCCGAATATGTCGTGACCAATGCCCATGTGGTCGAATCGCTGCGCCAGGACGATACGCTGATTGCCGGCGTCGTCCCGCCCGAGGGGCGCGGCGGCTTCGAGGCGCGCGTGGTTGCGTTCTCGCCGCGCAACGACCTTGCCCTCCTGAAGATCCAGGGCGGCGGCCGCCTGTCGCCGCTCTCGCTCTATGCCGGCCAGGTCAGCGATGGCGCCGATGTCAGCGCCGTGGGCTATCCCGGCAATGTCGATCTCGCGCAGGGACTATCGCTGTCGGACCTGGTCAATCCGCAGGCCGCCGTGAAGACGCGCGGCTATGTCTCGGCCGGCCGCAGTTCCAAGGAGTTCGACACGATCCTGCACACCGCGCCTATCGGCGCGGGCAATTCGGGCGGGCCACTGCTCGATTCCTGCGGGCGCGTGGTGGGCGTCAACTCGTTCGGCACGATCAGCGACAACGGCACCGATTCGGCGTTCTATTTCGCCATCTCGATGCGCGAGCTGTCGCGCTTCCTGCAGCAGAACAACGTGCAGGCCCATGCCAGCGACCTGCCCTGCACCTCCATCGCCGATCTCGACCGGGCAGACACCGAGCGCGCCGCCAGCGACCAGGCCCGGCAGGCCGCCGAGGCACAGGCCAAGCAGAACTTGCGCGCACGCAACCTCGAACTCGCGCGCCGCCAGGCCGAAATCGACGTTTTGACCCAGCGTGACAACGGCATGGCCATTGCCGTCCTGCTGCTTGTCGCCACGCTGGGCGCGGGGGGTGCCGCCTTCATCTATGCCCAGCGCGACAATCCCCGCGCCACGCGGATGGCCGGGGGCGCCGCGCTGGTGACACTGCTGGGCTGCGTGGCCGCCTGGGCGCTGCGCCCCAGCCTGCAATCGATCGATTCGCTGGCCGAAGACCTTGCCGCCGCCAGCGACACGCCCAGCGGTCAGGCCAGCGGCAGCCCGCCGGCCACTCTGCGCGTGGGCAAGTTCATCTGCGTGTTCGATCCCCAGCGCAGCCGCGTGACCGTGTCCGACATTACCGACGTGCCGATCGCCTGGTCGCAGGATGGCTGCATGAACGGGCGCAGCCAATATGGCCTGGCCGGCGACGGCTGGTCGCGCGTGCTGGTGCCCAATACCGAAGACACCATTGCCGTCACGCATTTCGATCCCGATCGCCACAGCTATACCGTGGAACGGTTCCTGATGGGCCTCGACGCGATGAACCAGGCCCGTGCCGCCCGGCAGAAGATCGTTGCCCCGGCATGCGGGGCCGGCGAAACCGAAGCGCGCCGCTTTGGCGAAGCGCAACAGGCCATCCGCGCGCTGCTGCCGGCAGAACCCAACGAACGCATGCGCTACAACTGCCAACCGGCGCCCTGATCGATTTTTCTCCCCCTCCTCTTCAGAGGAGGGGGTCGGGGGGTGGTGGATGCCTTGTGCAAGGGTTCGCACCACCCCCATCCCCTCCTCTGAAGAGGAGGGGGGCAATGCAGGTTGCCGCACTCCGAATCACTTCCCCGTGCCCGAACCCCATCAGCCCCCACCGTCCCGCGACTGAAGCAATTTTCCGCCCTGTTACGCATACGTTTGCACCTGCATTCCCATCGCGTGCCAACTGGTGACTTGTCATATGGCGGTGACGTTGCTAGGCGCGCCGGGACTGCGGGCCGTCACGTGCATTTCTTGCGCGTCATGTGCCTTGCTTGAAATCCTTGGACGAAGGGGACTGAGGCGCGTGGAGATTTCCAGCGGCATCACGGCCAGCCTTGCGGGGCGTTACGCTTCTGCATTGTATGAACTGGCGAACGAACAGGGCCAGGTTGCGGCCGTCGAAGGCGATCTTGAGCGCCTGGCCGACGCCTTGCGCGAATCGGCCGATTTCGCCGCATTGATCCGCAACCCGCAAGTGGGCCGCGAGGACGCGGCGCGCGCCATGGTCGCTGTTGGGCAGGTGCTCGGCATTTCGCCGCTGACCGCCAACTTCCTGGGCGTGATTGCCGGCAACCGCCGCCTCTCTGCCCTGCCCGACATCGTTCGCGCCTTTGCCGCCATCGCGGCTGCCGCGCGCAACGAAGTGACCGCGCAGGTCACCAGCGCCCACCCGCTCGACGATGCACAGGTTGCCGCCCTGGCTGAAAAGCTGACCGCGCGCGCCGGCAAGTCGGTCAAGCTCAAGACTGCGGTCGATCCCGAAATTCTCGGCGGGCTGGTCGTCAAGATCGGCAGCCAGATGATCGACAGCTCGATCCGCACCCGTCTCAATTCGCTCGCCCAGGCCATGAAGGGCTGAAGCCAAAAAGTTTGCACGAAAGGCTGAACGATGGAAATCCGCGCCGCTGAAATCTCAAAGGTCATCAAAGACCAGATCGCCAGCTTCGGCACCGAGGCCCAGGTCTCGGAAGTCGGCTCCGTGCTCTCGGTCGGTGACGGCATTGCCCGCATCCACGGCCTGGATCAGGTACAGGCCGGCGAAATGGTCGAATTCGCCAATGGCGTCAAGGGCATGGCCCTCAACCTCGAAGCCGACAACGTCGGCGTCGTGATCTTTGGCTCGGACTCCGAGATCAAGGAAGGCGACACCGTCAAGCGCACCGGCACGATCGTGGACGTTCCGATCGGCAAGGGCCTGCTGGGCCGCGTGGTCGACGCCCTGGGCAACCCGATCGACGGCAAGGGCCCGATCGAATACACCGAGCGCCGCCGCGTCGAAGTCAAGGCGCCGGGCATCATCCCGCGCAAGTCGGTGCACGAACCCGTGCAGACCGGCCTCAAGGCGATCGACGCCCTGGTGCCCGTGGGCCGTGGCCAGCGCGAGCTGATCATCGGTGACCGCCAGACCGGCAAGACCGCTGTCGCCATCGACACCTTCATCAACCAGAAGGCCGCCAACGCCGGTTCGGACGAAGGCAAGAAGCTCTACTGCATTTACGTCGCCGTCGGCCAGAAGCGCTCGACCGTCGCGCAGATCGTGCGCCAGCTCGAAGAAAACGGCGCGATGGAATATTCCATCGTCGTGGCCGCCACCGCTTCGGAACCGGCACCGCTGCAGTACCTGGCGCCCTACACCGGCTGCACCATGGGCGAATTCTTCCGCGACAACGGCATGCACGCCGTGATCGTGTACGACGACCTTTCCAAGCAGGCCGTCGCCTATCGCCAGATGTCGCTGCTGCTGCGCCGCCCGCCGGGCCGCGAAGCCTATCCGGGCGACGTGTTCTACCTGCACAGCCGCCTGCTCGAGCGCGCCGCCAAGATGAACGACGACAATGGCGCCGGTTCGCTGACCGCCCTGCCGATCATCGAAACCCAGGCCGGTGACGTGTCGGCCTACATTCCGACCAACGTGATCTCGATCACCGACGGCCAGATCTTCCTCGAAACCGGCCTGTTCTACCAGGGCGTCCGTCCGGCCATCAACGTCGGCCTGTCGGTGTCGCGCGTGGGCTCTTCGGCCCAGACCAAAGCGATGAAGAAGGTGGCCGGCTCGATCAAGCTGGAGCTGGCGCAGTACCGCGAAATGGCGGCCTTCGCCCAGTTCGGTTCGGACCTCGACGCCTCGACGCAGAAGCTGCTCAACCGCGGTGCGCGCCTGACCGAGCTGCTCAAGCAGCCGCAGTTCTCGCCCCAGGGCTTCGAAGAGCAGACCTGCGTGATCTTCGCCGGCACCCAGGGATACCTCGACAACGTGCCGGTCGACCAGGTCACCGAATACGAAGCCGAGCTGCTCAGCTTCCTGCGCACGCAGAAGGCCGACCTGCTGGCCGAAATCCGCGACACCAAGGATCTGGGCGATGGCGCCAAGGCCAAGCTCAAGGAAGCACTCGACGCTTTCGCCAAGCAGTTCGCCTGATAACGCATAGCTCATCCCCCCTGCCCGCTCCCGTGGAGCGGCGGGGGGAGATGAAGTGGAGATAGACGAGTGGCCTCGCTCAAGGAACTCAAGCTGCGGATCAACTCGGTCAAGTCGACCCAGAAGATCACCAAGGCCAAGCAGATGGTCGCCGCGGCCAAGCTGCGCAAGGCGCAGGCCGCTGCCGAGGCCGCGCGCCCCTATGCCGGCCGCCTGGCCGATGTCATGGCCAGCCTCGCCAGCAAGGTGCAGGTTGGCGAAGGCAGCCCCAAGCTGTTGGCCGGCACCGGCAAGGACCAGGTTCACCTCCTGGTTGTCGCCAATTCCGACCGCGGCCTGTGCGGCGCGTTCAATGCCAACATCGTCAAGGCCGCCAAGGCCAAGGCGCAGGAATTGATCGCCCAGGGCAAGACGGTGAAGTTCTACCTCGTCGGCCGCAAGGGCCGCGCCCCGCTGCGGCGCGAATATCCCAATGCGATCACCGGCGGGTTCGATACCACCACCGTGCGCGAAGCCGGCTTTGCCGAAGCGGAAAAGATCGCCAACGAATTGCTCGCCATGTACGAAGCGGGCCAGTTCGACGTGGCGCATCTGTTCTACTCGCAGTTCCGCAGCGCGCTGGCCCAGGTTCCCACCGTGCAGCAGATCATCCCGGTTCCGGCGCCCAAGGTCGCCGTGGCCAATGATGGCGGCGCCGTGGTCGATTACGAACCCGACGAGGAAGCGATCCTGGCCGATCTGCTGCCGCGCTACTTGCGCGTCCAGCTGTTCGGCGCGCTGCTCGAAAACATGGCCAGCGAACAGGGCGCCTCGATGACCGCGATGGACAATGCCACGCGCAACGCCGGCGATCTGATCAAGAAGCTGACCATCCAGTACAACCGCAGCCGCCAGGCCGCGATCACCACCGAACTCATCGAAATCATCGCCGGCGCCGAAGCGCTTTGACGACGACCCAGCAGGCAAGGAAAGACTAGAATGGCAACCGCACCTGTCATCACATCGACCGGCAAGATCAGCCAGGTCATCGGCGCCGTCGTCGACGTTCATTTCGACGGCGAACTGCCGGCCATCCTTTCGGCTCTCGAAACCAGCAACAACGGCAACCGCCTGGTGCTGGAAGTGGCGCAGCACCTGGGTGAAAACACCGTGCGCACCATCGCCATGGACTCGACCGAAGGCCTTACCCGTGGCCAGGCCGTGAGCAGCACCGGCGCCCAGATCTCGGTGCCGGTCGGCCCCAAGACGCTTGGCCGCATCCTCAACGTCGTGGGCGATCCCATCGACGAACGCGGACCCGTCGGCGCGACCCAGTTCGCCCCGATCCACGCCAAGGCTCCCGAATTCGTCGACCAGTCGACCGAAGCGGCGATCCTGGTCACCGGCATCAAGGTGATCGACTTGCTCGCGCCTTATGCCAAGGGCGGCAAGATCGGCCTGTTCGGCGGCGCCGGCGTTGGCAAGACCGTGCTGATCCAGGAACTGATCAACAACATCGCCAAGGGCCATGGCGGCGTGTCGGTGTTCGCCGGCGTGGGTGAACGCACCCGCGAAGGCAACGATCTCTACCACGAATTCCTCGACGCCGGCGTCATCGCCAAGGACGCCGATGGCAACGCCACCTCGGAAGGCTCCAAGGTCGCGCTCGTCTATGGCCAGATGAACGAACCGCCGGGCGCCCGCGCACGCGTCGCCCTGTCGGGCCTGACCATGGCCGAATACTTCCGCGACCAGGAAGGTCAGGACGTGCTGTTCTTCGTGGACAACATCTTCCGCTTTACCCAGGCCGGTTCGGAAGTGTCGGCACTGCTCGGCCGCATTCCCTCGGCCGTGGGCTACCAGCCCACCCTGTCGACCGACATGGGCGCGCTGCAGGAACGCATCACCTCGACCAACAAGGGCTCGATCACCTCGGTCCAGGCGATCTACGTGCCGGCCGACGACTTGACCGACCCTGCGCCGGCCACCTCGTTCGCCCACCTCGACGCCACCACCACGCTCAACCGTGCGATCTCGGAACTCGGCATCTATCCCGCGGTGGACCCGCTGGACTCGACCAGCCGCGTTCTCGAACCGCGCATCGTGGGTGCCGAGCACTACGAAACCGCCCGCCGCGTTCAGGAAACCCTGCAGAAGTACAAGTCGCTGCAGGACATCATCGCCATCCTGGGCATGGACGAACTGTCGGAAGAAGATAAGCTGACGGTCGCCCGCGCCCGCAAGATCCAGCGCTTCCTCAGCCAGCCGTTCCACGTGGCCGAAGTGTTCACCGGCATCTCGGGCAAGTTCGTCCAGCTCGAAGACACCGTCCGCTCGTTCAAGGCGGTGGTCGACGGCGAATACGATCACCTGCCCGAAGCGGCCTTCTACATGGTCGGCGGCATCGACGAAGCCGTGGAAAAGGCCAAGAAGCTGGCTGCCGAAGCCTGAGGCTTCAACCCCTCCCGCCTGCGGGAGGGGTGCCACGGTTACTCCCTTCCCGTTTGCGGGAGGGGTCGAGGGAGGGCATGTTGGGGCGCCCTCCGTCGAAAACACCTGCTAACAGCCCCTCCCCCAGCCCCTCCCGCTTGCGGGAGGGGAGTGTAGAGACGGCCCATGCTCCACTTTGAACTCGTCACCCCCGCTCGCCTCGTCCGCTCCGAAGCGGTGTGGCAGGTTGTCGTTCCCGGCACCGAAGGCGAATTCGGCGTGCTGGAAGGCCATGCGCCGTTCATGTCCACGGTCAAGGACGGCACGCTCAAGATCTACCGCACCCAGGGCGGCCAGCCCGAGGAAATCCAGGTCCAGGGCGGCTTTGCCGAAGTGAACGCCAAGGGCCTTACCGTTCTGGCCGAACACGTCGAAGGCTGATCGCCTGCCGATCGGCGCCTGAAAAGGGCCGGCCTCCCCGCGGAGGCCGGCCCTTTTCGCGTCATCTCCCCTCCCGTTTACGGGAGGGGCCGGGGAGGGAATGTTACAGTTCCCGGCCCCCTGTCTCTTCAACAAACACGCCCTCCCCCAACCCCTCCCGCAAGCGGAAGGGGGGCATGATCGTATGTGACACAAACTTTTTCACTCAATTCGCATTTGTGAACTTTTCACGTCTGCGAATTTAAGGCATGACCGCTCCCAACAAAGCAAACGGGAGAGTCCTGCCATGACCCAGAGCCTGGCCAGCGTGATCGGCGCGCAAGCCAACCTTGTCGATTTCCTGCGCAACCAGCAGGTCGGCCCCAATGTCTATCCCGGCGTGCCGGCCGAATATTCCAACTGGCGGGCCGAGCAATGGGCCTGGGGCCACACGGCGGTGCTCTACAACCAGTCGTACCACATGGTGGACCTGGCCGTGCGCGGGCCCGATGCCTTCAGGCTGCTGGAGCATCTGGGCATCAACAGCTTCAAGAACTTCCAGCCCGACCGCGCCAAGCAGTTCGTGCCGGTCACGCCCGATGGCTATGTCATCGGCGACGTGATCCTGTTCCATCTCGACGAAAACGAATTCAACCTGGTGGGCCGCGCCCCCACGATCGAATGGGTGGAATACCACGCTGCCAGCGGCGACTGGAACGTGAGCGTGGAGCGCGACGAACGCTGGGCCATGCGCAGCGATGGCAAGCGCAACAGCTATCGCTTCCAGATCCAGGGCCCCAACGCGATGAAGATCATCGAGAAGGCCACCGGCAAGACCCCGCCCGATCTCAAGTTCTTCCACATGACGCGGATGACCATCGGCGGCAGGCCGGTGCGCGCCCTGCGCCACGGCATGGCCGGGCAGCCGGGCTTCGAACTGTTCGGGCCATGGGAAGACTATGGCGCTGTCCACGCCGCGCTGGTGGAAGCCGGCAAGGCATTCGGCATGGCCCTGGTCGGCGGCCGGGCCTATTCGTCCAACACGCTGGAATCGGGCTGGATCCCCTCTCCCCTGCCCGCCATCTACACCGGCGAGGCGCTGGCCCCCTATCGCGCATGGCTTTCGGCCCATTCCTATGGAGCCAAGTGCTCGGTAGGTGGCAGCTACGTGCCGGAGACCGTCGAGGGTTATTACACCACCCCGTGGGACCTGGGCTATGGCCCCTTCGTCAAGTTCGACCACGAATTCATCGGCCGCGCCGCGCTGGAAAAGATGCATGCGGCCGGCAACCACCGCACCAAGGTGACCCTGGCGCTCGACAACGAAGACGTGATGCGCGTGCAGTCTTCCGCGCTGAGCAAGGGCGAGCGCGCCAAGTTCATGGAATACCCCAGCGCCGTCTATGCCATGCACCCGTTCGACCAGGTACTGAAAGATGGCCGCCAAATCGGCCTGTCCACCTGGATCGGCTATTCGGCCAACGAGGGCAAGTTCCTGACCCTGGCGATGATGGACAAGGGCCACGAAGCGATCGGCGGCGAGGTCAGCCTTCTGTGGGGCGAGCCCGATGGCGGCACGACCAAGCCCACCGTGGAGCCGCATGTGCAGACGCAAATCAAGGCCGTGGTCAGCCCCGTGCCCTATTCCGAAGTCGCGCGCGACAGCTATGCCGAGGGCTGGCGCACGCAGCGGTAAGCAGCGCGGGTACCCGTTCCCGCGTTGCGGGCGCCGGCCTCTTCCCGACGGAGGCCGGCGCCTTTTGTGCTCCTATCCATCGTTCGCCCCATTGTACGCGGGATGAAGCAACCGACCCGATCGCTCAGCGCTTGCGCCCGCGCGTCATGGGATCGGGCTTGGGCGGCGGCGTCCAGCCCGGCGGCGGCGTCATCGCCTGCTGGCTGGTGCCAAGGCCCATGGCGCCGGGCACTTGCCGGCGCAGCCCTTGCGTGTCTGCCGATGCCGCCTCGTCTGCGCTGGCGCCGCCGCGCAGCAGGCTGATCCGGTCGCGCAGGCGCCGCGCTTCCTCGAAATCGAGCGCATCGGCGGCGGCCTGCATTTGGGCGGTGAGGCTTTCGATCGTGTCGGCCATGGCCTGACAATGCGCGAGCGGCATGGAAAGTGCCAGCTCAAGGCAACTGGCGGCGGCTTTCGGGTTGTTTCAGGATGGGAAGCGCAAGGTTTCGCACCACCCCCAACCCCCTCCTCTAAAGAGGATGGGGCTTTTGTCACATTTCTCCCCCTCCTCGTCAGAAGGGGCTCGGGGGGTGGTGGAAACCTCGCGCAACGCTAACGGGGACCCGCCCCAAACGCTTGCCTGTGCTGCTCGCCCACACTTTCGACATAACCGAAAACTCCATCGACACACGATGCGCGGTGCTCGTGACGCGCCAAGGAACTGCCTGCGCCACGCGCACGTTTCCCCCGCAACACCAGGGGGCAAGACATGAGAGCGATGATCATCGCGGCGCTGGCATTGGCCGCCACGCCGGCCGCAGCACAAGACACCGGCACGCCCAGCGAAGTGGCGCAAGACAGCACCCACCACCCTGCCCTGCGCGACTTGTGCAGCGACCGGCCGGGCCTTGACACCCCGGCCTGCACGGTCGATCCCGGCCGCCTCCAGGTGGAAGTGGGGCTGGGCGATTGGACGCTCGACAACCAGGCCGACCAGCGCACCGACACGATCACGGCTGGCGACGTGCTGCTGCGCTATGGCGTGACAGCCACCACCGAAGTGCGGCTGGGCTGGACGGCCTTCGGCCACGTGCGCAGCCGCGATAGAACAAGCGGCATCATCGACACCGCGCAGGGCGTGGGCGACGTAACGCTGGGCGTGAAGCAGAACCTGCGCCATCCCGCCGAAGGCAAGACCGGCCTCGCCCTGGCCGTGCTGCCCTTCGTGACGCTGCCCACCGGGCACAGCGAAGTGGGCGCGGGCGACTGGAGCGCCGGGCTGATCGTGCCGACCAGCTACAAGATCGACGACACCGTATCGCTGAAACTCTCCCCCGAAGTGGACGCCGCCGCGAACGAAAGCGGCCAAGGCCGCCACCTCGCCTATGGCGCCGCGATGGGCGTGCAGGTCCACCTCTCGAAAGCCACCCGCCTGACCCCGGAACTGCAATTCCTGCGCGACCAGGACCCGTCGCACCACGCCACGATGAGCCGCGCGGCGCTCTCGTTCGACGTGCAGCCGGCGAAGATGCTGCAACTGGATGTGCAGGCGGTCGCGGGGTTGAACCGGGATACGCCGGATGTGGAATTGGCGTTTGGGGTTACGCGGAAGTTTTAGGGGTGGATCAGTTCCCAGACGGACAGATATCAATCTTTGGGACATCGCTGCCGTTCCTTAGCTGCTGGCCTAACGGCAGGTTTCGTCGGAAGCCGACATCAGGCTCCCCTTGTTGATCGCTGACCTCGAGGGTCTTGGCCTCCTAGTTTCGACTGTGAGCCGGAAGTGTACGCCCTGGCCGGTGCCGGTGTCACAACCGCTCGGTTGTGACACCGCTTCAGAACGCGGTCATTCTTCCCACAATTGTCGCCAGCGACGCTGCTGTTGTACCTTCTGAGGACCAGCCTTCAGCAAAAGAAATATCATGCGAATTTGGAAGCTGGTCACGGCTTAGGGTCCGCAGCCTTATGCGAGAGGGAATAGCTGCGGCCTCACCAACAAAAAGTGCTTCTTGCCTAGGCAATGAAGAGAGCACTTTGGTCATGCCTGCCAGACTGTCAGGCAGGATACGAGAAACGTGTTCTTGGTCAGTGCTATTTGCGAGGCGTAAAACAATCCATGAGTTGCATTGGGAGATTACCGTGTCTTCAATATCGGACGGTCGCTGCGAGACGAGCATTAGGCCAAGACCGTATTTGCGTCCCTCGCGTGCGAGTCTCCGGACCGCTGTTTGCGCCACCTCATACTGAGCATCACCGCGATTCGGCACGTAGCGATGCGCCTCCTCGCAAACAAACAGCACCGGGTCTTGTTCGCGTTCTTCTCGCGTCTGGTGAAGCTTATATTGAAATAGCAAGCGCGCGATCGCACCCGTCAGTGGGCCAGCCACTTCGTTGGGCAATCCTGAAATGTCTATAATTTTCAGGCAAGCGTCATCTGCTCCATCCACATTCAAGAACTGAGACAAAACGTCGGAAAGGCCCGGTGCGTTTGGGCCATGCTCTTCCATAAGGAACTGAACCCTCGGATCAGTCCTGAGCACACGAAATTTGTTGAGTATCGACGCGTAATCTTTTTGGAAATCCGAAGCCGTCACATCGGTCCAATTAGGGCCGTTACGTTTAGCCTGACGCTCTCTAATATGAGTTTCGAACTCTGAAAGGGTGAAAGGGCGAGGCTTGTCTCGGTCGAACGAGATAAGCCAGTCTTCGTTCACTCCGGGCATTGGTAGGGGCTGCTCGGGATGTTGTCCTGCCGGAAGATCGTCCGGAATACCGCCAGCAGCGCTGCGAGCTAGGCCTGCCCCGACCATGCGGGCATGAGCAAGCGCTTTATAGACGGTGTTTGCTTGGGACGTGGCTTCGAATTCCGTTTTGCCGATAACGAGCGAGCGGAACTCATCGCTCGACATGAGCCAGTAAGGCAGCTTCAAAGTAGACACGTTCTCGGGGTTATTTCCAAGCGCGTCATACGCACGGAAGACTTTGGCCCTGTTTCCGAACGCGGAGGCGTATTCCCCATGCGGGTCGATCAGAATAATGCAAGGGCGGGTACCCTGCTGGGGTCGGCATTGATGATCTAGCCTCAGGACCTATTAAATTGCTTGCGGGGAGAGTGATCGTTTGATTCAATGGCGGCGCGAGGAGGCGTCGGCATGAGTGATCTGATCTGGCTCTCAGAGGCGCAAATGCGCCGGATCGAGCCGCATTTTCCGCTTTCGCATGGTGTTCCGCGGGTCGACGATCGGCGGATTGTCAGCGGCATTATCTTCGTGATTAGGAATGGTCTGCGGTGGCGCGACGCGCCTGCAGAGTATGGACCGCCGAAGACGATCTACAACCGCTTCATCCGCTGGAGCAGGCTCGGCGTGTTCAACAAGATCTTCGCGGCGCTCGCGGCGAAGGGCGGGCAGCCGGACCAGTTGATGATCGATGCGACCCATCTGAAGGCACATCGGACGGCGGCGAGCCTGCTCAAAAAGGGGCTGTTCCCAGACGTATCGGACGCACCAAAGGTGGCCTGAACTCCAAACTCCATGCGGTGTGCGACGGCAGGGGGCGACCGCTGGTCATGCTGCTCAGCGAGGGACAGATGAGCGACTACAAAGGCGCCGCGCTCATGCTGGATGCCTTGCCCAGGGCCAAAGCCTTGCTCGGCGACCGCGGCTACGATGCAGACTGGTTTCGCGAGGCGCTCGCCGACCGAAATATCACCGCCTGCATCCCGTCGAAGAAAAACCGAAAGGTACCGATCCCGCACGACGCCGTGCTCTACCGCCAGCGCCACAAGATCGAGAACATGTTCGGCAGACTCAAGGACTGGCGGCGCATCCACACCCGCTACGACCGCTGCGCCCACACCTTCATGTCCGCTATCTGCATCGCCGCCACCGTTATCTTCTGGCTCAATCAATGAGTCCTGATCTTAATTATATTCAATAACTTATAAGAACATTCCAGTATGGTCAGGCTTGGTAGATACGGAGTTTTGAAAAATCGATTTATTTCGATTTTTCCAGAAAAGAGACTGACTTCCCTTTCCAGATCATGTAAATATGAGTGTGGTTTATAATTGGAAATGGTCAAGTCGACGCACTCGTTACGCGACATCCTCGTCCGCAACGGCGGGGCCCGGCTAGGCGATCGCTTCATCGGGATGACTCGACCCGATTGGACCGAAAACTGACAACACATGCGCCTCTCAGTGGTCCTGCCCGCGCGCGATGTTCGCCGCCCCGCCGCCCATGGTGCCGAGTGGATCGATGGAGGCGTTTGATCCGGCAGCGCCAACCTGCTGCGGCCCGCGCTGGCCCGTAACCCAAAGTAGAAATCACCGTCCAGCGGGTCGCGCCACATTCATCACAGCGAGCGCCATTGCGGTCGCGCCTGTGGCGATGGTGGGCTCCGGCTCGGGTGCGAAATCCGGCGAGTGATTGATTGGCAGATGCCCTGCCTTGATCGCGTTGGCGAAGAAGGCCGGGTCCAGGCCACCAATCAGGAAGTAGACTGAGGGCACTCCGAGATTCACGAATTCGGAGAAGTCCTCGGAACCGGACATGACGATCGGGAACGGCTGGGCACCCTTGCCGAATGCCTGCTTGAACACAGCTTCGGTACGCTCGCTCAACGCTGGATCGTTGACGACCATCTTGCCGCCAGCAGCGATGGTCACGGTCGCTGCGGGTGCGCCGGCCATGTCGGATACCGCCTGGGCAGTGCGGCGGATGCCAGCCAGCAACTTCGCGCGCACGGCATCGTCCTGGCTCCGTATGGTGCCGCGGACTACGGCTTCGTCGGGAATGACATTGCCTGCGTCTCCAGCCACGATTGCACCCACGGTCACGACGCCAAACGCCTCCGGCGCCTTTTCCCGGCTGATCACGCTCTGCACATCGACCGTGAAGCGTGCAGCCATGAGAACGGGATCGATGGTCGCTGCGGGAGCGGACCCATGCCCACCGCGACCGTGGAAAACAATCTCCAGCGAGTCGGAAGTCGAGCTCATTAGCCCCGAGCGGTAGAGCACCGTTCCCGCCGGAGCCGGGCTCACATGGAGCGCGAAGGCATAGTCCGGCTTGCCGAAGCGGCGAACGAAATCGTCCTTGAGCATCGCCTGGGCACCGCTTGTGGTTTCCTCGGCCGGCTGACCGACGAAGATCAGCGTTCCAGACCATTCGTTTTTCAGTGCGGCCAGCGCGCGGGCCGCGCCCACCCATGCCGCCATGTGGATGTCGTGGCCGCAGCTATGCGCCACGGGTGTTTCGCGGCCCTGCCATGTGGTGACCGCCCGGCTCGCATAAGGAAGGCCCGTGCGTTCCGCCATGGGCAGGGCATCCAGCTCGGTGCGGACCAGTACTGTCGGACCAGCGCCATTCTTCAGCACCGCCACAATGCCGGTGCCGCCGACGCCCTCTGAAACGGTAAACCCCGCAGCCTTCATCTCACGTGCAAGTTTCGCTGCGGTAGCCTTCTCCTGAAAGGCAAGCTCAGGATGCCGGTGAATGTCCATGTAGAGTGCGTCAAGGCGCGACAGATCACGGGAGAGAACCTGTTCCACCCTGGCCCTGGCAGCGCCGGGCTCGAATGGGGCGGCCTGGGCGCCTGTCGCCACGCCGGCCATGAAAAGCCCAACTGCGAACCGGACCCTCATCCATTTTCTCCATCATCTAACGGTAATGCATCGTTTCATTATCACTTCGCGCAGCGCTGTGCTAGGAATTATCTGATATCGCCAATCAAGGAGCGCAGATGGCGCGAGAGAACGGAGCCCGCACGGGGCGCCCCACGGTGGAAGAGGCTGTCGCGATTGAGGAGCGGCTGCTGCGAAGAGTCTGGCAACTCTATGTGGACGGTGGCTTCGCCAACGTCAGCTACGATGCGATTGCCGCCGCAGAGCGAATGAGCAAACGCACTATCTACGCACGCTATCCGAGCAAGGACGCGCTGTTCCGAGGCGCTGTAGAGCGCAGGATGCAGCGATGGATTTCGGAAAACCACCTTGCGAGCGACTCACGCTTCGAAGATCCTGTCCAAGCATTCGTCGAACTGAGCCTGGCGGTGTTGCTCACCCCGGACGCGCTCGCCATGAGCCGTATCTTGCGGGAGGAGGACGGCCGGTTTGCCGATCTTGCCGAGCGAGTGCGATACGGCCTGCATGTAGCCGTAGCGCGTCTGGCTCAACTGCTGATGGCCAAGGGGATGACGGGTGACACGGATGCACAAGACACCGCTCGGAGCATCGTCAACCTGCTGATGGGGTGTGCCATGAGTACAGGCCCAATATTGAACAAGAAGGCGCGATCACACTATCTCGACGATCAACTCCCGCGCATTTTCAAGGCAGTCGACCGGTTGGTTCTGACATCTCGGGTCTGATCAGCCTCCCGCCGAATTGTGCACTCCCGAGTTGGTCGGGTAGTCACAAAGGACAAGCTTTGTTGTCACGGGACAAAAGACTGTCCGATGACAGCAAAGCTGGTCCTCTGGCGTCAGAACAGAATGAGATTTGTCACAACAAAGTGACAACGATGTTATCCGCTAGGCTCCGTTTTGGACAATTGTTTTATCCGATCATTCAAATTCAACGGGTTTCTGGTGTCGGCTTGCTCTCGACAGTCTGACCTCAATCTGGCGACGTTGTGCCCGCCCCCGGTTGAACATATGCGGCAATGAACGATTTGGGGTTTTGGGGCTTTTGCGAGGCAGCGCGAAGCCGATGGCACACCGACCTTGCATCTCTTTGGAATACAGGCACGGTGAAGAAATAAACGCGGAGTTCATGTCATGCCCCATCGAAAAGCCGCCGCGCTGTCATGTCGGGAGCTTTACCGCATGGAGCCCTTCCAACAGATCGCATTGATCAGGGCGGGAGTGCCGGCCACGTTTGCCAAGCAATTGCTTCGAAGTCTCGATGGCAAAGGGATTGGCCTCGGTGATCGGCCCAAGGTAACCTGCCAGAGTCTCGCGCGCCTTGCCAGCGCTGACCGTCCACTGTGCCAAGCCGCGTCGGAGCGGGTCGTCGAGGTGGCAAGGCTTGTGGGGCAAGTTGAGGCGATGGTCGACGAAAGCGGTGATCCAGACGGGTTCAATTCAACTGAATGGCTTTCGAGGTGGCTGGATCATCCTTTACCCGCGTTGGCGGATCGCCGCCCGGTAGAGTACCTTGATACGATCAAAGGCACGCGCTTTATCTCTGAACTACTCAGCCAAATGCAGAGCGGCGCATATGCTTAGAAGGGCGCCGGTGAGTTGCTCCAGAGTCGGTGGGATGGATGAAGGCAAACCGGCCCTCCAAGTTCGACCTGGCCACCTATGGATTTCACGGCGATTGCCGCAGCGTTTATTGCTCATGGCGCGTAGTGCGCCGATTTGATCGCGGGCAGTTGGGGATGCTGCCCTGCGCTTGAGGCTGCGCCATTGGTCGGACGATCAGGCTGATGCAGTTGAGGACGGACTTTGGGACTTAGCGGTCGATCGGCGCGGCGACTTGGAACGCCCGGTTTCGCCGACACTAACCATTCGAGGATCTGACTGCGCCGTATTTACTGTTTTGTCCTTATCGTCGTGCCGGTCCGGGCAGGCGCGAGACGCGTTTCAGGCAGTGCGCAACCGATCGACGATTGCCATGATTCGGCGAGCACGCGTCTCGAATGCTTTGGCTGAGGTGACATTGTCGGCGTCCGCGCGCTGCCGGCTGGGCGCCTGCTTGCAGAACGTCTCGGTCAGACCGGCCTCGGCGATTGCCTTTGCAAGATCATCCGGGATTTTCGCTGTCCGCGGTTCACTGTCGAGCTGCAGCTTTACCGCGATCGCGTCTCCCCCGGCGATGCCCGACGCGGCCCGATTGGCGGCGCTGAAAGGAAGCATGGCCGTGCCGCGCATCACTCCCACCGTCGTGCGGTATCTGTAGCCATTGACAGTGACGACGACGGGCGGGCGCCCGCCGCCCTCCAGCTCGGCAATCACGTCCGGCGGCACGATGATGCCGGTCGTATTCGTCCCAGTCCGCGTCAGCTCGGTCTTGAATTCAACATGCTTGCCGCTCATCGTCACTCTCCCCCGTCCTCGAGGTCCTCGCCCGATTGACTTGTCTCGCCACCCCCGATCGGCACGCGCGACAAAGGCCAATCCTCAATCCGGCATCGTGCGGGCGTCAATAGGCTCACAATTGGGTTCATCATCAGCATCATCCTGCCGCCAAAGGTCGGCTTCCCCGTTTCGATCACAGCCTTGAGGTTATCGACGATGAACTGACCGCTGCCGGACATCTTGGCCGTCTTCGTCCCAGCAAACGCTTCCGAGATCAGCGTTAGCTCAGTCCCGCCAGCAACTTCGCGCAACTCATACGTGGTGCGTGCAGGTGGCTCGTCCGCAGCCATCGCGAAATTGATCGCATGCGAAAATCGCGTCGGCGGCGAGAATTCCAGAACCTCGCCATAGGCGATGACACTCTTGCCGTCTTTGGATACCATGCGCATCGGGCGACCGGTTTGAAGTCCGCCTTCCGCGTGACAGATTGCGCCGAAGAGGAAGGGCAGTACCTGATCCGTCTGCACGATGGTGTTCCACACGGTTTCGATTGGGGCACGGATCACGACCCGCCACATCTGACGTTCCCGCTCAGTCACTGCGTTGCTTCCCCTTTTCCCAGCGCGGCACTCTCCGCGGCGTATTTGATGTCGAGTAGATGACCGGCCCAGTAGCGACCGAAACTGGTTGTCCAGCGATCGACGAGCGACTGCAGCGGCGCCGCGTTCAGATAAAGGCGGCGCGATGTTCCCTCTCGTTCGCTTATGAGAAGGCCAGCGCGTTCCAGCACCGTCAGGTGGTTCATGACCGCGATCCGCGACACGTCGAAACGTTTGGCCACCAGCCCTACCGCAATGCCCGGCGACGATCCGACGATATCGAGGATGTTCCTGCGGTGCACGTGCGCGAGCGCATGGAGCAGCGCGTCGAGTTCCGACTCAGTCATAATGTAATTACTAAATTACATTATGAGATTGGTCAATGATCCGAGTGGAGTGCACGTCGCACGCCTCGCAGCCAGGGCGTGAAAGGCGCCCCACCGCCCTCTGGCAAACCGCGGCCTCTGTGAGAGGGTGGGAGGAAAAGCCTATTTCCTGATTTGACAGGCTGATCCTGCAAAATGTCCTGACGTGGTCCGAATGACTGCCCTTGTCAGATCGCGACATTCGCGCCGTCAGAACCGAACGGCGCAATCTGGTCGCGTGCTGCCGGAAGCAGAACGCCCCGTCGTGGGACGAAGTTGTCATTCCGAGCGTCGGCTTTAAGCGTAAACTGCCGTTCGCTTTTGCCGGACGGACACCACGTAACGGGCGTCGGGTATCACCTGTTTGTCGCCACCTCCGGCGCTTCCCCAGAGGGATTGAGAAGCGGGAACACGGAAGGCTTCCTGAAACCCGTCCATGTGGTCAACTTGCGAAATAGGTGCGGGCCATTTAGTGATCTTCGGCGGAGGAAACGATCATGGCGACAAGCACGGACCGGCGCACCGTGAGCGCGATACTCCTGATTGTCATGCTGCCGGTCGCGATCGGCATAGTCGGCGCGCCGATGCGCTACGCCGCACCGGTCGCCATCGCGCTCACCGTCGCGCAACTGCTGCTGATCGGTGGCGCAGCCTACGGTCTGGCGGGGCCCGCTTGGCGCTCGGGCGACGAGAACCGCCAACGCATCGTCGTCGTGGCCATGCTGCTGATCCTGCCCTTAACACTGCTCACCCTGATGCCGGGCTATGGACCGCCCTTCGCCGCCAACCTCGCGATGAACCATACCCGCTACGTTATCCTGTTCGTCTCCGCGACTTTCATGGGCGCGGCGTTCCTAATGCTGAAGGACGTGCTAGCAGATGCCGGTGAGCGCCTGTTCTCGCCTTTGGGTCAAGCAGCCGGGCTGCTCGGCACGCTTGTCCAGCTCGTCTGGACGGCGATATTGATCGGCTGGATGGTGACGCTTGCGCACAAGCCCGCCACTTATCTGCCGGTCTATGGCACCCTGACTGAAAACAGCTCGGACGTACTCCTGTTCTTTGCCGGCCTGCTGACTTACGTCGCGACCGCCTGCTATGCGCTCGCCTTCGCGCGCGCTGGCTGGCTGGGACCAATCAAGGCCAAGCTCGTTGCCGCGATTGCGACGATCGCGATCCTTGGCTTGGCGGCGCGAGGCCTAGGATTTCCCGATCTTGGCGAGGACTGGTACATGGTTCCGGGCGACATCGTCGGCATCCCGGCGATCCCCTGGCTCATGCCCTATCTGCTCGGCGTGGCCGCGCTGTTCCGGGCGGCGCGCGACTGATCGGATCGATCCGGCCGGACTGCCCGCCGCAAGGCGGGTTATATCGTCGCCATGACAAAACTTTCGCCGATCGAGTTGGAGTTCGCGACGATATCCAGCCTGCATAGCAGGTCCGGTTGGAAAGCTACTTCAACAACGCTTCATGCCCTGGCATCAATTCCAGCGAACTGAGTTAAGTTGGAACAGGCGCCCTTTCCCGAAAAGGAACGACGATCGACGAGGCCTGGGCTTTCTCGTTGGGATCCTAAACGGGAAGATCGGTGCGGACGATCCGGGCGGCGTAGCAGCCGCGTTTGGCGTAATGCGCCTGCAAGTAGGCTATAGCGGGATTCTCGAATAACCGCTTGATGAGCGGCGCAAGGGCATTCCCGTCCCCAAGGTCGGCATCCACCATCTCACCGTTCTCGCCAAACCCGCGTAGCGAGATAGGGCGGATGCGAAGCGCGTCGGGAACGACATCAATCGCGTCGAGCGCGCGATTGGCACCTTCGCGCACGAAGATAGCGTGCCGCGAACGGTACGCCGTGGCGGCAGGCTGATGCTCGTAATTCAGCAGGATCGCGTGCTCTCCGATGTCCATGTCACGGACTTCCACGCGATCTGGAAAGCCTGGTTTGGCATTAACGACGTACCGCTGTGCTCCTGCAGCAGCGAGATCGGTATCGGAAAGCCCGTAAAGGTGACTAAACTGGCCGGGGTCTATCCCTAGGATGCGAAAGGACATGGGCGAACTCCTAAAGGTGTTACGATTCTATGGCCCATCTCACCTGCGCAGGCTTCCCGCATCTTGCGATCAAACCGCGAATTCCCGTATCGGCATCCCCATGGGGAAGCGCCGGAGGTGGCGACAAACAGGTGAAATGCGCTACGTCCGCTTCCGACGTAACCTGGCGTTCAAGCGCTAGCATCGGAACGACGTAAGGTGGTCGAGATCAGGCAAATCTTTTGGCACCAGCAACACTGGCGACGACAATGACGGTCACGAGCAACATGCCCGGGGCCACAGGCTCATGCAGCAGGACAGCAGCGAGGACCAGTCCCAGGAAAGGCTGCAGCAGCTGCAACTGACCAACACTCGCAATGCCACCAAGGCTGAGGCCGCGATACCAGAAGATGAAGCCGATCAGCATCGAAAAGACCGAAACGTAACCCAAGCCGAGCCAACTGCTTAAGCTAATAGTCCCCAGACCGGACGCCGGCCAGAGCATCGCCGTGCCAAGCGCGGCAAGCGGCACACACATGACCAGCGCCCAGCTGATCACCTGCCATCCACCAAGCTGGCGCGTCATAACCGCGCCTTCGGCATAGCCCAATCCGCACAGCACAATGGCGGTGACCATCAGGCCGTCGCCAAGATCCGTGGGCTCTGCCCCCCGGGCCAATGCGAAACCGGCCACGGCGGCCGCCCCCACCAGAGCGAAAACCCAAAATCCCGCTGATGGTCGTTCGCCGCCGCGCAACACGCCGAACAGGGCCGTACACAATGGCAAAAGCCCGATGAACACCAGCGAGCGTGCCGAAGTGATATGCTGCAGAGCCAGGGCCGTGAGGAACGGGAAGCCCAGCACACAGCCCCCCGCCACAACTGCCAACTGGCGCCATTGGCGGAACGACGGTCGTGGCTGACGCCCCTGTGCCAGCAGCAGGCAGGCCAATCCACCAGCGATCAAAGCGCGCAAGCTCGTCAGCAACAGCGGGGAAAAGCCGATGACGGCGAGGCGCGTGGCGGGCAAGGATCCGCTAAATATTGCGACGCCCAACAGGCCATTGCCCCAGCCTCGATAGTTGCCCTGCATGAAAAACGCCCTTGATGTCAGAGGCACGGGCTAGGCAAGGCGCACGGGAACGGCCAGAGACAGAACAGTACAAATTGCAGATTCTGTATCATGATAGGAGCCATACAGATGGTCGGTGCAACGCAGGCAGGCCGAGTAATGGAGGGTATACGTAGCCGCATTGCCTCGCGGCTGCTCTGCTCTGGTGACCGCCTGCCGTCCGTAAGGCAATGCGCCGCCAGTTTCGGCGTTTCACCTGCCACGGTGGTTGAGGCCTACGATCGGCTCGTCGCTGAAGGCCTGATCGAGGCAAAGCCACGCTCGGGATTTTTCGTCAGCGCGTTGGCTGGTGCGCCCCAAAGCCCATCGGCCCGGGGCCCGCAGCGCGACCCCGCCATTGACCCGTTCTGGGTCTCGCGACAATCGCTCGATTCCCCGGCGGCCATCGCGAAGCCCGGTTGCGGGTGGCTGCCGCCGGAATGGATGCCCCAACGCGCGCTTCAGAAGGCCATGCGCGAAGTGGGCCGCGATGCCGCCACGCTAACAGACTATGGCACCACGGCGGGCGATCCTGTCCTGCGCCGCCAGATCGCGCTGCGATTTGCCGCAGATGGGCTGATGTGCGATCCCGACCGGATTCTGCTGACCAGTTCGGGCACGCAGGCGATCGATCTGATCTGCCGCCTGTTGCTGCGTCCCGGGGACGCGGTGCTGCTCGATGATCCGTGCTATTTCAACTATCAGGCGCTGATGGCTGCCCATCAGGCAAGGCTGATCAGTGTGCCCTTTGTGGCCACCGGCCCTGATCCGGCAGCCTTTGAAGCGATTGTCGCGGCTGAGCGGCCGCGCCTCTACATCACCAATTCAAGCCTGCATAACCCCACCGGAGTCAGCCTCAGTCTCTCTACCGCACACCGCCTTCCGGCCATTGCCGCCGCGCATGGCATGGTGATCGTCGAAGACGATATCTTTGCCGATTTCGCCCCAGGATCGCCAACCATGGCCGCACTCGATGGCCTTGCCGGCGTGATCCGCATTGGCAGCTTCTCAAAAACGCTCTCTGCGGCGCTGCGCTGCGGTTATATTGCAGCGCGGCCGGAATGGATCGAGTCCTTGTCGGACTTGCAACTGGCAACCGGCTTCGGCGGCCCAAGTCCGCTTGCTACCAGCGCCATCAGCCATGTTTTGGCCAGCGGCACCTATCGGCGGCATATGGAGGATTTGCGCGTTAGGCTCGCGCGCGCGCGGAACCAGGTTGGGCAACAGCTCTTTGATCTGGGTGTTGTACCGCAAGGTCTTCCCACTGGCGGCTTCACCTTGTGGTGTCGGATACCAACCGGCCTCGATAGCGCGACATTGGCAACGACCTGTCTGAAACAGGGCGTCATTCTAGCTCCGGGCAATGTGTTCAGCCCCAGCCAGAGTGCGGCGGCTTTTCTGCGCTTCAACGTTGCTCAGACCAGTGGACTGGTCTTGGGAGTGCTGGAGTCGGCATTACAGGATCAACTGGCTCTCCTTTGACGTCGGTCGCTTGAAACAGACCTCGGCTAGGGCCTATCCTAATCGTCCTGACGGCAGGTCTTGGCGGATTCTGCCGCTGGTGAAGTCATCCAGGCGCGGCAAAATGTGGTCGGCAGGTGTCACGAAAAATGGACCTAACTGGCGATCGGAAATCCTTCTCTGGGCATCTCAGTCGGGTCGACCTCCGTGCCGATCGGTTCAATTTAATGTTTCGTCGCCGACGACAAATGCGAGGTATCTTCGAATGTCAAAGCAAGCGGCCAGAGCGATGTCTTCGTGAAAAAGCGCTCAGGCCGGTTTTGCCGGGTCTCGTGCAATAGGCCGAGCCAACAAAGCGGCCGCAGGACATGCACATAGACGAGCGATTTCATATGGGAGTTCTTGTCAGCGCTGCCTGTCAGTCTGGCACTGAATTGGTGATCCGTCACACCTGAATCGGCTTCGCTGTTCACGGGATTGAGGACGGAAACCCATTCGATTTCCAGCATGTCATCCTGGCCAGCGGAAAGGAGCAGATGCTGTGCAAGGGCAATCCAAAGGCTCCCCGAATGCTCCAACAGGTCTGTGCCAATTTTGGTTATGTGTAAGAAGCCCTTGCGGTGACGGGCGAGCTTGGCGGCCAATAACAAATCGTGCAGCACCACCAACGGGGGAAAGTCATGCTCGTTCAGTACTTTATTGATAGCGAAGAGTTCATCTGCCGTGTATCCCGGCCAATTGAAGGCTTCAGCGGCCCAAGTGACATAGTATCGCTTTAGTGCCCTGCTTGGCGTCAGCCCGATCAGACCTACTTCCAGGAGATGCCGCAATGTGAGCATGGCTGCTCGGTGGAGCGGTGACAGCTCCAACTGCGGGGCATCGGCGGCTGGGGCGTGAAACTCGATCATTACAAAGAGGCTTCTGCCGCGGAGCGGAACTGGAAACAACAGCCGACATAGCCCCGCAAATGAGCAAGCGGACCGAGCAGTCCTGGAGATTGGGAATTGGCCAACTGAGGTGGTCCCGCCTTCTTGGACAGTTTGGCGGCTAAGTTAAGCTAATCCCGATTGTCGTTCATGCCGCCTGTTTGATCATCGGATCATGGGGGGCATGCCCCCCATGATCCGATTGTCCGATCTGCCCATATGCTTCAACCGGGGTTCTCCCGGCCAAGCCCGAGTGTGGACGTTGGGTATTGTAATAGGTGATCCACCGGCCAAGGCCAGTCCGCAGCTCGGAACCTGTCTCGAAGGCATGGAGATAGACGCACTCGTACTTCAAGGACCGCCAGAGCCGCTCGATGAAGACGTTGTCCATCCACCGCCCCCGACCGTCCATGCTGATGCGGACCTCGGCCTCGCGCAGCACGCTGGTGAAGGCTTGCGACGTAAATTGGCTGCCCTGATCCGTGTTGAAGATCTCGCGCCTCCCGAACCGGGCCAGCGCTTCCTCTAGCGCCGCGACACAGAAGCCGGCATCCATTGTGTTCGATAGCCGCCAGGCCAACACCTTGCGCGTTGCCCAGTCCATGATCGCCACCAGGTAGAGGAAGCCACGGCGCATGGGGATGTACGTCACGTCGGCGCACCAGACATGGTTGGGCCGCTCGATCGCCAGCTTGCGCAGCAGGTACGGGTAGATCCGGTGCTGCGGATTGGGATCGCTCGTGCGCGGCCGCTGGTAGATTGGCGTCAGGCCCATCTTCGCCATCAGCCGCCGTGCCCGGCGGCGTCCAATGTCCCGACCATTGCGCCGCAGGTGCCGCGCCATCTGGCGGCTGCCATACCATGGGCACTCCATGAAGGTCTCGTCGATCACAGCCATCAGCGCCAGGGTTTCGTCCGTCTCCGGGACCGGCGCGTAATAGTATGACGAACGACTGATCAGTAGCAGGCGGCATTGCGCTGCGATCGGCAGGCGGAGGTGAGCCGGTTCGACCATCGCCCGCCTCCGGTCCACGCTCATCGACCGAAGGCTTTCGCTAAAAAATCCCGCTCCACCACCAATTGCCCGATCTTGGCGTGCAGCTTCTCCACCTCGCTCTCGCTGGCGGCCTTGGCCGCATCGCCAGCCCCGGAAAACGTGCCTGCCATCCCATCAATGGCCTGACGCTTCCAGGATGCGATCATTGTGTGGTGGACACCGTGCTTGGCTGCCAGCTCCGCCAGCGTCAGATCGCCCCGGATCGCCTCCTTGGCTTTGAAATCGGCGCTGTAGCGCTTTCTCGTCGTCTTCATTCCCGTACCAATCCGTCAGGTCGGGATTAGCTTAGCATCCTGTCCAGAAAACCGGCACCACCTCAGATCGTGATCGAGGTCTGCATGGACAGCCCCACTACACTCAGCGCAAGGACGTCGACGATCCTGAACGCTCACCACATGTGGCGCTATCCTTTGGTCGGCGGCTCGCAAAACCGACGACGCGGATCAATATTCCTAACCTTTGTCTAGTACGCCCTCCTCTTCCTTTCATGGCGCTAGCACCTTCTGTGGCTATCGCCCCGGTTAATCCCAGACGAGACACTCCGGAACTACCCGTTCGAGGGCCTGGATAGGCAACGTGAATGAAGGGCAGCTTCAGCCGATCGGCGCTCGAAAGGAGGCTTACCGGATCGTCCCCAATCGTGGTCATTGGGCTGCAGCGAATGGCCCCCCTCTCGTACGATTCAGTGCTCAATGAGGCGGTCAGGCTCTAAGCGATCCTGCGCATAGCACGACCATGTCCTACTCAATCCAGCGGAAAGCGAGAGCCTGCCGTCGGCCTTGGTGCGGCGAGAGGATCAAAATTTGTCCAAGAGGACCAGTTTTCGTGTCACTGGACAGTTACCGGGATGCCCCGCGAGGATTATAACTCTAGACCAGCCAAGAAAAATGGTGACCATACTAACCCTGAATATACTGGATTATTGGCCAACGCCGTCCATTGACGACCAGCCGAAGCCAGCATATTATGTGGGGACTGACGTGGGGACCATATGGGCAAGCTCAATGCCGCCAAGGTGCGCGGCGCCAAGCCAAAGATTGGGGCCGATGGCAAGCCGGCGAAGGCCATCTTTCAGGATGGCGAAGGGCTGTTCCTGCTGGTGAAGCCTTCGGGCGCCCGGTTCTGGGTGCTACGCATCCAATCTGGCGGCAAGCGCCGGGATATCGGCCTGGGCAGTGTTGATCTCGAGCGAATCGGCAGCAAGGTCTTTGGCGACGATCGCCTGAACGACATTCCCCTGATGCTGCGCAAGTCCCTCACGCTCGATGAGGCACGGGAAAAGGCGCGAGCGCTACGCAAGTTGGCGAAGGCCGGCGCCGATCCATTGGCTGAGCGCGATAGGGAACGCCGCCAGGTGCCAACTTTTGCCGAAGCAGTCGAGAAGGTGCACGAGGCGCTCAAGCCCGGCTGGAGCGAGAAGACCGGCAAGGCCTTCCTCGCGTCGCTGAAAGAACATGCCGTGCCCAAGCTGGGCGCAATCAACGTTAATGCTATCGGAGCTAGCGACATCATCACGGCGCTGGCGCCGATCTGGAGCACCAAGCCGGTCATTGCCCGCAAGGTCCGCCATCGGATCGGGCAAGTGCTGGCATATGCCAAGGCGAAGGGCTGGCGCACCGAGGCCGCACCCGATGCGCGCGAGATGCGCTCTGGCCTGCCCAACCAATCGGCTGGGGGCAATTTCGTGGCCATGCCCTACGTGCAGGTGCCGGGCTTCGTGCAAAGCCAGTTGGCCAAGGAACTGGGTGCCAGCCGGGCGGCCATGCTGTTCGCTATCCTCACTGCCTCGCGCTCCGGCGCGGTGCGGCAGGCGACATGGGAGCAGATCGATTTTGACGCGCGCGAATGGCACTGCCCGCCCGACATCATGAAGAAGCAGCGCGCCCACGATGTGGCGTTGTCAGACGCCGCGATCGCCCTGTTGAAGCAGTACACGCCGGAGGAATTGCGCGAGGGCCTGATCTTCCGGGGCGTGCGCGGTGGGCCGCTGTCCGACATGAGCCTGACCAAGGTCATGCGCCAGGCCGATCGCAGCGAGACACTGCACGGGTTCCGCTCGAGCTTCCGGGATTGGGCGGCCGAGCGGATGCCGCATATCCCCTTCATGGTGGCGCAGATGGCGCTGTCGCACGCCGTGGGCAATGCGACTGACCGGGCGTACCTGCGCACCGACATGCTGGAAATGCGCCGCTCTCTGATGGAGGCCTGGGGCCAGTTCGCGGCGCCGTCTTTGTCCGGCGCGGCTGGCAACGTCGTACCGCTTCAACGAGTTTCGGGGGGATAGCCCGGGCGCCCGCCTGGCAGAGCGATCAAATGCGAGCCGCTTATTCCATTTTGGCTGCCTTGGGGTAAACCGCTTCAACTTCGGTGAACCAGCGCCCATCAGGCATGTCGGCTTCCAAACTGTGGGACATCTTTAGCACTAACCACTCCCCATTCGCGGGAGTAAGGCCGGACTCCATTTTGATTTTCATCCCAAACTCGATTTGTGGATTATAGAGGGATGAAAAGTGGATGCCGGATTGGGTAAAGGCTGGATAGCCGATCAAGCCGGTATAAGCAGAAACCTCGGCTGTCGTTTCAGACTTTGCCGAGCCCTTTGGCCAGATCCAAATCGTTTTGTGCGTTTCGTCTATCTCGTAGAGACAATCTACCGCCTGGCAAAGAGACTCAATTTGGGCTTTAGGCGTCCCCGGGTAATAGGGGTTGGCGATCTGCGCACTTACCCCGTTATTGCTCAGGCTGTATTGCATTTGCTCCGCAATGCCGCGTGCGACGATAGCCGCGTCCACGTACCCATTAAAGCTCACCGGCGGCACAGCCTTTAAGGCTGCGTGCTGTCCCGGCGCCGCTGATACCCAGAACACAACGTCGGGCTGCTGCCGGGCATCGCACCAGGCCCAGTAGATGGTGCCGGTGAACACCACAGCCATTCCGGATCTTTCGTCTCCCGCAAGAATGGTCAAGACGTTGTTATGATATCCCTCGACATAGAACTGATAGTTCGTGGTGAGCGTGTTCATCAGGCTCATCGACATGCCGTAGATGCGGGCGTCGCATCGCGCAGAACCCAGGCCCAAGCGTTGAATGTCGACCGAGCAACGCAGGTCTTCAACGATGATGGTTTCGCCAGTTTCCCCAATCTTGAATTGGAACTGTATAAGGCGCTTTGCGAAGGTCATGGCGTCATCCCTCGATCGGCCTGAATGATTACCCCGCGTTGACGGAGCGCAATGGGAAGGGAGCGGGCGATCTCAGAGGCGTTTTTGGCCTGCGTGTGTATCGTGATCGGGCCAACGTTGACAATTTGACTGCCGCCACTGCGCGTGACTGCGGGAGGGACGCGGGTCATGCGGACGAACCCACGGCCAGAATTGACCAAGCGGCCTTCAACAGCATCGCGAACTGTGCGCGCGCCCTCCTTCCAGCGGCGCTCAAGCCATGCTGTCTGCGCAGCGACATATTCCGCTGGCGAGGAGAACTGGCGCCAAGAACCATCCCTGTTGCGCATGTTGCCGTAATTGTGGCGCCCGGCAGCGCGGCCTTCCAACGCGGTCATGTCCTGCCGCAAGAATTGATCGTGGCTCAGGGGCTGGTCGGGATTTACGCCCAGCTTGCGCGAGATGAGGCCGATTTTGTTGTCAACCGACGCGTTCGAGTTTCCATCGGCGCCGCGCGGGGTCCAACCCATTACGCGAACACCGGGCGCGCCAGAGCTTGGCCCGTCTCGCCCCTTCATCGGCGCATGCGAAGGGTTGCTGCCGCCCCATAGAGGGCGCCCCTGATCGTCCTTGGGAATGAACGGGTCCCACCAGTGCCCGCTGCTTCCGGCCGAAGCACCGCCCGACTTCTGGTCATTGCCCAGAACTTTGTTAATCCAGTCGGCGATGGTCGTAAGCGGCTTGGCAACCTTCTGCTCAAGTGTGGTTTGCAGGCTGGTGATGGATTGCTGCAATTTCTCAGTTTCGGTCGCCAAGTTCTCCTGCTGGTCCGCGTTGGCGGCGAACTGCTTGAGCATGTCGTCCACCTTGGCCTGACCCTGTTGCAGGAAATAGATGGTCGATTGCGGCAACCCGATCTGCTGCAAGAGGCTGGCGTAAAGCTCGGGGTTCATCTTTCCCTGAGCCCCGGCTAGTTTGGACAGCACCGATCCCGCGTCGCCATTCCGAAGATCAGTTCCACCTACGCCTAATCTGCCGAGGGCTACCATAGTGGTGGGATCGACGTCGCCGGTCAGCATTCCCATTTTGATCTGCTGGATACGCTGCAAGGCGGCGTCACCTTCGCCCGCCTGCCCGCCGACGGACTTCATAGCCTGCCGCCAGGCCCAAACCTGCTTGACGCTCATGCCAAGCGTTTGGCCAAAGCGATCTGCCGATGCCGCGCCGTTAGACATGTCTTTGATAAAGCCAACGATGGACTTGGCCCCCATGAAGGCCAATCCCAAACCCACCACCTCGCGCGTGACTGTTTTGATGCTTTCGCCAGTTTTCTTGCCGGCCTGCTCGATCTCATCAAAGGTTTTGCGCTGGTTCTCGCGCAAGCGCTTGCTATCCTGCTCGACTTCATCGACGCCATGCTTGAAGTCCGACCGGTCAAGGATGAACTTCGTGATGAATGCGTCGATGATGTGTTCGGCCATGTGCCACGCTCCGAGGGTGTAACCTCAGGGTATTTCAGCTTGCGCTCCACCCGTTCGAATTTAGCCACGCCCGCACTTTGGCATCGTCACCATCATCAGTGCCGGGGATTTCAAACATGACCTTCCCGTCTGGCCGTATGACCCAGGACGCATCAAAGGAGCCAACTTGAGGTTCGGTCCGGTACCTATGCTGCGAAACGATCAGGTAGCCCCGCCACGGCCCGTTGCGGATGACCTCGACACTGTTCCCCGGGGCAACCTCCCGCCGCCGCCCATCAGAAAGCCTGACCTGAATGATGTCGTCCGACGTGGCCCACCTGCAAACTTGCTGATACGTATAGCCGCCATCAAGTGATTGGGTTTGATGGGACAGAATGGGCCTGTCGCAGTCGTCGGCACCAGCCGGCGCAGCCGATGCAGGGATGGCCTGGACCCAATCATCCCGATCAGTGAGAGGCCTGGATTGCTCTGGCGGGATCATCAGAGCGCGAGCGGGCACGGCCTCGGCGGTTGAACTATTGGCGTGGGCAACGCCAGTAGCGTTTTCGGCCAGCCCGTCATTGCCTGCCGGGTCTTTAGCCGGCGTTCGCATCCAAGCTAGAGTGAAGATCCCGACGACAATTAGCGCCAAAATGCCGACGCATCCCATGCAGCTTTCAAAGCTGTTACGCTTCGGCCCGTGATAGACGATGATGGGACGCAGCCCGTCTGCATTATCGCTCATAAGCACCCCCAATGAGCGATTATGCTTTCATGCTTGAGTAAGTCCAGCCTCGACCAATCGCCGGATCGCTTCGGGCCTAGTGGGCAAGTCTGGCTGCCGTGCCCTCCATGCATCTATCTCGCCAAGGAGTGTCGGCTGGAAGCGCGTACCGACAAGCTCACCAGTTTGCGGGGCACGCTTTTTTCGTGCTTTCGTGTTATCATCAGTTGACGCACTCATGTTCCCGCGTTAACACGAATGCAGGCCGAACGGAAGCGCCAACTTCCGCCCGGCCCTAACCTAACCGATCGAGTGGAGATCGACATGGCTGTCATGAAGAATACCGGGGACCGCCGCGCTTTTCTAGCCGCTGGCATGGGCACCATCGTTGCAGTGGGTGTCGCGCCCGTCGCGTTTGCCGCGACCATTGCGCCTACCACCAATCGCAGCGCTTGGGAAACCGCCCTTGCGGAATGGCGGGCCGCGCGTCATGAGCTCGAAAATTGGCATGGTTCAGACGTGGTGTCGGACCAGCTTTGCGATGTCGAAATCGTCGCGTGGCGCAAGATGCTCGACACGCCAGCGCCCGATAGTGCCGCCCTCAAAGTGAAATTGGACGAGCTTTTGCACGTCGAGCGCGGGATTGATTGCACCAACTCTTGGGAAGGCTGCGACGTGCGCCAGACCATGGTTGACGTCGCTCGCCTGTTGGGAGCTTTCTGATGAAGCCTCGGATTCTCGACATATCGGCCTTCATGGATCGCCTGCTTGCGCCGCTGCCTGATGGCGAGGAGGCAGTTCGTTCCGCTTCGTTTGTTCGTCAAATCGCCAAAGATCTTCGCCCGGCTTGGTATGCCCAACTCAGAAAAATGAGGCTGGCTCAAGCTCGGCACACGGTAGCGACCTATGAAGGCATGACAGGCGACAACAAGGCCGGCGGCGACAGCTTCGAACGATATCTTCATGAGGTTGGCAATCTGATGCTGACACCTTGTCCGACGCGGGAGCAACTGCGCGAGAAGAAAGGGCTACGCAAGCTCGGCGGGGGATCGCCGGACTGGGAAGCGGCGATCTTGCGCGATGAAGCTCGCCTGCTGGGCGAGTAGCACAGGGTCAATCCTGATCGAAAGCTCGTGGCGCCCTCTCCGGAAGCGCCGATTGGGCTATAACGGCGGGTTTATACCTCTGACGGGATGGGATGGTATCGCATCCCGTCAGAGTCTCTCGATGGTCCAAGGAGATGTGATCATGTTGATTTTGGCAACCGACGGCCCCGGTGCAAAAGCTGAGGGCGACCGCATCATACTCAACATCCCCAGCGGTAAGGATAGTCTTCAGATTGCACTTTCCCTGAATCAGGCTCTCCTTTGTTCAGCCGAACTGCGGCGAGTGGTGTCCAACGCGCTCGATTCCGGCTTCGCCGCCGCAAATGCCGAGGTGATCAAGATGCCTAGCCGCCGCCGCAAGCTTCGAAGGGGCGGTTGATTGAACGACGAGCCATTCCTGCCATTCTTCAGTAGCCCGGCCTCGCCTTCGGGCCGCTTTGGCCTGCCCGAAAGGCTCCATGACTTCCGCTCCAGCTTGGCCATGAGCGAAGCCCACTCCCAAGCCAGTTGGTGGCTAGATCTATACCGCCGCGCTTTCCCCAGCATGATTAGTTCGGCCAGTGTCCGGCAAGACGGCTGGGCACAGCGCGGCGGAATCGATCGGGTGATCACCTTGGCGTCGGGCCGGGTCTACACCGTAGACGAAAAGGTCCGCGCTCACGATTGGCCCGATATCCTGCTGGAGCAATGGAGCGATGAAGATCGCCGCGCGCCCGGCTGGGTGCAGAAGCCCCTAGCCTGCGACTTTATCGCCTATGCCTTCGCCCCCAGCCGAAAGTGCTACCTGCTGCCCGTGGTGCCGTTGCAACGTGCTTGGAGGCTATCGGGACGGCGGTGGTTGGTGGAATACGGCCAACGGCGCGCGGAGAATGTCGGATACACGTCCGTGAACGTCCCGGTCCCGATCGAGACACTGTTAGCAGCGATGGCCGCTGCGATGCTGTTGAAAAGCCCTGGCCCAGCCGATGGTGCTGTTAGCACAAACCCGGTACAAATCGGCCGGGGCTAGTCCGGCCAGGCGAAAAGCGCGCCTCCTACGCGCCTGCCCCTCCCACTTCATAGGAGCCGCCATAGGAGGGCGGGATGGCGAAAAATATATTTGGAACACGGAGTGTGCCGGTTGTACCGCGCGATCTCCTAGGCACCAAGCAATATCCTCTCATGGTTTTCCGAGGTGAGAAAGACGAGCGAGATGATTGGTTCGCGACCTTCGCTGGCCTGCCTGGCTATCTCGGCGTCGGTTTCAACGAGTTTGAGGCGATCCAGCAGCTGAAGGAGTACATCCGCAGCAAGCCAGTGATCTACGATGTGTCTGGATCACACAATATTGAGCCCACCCCTGAAAATATCCGTGCGTTTCTGGCGCGACGTACGCGGGCGCATGACGCCGCAGAGCGATCTAAAGGTGCGTCACAACCCCGCAAACACGGAGCGATCAAGACCGCTGCGATTGAATTTGAGGCGCGTAAGGAAGGCATCTCGAAGCACGAGGTAAAAGCAGCCTTGGAACGACAGCAGCGCTGGCAACAACTCGGTGGTCTCGAACATCATATCGCAAGCTTCGGGCCGAAGGTCGAGCAGCAAGCGAGAACGGTCATGCGAGATGCAGATGCTTTTCAGGCATGGTTGGAAAACTGCCCAGAGCGGGCTCGTTTTCTGTTGGCAAAGGCCAAGATTCCCCAACGATCTTCTTAGCGGTCACACTTTAGCGTGAATTGCAGACTCGCTCTCTTGCTGACTGACCGAATAATCTGCGTATTTAGGATGGCTACCAAGCATCAAGAGGTAGCCAATGACCCCGGAAATTCTCGATACCGCTGGAGCCGCCGAGTATTTGGGCGTATCCTGTCCGACACTCGAACGCCTTCGCGCTAACGGCTCGGGGCCGCAGTTTGCGAAACTGATCCCTGGCCGTCGCGGGCCCGTTCGCTATCGCCGCGCCGACTTGGATGAATGGCTCGCTGCGCGGCTGGTCCGCTCAACCTCACAGGTGGCGGCATGATCATGGAAAATCAGCCCCCCAAAATCGGGTACAGCATCCGCGAAGCGTGCCAGGCAACGAGCCTATCTAAGAGCACGATCTACAATCATATCGCGGCGAATAGACTTCGCGCGGTTCGCGTCGGTGGTCGCACCATCATCCCTGCCGACGCGCTACACGCGCTGATCGAGGCGAGGGCAGCATGAGCCCTGCCCAACCATTTATAGATCTGCACACGTCTATGGAACGGCTGGCGCACCTGCTCTCCCTTACCGTGCAACTTGTGCGGATATCGCCGGGCCACTTCCAAAGCCAATTGTTCCCTATTCTGACGGAGTTGGGTGACGCGACAGAAAAGGCGCGATCCGCGCTGGAGTCGGCTGTCCGTGAGGAAATGGGCCGCAACAACGCTACGGGCACCTTTCAGTCGAATGCACAAGCTGGGGAGGCATGAAACCATGCCCCAGAAATGCGAAACCCCGCGCAATGGCGGGGTGTCGCGGAATAGCTGTGGCGGCTCTTTCCGTGGCAACCTTAGCCCCATCGTCCTTCAATCGCAATTCCTGATCGCAGCACACCACGTCCGGCCCGAACTGGCCGCGATGGTCGCCGCGCTCGCATTCGGGGGAGGTGCTTATCATGGCTGACAACATGCTCCACATTTCCAAGCGCGCCGATCTGGAACGGGCGCTTGAAGTCGCGCAACCGCACCTGAAACCGATTGTCCGCGCCATCCGCGACCACAACGTGCGAATGCTGTTCGTACCGCAGGACGCCAGCGCCTTTCGCCTGCCCAAGGGTGGGGAGCGGGCGGCAATCACGATCATTGGCGATGATATGGATCGCGTGGACGGGCCAGAGGGTTTTCATATGCCCTCGGTGCGCCGCTCGATCCGCTCGGCCAACTGGCTTGCCGTGGTGTCCTGCGAGCCGATCCCGAAGGTCTACGAGGCGGCGGCGCTGCTGTGTGCGACGACGCGCGGCAATGCCTTGATTGTCGAGACGCGGCCAGAGCAAGAAATCCAGTGGGTGAAGCTCATTCAGAAGCTGGCACCGGGCCGCCCCCTCTGCATCGCTACAGTGGAGGGCACGCCGTGCTAACATTGCAAGCAATCGCCCAAACCCTTGGCGGGCGTGTGTCGGGCCGGGAAGTGCTGGTGCCCACGCCGGGGCATTCCAAGCGGGACCGGGGCACAGCCATTAGGCTGGCGCCTGGCGCACCCGATGGCCTGCTTGTCGCCTGCTACAACGGCGGCTGGCGCGAGATTGCCATGGTGAAAGATGCTCTGCGCGATGTCGGATTGCTTCCCGGCTGGGATGGCCAGCGCCGGGAATTGACCGACGCCGAGCGAGCGGCCATCGCGCAAGCCGAACTGGAACGGGAGCGCGAGAAGGCAGAGGCCCGCAAGGCTGGCGCCGTCGAGGCGCAACAGCGGCTTTCCCGCGCCCGTCCTGCCGATCCCGCGCACCCTTACCTTGCCCGCAAGCGTATCGGCGCCGAACGGATTTGGCAGGCTGGGCAATGGCTGCTGGTGCCGATGCAGGACGAAACCGGGAACGTCTGGAACGTCCAGCGTATCGCGCCCGCTGCCAATGAACATGGCGGCTGGCCGAAAATCTTCCTGAAAGGCGCGCGCGTTCACGGTCTATTCTGGTGGGCTGGCAAGCCTGCTGACCGGGTAGTGATCGGCGAGGGGTTCGGCACCGTTGCCGCCGTG
>Ga0070669_100000206_pt1 | contig 50220 bp, 45 predicted proteins | sample KBSS53metaG_FD_64680 | JGI IMG/M metagenome (GOLD analysis project Ga0070669, IMG submission 64680) | Switchgrass rhizosphere microbial communities from Kellogg Biological Station, Michigan, USA - KBS S5-3 metaG | ecosystem: Host-associated > Plants > Roots > Rhizosphere > Soil ...
TGGCTGACGATCAGCACCGTGCCCTGATAGTCCGCGATGACCTCCTGCAGCAGGTCGAGCGTTTCGAGATCGAGATCGTTGGTGGGTTCGTCGAGCACCAGCAGATTGGAGGGCCGAGCGAATTCACGGGCGAGCAACACCCGCGAGCGCTCGCCGCCCGACAGCGTCGCGATCCGCGCATCGGCGATCGCGGGTTCGAACAGGAATTCCTTGAGATAGCCGTGGACATGCTTTTTGACGCCCTGAACCTCGATCCAGTCGCCGCCATCGGCGAGCACGTCGCGCACGCGCTTTTCGGGGGCCATCAGCTTGCGCTGCTGGTCGATGACGATCCCGTCGAGCGTCTTCGACAACTTGATCGCGCCTTCATCGGGCGCGAGTTCGCCGGTCAGCAGCTTGAGCAGGGTCGATTTACCCGCGCCATTCGCGCCGACCACGCCGATGCGGTCGCCGCGCGTCACCCGGAAGCTGAAATCGCGAATGATCGTCCGGTCCCCGAAGCGCTTGGTGACATGTTCGGCGTCGATCACCACCTTGGTCTTCACATCGTCGGCGGCGATGGCCAGCCGCGCCGTTCCCGGCGGTCCGAGCATCGCCTTGCGTTGGGCGCGCATCTCGTGGAGCTTGGCCAAACGCCCCTGGTTGCGCCGCCGCCGCGCGGTGACGCCGCGGAGCATCCAGTGCTCCTCGATCTTGAGCTTGGCGTCGAGCCGCTCGGCGTTGCGCGCCTCTTCTTCATAGACCTTGTCGGTCCAGGCTTCGAATCCGCCAAAGCCGATCTCCGCCCGGCGGATCCCGCCGCGATCGAGCCACAGCGTCTGCCGGGTGAGCCGCGTGAGGAAGGTGCGGTCATGGCTGATCGCGACAAAGGCGCCGGTGAAGCGCTGCAGCCAGCTCTCCAGCCACTCGATCGCGGACAGATCGAGATGGTTGGTGGGCTCGTCGAGCAGCAGCACATCGGGCTCCATCGCCAGCGCGCGCGCGATCGCCGCGCGGCGGCGCTCGCCCCCGCTCGCGCTGCTCGCGTCGCGCGAGAGATCGATGCCGATCTGATCGGCGATCGCCTCGACCACGTGCATTGCGGGCGCGCCGGGCCCGGCGAGCGCGAAATCGCGCAAGCTCGCATGCCCCGCCATCGACGGTTCCTGCTCGAGCAGGATCACCCGCGTGCCGGGGACGATGGTCCGCAGCCCTTCGTCGGCGTCGATCGCCCCCGCAAGCAGCTTGAGCAGGGTGGTCTTGCCCGCGCCGTTGCGCCCGATCAGCGCGAGCCGGTCACGCGGGGCGATGAACAGGTCGAGCTGACGAAACAGCCATCCGCTGCCCTGCACGAGACCGAGATTTTGATAGGCGAGAATGGGTGCGGGCATAGGTCTTCGTTGGGCAGCAGGTTTCGGATTTTCGCTAAAGCACGAACATTCATGCCCTATTCAAGCCCAAGACCCTATGCCAATAGCCAATGTCAATGCGTAACCCCTTGGCCGCCATCGCTTTGGCGACGTTCCTTCTTGCTGGCGCACCCGTCTCGGCGGAACGCAATCGCGTGCCCGAGCAAGATGCGCTGCGCAACGGCGTGCGCTCGGGGCAGTTTCTGCCTTATCAGGAGATGCGCGCCAGGGCGCAGGGCCGTGTCGACGGCCAGATGATCGGTTCGGAGTTCGATCCGGGAACCGGACGCTATCGTTTCAAGTTCCAGCGGGGCGGATCGGTGATATGGATGGACATGGACGGCCGCACCGGGCGCGAACTGGGCCGCGTCGGTCAATAACCGCCACCTCATGATTACCGGCTGAAGGGGGAAAAGATGCGCGTCCTGATCGTCGAGGATGAACCCAATCTGGGCCGGCAGCTCCGCGCCACGCTGGAAGGCGCCGGCTATGCGATCGATCTGGCGACCGATGGCGAAGACGGCCATTTTCTCGGATCGACCGAGAGCTACGACGCGATCATCCTCGATCTCGGCCTGCCCGAGATCGACGGCCTGACGGTGCTCGACCGCTGGCGGCGCGAGGGCAGGGATACCCCCGTGCTGGTGCTCACCGCGCGTGACAGCTGGTCGGACAAGGTCGCCGGGCTCGACGCCGGCGCCGATGACTATCTGGCCAAGCCTTTCCAGACCGAGGAGCTGATCGCGCGGCTGCGCGCGCTGATCCGGCGCGCATCGGGCAACAGCTCGTCCGAGCTTATCGCCGGCGACGTCCGGCTCGACACGCGCAGCGGCAAGGTGACGCTAGCGGGCGAGCCGGTGAAGCTCACCGCGCAGGAATATAAGCTGCTCAGCTATCTGCTCCACCACAAGGGCAAGGTGGTCAGCCGGACCGAACTGATCGAGCATATTTACGATCAGGATTTCGACCGCGATTCGAACACCATCGAGGTGTTCGTGACCCGCATCCGGAAAAAGCTGGGCCAGGATGTCATCACCACGATCCGCGGCCTCGGCTACTCGCTGGATGACCCGGCCTAAACCGGCGCTGGCCGCCGCGAAGGCCTGGTTTCTCAAGCGGCGACGCAACGAAACCCAGTCGACCGGGTCGCTCACCCGGCGGATGATCTCGATCGCGGCGCTGTGGATCAGCGTGCTGCTGGTCGGCGGCGCCTTCGCGCTCGATCGCGTGCTGACCGAGGCGATCACCCGCAACTTCGACGCGCAGCTCGGCTATGTGCTCAACGCGATGATCGGGACCGCCGAGATCGGCCCCGACGGCGAGGTCCGCTTCAGCCGGCCGCTGGGCGATCAGCGCTTCCTCGAGCCCTATTCGGGCCTCTATTGGCAGGTGTCGGCGACCGGCCACGAACCCTTCCGTTCGCGCTCGCTGTGGGATCGCGCGCTGCGCCAGACGGGCGACCATCAGGGGCAGCAGCTCCATGTCGCCGACAGCGACGAGTTCGACGGCGAGCCGCTGCGGATTCTCGATCGCGAGGTGCGCCTGCCCGGATCGGCCACCGAATGGCGGTTTCAGGTCGCGGCGAGCCGCGCCACGCTCAACGACCAGATCGCCGTGCTGCGACGGACGCTGGTGCGCTCCTTCGCGATCCTGGGCCTCGGCCTGATCATTCTCGCCGCTCTGCAGGCGACCTATGGCCTCTGGCCATTACGCAGCCTGCGACGGGCGGTCGCGGCGGTCGGATCGGGCCGGAGCGCGCGGATCGACGCGCAGCTGCCCAACGAAGTTCGCCCGTTGGTCGAAGAGCTCAACGAGCTGCTCGCGCATAATGAGCGCCAGGCCGAGGAAGCGCGCCGCCATGCCGGCAACCTCGCCCATGCGCTCAAGACGCCGCTCACCGTTCTGATGAACGAGGCGACGGCGAACGGCCCCGAGCTGGCCGAAACGGTAGCGCGCACGACATCCGACATGCGCCGCCAGGTCGATCACCACCTCGCGCGCGCGCGCGCAGTGGGCCGCCGCGCCAACGCCCAGGCGCGCTCCGAGGTCTGGCCCTCGCTCAAGGCGGTCGAACGGGCGATGGCGCGCATGCACCGCCACGTCACGGTCGACCTCGCCGGTGATCAGAAGGCGGTCGTGCATGTCGAGCGCCAGGATCTCGACGAAATCCTCGGCAATCTCGTCGAGAACGCCGCGAAATACGGGCAGGGGCGCGTGTTCGTCACCGTCGCCCGCGAGGCGCCGGGTGAACCCGGCCCGCGCAGGACCGAGTTTGTCGAGATCCTGATCGAAGACGACGGCCCGGGCATCCCCGCCGTCGAACGCGGGCGGCTGTTCGAGCGCGGCGCGCGGCTCGACACCGGCAAGCCGGGCACCGGCCTCGGCCTCGCGATCGTCCGCGACGTGATCGGCATTTATGGCGGCGCGATCAGCCTCGAGGAAAGCGAGGATCTGGGCGGCTTGATGGTGAAAGTCCGGTTGCCGGCGGCGGCCTAGAGCGATTCGAGCCAGATGGAATCATCTGGCGACTCGGAATCCCGGAAAGGAAAACCTCCTGGCGTCTCGCAGCTGGCCGCCCCCTTCTATACCGGCTTCCCCGCGCGGCCGGCCAGTTCGACGACATATTGCCAGGCGACCCGCCCCGAGCGGCTGCCGCGCTGGGTCGCCCATGCGATCGCGTCGAGCGGCTCGAATTCGAGGCCAAGCTTTGCCGCATAGCTGGCGACCATCGCGACATAGGTGTCCTGATCGCAAACATGGAAGCCGAGCGACAGACCGAAGCGATCGGCGAGCGCGAGCTTGTCGTCGACGACGTCGCGCGGATTGATCGGGCTGTCCTGCTCGCGCAGGTCGCGCGAGACGATATGCCGGCGGTTGGCGGTGACGTGCAGTCGGGCGTTGGCGGGCCGCGCCTCCGCACCGCCCTCGAGCATCGAGCGCAGCAGCCGTGGCCCCTGCCCGCCCGCGGCATCATCGAATCCAAGATCGTCGAGGAACAGAACGAAGGCGCGCGGCACATCGGCGATGATCGCGAACAGGCGGGGGAGCGCGTCGATCCGCTCGCCGGCCACCTCGATCAACGCGATATCGCGCCCCTCGTCGCGCAGCGCCCCAACCGCGGCCTTGACCAGCGCCGACTTGCCTGAGCCGCGCGCGCCCCACAACAGCACGTCGTGCGCCGCCGCGCCGCGGGCGAGCCGCCGCGCATTATCGACCAGCGCGGCCTTCTGCGCGTCGATGCCGGTGAGCAGATCGAGCGGCAGCGGCGCAAAGGCGCGCGCTTCGGCGAGGCCGCCGTCGCGCCAGACATAGGCGGCGTGCGCAGCAGGATCGGCATGCGGCGCGGGCGGCGGCGCGATCCTGTCGAGTGCGGCGGCAATCCGGGCGAGAATGGCGGGATCGGTCATGACGCGGCGATAATCGAAGCCTGCCCACCATACCAGCCCATCCGATCGGCGGCGGACCTACGCCCCCATCCCATATTGGCGGAGCAGGTCGTACAGCGTGGGGCGGCTGATCCCCAGCATCTTCGCCGCGCTCGAAATATTGCCCTCGCTCCGCGCCAGCGCGCGGGTGATCGCGGCGCGGTCGGCGAGTTCGCGCGCCGCCTTCAGATTGAGGAATCCGCCATCCGCGCGCTCGGGGACGAGATCGAGATCCTCGGCGGTCACGAGCTTGCCGTCGGCCATGATCACCGCGCGCTTGAGCTTGTTCTCGAGCTCGCGGACATTGCCCGGCCAGGCCCATCCGTCGATCGCGGCCAAGGCGTCGGGCGCAAAGCCGCGCACCGGCGAGTCCATCTCGCGCACGAGCTTCTTGAGCAGCATGCGCGCGATCAGCAGCGCGTCGCCCGGGCGATCGGCGAGCGCCGGAATCCGCACGACGATCTCGGCGAGCCTATAATAAAGATCCTCGCGGAAGCGGCCGTCGGCGATCATCGTTTCGAGATTCTGGTGCGTCGCGCAGACGATCCGCGTGTCGACTGCCATCGGCTTGCGGCTGCCGATCCGTTCGACCACCCGCTCCTGCAGGAAACGGAGCAGCTTGACCTGGAGCGCCAGCGGAATATCGCCGACCTCGTCGAGAAACAGCGTCCCGCCCTGGGCCTGCTCGATCTTGCCTTCGGTCGTCTTGATGGCGCCGGTGAACGCGCCTTTTTCATAACCGAACAGCTCGGCCTCGAGCAGATTTTCGGGGATGGCGGCGCAGTTGATCGCGACGAAGGCGGCCTGCCCACGTTTGCTCTCGCGGTGCAGCCGGCGCGCGAGCACCTCCTTGCCGGTGCCGCTCGCGCCCAGCAGCATCAGCGACGCGTCGCTGCCCGCCACCCGCTCGATCGTCCGCACCACTTTGAGCATCGCCGGGTCGTTGGTGACAAGACCGCCGTCCGCCGCCGCATCATCGCCATGCGCCTGCAGCCGCGCATTCTCGCGCTCGAGCTCATGGAGGTAGAAGGCGCGCGCGACGATCAGGCCAAGCTCATCGATATCGACCGGCTTGTGGTAATAATCATAGGCTCCCGCCGCGATCGCCCGTAGCGCACCTTCGTGCGCGCCCTGCCCCGAGGCGACGATCACCTTGGTGTCGGGCTTGAGCGCGAGTATGGCGTCGAGCGTCGCGAAGCCCTCGCTCGTGCCTTCGGCATCGGGCGGCAGCCCGAGGTCAAGCGTCACCACCGCCGGTTCATAATGGCGCAACGCGTCGATCGCCGCCGGGCGATCGGCAGCTGTGATCACCTCATAATCCTCGTAGGCCCAGCGAAGCTGCTTCTGCAGCCCCAGATCGTCCTCGACGATCAGCAACCGCGGCTTGCCCCCGCTCATGCGGGCGCTCCGGCCGACTGGCCCGTCGGCAGCCCCCCGCCGAACAGCGCCGCCATCGGCAAGATGATCGTGAAGCGGCTCCCCTCGCCCTCGCGGCTCTGAACCTCGAGCCGGCCGCCGAGGCCCGCGACGATCGAACGCGCCTCGAACGCGCCGATCCCAAACCCGCCCTCCTTGGTCGACGAAAAGGGATGGAAAAGCCGCGAGCGAATGAACTCCGCAGACATCCCGCAGCCGCGGTCGATCACCTCGACGATCGCCTCGAGCCCGCGGCGGCCGATGATCAGATCTATCGGCTCGCTGTTGTCGCTCGCATCGATGGCGTTCTGGACGATATGCCCGAGCGCCTGTTCGAACCGGTCGGGATCGACCACCGCCATCACCTCGTCGCGCGCGCTGATGCGGACGGGATAGCCGTTGGCGCGCTCACGAAGCGTCTCCTCGGCCAGCGCGCGGAGCGAATGGGGGGCGGGTTCGTCGGGCTTGGAGCGGTGATGCTGCGAAAGGCGGGCGAGCAGATCGTTCATCTTGCCCACCGATCCCTGCAGCGTATCGATCATGTCCGCGCGAAACGCCGGATTGTCGGCGTGGCGCTCGGCGTTCCGCGCGAGCAGGCTCAACTGGCTCACCAGATTCTTGATGTCGTGCATGATGAAGGCGAAGCGCCGGTTGAATTCATCAAAGCGGCGAGCATCCGAAAGCGCCTCCTGTCCCCGGGCCTCGGCCAGATAGCTCGCCACCTGCCGTCCCGCCACCCGCAGCAGATCATGGTCCTCGCCGTCGAGCAGCCGTGGCTCGCGCGGCCTTGCCAGCAGGATGGCGCCGACCAGCCGGTCGAAATGGATCAACGGCATGAGCACCCAGGCTTCGTCCTCGGCCACGATCCACTCGGGGATGAACGGCAGCGCGGCCGGCTCCTCGCCCTGTCGCAGCCGTTCGAGTTCGATCGCCTCGCCGTCGCGTTCGAGATGGTGGGCGAGCGGAAGCTCCGCCGCGAGCTGGGGCGCGTTGAGCTCGAGCCAGTTCCAGCGCGCCGAGCTTTCGAGCCCGCCGTCATGGCCCCGCAGCATCAGCAGGCCGCCGGGGCAATCGAAAATGTCCGCGATCGCCTTGACCGTCCGCTCGGCGAGGCCGGGCGTCTCTTCGCTCGCCCGCCCCACGGTCTCGGTGAAGCGCCGCCACTCGAGCCGATAGTCGTAGCGATGCTGGAACAGATGGCGCGCAAGCGCTTTTTTGATGCGGTGGCGGTAGCGGGTCGACGGGAAGAAGCTGAGCGCGAAAACCACGAAGGCGAGCGCGATGGTGATCTGCGGCAGCCGGGCCTGATAGCCGCCGACCGCAAGCAGGCGGCTGAGCAACACCATCAGCGCCAAATAGGCGCCGCTCACCACCAGCGTGAGCGACTGCAAGCGCGCACCGCGTGAAGCGCGCATACGATCGAGCGTTGCAAGGCGGCTGACGGTGACCAGCATCGGCGCGATCAACACCATCATGATCCCGCGAAGCGCGAACAGGCCGAGCGGCCAGCCATCGATCAGATAGGCGACCGTCGCCAAGTGAAGATCGAAGCCCCACATCACCGCGAGCGCCAACATCGGCGGGCCAAGCCCCCAGCGCGCCTCGGGCGACGCGGCGGTATACAGATTGTGCAGCAGGCACAGCCCGCCGATCGTGATCATGATTCGTGACGCCTGGCCGGCGAGGAACAGCCCTTCCCTGATCCGCGGGCTGCCCGGGAACAGCAGCGGCAGCAGCTTGATCGTCACCGCCGCGACGATGAACGCCAAGATCAGGACGAACAGGCCAAGAATGACAGGGCGCCGCCTCCCCGCCGCGACCGGTGGCTGCAGCGCGAACAGGAATGCCAGCCAGCCGGCATCGGCGATGCTCTTGGCGACGCTCGACGATATCCCGCCGGCCCCATAGACCGCCACCAGCCCGCACCACAGGGCTGTCAGCGCGCAGGCCGTGGCCAGCGCGACGCGGCGCCAGCCGCCAGTTCTGACCGTGGCCTGCCATCCCACCAACGCGGCGAACATGAAAGCGGCGAGCGCATGGCCCCACTGGGTCGCAGCGAGAATGACAGGCACGGGCAGCGATGTCGTCTGCAGAGCGGCAAGCTCCGCTGGCTGCGCGAAGGTCGCAATCTCCATTCCGAGAACCACCACGGTTACCGCACCGCCGGATGTTTCACCATCTCGGACATGAAACCCCCTTGCCGCCCGTCCATTTCCTGTCCGATAACAGAGAAAATCCCGTTAACCATTCACTCTTCTGAACCATGGAGCCGACCATTTCCACCACCTTGATTACGCCCGTGATCCTTTCCGGCGGTTCGGGTACGCGGCTATGGCCGCTGTCGCGATCGAAAAAACCCAAGCAGCTGCTGGCGCTCACCAGCGATCGCACCATGCTTCAGATGACCACCGAGCGCTGCGCCGACACCGCGCGCTTCGGCAAGGCGATCATCGTCACCAACGCCCTCCACGCCGACGAAATCGCGATGCAGCTAGATGGCGACCAAACCGCGGCGATCATCCTCGAGCCCGTCGGCCGCAACACCGCCCCCGCGATCGCGCTCGCCGCGATGGAGGCTACGCCCGATGCGGCGCTGCTGGTGATGCCCAGCGATCATGTGATCGATGACGTCGCGGCATTCCACGCCGCGATCGAGGCGGCCATCCCGCTGGTGCGCGACGGCTGGCTGATCACCTTCGGGATAACCCCCGACAAGCCCGAAACCGGCTATGGCTATATCCGGCGCGGCGAGACGGTGGCGCCCGGCGTGCAAAAGGTCGACGCCTTCATCGAAAAGCCTGACCTCGCGCGCGCCGCGACCTATCTTGCCGCGGGCAACTACAGCTGGAACGGCGGGATATTCCTGTTCCGGGCCGACGCCTATCTCGCGGCGCTCGAGCAGTTCGAACCCGCGATGGTCAGCGCCGTGCGCCAATCACTGTCCAGCGCCGAGCGCGAGGGGACGATGATCCGTCCCGCACGTGAGGCCTTCCTGGCCTGCCCCTCCGAATCGATCGACTATGCGGTGATGGAGAAAGCCGAGCGGGTGGCGGTGGTGCCGGTGGAAATGGGCTGGTCCGACGTCGGGAGCTGGGACGCGCTCCACGCGCTCGGGCTGGGCGACGAGAAGGCCAATGTCACACAAGGCGATGTCGTGGCGCTCGATACGAGCGGCTGCCTGATTCGCAGCGAGGGCCCGGTGATCACCACGGTCGGCGTGCACGACCTGATCGTGGTCGCGACCCACGACGCCGTCATGATTCTGCCCCGCGGCAGCAGCCAGGAGGTCAAGAAGATCGTCGAGACGCTGAAGCAAAAAGGGCATCAGACACTCGACGAACCCTTCTGAGCCCGCGGGCTTGGCGGGATCAATCGCCTGCGAAGGCGAACGGTGCCAGCCCGCGCTCGCGCTCGTTGATGATCAGCACGCGGCCGATCGGCGGGGCCGCGCGCTGGACGCACTCGACGCGCTGGCAATGGCTGCAGCCAAGACCGATCGGCTCGGCGGGCCCCGACAGTTCGATCCCGCGGGCAAGCGCCATATGGCCCGCATGTTCGGCCGCAAGGCCGAGCGCGACGACATGTTCGGCGACCGGCACGTCGGCTGCGCCGCCATGGTGACGAACGCTGCGGGCGACCGTGAACCAGCGCGAGCCGTCCTCGAGCTCGGCAAGCTGATGCACGAACCGCCCGGGCCGATCGAAGGCATGGTGGATCGCCCATAAGGGACAGCGACGCGCCGCATCGACCAGCGCTGATCCGCTCGCTCCCGCAAAGGCCTTCGACACCTGTCCCGCCCGGTCGATGCGCAGCATGAAGAAGGGCAGCCCGCGGGCGCCCACGCGCTGCATCGTCGTCAGCCGGTGAGCGACCTGTTCATAGCCCGCGCCGAAACGGCGCTGAAGCAACTGGATGTCATAGCCGGCGGTTTCGCACGCCCGCAGGAACCGCCCGTAAGGCATCATCAGCGCGGCGGCGAAATAAGAGGTGACATGGCGGCGGTAGAGCCGTTCGGCCCCCCGGTCGCCGAAGGCCGCCCCCGCCACCAGCGCATCAATCTCGCCGCGCGCCTCAATTTGCGCAAGCTGGAACGCCGCCTGGAAGCAGCGCGCCGGGGGATCGAGCAGTTCGGACAACTGCAGCTGCCGGGCGTGGAGATCGAGCCGCCGCAGCCGATCGGGCATCACGTCGAACGGCAGGATGCGGATGGTGAGCTGGTGCTTGACGCGCAGCCGTTCGGCGATCGCGCCATAGAGATCGCCCGCGCCGATCCGCAATTCGTCGGCCAGAGCCTCGGCATGCGCGTCGAGATCGGCGAAATGGTTGCGCCAGCGCTCGACCTCGCGCCGCACGGCACCGACCGGCCCCGGCCCCTGCTCGTCGCCACTCCCGCCGCCTTCGCGCCAGCGATCGAACAGCCGGGCAAACGCCTCGGCCGCCGCGGGAGCGTTGTCCATCCACGCCTCGAGTTCGGCGCGATCAACCGAGATGTCCGCGAACAGCGGATCGGAGAGCCGCCGCCGCATCGCGGCGGCCCCGCCTCCCGGCTCCTCCTGGCTGAGGCTGCGAATGTCGAAGTCGAACAGCTCGGCCAGCCGGAGAATCAGCGCCGCGGTCAGCGGGCGCCGATTGCCCTCGATCAGCGCGAGATAGCTGTCCGAAATGCCGAGCATCTCGGCCATGACCTGCTGGGTGAGCGCTTGATCACGACGCAGCCGCCGAACCCGCGGTCCCGCCAATATTCCCTGCTTGGCCATCGAGTAAGATCCTTACAACACTACATGCCCCCTAGCAGTATCACCAACAACCGAACATCAAAATCAGATGATATGGATGGAAGGACCGGCCTTTTCCGCCGTAGACGACGGGCGAGGATGCATAGCCGCGACGAGCTCGGAAGAAAGCTTTGTAAATCCGGCCACGATCTTTTCCTGGGGAGGAAGAGCGACGCCCGCCAGGCCTCCTGGCGGGCGTCTTATTTGAGAGCGCTGTCGTATAGCCGAACCCCGATCTGCGTCGGGCGATTGCGTAAAGTGCGTTTCTAGGTCATCACCGGTGGTCGGGCATGCTGACGAGGAAAATGCTGTGGGCCACCCTCCATCGGGTACGCGGGTTCTGATCGTCGAGGACGACACCATCATCGCCATGACGGCGGAAGACATGCTGGATGAGGTCGGCTGTAAGACGGCCGCCATCGCCGGCACGGTGGCCGAAGCGCTGGCGCGCGCCGACGACACCGAGTTCGACATCGCGTTGCTTGACCTCAACCTGAAGGACGAGAACAGCCTGCCGGTGGCGCAGCGGCTGCGGGACGACGGCAAGCGATTTATCTTCGCGACCGGCTATGACGGGCTCCCGCCCGGCACCGGCTTCGCCGACGCGCCAGTGATCTCGAAGCCCTATCGCATCGAGCAGCTGGCGACGATGATCGCGAACGCCCTCGCCAGCTGACCGGGGCTCCGGGCTCTAACGCCAGCCGCCCGCATCATTTCCGCGCGAGCACGCTGAGCGCAGCGCTGGTCATCGCCTCGACGGCGGTCGAGATCACAGCTGGCGCGTCGGGGGCCCAGAACGGGCTGTGGATCGAGGGCAATTTGGTCACGTCGCCCTTTACCGCTTCCCATTTGGCCTTCGGCACGCCGCCGACCCAGAACAGCATCGACTGGATCGACGGATCGGCCAGATAATATTCGCTGAAGTCTTCGCCACCCATTTGCGGGCGCACCGCGGTCACCCGATCCTTGCCGAACCGCTGCGTGAAAAGCCCGATCATCGCCATGGTCAGTTCGTGGGTGTTGAAGGTGGCGGGCGTATGTTCATCCTTGATCTTGACGACCGGCAGCAGATCGTCGGGCATATCTGCGGCGATCGCTTCGCCCTTCGCGATGCGGGCGATTCCGTCGAGCAGATGCTGGCGCACCTCGGGCTTGTAGGATCGCACGGTGATCTGCAGCTTGGCTTCGGGCGGAATGATGTTGTGCTTGGCGCCCGCCTGAAAACTGCCGACGGTGACGACGCCCGATTCGAGCGGATCGATCTCACGCGAGATCAGCGTCTGCAACGTGGTGACGATCCGCGACGCGATCACGATCGGATCCTTGGCGAGATGCGGATAGGCACCGTGGCCACCGACGCCCCTCACCAGCAGGTCGACCGAATCGACATTCGCCAAGATATAGCCGTCGACATAACCGATCGTGCCCGCGGGAAGGCTGGCCGAATCGTGGAAGGCGATCACCGTGCCGGGCTTGGGAAAACGCTTGTAGAGACCGTCGCGGAGCATCGCGCGGGCGCCCGACCCCCGCTCCTCGGCGGGCTGGGCGATCATGACAAGCGTGCCCGACCAGCGATCTTTGAGCGCCGCCATCCGCCGCGCGATCCCGATCCAACTCGCCATATGCGTGTCATGGCCGCAGGCGTGCATCACGCCCGAAACCTGGCTGGCATAGGCAAGGCCGGTCTGTTCGGTCACCGGCAGCGCATCCATGTCGGCGCGCAGCATCAACACCGACCCGGGACCGTTGCGCAACACCGCGACGACGCCCGTGCCGCCCACGCCGCTTGTCACTTCATACCCCGCCTTGCGGGCCTCGGCCGCCATGATCCCGGCGCTGCGGCTTTCCTCGAAGCTGAGCTCAGGGTGAGCGTGCAGATCGCGGTAGATCGCCATCAGGCTCGGCAAGTCCGTAGCGATCGCCTGATCGAGCGGATCGGCGCGGACCGGCGCGGCGGCGACGGCGAGCAGAGCGAACGCGACCAATCTGGAGAGCATATTATTCCTTTGGAACGAGTTCGAGGATGTCGATGGTCGACTCCCAATGCGGATAGGGGAACACGATCCGCCATCGGCGCGGACCAACCCGCTCGACGATCCCCGCCATGTCGCGCTCGGCATCGCGGCCATAAGGCAGGGGGCGCGCCTCGTCACCGAGCGTCATGGCGCCGAGAAAGATCATCCGGCGCGGCTCATCGGCGAAGATGTCGCCGACCGGTCGTTGCGAGCCGTCGATCTTCGCGAGATGAACCAGCCCTTCCTCGACGCCAACCCGGCAGAGGAAGGCGGGATAGGCGACATAATCGAGCAGCCCCTTGGTCTGCGCGCCCATCTTGATGGTGCGGCAGCGATAGTCGCCGGACGGCGGCAGCGGATCATCGAGCGCAAGATCGGGCTTGAGCAGCGCGCCCTGGGCCGCAATCTGGGCCGCGTTGCCGGATGAGGTCGCCTTCTCGAGACCGGTGATCCAGGCGGTCCGCCAACGCGCAAGCCGTTCCCGATCGGCTTGGCTGGCAATCAGGCGCCAGTCATTGGGGCGCGCCTTGGGCGCCTTCGGTTCGAGCGTCTTCGACCCGCAGGCCGCCAGCATCAGCACCGCAGCCAGGGCCAGCGTCGCCGCCCAACATCGCAAGAGCCGTCTCCTCTCGCCCAAAAGCCGAGCCTGCCCGCCGCAGCCCGGCTTGGCAAGCGCCGCCGCGATCCCTCGTCATTGCGCCGTCCAGCCGCCATCGATCGACATATTGGCGCCGGTGATCGACGCCGCCTCCTCGCGGCACAGATAAAGCGCCATCGCGGCGACCTGCTCGGCGGTGACGAACTGCTTGGTCGGCTGCCCGGCGAGCAGCACGTCGTTCATCACCTGCTCGCGCGTCAGCCCGCGCGCCTTCATCGTGTCGGGAATCTGCTTTTCGACCAGCGGAGTCCACACATAGCCGGGGCTGATGCAATTGGCTGTGATGCCAAACGTCGCCGTTTCCAGCGCGATGGTCTTGGTAAGGCCGGCGAGGCCGTGCTTCGCGGTGACATAGGCCGATTTGAACGGCGAGGCGGTGAGCGAATGGGCCGAGGCCGTCTGAATGATCCGCCCCCACCGGCGCGACTTCATCCAGGGCAGCGCCAGCCGGGTGGTGTGGAAGGCGCTCGTCAGATTGAGGGCGATGATAAGATCCCATTTCTCGACCGGGAATTCCTCGATCGGCGCGACATGCTGGACGCCGGCATTGTTGATCAGGATATCGACGCCCCCGAACGCTGCTGCGGCGTCGGCCATCATGGCCTCGATCTGATCGGTCTTCGAAAGATCATGCCCGCTATACAACGCACGAGCGCCACTCACCGACTCGAGCGCCCGCCGCTCGGTTTCGATCGCGGCGGGGTCGCCGAAACCGTTGATCACCACATTGGCGCCTTCGGCGGCGAGCCCCTTAGCATAGGCCAGCCCAATGCCCGAGGTGGACCCTGTGATCAGCGCGGTCTTTCCCTTGAGGAACATGGAAGCGTCTCCGTGGCGGCTATTTGCGGGTGAGATCGAAGGCAGCCGTCTGCCCGTTATAGATGTTATGTGCGATCAGTTCGGATCGGGTCATCGTCTCGGCGATGGCGGCGCGGCCGGCGGCGATATGGTCGCGCATCGTCCGCTGCGAGAATTCATAGTCACGGGAGCCGCCTTCCCACGCATTGGCGCGGTAGATCAGCTGGACGACGCTGAGGCTCGACTCGCGCGTCGCGGCGCGCAGAGCGATCACGTCGGGATCGTCGGCCAGTTCGGCCGGCAGCTTGTCGAGCAGCCGCGCGACCCGCTGATGCTCGCGGCGCGCCCGCACCAGTTGATCCGATATCTGCCGCGTGCGGCTCGAATAGCGGATCTCCTTTTCGCGGGCGAGGACATCGAGCATCGTCCGGGGCGGCTCGTGGGCGGCCGAGAACAGATCGACCTGAAACACGAGCATGTCGGCCTGCTGGTTGTCGACGATGTGGCTGAGCGGGGTGTTCGAGACGAGGCCGCCATCCCACCAGGCCTTGCCGTCGATCTCGATCGGCGGCAGCCCGGGCGGCAACGCCCCCGACGCCATGATGTGGCGGGCGTCGATGCGATCGGTGCGGTTGTCGAAATAGCGGAAATTCCCGCTTTCGATTTCCACCGCGCCGACCGACAGGCGCATCGGCCCGTCATTGAGCAGATCCCAGTCCACCAGCTCGTCGAGCGTTTCCGCAAGCGGCGCGCTATCGTAAAAGCTCAGCGCCTCGGGAGTTCCGTCGGGCGCGAAAAAGGGCGGGAGAAGCCTGGGGCGGAAAAAGCCGGGCACGCCGAACGCCGCCACCATCGCCGCCGCGGTCTGGTGCAGCGCCTCGCGGCCATAATCGCCGTTGAGCACCGCCAGCGCGGGGAGCGCCCCGGTGATCCGATCCCAGAATGCGTGGAGCCGTTCGAGCCGGCGCTCGCATGGATTGCCCGCGATGATCGCGGCGTTGACGGCGCCGATCGAGATGCCGGCGACCCAGTCGATCTCGATTCGCGCGGCATCGAGCGCCTCGAACACGCCGAGCTGATAAGCCCCCAACGCTCCGCCGCCCTGCAGCACCAGCGCCACCTGATCGGGCAAGGGCAGGCCCGTTGCGGCGCGCTTCGAAGGTTCGGCATCGGCCATAGCCCCATAGTGGGACCGATGTTGCAGCGCATCAAGGGTGGACCGACAAGGCGATCGCAAAAAGGGCCGGTCGAACGACCGGCCCTTGCTCAGCAGGCGTCACGGATCAGTAGGTGCCCGCGAACGCCCGATTGAGGATATGCGGGCCTTCGCCCTGCTCTTCGTCCTTCCAGGCGGCCTGGGCCTGCGCCGCGGTGCGGTTGATCCGCACCTTGTCGCCAACCTCCGCGATCCAGCCGCACGGGATCGAGTGATGGCGGCCGCCTGCGTCCTTGTCGGTCCTGGTCAGCAGGATCCGGTCGTCGCGGACATGATCGACGGTGCCGATATGAACGCCGTCCGATCCGACGACATCCTGATGCTCCTGGACCTGGCCGAGCGCGCGGCGCTGGACCTGGCGGTTGCTGCGCCAGCTGCCGAAATCGTCGTGAAAGCGACTCAGATTTTCGCGCCGATATTCCTCATAATCGCGATCGAACGCCTCCATCTGGCGGCGGCGCCAGCTGCGATAATTGGGATCGAGGCCCCAGCCGTCATGATCGGGGCCCGCGCCCAGGCCATAAGTGCTGGTGGCGCCGGCGCCGCGGCCGACCCCGTAGCTTTCACCGCCATAACCCGCGCTGCCATAGCCCGCGCCGAAGCCGGCCGCGCCGCCATAGCCCGATGCATAGCCTCCGCTCCGATCGACATAGGGATCGTTGCGATAGTCGCGATCACCGCGCTCATATCCGCGTTGCTGGACGCGCTCGTCCCAGCGGCGGCGGCGTTCGGCCTCCTCGTCGCCGAACCAGGACCGCAGTTCATCGCCCGCGCGATCGAAAAAACCACGATCCTCGTCATAATCGCGCGGGCGGCCATAGCCGGCCTCCCGGTCGCGATAACGCCGTTCAACGTCATCGTCGCGACGTCGCACGCCGTAGCCGCGCTCGTCCTCGCCGCGATAATAGCGGCCGGGGTTGCGTTCATATCCCATGACATCCTCCTGCGTTGGATAGCTGCTGCCGTGGCGTTCGCGCTTCGGCGTCGCCCGGTCGAGTTGCAGGAAAACGCGTCGGCCCGATCGCTGTTCCTGGAAGGACAGCGCAGACAAACGTTCGGCGGCGAGCCGGGCCGGAAGAAAGGCGGGCCGGAAGCCTCTCGCCTGTTGCATCGCGCCCCCGCTCCCGCTAGAGGGAGCGCCCGGCGTGCGGGGCTGTAGCTCAGATGGGAGAGCGCTGCAATCGCACTGCAGAGGTCAGGGGTTCGATTCCCCTCAGCTCCACCACCGCACGCCGTTGATAAATATCAGCTTTTTAACGTAGATGGCGTTGACAAGCCACGGTGCGCATCGCGGCAGAGCTGCGGTTCACCACCGCGTCGGCCTTCGCGGCAGCCTTTCACCGGGCGCTGGGATGAACTCGGGCGTCTATGGCCAGCGGTGGCGCTCAGGCCGCGTCACCGAGCCTGATCCCACGCGTTTCGGGTAGCACGAACAGCGCCAGCGGGACGGCAAGCAACCCGAGCATCCCCAATGCAGCGTTGGCGCCCCCGACCCCGCCCGTCGCCTCTGCAAGCGCACCGGACAGCCACGGAGCGATGACGAATCCCCAGCGGCCAATGAGGTTGTTGCACCATCCGTTGGCGGCGGCGCGGAGTTCGGTCGGGAACAGTTCCGAATTGACGGTGTAGGCCGCGATCCATACGCCGAGCACGATCTGGATGCCGACGAAGGCTGCGCCGATCGACCACCAATTATGTGCCTGATAGGCGACAGCGGTCAGGCCGCCAAGCAGCCCCATCAGTACCGCGATGGTGTAACGCCGACCGATCGCGTCGAGCATCAACCCAGTGACGACCGATCCCGCGAAGGCGCCTGCCAGCCCGAATGGCGCAAGCAGCGCGAGATCGGACGCCGGCCACCCGCGTTCGCGCATCACGTAAAGGGTGAAAAACAGCGCCGCGTTGGCCGAGGCGAAATTGACGAGGAACCAGAGCGTGCTCATCGCGAGAAACCGGCGGCGAAGCGCGGGCGCCCAGAGGTTGCGAAGTTCCGCCAGCAGCGAAGATCGCGACACGCTTTTCCCTCGGGTGGCGAGCCACAACGGCGTTTCCGGCAGTTTCCACAGCATCAGCGGTACGATCAGCAGCGGTCCCGCACCTATAGCGAATAACAGCCGCCAGCCCAGCGGGCTTTCGATCGCCGAAGCGAGCAACAGGAACGGCAGCGCCGCGCCGAGGCTGCCCAGCGAGCCCAGCAGGCCGTTCACCCGTCCTCGAAGGTGGGGCGGCAGCGTTTCCGATACGATCAGGTAGGAGATCGCAATTTGAGTCACCAGCAGCACACGCGCGACGAACTGGACAACCGCGTAACCGGTGACACTGGTGGTCGCGACCGTGGCGAGCGACGCGAGCGCGAAACCGGCCGACGACAGGAGCAGGATCGGACGGCGGCCGAAACTGTCGGCCAGGCGGATAACGAAGCAGGCGACGATCGCACCGGTCGCCACCACCGCGAGCGCGCGGCCGAGGAGATCGGGCGCTGCGCCATAATCCTTGGCCAGATAAGGCAGCACCACGCTCGACAGGCTGATGTCGAATCCTTCGAACATCACCACCGGCGCCAGCATCGCGATCAGCGCGATCTGCCGTCCGGTTAGGCGTTCGCGTGGCGCCGCAGCCCGCGGGTCAGCCATCCATGTCGTCCATCTCGAAGACGCTGGCGGGTACGTCGACGATCCCGGCCTGCGCGGCATAGCGATTCCATGCGGACACAAGCTCGGCCAATATCGCCGGCCGCTGCTCGGTGAGATCGTCGATCTCCCCCGGATCGGCGTCGAGATCGTAAAGCTGCCAGCGGCCCTCGCCCTCAGGCGAGCGCAGCCAGATCGCCTTATAGTTGTCCCGCCGGATCGCCCGCCGGCCGAACAGCTCCCATCCCGCCTCGAATCCCGATGGATGAACCGCGGCCGCCTCGTCCGCCAGATGCGCGCGCATCGATCGTCCGAGTATCGGCGCGATCGCCTTACCGCGCCATTCCGCCGGATGCTCGACACCCGCCAGATCGAGGATGGTCGCCGGAACGTCCATAGCAGTGGCGAAGGCGCGGCTCACGCGGCCCCCGCCCGCCACGCCCGGTCCGGACACGAAGAAAGGCACGCGGATGCCGCCTTCGGAGGTGAACGCCTTATGCAGCCGCGACGGCGCGGTAGCCGCCTGCGCCCAGCGCGGGCCGTACCAGAAACAGCTGTCCGGCCGGCCGAGATTGTCGATGCTGTTGTCGAAATGCTTCGCAATCTGATCGGCGATCATGGCGCCGACGATCGGCATCGCCTCGACCATCGCTCCTTCCGCGCCGTTGTCCGATAGGAACATGACGATCGTGTTATCGAGGTCGCCGGCTTCGCGCAGATGATCGATGACCCGGCCGACAGCCCAGTCCATCCGGTCTACCATCCCGGCATAGACTTCCATAGCGCGCGCCGACCAGGCGCGCTCGTCGTTCGTCATCTCGGTCCAGGGCGTGCCGCCGACGAACGGATGGGGGACGACGTCCGAAGCGCAAAGCCCCTCGGCCTTCAGACCTTCCAGCCGCGCCGCGCGCAACGCTTCGGGGCCGTCGGCATAGCGGCCGCGGTAGGGCAGGATGCTTGCATCGGGAGCCTGCAGCGGCCAGTGCGGCGCGGTGAACGGCAGATAGGCAAAGAACGGTTTTACGGCCGGCCGGTCTCTGAGGAAACCAACCATCCGTTCAGCGAAATAGTCCGAAGAATAATAGTCGTCGGGAAGCCGCGCGACAGGCCTTCCGTCCTCCTGATAATTGGCCTCTACGGTCGAAAAGCGGTTGATGTCGCCCTTGCCATAATGGCTACCCCCTGCCGGCAGCAGCGAGAAGGACTTGGCGAAGCCACGTGCGGCGGGGATGCTCTCCGGCGTTTCGCCGAGGTGCCACTTGCCCGAAAGAATGGTGTGGTAACCGGCCTCGCGCAGCAGCTCGGTCACGGTCACCACCCGATCGTTGAGGTGGCCTTCATATCCGGGCGCGCCGGTAAAATCCGGATGCGCCACCTCCAGCATCGTCCCGATGCCCGCAATATGCGGGTCGGTGCCCGTCATCAGCATCGCGCGCGTCGGTGAACAGGCCGGCGCGGAATGGAAATCGCGGAAACGGACGCCGGTGCGGGCCAGCGCATCCAGGTTGGGGGTCGATATCTCACCGCCGAACGCGCCAAGATCCGAAAAGCCCAGGTCATCCGCGACGATCAGCAGGATGTTGGGCCGCGCATTCGACGATGCCATGATGCGATGTTTCTCCCGATTGCGCCGACGCTCAGAAGTCGACCGTCAGATCGACGCCGTAGGTGCGCGGCGTACCGAACTGCGCGCCGGGCACGAACGCATTGAAATGCGTGATGTAATATTCCTTGTCCGTCAAATTCTTGCCCCAGACCGCCAGCTTGACACCCGAATTGAACAGCGGGATCTTCGCCAGCGTCAGCCGCGCGTCTAGCAGGCCGTAGCTCGGGATGATGTAGCGCGCGTCCCCCGGCTGGCTGAACTGCCGGTCGACCTGCGAATAGCTGACATTGACGCTGAACTCGCCGACCGATGTCTCCGGAAACACATAATCGACCGACGCGGTCAGCGAATGCTTCGGCGCCTGCACGAAGGGGAAGGTCGGCGCGATGTTGACCCCGGCGCTGTTGATTACCTCAGTGAATGTGGCGTCGAGATAACCGTAATTGACCGCGACCGTCAGGCCGTCGGTCGGTCGTGCGGTAATGTCCATTTCAAGCCCGCGGATGCGCGCCTTGCCCGCGTTAATGATGTCGACGAGGACCGGATTGACCGCATCGGGCACGCCGACCTGGATGTCGCGATAGTCCATGTGGAACAGCGCGAGGTTGAAGCGAAGCGTCCGATCGAGCCATTCGGATTTGAGCCCGACCTCGTACGACTTCACGTCCTCCGGCCCAAATCCGGCGATGAACTTGGCGAGCGAGGAGGCGTTCACGTTGAAGCCGCCGGTCTTATAACCACTGACGAACTTCGCGTAGAAGTTAATGTCGCGCGTCACATCATAGGCGACGGTGAAGTTCGGGCTGAAGTCGCTCGACGATCGCGTGCCTTCGCCGAACGGGCCGACGACCTGCGGACCGACCATCGGCGTTACGCTGCGCTGGAAGGATCCTGCGCGCTTGTCGTGCGAATAACGGCCGCCCATGGTCAGGTGCAGCCGGCGATCAAGCCCCTCCGGGCTGTAAGTCGCCTGCGCATAGGCCGCGTAGGCGGTGTTTTTCGCCGTCACGTTGCGCTCGATGAAATTCAGCCCTGGATTGGCGAAATTGAAATTGAACTGACGCGACGTATCGTAGTTATCCGCCGATTCGGTCAGATAATACACCCCCCCGACATATCGCAGCTGATCGTCGAACAGGTCGCCGATCAGCTGGATTTCCTGCGAGAATTGATCCTGATTCTGGAAGAACTGGTTGCGGTTCGCCGGGAACGGCCCGAACGCGCCGGGGGCGGCGTTCTGGTTATATTGCGTATCGAGCTTTCGATAGCCGGTCAGCGACTTGATCTGCAGCGTATCGGCGACGTCCCAGGTCGCGATCAGCGAATGGCCCTGCGCGGTGATGTCGTTGCGCTCCAGATCGCGCACGAACGGCGAGGATTCGCTCGGCCGCCGCGCCCTGTTGGGATAAAAGGGAACGGGCGTCAGGCCATAGGGTGCGGTATCGCCCACCTCGCTTCGGTCATAGCTGTAGCGGATGTCGATATCGTCGGTCGGCTGCCAGCGCACCGCCGCGCGGTAGGCGTCGCGGCGGCGATCGCCGAAGCGCGGCGCGCCGGTGCCGAGGTTCTTCACGAAGCCGTCACGCTCCGAATGGAGATAAGAAAGCTGAACGGCCAGCCGATCGGCGATCGGCGCGTTGACGAAGGTCCGCGCCTCGAACAAGTCGTAATTGCCGATGCTCAGCCGCTGCGATCCCGAAAAGCCGTCGAAGCTCGGCGCGCGCGAGATGAAGTTGATCGCGCCGCCGGTCGCGTTGCGGCCATAGAGCGATCCCTGCGGACCGCGCAGCACTTCGACGCGCTCGAGTTCGGCCACCTCGGTCGCTTGGCCCTGGATACGCGCGGCGTAGATGCCGTCGAGATAGACCGCGACGCTCGGATCCTGCGTGATCTGGTCGTTCACGTTGCCGATGCCGCGGATGAAGATACGGATGTTGGTGCCGACGTTGGGAAAGGGAGTGAACTGGACGTTGGGGATCGCCGCGTTCAGATCACCGATGCCGGTGATGCCCTTCGTCTCCAGCGCGCGCGGGCCGAACGAGCTGATTGAGATCGGGATGTCCTGCAGATTTTGCTCGCGCCGCTCGGCGGTGACCACGATGTCTTGGAGACCGCCGCCGGTTGGCGCTTCGGCGATCGGCGCAGGGGTCGGCTCGGATCGCGGCGCGGGTGGTTCGTCGCGTTGCAGGACGAGCGCGCCGCCCGGCGCCTCGAGGAAGGCTAGGCCGGTGCCGTTCAACATCACGCGCAGCGCCGCCGCCGAGGTGAGCGTGCCGTTCACGCCGTTGGAGCGCAGCCCGCGCACGAAGCGGGGATCATAGAGCAATGGCCGCCCCGTCTGCTCTCCCAGTTTCGAGAGCGCGGGGCCGAGATTGCCGGCAGCGATGCGTACGGGAAATCGCTGTTCCTGCCCATGTGCGAAAGCGGGCATCGCCACGCCAATCGCGATGGACGTCAGCGCGCAGCCGAATCCGGCGCGCAAGATGAGATTCCTCATGATTGCCCCTCCATATTGTTGAGACCGGCGCTCGCCCCGGTCCGTCCCGTTAGACGCAGCGCAAACCGGAACCCGAACCCTCCCGCCGACATTTTTCACACCCCTCCCGGCAGGCTCAGAATCAATCCCGGTAGCTGAGGAATATTTGCCCTCCAGCGCTGCGGTGCATTCGCACGGGAAAGGCAGCCTGCATCGCCTCCGCAAAGCCCGCGCTGCCGTGCGTCGGGAACGATCCGCTGATCCGGATGGCCCCCGCCCGGGCATCGAGCAGGACGGGAACCGCATTGTAGCGGTTGAACTCACGCACCGCATCCGCCAGCGGCACATCGTCGAACTGAATGACGCCCCGGGTCCAGCTCAGGAAACGACCGAGATCGGCATAGTGGCGCACCGACACGCCCCGCCCCGTCGCCACCAACCTGTCGTTCGGACGCATCGTGACTTGTCGGGCCGGCTTGTCGCCGAGCTTCGCCACGGTAACAACCCCTTCGACCAACGCCACCTCCATTGCCCGCTCGTCATATCGGACATTGAACCGCGTTCCGTGCGCTGTGACGGTGCGACCTGCGACGGCGACGGTGAAGGGCCGCGCGGGCGCCTTCGCGACGTCGAACAGCGCCTGCCCCCGCACCAGCGCAAGCCGTCGCGCGCCGGCCGTATATCGCACCCGCACCGTCGTCCCGGTGTCGAGACGCAGTTCCGATCCATCTTCCAACACGACGTTCAGCCGCTCGCCCACCCGCGTGCCGAAGCTGCGCGTAGGGCCTTCGGCGATCATGGCGATGCCCGTCGCGGCCCTCGGCTCGGGCCGTGCGGACAGCGTCCACCACAGCGTCCCGCCAGCCAGCACGAGACTCGCGGCCATCCCGGCGACCGTCCGCCACGGCATCGCGGCATGGCCGCGCATCACGACCCGCGCCAGCGTTTCATGGCGCAACGCCATGATATCGGGCTCGGAGCCGAACGACCGTGCCAGCGCCGAAGCCCACTCGATGCGCGCGAAGGCGGCGGCATTGGCCGGGTCCGCCGAACACCAGCTATCGAAGGCCTCCAGATCTGCTGGGCGCGGATCGGACGTGAGCCGTTCGTGCCAGCGTGCGGCGGCGATCGCGGGCCCCTCCCCCTCGTCGATGGCTGAGGCACGCGTCATCCGATCAGCCCCGGAAAGGGGCCAGTGCGAGGGCGATCGCGACGAGCGCCTTGGCGTGATGTTTCTCCACCGCGCGCGTCGAAATACCCAGCGCACGGGCCACGGCGGCGGTCTTCTGATCCTCCAGCACCTTCAACACGAACACGTCACGCGTCCTTTCGGGCAAGCTTTTCAACGCGATCTGCAAGCGATCAACCGCCTGTCTTCCTTCCAAGACGTCGGCGGGAGAGAAATCGGAACCTCCGTGGCGCTCCGCATCGAAAATTTCCTGCCGGTCCGATTTGCGCACCGCGCGACGCCGGAAATGATCACGCAGCGTGCTCGCCGCCGTCGTGAACAGATATTGCTCAGGCTGGCGGATGCGGCCTGGATCGGGCAGGCGCGCAAGCCGCAGGAATACCTCCTGCACCAGATCGGGCACCTCCTCGCTCTGCGCCACGCGCCGCCGGAAGAAGCGCGACAGCGCCGGGGAATAGCGCCGCGCCAGCGCGTCGAGCCACCCGCCGGCCTCGTCGGCGGCAGGATCGATCGACCGCTCGCTTTGCCCGCCGACCGTCATGCGGCTCCCTTTCCCAGCACGGCACCATAAGCAACCGGCGCCATAGCTCCAGAGGCTCGTGGTCCCCAGATAAGGCGGCGACGTTAAGGCAAGCGGGTTCGCCTCAAATCGCCGGCGAAAAATGCCCCTATTGGTTCATGGCCCGATCAATCTGCAGCTCGGGACAGGATGACGATCCGCGCTGATCCATCGCAAAAGCGCGGTGCCTTCTGCATGACCGCAAGTGTCGATCCAGTTGCCGAAGCCCGGGTCTTCTTCCGAAACCACGATCACCAAACGTCCGTCAGCGCTCAGCCTGGCCTTGTTTATGTTGGTCCAGGCTGACGGGATATTGCGGTAGTCGGCTGACTCCATCCACCAGTTTTGCAGGACGAAGTTCCAGAACCGGCATTGTGGCACATCGGTTTCGATCACCCACATTTCTCCTGGAGACAGGCGCCAATAGCCGTGAAGATAATGAATATTTGGGTCGCCGCCGACCTTTTGGAAAATGTCCTGGTCCCAGGGCAAAAGCTCATTGGGCCGCGTCATGAATAGTTTCGCCCAACCCGCAAATGCGTTCGCCGTGACCTTCACAAAGCTGGCAGCTTGACCAAGCTGCCGTTCCAGCCAATCAGATGACAATGGGCGCGGCATTACAGGACCGTTCAGGCGCTCGATAGTGATAGAGGCGGGTCGCTCCGCAGCCCGATCGAGAAACGTCTGACGGACGAGCAGGAAAGATGTGTCGTCGCTCATCGGAAGCCAGTTACCGCCCTGGGCTGTCCGGCTGACGATGATCTCGAACGACCCATCGGCTTCGAAATGCATCTTCGTGTCTTCCAACTCGCCAGTGGAGACCATGCCGCCATCGAGTGCAAAGCGGTTCGCCTTGGTTCCGAAACTCAGATAGGGCACCGATCCGCGGTTGCCGCAAATGCGGTAATCGCGATCCCCGGCTATCGTGGCATTCCAGTAGACATTGTCGGGATTGTCGCCACCGATCTTGATCGTGTCATTCGACATCTGGAACAGGCGGGGAAAATCCGGGTCAGCGGATTCCACCAGCGAGTCCAGCGCCGCCCTGGTGAGGCGACTGAGATAACGGACTCCCTCGGCCTGGCTCAGGGCGTCCCGAGGCGCCTCGGGCCGCACGAGGACGTGGCGCGCCTCCGCCAGTTGCTTGCAGAAATTGGTCCACAGGGCGTCGAGCGTGGTTTCCCGCACCACATGTTCCCCGTTATCTTTTGAGCGAGATGACCCTGCAGGTGGGCACGGGATGGCTCTCGGCCTCGATCCAGCGCCACAGACCCGTTCCCTGCCGGTGACCCGCCAAGTCGATCCAATTGCCAAAGCCCGGATCCGCGTCCGCACACACGACGATGATGCGTCCGTCCTCCTCATAGGTGGCCTGGGAACTGTTCACCCAAATCTTCTGATGGACGTGGTCCAGCGATTCCATCCACCAGTTGTCCAATTGAACGTTCCACATACGGCAGCGCGGCGGTTGAACTTCGATGACCAATGCCTCATCCGGCTTCAGGTCGTAGTAAAAATGGCCGTACCAGATTTTCGGATCGCCTCCCGCCCGATACCAGACGGACTGGTCCTTCTGCTGATAGATCCGATTGGGTTCCTGCTTGAACCACTCCGACCAATCCGCGAACATGTTCGCAGTGCCCTTCACCCACGCCGCTGCCTTGTTCAGTTGTGTTGTGATGGTTTCGGGCGTCAGCAACGGCTTTGCCGGGAGGCGGCTCAGGCATTCGACGTAGATTTCGGCCGGAATCTGACGCTTTTTGTCCTCGAACGTCTGACGGATGATCAGCAGACTGCTATCTTCGGCCAGCGGCAGCCAGTCGCGACCGGGTTTGGGCTCGCGGCTGGCGATGATCTCGAAGCAGCCATTTTCATCGACCTTAACGCTGGAGAACTCGATCTCACCTGTCGATGCCATCGAACCATCGGTCGCATAGCGGTTCGCCTTGCTGCCGATGCTGAGGTACGGAACGGTTCCGCGCTTGCCCCAGATCCGATAGTCGCGATCACCCGAAACTACGGCCTGTTGGTAGATATTGTCGGGATTGTCCGCGCCGATCTTGATCGCGTCGTCGCTCAGCTGAAAGAGCCTGGGGAAGTCAGGGTCCGAGGAATCGACCTCCATGTTCAGCGCGGTTCGGGTAAGCCGGCTGAGATATCGCAGCCCCTCGGCCTGGTCCAACGCGTTCTTCGGTGTTTCCGGCCGCAGCAAGACCTCGCCCGCCTCGGCGAGCTGATCGCAGAAGCCGCGCCAAACATGCACAAGCGAGGCATCGGCCTGTTGAGGGTCGGTCGGCCGCGTCAATCGGCTCGTGATATCGTCCATCGCCACTCTCCTTGAGAGCACAGCTTTCATCGCTTGCGTCACCTTTCAAGACGGTGGCAGAAAACATGCGCGTCTCGCGATATTATGCGTCCGCGACGTTCTTATCGCCTGACTTGGGCGCAGCTGTCGGAGCCGACCGGGCGGGTACGGGGTGCGCAGCTAGCTGCGCGTCGGTTGGACGGGACAGCCCTGGTCGATCAATGGCCCGACCGCCGCTGCTGGCGGTAGCTGTTCGGATTCATGCCAAGTACACGCCGGAATGCCGCAGCAAAGGCAGAGGCGTTTGCAAAGCGCAAGCTTGCTGCAATATCCCGAATGGAATGGCTGCTATCGGTTAGCAGAGTACAAGCCCTCTCGATCCGCAACATCGCGATGTGAGTCGCGATGGACCGGCCCGTACTCTGGCGGAATGCTCGTGCCGCATGCCCAGCACTTATCCCGCAAAGCTCCGCGATTTCGCTGATTGAACTGTTCCACTGACCAGACTGGAGATAATCGTCTATTCGACGCAACTGCCATGGGGAGAGTCCCCCTTTGCGATGGCGATGTGGCTGCCGTAATGACATGGCCCGGCCCAATTCGGCGCCAATCACAAGTCCCAGTCCTTCCACGAGGGCGTTGCTGCAAAAGCCAGGGGATATAGCCTCTCGCGCTAGCTGGGCGAGGCTTGAGAAGATCGCGTCATTATGGAAGTCGGTACAGCCATTCAGCAGGGACGGTTCAAGCTCGAAGGAAACGCGAGAAGGCAGCCGACAGTGCAACATTCTGCGTGCAGGCATCGCTTCCGACCGAACACGAAGCGGAAAACCCGCCGGAACCGTCACGATTGATCCAAGCGGCACGTCTCCGCAATGCCATTCCTTGGTGAGAAAGCGGCCACGTGAGGAGTTAGGCTGAGGCGACATCCAGAAGCCGAGGGTGGTTCGACTGTCGCAGTGGGTGCGATCGATGTGATCGACGCCCGGGTGCTCCGCCACTGCCACCCACATGTCTCCGGCTGTAATTTCGCCGAGAACCTGCCATTGCGCGTAGGAGATCATTCGCCGCTTGTAGCACATTCCGTACCAGGCACGCACCATGCTCTCCACATTCGCATAAGCCCTTGCTGAGAAACCAACGGCGCGCAGGCAGCGGCTATGATGGCCCGCCGGGCTCAAGTCTGGCCATTGGGCCGTCATCCTCGCTATCCCGCCCGCCTCCATGGGTTGCTTGCAGCCTGGCAACCTCCCTGAATATCCTGCTGCTGGCCAGTTGATCAGCAGCAAGTTATCGATAGGCGTTTCCCGACTTGTTCATCGCCGATTATCGCGCGCGCTATCTCGGCCGAGCTGAAGCGGGAGCGGTTGGAACGGGAGAGCAGTGTGATGAGTATCGAAACGCTGGATCGCGGCCTCAAAGGTAAGGTCGCACTGATTGCCGGGGGTGGAGGCATTGGGGGAGAAACCGCGCGGCGACTGACGGCTGAGGGGTGCAAGGTAATGATCGGCGATCTCTTCGCCGACGCGGCCGAGGCGACTGCGCAATCCATCCGCGAAAGCGGCGGGATCTGCGCCGCGCATGGCTATGACCAAGCCGACGACGCCTCCGTGGCATCGCTCATCGAGGCAACGGTGCGCGAATTTGGGACGATCGATTTCCTTCTCGCCAACGCTGCGGACATGGCAGCCCTGACACAGGACAGCGATTTGCTCGCGATCGATCTGGCGATCTTCGACCGCACCATGGCGGTGGGTATGCGTGGGGTCATGATGTGCGCGCGGCTGGCCTTGCCGTACATCGTTGCCAATCGTGGGGCGCTCGTCTTCATGAGCTCGGGTGCTGCCCATGCGGGCGAGGCGCAGCGTTTCTCCTACGCCATGGCAAAGTCGGCCATGAATGCGCTCATGCGCCATATCGCCCGCCGCTGGGGCCCTGAAGGGGTGCGCGCGAACGCTATTCTCCCCGGGCTGGTGCTCAGCGACCAAGTCAAAAGGAACATGGACAAGGCCGCGGTTGAACAGATGAAGAACGCCGTTCCCGCCGGCCGCCTGGGCGAAACATGTGATATCGCCGCCATGGTCGCCATGCTGTTTTCGCGCGATGGCGAATGGATCACTGGCCAGACGCTTTCGGTGGACGGGGGTTCGTCGATGCGGCCGTGAGGCCTGCCCTCTTGGGTGGGCGGCGTTGAATTGGAAGTGCAGCGGCCTGATGCGGGCAGCCCTTCGTCGCCGAGGTCAAGACCGAAGCCGCCATCGGACTGAAGTCGGAGGGGTTTCGCCTCACGAGGACTCTGAATGGGAACTATTCGAATCGCGATCGCCGCCAATCACCGACCCGCGTCACGCCGCCATATGCTGCCCGCCGTTGACGTGGAGCAACGCGCCCGTCATGGCCGCCGACAGGTCAGACAGCAGGAAGATCACGGCGCCCGCACAGTCTTCGTCTGTCGGAATGCGGCGCAGCGGAATCGCCGCCATCAGCTCTTGTGTCAGCGCCGCCTGCGTCACGCCGCGCGCCTGCGCGCGGGCGGCGAATCCCTGGCGCAGGGGCTCACCGTCCATCCAGCCCATGAGCGTCCCATTGACCCTCACGCCAGAGGGGCCGAGCTCCTGGGCAAGCTGCCGCGTCGCCATATCCAGCGCCGCCTTGGCGATATTGTATCCGCCGGCGCCCACGGTCATGACCCGCGTGCCGATGGTGCTCACGTTGACGACCGTGCCGCGCCTTGCCCGCAAGTGGGTGAGCGCGGCCTGAGTCAGCCGCAGCGAGCCGAAGCAGGCCACGTCCATCGCGGCGCGCCAGCTTTCGAGGTCCGCGTCCTCGAACAGGCCGGTCTCGAAGCGGAAGGCGCTGTTGACGAGGCCGTCGATCCCGCCATGGCGGTCGGCCGCGAGGTCGATGAGCCGGCGGCAGGCTTCGGGGTCCGTGACATCGGTGGCCACCCACAGCGCCGTTCCGCCGGCCGCCTCGACTTCTCGGCCTAGCCCTTCGAGGAAGTCCGCCGAGCGCGCGCCGAGGGTCAGCACGGCGCCCTCCGCCGCGCAGCGCAACGCTAACTTGCGACCAAGGCCCGGCCCCACCCCGCTGATGACGATGCTGCGCCCCGCGAGCAGGCCGCCGCTCACCGCAGTTGGTCCGTATACCGGTCGGTCCCGAAATCGACCGGCAGGAACGGTGAGGCGAAGGCAATGGACCCCAGCTCCGCGGCCTCCAGCGCGCGGCCGAGCGGGACATAGCGCTCTTCCCAGACCGACAACGGATCCTCTATCGAGAAGCTGAGGAACAGGGCGTGGTCACCCGCGCTTTCCGGCACGTCCGCCGGGCTCCGTTCGTCCAGAGGGACGGGCGAACCGAGCAAGGCCACATCCCCGGGACGATCCCATGCGTCAAGGAACTCCGCCACATCCTTGGCGCCCTTGCCGGGCGCCAGATCGAGGATGAAGGCAACCACGCCGCCATAGCGACGGTCGAGCGCCAACTCGATCGGCGTGGCGCTGCCCTCGTCATTATACTCCGCTTCATATCGGTAGCATCCGGTATGGATATGGTCGCGCTCGCGGAACATGCGGCCTTCGGCGTGGAGGCGGTTGACCTGCACCACCGCCCACTCGTCCCAGTCCTTGTAATGACCGTCCAGGATCCAGTAGAGCGCCAGATAGGATCCCACCGCCGCATCAAGGCGGCCGGAGCCGAAGCGCTGCGCCTTGCAGTCGCGCGTCGCGACGAACCGGCCGCCCGCCAGCGTATAGGCGCCGATCATGCACCCGCTGTAGAAATGATCCCGCTCATACCAGCGATTATAGGCGACCTCATGCCCAAGGCGGGGCTCGACCATGGTGAAGAGCAGGGAGCCGAGGCGGACCGGACGCTCTTGGCGTGAATGCTCGACCCGGCCGTAGAAATCCTCACAACATTCCATGTCTGCCTCCTGTCCCGATGCCGCCGATGTCGCGGGGCCTGGGAACCGGCGTCAAAGCGTAGCCACCGGCTTCCGCCCTTGCGGAACAGATCGTCGCGTGCCGCCCGCACTGATCGGAGCATATCCAGAAGCGTTAGACTGCCGATCTAAATGCGCCGGTATCGGAAGTACCAGACCATAGGGACGAATCCAACATAAGTGATTATTCTTTAATGGAAAATATACCTCATAGCGCTACGCACATTCAGAAATGTAATCACCGGGTAATCACCGAATTTGGCGGAATATCGCAATATTGCGCACAGACGGCGGTGGACGCACCGTGGTCGCAATAGGTGGGATGGCCGAGCAGCCAAATGCTGCGTCCTGCCTGACGGAGGGCTTTCCCGAAAAGTGTATGCCGTGCATACGATGATAGCCAATTTAGCGGCGCTTGTGCGGGAGGGATTCGAACTCAGGCGTTAAGCGATTGAAAATCGCTAAAATCAGTCGCTCAATTTTTGTTCGATACCTCGGAATATACCTCCGACACGGCGTCAAAGTTTTTCCGCCTGAAAACCGATACTTGTCAGCTCAGTTCGACTGCGTGCATCGTATTCGAACCCACGATACAACGCAAGTTCCGGCGGTGGATGAACGACGGTCTTTGGGACTTTGCGGTCATTCCCCGACGACGTTTGTAGCGGCAGGTTGTTTGCCAAAAAACCCGAGACGGGGGTTGAGTAGCAACGGAACAGAAAACCTACATAAGGCGCGGCGTCGGCGACTCGTCCGGTCATTACGAGTCCGAGCGGAGTATTTGTCCGGCCAATCTCGAATTGTTGGCGAGTGATGCGGCCGCCGGCATGTCGATGCTTGCGGCACGGCCCGAGGTGCGCGCCAGCGCGATCGGCCTCTTTGGTCCCAGCCAAGCCGGCTGGATCGTACCGAGAGCCGCTGCGCTGAACGGGCGTGCGGCGTTCATGTTGTTGTTTGCTGGGCCTACGGTATCGGCACATCAATTCTGGCGATATGAGTGGCTTCGATTAGGACCGCCAACCGGTAACGGTATGTCCATCAGCGCAGCCTTTCGCGCCTTTCAGCCGGGCGGACGCAACGTTCCCAAGGGGATGACGGCCGATGACGCCTATGCCTTGGCGCAGAAGACCAATCCCCATTTCCCCTGCCCAGACTTCGATCCCATGAAGGATCTGCGCGCGCTGAACGTGCCCGGATTATGGGTACTCGGCGGAAACGACTGGATTGTGCCGTCGCAGTCCACGATCCACAACCTTGAGGTCCTGCGCCGCAGCAGTAAGCCATATGCCTATCGACGCGTTGCTGGCGCAGGGCATACAATGGCTGGCTTCGGAACCAGCAGGATGGTCGAGGAAGCCGTGGGTTCGTGGCTTGAACGTGTCGTGGCGAACACAGCCGGTACAAAGCGCAGGGGCATTGTTACGACCAAGTGATAGTTTATGCTGGAGCTTCGAGTTGCAGACGCTAACTGGCGCAGTATTAAACGACCGGCTCTGGTCGACCAGCGCCCCCATGAGGGGCGCCGTCCGGGTGGAATTCTGCCCCAGGGCGTGGCCAATGGCTCACAGCAATCGCAGAGCATTCACTCGGGCCGACGATAGGGAATTGCTGCAACTCGTCCAATCAGCGAGCGCGGAAGTGCTCGGCTCGCGAGATAGGTCAGCAGATTGCCAAGTCCTGGGACCACGATGAGGCGTCGCTGGATCAATGCCTGGATTGCTAGCGCCGCGCACCGATCAGCACTCATCAGGCCGGTCTTCCCCCATCGCAGGTCGCTCTGCGCCGCCATGCTCGTGTCGATGCCGCCGGGTAGGAAAGAGCCGACACTTATGTCCGTTTCGGCCAGTTCGACTGAGAGCGCCTGGACCAACGTGTTCAAGTAAGCCTTTGTCGCGCTGTAAACGGCTTGATAGGGCACGGAAGTCTCGGCCCCGAGGCTGGAGACGCACAGTATGGCAGCGTTGGACTGACGCCGCCTGAACACGTCGACGATGTGTGCAAGCAACGTCGTGGAGCCAAAGACGTTGGTTTCGATTACCTCACGATATTCTGCCATTCTCGTCGCGTCGAAGCGCCCGACGTTTGTCACACCAGCAATAAGAAGCACTGCGGTAGGGTTTAGTTCGTCGACCTTGGCAACGATCGCAGCGCACCCCTCACTGGTGCCCTGGTCAGCCAAAACAATTTCGCTGCTGACACCATAGCGGCTAAGGATCTCAGTTTGAAGATCAAGCAGGTCCTCCAAGCGCCGCCCAACGAGAATGGGTTGCGCCTTGTGCGCCCCAGCCAATCTTAATGCTACGGCCCGCCCCAGGCCGGACGAAGCACCCGTGACCAACACCGACGAGCCGCTGATACGCAACGAGGACATACTTCCCCTCCTTCAGGACAACCGACGGCTCATCGGAGTATCCGCTACCAATCACCAGAAGGAAATAGCTGCCTGTCCGCTTTTCCCGACAGCGGCCGTTCGTGATCGTGATGCTCAACGGCGGGATCTGGTCGGGCAGGCGCCTCGGTACCTTCCTGTTTATCAAGCGCCAAAGCGTTCTTCTAGCGGCCACTCTGGCCATCGGAGAACGATCATCGAGATGCATAAAGCTGAAATCGCCACTACCACGCGTCTGGTCTGGAATGCAGGTAGAACCGTCGGCGCGAAGCGTGCGCTGAAACCGAAGCAAATTTGGGAGATCCGCTTCTACCTGAACCAGCGCAGCCGCTTGCGGGATCGGGCTCTGTTCGACCTGGCGATCGACAGTAAACTTCGGGGCTGTGACTTGGTGCAACTGAAAATCGGCGACCTTGTCAGCGGGGGGCAGATCCGAACGCGGGCGATCGTGATGCAGCAGAAAACCGGCCGTCCTGTTCAGTTCGAACTTCTCCCAGACGCTCGGGCCAGCCTCCTGGCTTGGCTCGATCGGCGAGGCGGTACTGTCGACGACTATGTCTTTCCCAGCCGGGTCGACCATAACGGGCATCTGAGCACCCGCCAGTATGCCAGGCTCGTTGACGAATGGGTAACTGGGGTGGGCCTGATACGGAGCGAGTATGGCACGCACTCACTTCGCCGAACGAAGGCATCGATCATCTACAGGGCGACCGGCAACCTTCGCGCCGTTCAGATCCTCCTCGGTCATAGCAAGATCGAGAATACGGTGCGCTATCTCGGGATTGACGTGGAAGACGCACTTGCCCTCGCCGAAAACACCGAAATCTGACCATCGGCTCCTCGCCTCTGGCGAGGGGCCAACCTTACAGCGCCTGGGACATATTTGCCGTTCGCTGGTGCCACTACGAATGACCAGTTTGGTAGGGACCAGCCTTTAGTTAGGCATCATGTGTGCGGTGGCACGTCGTACTGCATTGCACCACAATCATTGCCTTCGGTATCTAAAAAGCGGATCAGCGTCCCAACGGTCGGAATAGCCCCTGGGCCGTAGGTAATCGTTCCGCCGCTTCTCTCGACCCTCGCACGAACGGCATCGAGATCGTCAACCGCAATAGTGATCTCCGCGCCCTTCATTCCCGTACCTGTCAGCGGTTCTTGGCGCGCGTGCATCAGGCCCTGAATCCCGGGCGAGACTTCGTCGCCGGTATGGATGAGATAAAAGCCTGGCGGGCCCCAAGGCTCGAACTTCCAGTCAAAAACCTCCTGGTAGAAGGAGCGGGCGCGATCGACATCGTCGACGTGGATGGCGAATGAGGCAAGATTGTTTGGCATGGGATGAGCTTAACGCTGCTGGCCTGCGTGCTGCAATCCCACTATTACGACTTCCTATGTCGCGAAAACGTCGCACCACTGCCGACGAGCCTTTCCTGATCGTCCGATCGAGTGCATCGGACGCTGCCTCGCGCTCGATCGTTCGAGACCATGAGCACGCCTGGCACCAGTTGATCTACGTAGCCGAGGGTCTCGTCGTGGTGGAAACGGACCGGGGATCTTGGCTTGCACCTCCGCAATGCGCCGTGTGGGTACCTGAGCGGGCAAGACATGCACTTCGGTTTGTCAGCAGGAGCAGCTTACGCACCATCTATATACGCCCGGACCAACTCGATCGCCCCGCCGACTGTTGCTCGCTCGCCGTCTCCGCCCTGCTGCGCGAACTGATCCTGCGCGCCGTCGAGCTTGGGATGATCGACGAAAGAAATGCGATCGACGCGGCTGTCGCTACGCTGATCCTCTCCGAGCTCTGCGCCGCGGGTCCACCTCTCTTTATTCTGCCACAACCAACAAGCAGTGCGATCAAGGAGGTTGCACGCCTTCTTTCAACCACTAACGCATCGGGTATTTCCGCAACAGCCCGCGTAGTCGGGATGGGATCGCGAACGCTGGAACGCCGCTTCCAGGCAGAAACAGGAATGACGCCGGGCCGCTGGAACCAGCAGCGGAGACTGCTGGCAGGTCTGGAACGGATCGCATCTGGCGAACTCGTGAAGACTGCGGCGGCCGAGGCTGGTTTCTCGTCTGCCAGCGCTTATGTGGCCGCCTTCAAGCAGGTGTTCGGTACTACGCCTGCGCGCTACTTCAAAGAGCGATAAAGCGGGTTCGGGCACTGTACCAATAGCTCCGGCAGCTCGCGACGAGGCCCGGCAATATAAGGTAACGCGAAAGGCGGTTCATGTCCGAACCGGCCGTTCCCTAGTCGCATGGCGAATGGCCGGGCGTGGTCGGGCGCTGCCGGAAACGAACGCCGCGTCGTGGGTCTTTGCTGCTGCCGTTCATGTGTCCCCCGCAGCGAAGTGGGCCATCTGGTCGTCATAGGCCTTCCGAAGGCAGGCCGTGACGTGAGACGCTCCACGTAGGCGTGACATGCCGTCGGAGCAGCCCGGCTGGGCTAGAATCCGGAGTTCGAATGGCTGCCCGCCGAGCGCGCCAGTCCATGTGCCACCGCTTGGCGTTTCCGTGTAGCGGGTCCACACGCGCGAGCCACCCGGGTCCTCCTTGAAGAGCTGTTCGAAGGCAGTGATCGCGGTGTCTTCGCGAACCGATTCCAGCGCTTCGCACAGGAGCAGGAAGCGTGCGGCATGGCCGGGTGACGGTGAGCGGTCATGGCGGGTCGGCTTGCTCTTCCTGAGACGGTGCGGCGGCGCCGGTTGTGGCTGCCCACAATCCCGATGACGCTGCTCGCATTGCTCGCCGGGCTGGAAATGGCGCATGCCCCACCTGCCGATTGGCTGACGATGTGGCTCGGGCAGAGCTGGATGAAGTGCCCCTGGCTCGTACTTATGCTGTCGGCGCCGATCTTCATCGGGTTGCTATGGTCGTTCCGACGACTGGCACCGACACGCCTGCGCGCCGCGGGAACCTCAGCAGGGTTCGCCTCGGGTGCGTGCGCCGCAACGCTGTATTGTCTGCACTGTCCCGAGGTCTCGGCACTCTTCATCCTGACCTGGTACACGCTTGGCATCGGTCTGGCCGCGGCGATTGGGGCGCTCGTTGGACCAAGGCGGCTGCGGTGGTGAAACCCGATGGCCGGCTCTTGGAGCATCCATCTCATGATTCCCAGAACCCTCGTTTACGGTGGAGCGAAGGGATGTCCGAAGCGCTTCAATGATGAGCTGGAAAGTCCGCATGCAGACGCTCACTTTTTCTTCCGGACATGCCCATTGAAATCATGTTTCCCGAACGATCCGCCATCCCTCGGCCCGACGCAGCCAACGGTCGACATATTCGCCGGTCGAATCGAATATTGGACCGACGGGATCATCCCGGCGTTGATGGCGCGCCTGAACATAGGCCCGACTTACCGCTCATCGCCGGCTACGTCGACAACGATGCTGCCCAGCAGATGCTGCGTGGGACCGCATATATCAAGATAGACCCGCATCCGCTGTTCCAGCGTCGCGATTCCCGCTTCCTCACCTTGACCATAGTCGAAGGTAAGATCGTGCGCGAACACGTCAGGAAGTCCCGTCCACTCTTTCTGATCGAGGATACGGGCGAAACGTCCAAGACCGCGGGTAATCTCACGCTCGTCAAGCAATGTCTGGATCGGTCATACGCGTGTACCCGCTTTCGCTTGGAGAGCGTCATCCATGAAGCGCGTTACGCCGTGCGTTTCCGTACGTAGGCCATAGCCGCTGTCCTCGGGCGATCCAGACATCATCATGTTGTAGATGCCGGCGGTCCAGCCGCCGTCGACCGCCAGTTCGGCACCGATAATATAGGACGCCTCATCGCTCGCCAGGAAGAGGCTGGCGGCCGCGATCTCGTGTGCAAGGCCGATGCGGCCGGCTGGAACGAGGGTGCCAAAGCCCTTGTCGATCTCATCCCTGGCCGTGTCGACGGGGTTGCCCATCGTAGTATAGACGCCGCCCGGATGTACGGAATTCACGCGCACGCCGCGCGGCCCGAATTCCAGCGCGGCAACCTTGGTCAGGCCCCGCACACCCCATTTGCTGGTCGAATAGGCCGCGTAACCGTTGGCCCCGCGCATCCCATCGACCGAGGAGATGTTGACGATCGCGCCCTTGCGATTGCGGACCATCGCGCCGCCGACGATCTTCAGGCCGAGAAACGTGCCCACCAGATTGACGTCGAGCACTCGCCGAAAATCATCAATCTCGCATTCCAGCAAGGAGCGGAAGCGCTGGATGCCGGCGTTGTTCACCAGCACGTCGGGCACGCCGAACGTCTGTTCAGTCCGTTGCAGGAGTTCCCGCCAGTCATCCGGTTGCGATACGTCCAGCTTCTGGAAAAAGACGTTGGGCCCGAGTTCGCGCGCCAGATCCTCGCCATCGAGTACGTCCGCGATCACGACTTTGGCCCCTTCGCTGGCAAAAAGGCGCGCCGTCGCCTCGCCCATGCCTCTTGCCGCGCCGGTCACGACCGCTACCTTGCCGTTCAATCTCCCCACTCCGTCTCTCCCTTATACCGCGTCGTGGAAGGGACGGGCGCGGCCGATGCAGGCGCGATATCCCATGCGCTGGTAGCCCGCAATTTCGTGGATGTGCCGGACTTTACAATTTGTGGCATGGTGATCCTTGCGGGAATCATGTTTATTGGTGTCGAGTTTGTCATAGAATGAGCGCGAAGCGGGGAGAGGATTGTGACGGTTTCGCCTGATCTGTGGACCGTTCAAGCCGAAAGCGTAGCACCGCTGGCCACTGTTCAATTGCGTCAATATCATTTTCCCACCCCTAACGAAGTGGTCGAGGATGAGGCTCGACCGATCTTGTCCTTCGCATTTCCGCGCATGCACGGTCGTGAAGGACGGGGCCGGTTTCTGTATGGGTCAAAGTCCCTGTCGGGCCTGGGACCCGTCATCCTACGCCCGCCCGCCAACCCTTTTTACGCCTACGGCGTCGGTGGTCCTTCGCGGATCCTTACATGTGACTATGATAAAGTCGCTTTCGAACAACTGACGGAGCTTTCCGACTGGGACGATGGGCGCCTGCGCCGGTGCGTTGATATAAGATCGCCCGGCATCGGTCGGGCCATGAGGCGCATCGCGCAGGAACTGGAACGGCCAGGGTTTGGAAGTGACATATTGGTGGAGTCCCTCGCTCAGTCGATCCTCATCGACCTGGCCCGCTGGTTCCATATGGCGACGGGACGGGAATCCGTCTCTCAAGGTGGACTTGCCGCGTGGCAAGTAAAACGGGTTAAGGACATGCTTAATGATAGTGTCGGCGGATGGCCTACCATTGCTGGCCTTGCAGAAGCATGTGGGATTAGCCGATGTCATTTGTCCCGAAGTTTTCGCCAGGCGACCGGATCGACGCTTGTCGATTATTCGGCGATGGTCCGCATGTTACGCGCAAAGACCCTGCTGAGCGAAGGGCTGATGGCGGTGGGCGACGTCGCAAAGCGCGTCGGCTTTCGATCGACAAGCAGCTTTTCGACTGCATTTCGACGTGAAACCGGCACTTCGCCGGCGCGCTTCATCCAGATGCGGAGAGGGAATGGAAGCCTGCCGGACGACATGCCGCTACCCTGAAATCGCGCCTCTCAGGGCCTTTATCCGGCATCAACGCGCAGCCGCGACAGGCGGATATCCTTGATCCGCCACTCACCCTCAAGACGCACGTAACGCTCGTGATAATGGCCATAGCCATGCATCCAGCGGAACGGCAGTCCTGAGTCGTCGTCGGCCCACAGCTTGTCTTCCATCGCCCAGATGCCGGTGGCTTCGTTGGCTGACAGGATCGTGATTTCGGGCATGTGCCCATGGTGAACGGTGGTGACTTTCTCCAGAATCGGCGCGAGCTTGGCAACGTAGGGGGCGGCGCCCTGCATAAGCATATCTTCGTCCGAGCCGCCCGTGGAGGCACGGAAATCGGCAAGAAGGTCCGGCGCGAAGACGGCTTCCAGGCCAGCCCAGTCCTTCATGTCCATCATACGAAAATAGCGGGCCTTTAACCCGTGGATTTCCAAGGTTGCGGCAATCTTTTCATTTTCGGTCATACGTCTCTCCACACGGTCTGTCGCATGATGGGCATTCTGCTCAATGAACGAAAACGACAAAAGTGGTTAGGTTGCGTTTTCAGCACATCTGCAAAAGCCTGTCACATTAGAGCATCCTGCCAGTTAGAGTCCTCGATGAGGAGGAACCCATCATCTTGGTACCGGTGCTGTCGACAAGATGCAGACCGCCCGAACTGGGGCGATCGCCAAGCATCATCGGCAGCCAACTGGCAGGACATCAATCCCACACCCAGTGCGATTGGGGCGATCAAGATCGGACCGGTGTGCGCCGGAGGCCCTTGCCTCAAAGGCGAAGAGTTTTGACCTTCGCAAAAATGGACTGCCTAACGTGATACGCTAATATCAGGTACGCTGGAGCGAGGCTTGATGGTGGACCCGTCGATTTCCGTATTGGACGTGCCGTTATCGTGGATCAGCACGATTCCGCCGCCATCCCCAGAGTGGGCGCGCGGTCGACGGGATAAACCGCGAGCCGCGACACTATTCTGAGCGTCCTCGGCAACATCCCAGCTACCGAAGCCGAAGAGCAATATCACGTTGCCGCGGACCTCATCGACATGGCCGCGTGGCTAACACATCCATGCCTCCGGCAGGCCCAACGGTTCAATTTGCCCATAACTATGAGAATATGATCATGATATCTTGTCATCTCAGGCAGACAAGCCATCCCGCACCTGTAAATGTCATGTTGCCCTCGGGAACAAACACTTCGCATTAGGTCTGATGGCGCTTAGCGCATGTCCCGGCAGGAGAAGATGGCGACATGGTCACGAACAACGGAGGACTGGAGCGTTTCGACGGCAAGGTCGTGGTCGTCACCGGCGCTGCAGGGGGCCTCGGCAGGGCCACCGCCTGCGCTTTTGCGGCGGTCGGTGCGGATCTGGCAATCTGCGATGTCGACGCCGTTGGGCTTGCCGCGACCGCTACCGAAATTGCCGCAACGGGCGGGGCGGTTTTCCAGCGCACGGTCGATCTCGCCGATCCCGCTGCATGCCGCGGCTTTGTGCACGAGGCTGCCGGGGCACTGCAAGGCTTGGACGTGCTGGTCAACGTCGCGGGAGTGCTTGGCATCACCGCCGTCGCCGACGTCACCGAGAAGTTGTGGAACACAATCATCGCCGTGAACCTGTCGGCTCCGTTCTGGCTGTCCCAGGCAGCCCTGCCCTATCTCCTTGCGCGGGGAGGGAACATCGTCAATGTGGCGTCGTCAGGTGCAATCGTCGGAGAGGCTTATCTGGTCCCTTACACGGCATCCAAGGCAGCGCTCATGCACATGACGAAGTCGATGGCGATGGAGTTCATCAAGCAGAACATTCGCATAAACGCCGTTGCACCCGGCGCCATGGCTACGAACATGGCGGCCAATGACGTCCTGCCCGAAGGCGCCGACCTCGAGCTTTTCCAGCGGTTCATGTCGATCAGGCCCGCCGCGGATCCGGCGCAAGTGGCTGATCTGATCGTCTATCTGGCGTCCGATCGGGCGTCCAACATTCATGGCGCCTGCCTTTCAACCGACGCGGGCATCACCGCAGGTTGATCAAGGTATCGCGCGCGCTATTTGCCTTCAGCCCTTGCAGCCATTAGCGGAGCCAACATGTGCGGCGCTTCGGCCAGGGAGCGCAGCATGTCATTGAGATGCGTGCAGCCCTGCTCTCGCGCCAGGTTCCTGACGACGGTGGTGCGCAGGCTTGAGACCGCAGTGCCCACCAGTCGGCCGATGTTCAGAACGGCTGCGGGGCAATAGTCGAACGGAAGCACGCGCGGGTCGGCTGCAATCTCTTCGATCAGCATCGTCTGGCAGTCGACTCTGGCATGCAACAGATATTCGTGGACGGCCATCCGCTGACCGTCGGGCCGGGTGGCGCTGTCCTGGAAATGAGCGCCCACCACGATCTTGTCATCCTCTATGCGAACATCGATGCGGCGCGCGCGGCGCGCTGCCGGCCCGTCCTGCGCGGGCAGCGAATGCCAGGCCAGAGGGTCGGCGACATCGTCCAGCGGGGCGACGATCTGCGGGTGCTCTATGCGGTCTTCGGGGCCACCGAGCATGACTGGCGAGTCCGAGCTGAAGCCGATGCAGACGCCTCGCATCTTCTCGCGCTGGGCTTCGGCACCGGGCCCCTTGCTTACCGAAACTGCCAAGTCCGGCAGCCAAAGCGACCATACACCGAGGCACACGAGGCTGGCACCGGCAATGTCATCAAGCAGGAGGTATAGCGGCGTGCCGCGCTCCATTTCGGAGGGCATCGAGTCCGCGATCGCGGTGCGAAGCTGCCTTCCTGCTTGCGCGCCTGCCAGTTTTGCCAACCCTTCTCTTGGCGGCAGGGCGTCGATTTCGATGATCTGACGGCCCGGCGTGAGGCGCGCGGTGAAGCTGTCCTCCGCCACCACGACAGGCGCGTCGGCGTCGCTGGTGGTAAGAAGGTCGCGCGCCCGGCCGACCATTTGCAGGTCCGTGCCCATGCCGTTGGGCCAGCACGTATCGATCGTGGACGTGCGCCTGACCGACCATGGGTGTCTTGGCGGCGTCGGCGGCGCCGGACCGCGCACGGTTGGGACATTGATCATGGGCATGGACAGTTCCTCTGGCCCCTAAGGTGGCATGTGGAATCGGCAGGGAAAGACATTTTATGCGCGCCGTTCGTTTATCGCGAACATGAACGCTCGCGCATTGCCTTGGCGGCGGATGCGCACGACTATCTTCCCACGCGATCCTCCGCGCAAGGCTCCGGCCATAGCGCCGCGCATGTTGTGCTGGGTGGGAATCGGGCTGCCCCCTCGTCCACTGGACGTTCGCTCGATCGTCCGATGGTCCCGGGCGCTACGCTGTCAGCCCGACGCGCGACGAAGAGAAGACTGGCGACCATGGCCGCGGAGCACAGGCCGGCGAGGATCAGCACGGCGGGGACGTAGCTGTGGGTGACCTCGGCGGCATAGGCGACCATCGGCGCAGGGACGGTTCCTATCAGCGCGGAAAAGTTGAAGAAGCCATAGGCCCGCGAGAAGCCGTGCGAGCCGAACTCGCTGGCAATGCAGGAGGCGGCCATGACCATGGCCCCCTGCCCCAGCGCAAGCAGTACGTAGGCGACGCCAAGCGCGAGGCTGCCATGGGCCAAAGCTAGCAGCACCAGCCCAATAGTGCTGCTGGCCGCCATGAGGAATAGCGGCACGCGATTACCGTATCGGTCGGCCAGAAGGCCGCAGCTGAGCTTGCCCACAGCCGCGCTGACGCTGAACAGGGCCAACAGGGTGGCCGCCTCATCCATTGCCAGGCCACGATCGGCGACGAATGGGGCAAGGTTCACCGACATGGCGCTGTTGGCCATCATCGGCGGAAGGCAGGCCGCTATGGTGATCCAGAAATTCCGCCGCGACAGGATTTTACGCAGCGTCATCTGCGGGCTGGCGGCGTCGGCGGCGTTTTCCGGGGCGTGGGCGCCGTAGGCCGTCTCGTCGGGCCGGGGGAAATCGCGTAGCACCCACGCGACCAGGGTGCAGACGACGACGAGATTGAACGCTGCGAAGATCCACCACGTCCAGCGCCAGCCCAGCGATTCCATGAGCCTGACCACCAAGGGCGGATAGACCACCCCGGCAGCGACGAGCCCGATCGCAGATAGGCTGAAAGCCAGGCCGCGGCGCCGGACGAACCAGCGCGAGACAAGCGACTGCGCCGGAATGCTCGACGAAAAGGTTATGCCAATGGGCAGGCACAGGGCAAAGACGGCAATGACATGCCAGGCCTGCGTGGCGAAACCGACAGCCGCATAACTGGCGCTGACGACGGCCATGCCGACCAATATCGTCCTCGAAATCGAGAAGCGACCGGCCACCCAGCCCGCCACCGGCGCCAGAAAGGCGCACGGGAAGCTGAACAGGGTGATCGCCATCACCATGGTGCTGACCGGCACGCCGAACGCCCTCGACCAGTCTTCCAGGAAGAAGCTGAAACAGTTGGCCATGACGCCAAGGCCGGCGGCCTGCACGATGATGCAGACGGCCACGATATTCCAGCCATGGTACCACGGCATTACAGCCCGCACTTTGGATGCCATTCAGGTTCCTCCCATCGGCAAGTGGTTTCACGATCCCTGCCCGGAGTGAAGCACGGACCTGTCCAGCGAGCCGGTGATCCCGAGTATGATATGTCGCGCGCGGGGTTGGCCTTGCGCTGACCGCTCCGGCATCAACCGACGCGGCGCATCGCCACAGCGATCGACCCACGCGGAGAGAGACGATGAAAGTTCCGTTCGCCGGACCGGCGCTGGGCAGCATCATGCAAGTGGCATGGGTGACCCCGGACATGGACGCCACGATCGAGCAGTTCAGGACCATGTACCGGGTGCCCGAATTCATGGTGATGGAGCAGAGCTTTCCCGCCGAAGTCTTTGGCGAAAAGGGCGAGATGAGCCTGCGGATCGCGCTGGCCAACGTGGACAACATGCAACTGGAGCTGATCCAGCCGCTGGGGGGCGACGTCGACCGGATCTATCGCGATGTCCTGCCGCGCGACGGATCGCACGCCAACATATTCCACCATGTCTGCGTGCGGATCGAAGGTTCGCTGGAGGACTGGGGCGCGTATCTCGCCACATTGGGTCTGGATCGGCCGGTGGTCTATACCGGAGATGTCGGGCCGGGCTGCCGTTTCGTCTATACCGACGAACGCAAGACGCTGGGCATGTATGTCGAACATGTCTGGTTTTCGGCAGAGACGGCCGCCAGCATGGCCGCGACCGTGCCGACCTACCGCACCATTTGAAGAAGGCGCGCCATGACCGTCTATCGCACGCTTGACCACCTGATCCTGCCGATCATCGCGTGGGACCCGGAACGGCGGGCAGAATGGGTCAACGACCATATCGCCATGGTTCATGCGACGTCGAACGCCTATGTCATCGCATCGGACCGGGGCGACGTGATGGTCAACACAACCACCGCCGCGCAGGCGCCGCGCGCCCGGGAGAAATTCGAGACCCTGCTGGGCCGGCCGCTGAACGTGGTGGCGATCGTCTTCACGCAAAGCCATCCCGACCACATCGGCGGCTGGCAGACATTTGCGCAGCCGGGCGCCCGGATGTTCGGCCAGCGCATGTTCCGCCAGATCAGCGCGGAGCGGAAAATGCTGGGGTCGTTCTTTGCCACGCGCAATGCCAACGTGCTTGCGGCGATGATCCCCCCGGGCGTGACCCATGGCTGGTTCGACACGCCCGACCCCGAACCGCTCACCACCTTTCCCGAAAGCCTCGCCTTCGAGGCGGCCGGCCGCCGCTATGAACTGCTGTCGGTGCCTTCGGGCGAAACGATTGATGCCCTTGCGGTATGGCTGCCCGACGAGAAGACCCTGTTCACCGGCAACTGGGCCGGCGCGATCCATGGCGCGCTGCCCAATTTCTACACCGCGCGGGGTGACCGCGACCGTTCGATCCCCGGCTGGCTGAACGATTGCGACATGCTTCTGGCGCTGGAGCCGGAACTGCTCATCACGGGGCACGAGCAGGCGATCGCCGGGGCCGACCGCATCCGGACGGATTGGCAGAAGGTGCGCCGGACCATCCAGCTCATCCATGACCAGACCGTGGATGGCATGACGTCGGGCAAGACCCTGCCCGAAATCCAGGCCGGGATGTCTCTGCCCGCAGACCTGACCCCGCGTGACGGACGTAGCCCGCCGCACTGGATCGCCCGCAGCGTGTGGGAGGAATATACCGGCTGGTTCCGGCAAGAGCGCACGAGCGAACTTTATCCCACCCCGCCCAATGCCATCTGGCCGGAGGTGGTGGCCATGGCCGGCGGCGCAGCGGTGCTGGCGCAGCGGGCGCGTGAGCATCTTGATGCCGGAAAGGCCGAACTCGCGCTGCATTTCATAGAGATGGCGGTCGTCGCCGAGCCGCAAAACCGGGAGGTGCGGGAAACGGAGCTGGCGGTTTACGATGTTCTAATGGACCGGACCGAGGGACGGATCTTTGACCTGCTCGGCTGGCTGGAGGGCCGGGTGATGGCGGCAAAGGCCGTGCTGAACAGCTGAGCTTGAGGAGATCAGCACCCAAAAGACAGCAAGACAATATGAACCGGAGTGATGGATGGCTGACAATCTTTTCGATCTGACGGGCAAGGTTGCGCTTGTGACCGGCGCCAACTCAGGGCTTGGCCTTGCCATGGCGGAAGGGCTGGCCCGTGCTGGCGCCGACCTGGTGATCTGGGGGCGACGCGAAGACCGCAATGCCGAGGCGGCGGAGCGGCTGCGGGCGCATGGCGGACGCGTGGCGACGCGCTCGGTCGATGTGTCCAGCGAACAGGCCGTAGTCGAAGGCTTCGTCGCCGCGGTGGCTGAATTCGGCCGGGTGGACTGCGTGATCGCCAATGCCGGAACCGCCGGGCTTTCCCCCATGGTCGATATGACCGCCGAGACCTGGCACGGCCTTCTCAACACCAACCTGCACGGGGTGTTCTTGACCGTTCGCGAAGCGGCGCGCCACATGAAGGCGCGGGCTGCCGACGGCGATCGGGGTGGGTCGATCATCCTCAATGCCAGCCTGTCGGTGTTCAGCGGCGTGCCCGGCCTGACCCACTATGCCGCAGCCAAGGGCGCGCTCAATTCGATGTCCAAGCCGCTGGCGGTCGAGCTGGGCGAATATGACGTGCGCGTCAACGTGATCTGCCCCGGTTTCATCCCCACCGAAATCACGTCGCCTGAAAGCCAACCACTGATCGACGCCACTTTGGCCCGAAGCCCGATCAAACGGATCGGGACGGCTGAGGATCTTCAGGGCATCGCGGTATACCTGGCCAGCGACATGTCGAAATACCACTCCGGCGACACCATCACGCTGGACGGCGGGATGATGGCCCAGCTTTACTGAAAGGCGAAACACATGGAACTCGTAAGAGTGCACGCGCCTGGTCGCTATTCCATCGACGAGGTGGCGGCGCCGGAGGCAGGCCCGAACGATGCGATCGTGCGCGTCGTATCCTGCGGGGTTTGTGGCAGCGACGTGCATTTTGTTCGCGGCGGCATGCTCCAGCCAAATGGCGAACCGATGCCGCTGGGCCATGAGGCGGCTGGCATCGTGAAGCAGGTTGGCGATGCGGTGCGCGGGGTGACGCCGGGCATGCGGGTGTTCATCAACCCGATGGGCGACCCAGGCAATGTGATCGGCAACGGCGGCAGCGAAGGCGCTTTCGCCCAAGAGATCCTTGTCCGCGATGCGGTGCTGGGTGAAACGCTGCTGCCGGTGCCGGATAGCGTGCCCCTGTCCCATGCCGCGCTGGTGGAGCCGCTGGCGGTGGGCCTGCACGGCGTGAACCGGGGCAATCCGACGCGCGATTCCCGCGTTGCGGTATTCGGCTGCGGCCCGATCGGCCTGGGCGCGATCCTGTGGCTGGCGCGGATGGGACTGCGCGATATCGTGGCGGTCGACATTTCGGAAGAGCGGCTGGCCTTCGCCCGCGCGATGGGCGCGCACGTGACTATCAATCCCATGCGCGAAAAGCTGCGAGACAGGCTGTTCGCGGTGCATGGCGCCGGGCGCCCGGCGCTGGGGCAGGAGACGGTCGGGACCGACATCTTCTATGACATGGCCGGCGGGCGAACGGTGATCACGGACATCGTGGGCATGGCGCAATTCCACGCCCGGCTGGTGGTGACGGCGGTCTATCTGGAGCCGGTGCCGATCGACATGACGCAGATCCTTGCGCGCGAACTGGAGTTGACCGCCGCCGTGGGCTACCCGACCGAACTGCACGATGTGCTGAATGCCCTGCCCGACATCGATCCGGCGGTGCTGGACGCCTATATAAGCCACCGTTTCCCGTTCCAACGCTTCGACGAGGCGTTCGCGGTGGCGCAGCAGGCCGCCAGCGCGAAAGTGATGGTCGAGTTCGACTGACGGCCCCGCCACAAGGCGTGAACAACGGAAAAGGCGCGGTTGCTGCGGCGACCGGGCTTTTTCGATTCAGGCCGGTTCGGCTTCGGTTGCGATGGTCTTGGTCTGGAGGAATTCGTCGAAGCCCTCCGCTCCCATCTCGCGCCCGATACCGCTTTGCTTGTAGCCGCCGAACGGCGCGTCCGCCCCGAAATAGACCCCCTTGTTGATCGACATTGTTCCGGTGCGAATGCGTCGCGCCATCGCCATGGCGCGTTGCGGATCGGTCGACTGGATCGCGCCGGACAGGCCGTAGGGGGAATCATTGGCGATGCGCACCGCATCGTCATCGTCCTCATAGGGAATGACAACCAGCACGGGGCCGAAGATTTCTTCCTGGGCGATGCGCATCGAATTGTCTACGTCGGCGAACAGGGTCGGCTTGATGTAGTAGCCGCCGCGTTCCGCGAACGCCGGTTCGCCGCCCGCCACCAGCCGGGCTCCTTCCGCCTTGCCGATTTCGATATAGTTCAGCACGCGGTCGAACTGCGCCTTCGACACCATCGAGCCCATCACCTGGTCCATCGCTTCCGCATCGCCAAAGGGCGCGGCTTCGAACATCTGCTTGAGGATGGCGACGGCCTCCTCGTAGCGCGAGCGGGGAACGAGCAACCGCGTGGTAATGGCGCAGCCCTGCCCCGCGTTCATGCAGACGGCAAGGCCGCTTTCCAGCGCATCGGGGAACTTCGCATCGTCGAGCACGATGTTTGCGGACTTGCCGCCGAGTTCGAGGAAGACCCGCTTCAGGGTTGGCGCGGCGGCCGCCATGATCCGTTTTCCCACGCCGGTCGAGCCGGTGAACGAGATCACGTCCACGCGTGGATCGGCCACGATCTGCTCGCCCGCCGCAGCCTTGTCGGCCGAGGTGATCATGTTGAAGACGCCGGCCGGCAGCCCCCCCCGGTATGCAGCCTCGCCCAGGAAGGCGGCGGACAGCGGCGTGTCGGGCGCGCTCTTGAGCACGACGGTGCAGCCGGCGGCAAGCGCGGCGGTGCATTTGGCGAGCGCGATCTGGACCGGCACGTTCCACGGAATGATCGCGCCGACGACGCCGGCGGCCTCCTTCACCACCGTGCGTCGGCTCTGCACGCCGAACACATTGCCGACGCCGAGATCACGTTCCCATTCGTATCCTTCGGCATGGTCGATGGTCCAGCTCATCATGTCGACCGGCATGTCGAGCTGGATCAGGTGCGTCAGCAGGCGGGTGCAACCGACCTCCGCGCTGATCTGCGGGCGGTAGGTTTCCGCAAGATCCTTCAAGGCCTGCTGCCAGCGGCGCAACGCATCAAGTCGTAGCGCAAGGTTGGAGGGCCAGTCAGTCAGGTCAAATGCGCGGCGGGCTGCGGCGATCGCCGCGTCGACATCGGCGGCCGAAGCGTCGGCAGCCTGTGCGACGACCTGTCCGTCCAGCGGGGATTCGACCGCATAGGTGCGCCCCCCTTCAGCCGGACGGAGCACTCCGTCGATGTAGAGAAGGGATGTCGGGAATCTGGACATGGCGGTACTTTCTCCAACTGGCCCGGCATCGCGCACGGCCCGTAACAAGGGGCGCTTGTTCGATCAGACCGACCGCAGCTCGACGAACTCCTGACGCGCGTCGCGCGGGGTCCGGAGTATGTCGACGAGAACCTGCGCGGCGCTGGCCGGCGCCATGCCCACGCCCGTCCAGTAACCGGCGCCCGTCGTCTGGCAACGTTCCACGAAGCGTTCCCACAGGTCCGGCTCGAAGGTGGCGCTGGCAGCGCCGGGACTGAGCATGCGGCCCACGCGGAACGTGGTGCAGCGGATGCCGTCCTCGCGCAGTTCCTCGCCCATCTGCTTGGTGAAGGATTCCACCGCAGCCTTGGTGGCGGCATAGACGACGAAGCAGGGCGTCGACTGCCTGACGGATTCAGAACTGACGTTGATGATGTCGCCCCCGCCGCGCGGACGCATTCTCGCTATAGCTTCGCGCGCGCAATAGATCTGGCCGCAGAAGTTGGTGTTGACCATCGCCATGACATCGCTGGCGCTCGCCTTCTCGATCAGGAAAGGCCGGAAGACGGCAGCCGAATTTATGAGGATGTCGACCGGGCCGAGCGCCTCATCAACCTTTGCGAAACCGGCGACCACACTGGCATCGTCGCTGACGTCGACCGAGACGGCGAGGACGCCGCGCCCAAGATCGGCCACGGCATCGTCGAGCGAGGCCTGACCGCGGCCGAAGATCGCGACGCGATAGCCCTGGTCAAGCAGAAGCCGGGCCGTTTCCCGGCCGAGCCCGAGGCTGCCACCAGTCACCACCGCGATCTTTTCGCCCATCTCCCTCTCCTCTTCGTTTTTCATCGCTGTCTGTCGTCGCGCAGTTATGACAATGTCAGGCGCCACCTATCGCTTTGGCAATCGAGCCCTCCACATCGATCTTGCCCGTCATAACACCCCCGACGAAGCCGCCATCGACGTTGAGCACGTGCCCGTTGATGAAGCTGGCGGCGTCGCTGTTCAGGAAGATGAGTGGCAGGGCCTGTTCGATCGGCTTCGACCGGCGGTTGATCGGCTGAATGAAGACATCCACGATGTCGGCAGAGGCGACCTCCTCGAAATCGGACATCATCGGCGTCTCGGTGGGCCCAGGGGCGATGCAGTTGATCCGCACGCCATGCCGGATCGTCGCGGAGCCCATCAGCATCGTCCAGAAGGTGCTCACCTCCTTCGAGAAGCCATAGCCGTCGCCGACCAGATCGACATGGTCCTCGACCCAGCGAACCGCTTCGGCGAAACCGTCGAGCGCGATCAGTTCACCGATCTCGCGCGCATGCGCCATGTAGCCCATGCCGGCGGTGGAAGTGATGGTCGCGACAGCGCCACCGGAGCGGATGCGCGGGAGCCACTGTTCGGTCCAGTAGCGCATGCCGATATAGTTGACCTTCATCACGTCGAGCGCGGGAAAGGTCTGCGGCAGTCCGGCGCAATTGAACAAGGCGTCGATCTCACCACCGATGGACGCGACGGCGGCATCGATGGAGGCAGGATCGCGCAGGTCCACCGGCGTGAACGAGGTGAGGTCTACCGGCGAAGGCTTGATATCAACGCCGTGGACTTCTGCCCCCAATCCAACGAGTTCGCGCGCCGTTGCCTCACCCATGCCGGAAAAGCAGCCCGCGACTACAACCCGTTTCCCCTCGTAAGACCAGATGCTCACGCTGCTCTCCCAAGCCATTATCGTAAAACTGACACATTTACTGTCGCAAACCGGGAACCCGACGATCAGAGTGACAGCGCATTGGCTCCAGATGGGCGGAGGGTAGCCGCCCACGGCCCCATTTCCAGCAAGAACAGCGCAGCCAGGGCTTGTCGCCGCATAAGAACACATCACGGATGGGACCGAAGGGTAACGTCCATCGAACGCGGCTGGCGGCAATGGAACGCCAGCTCCGGCAGCAGGACCAATGCGGTTTGTCCGGCACCGATCTATCGCCTGGCCGCAAA
>Ga0070669_100000207_pt1 | contig 49607 bp, 37 predicted proteins | sample KBSS53metaG_FD_64680 | JGI IMG/M metagenome (GOLD analysis project Ga0070669, IMG submission 64680) | Switchgrass rhizosphere microbial communities from Kellogg Biological Station, Michigan, USA - KBS S5-3 metaG | ecosystem: Host-associated > Plants > Roots > Rhizosphere > Soil ...
CAAGTTCTCGACTTATGCCACCTGGTGGATCCGTCAGGCGATCACTCGCTCGATCGCCGACCAGGCCCGCACCATCCGTATTCCGGTGCACATGATCGAGACGATCAACAAGCTCAACCGCATTTCCCGCCAGATGCTGCAGGAAATGGGTCGCGAACCGACCCCGGAAGAGCTGGGTGAACGCATGGAAATGCCTGAGGACAAGATCCGCAAGGTATTGAAGATCGCCAAAGAGCCGATCTCCATGGAAACCCCGATCGGTGATGACGAAGACTCCCATCTGGGTGACTTCATCGAAGACTCGACCATGCAGTCGCCAATCGATGTCGCCACTGTTGAGAGCCTGAAAGAAGCGACCCGCGAAGTACTGTCCGGCCTTACTGCCCGTGAAGCCAAGGTACTGCGCATGCGTTTCGGTATCGACATGAACACCGACCATACGCTCGAAGAAGTCGGCAAACAGTTTGACGTGACCCGCGAGCGGATCCGTCAGATCGAAGCCAAGGCGCTGCGCAAGCTTCGCCACCCGACGCGAAGCGAGCATCTGCGCTCCTTCCTCGACGAGTGATACCAGACCCCCCGGCCCAGGCCGGGGGTTTTGTTTATAGGGCAGATTAAATACTCAGCTCCGCCCTCCCCCGCGCACAGCCCGTCTACACTCGAAACATTCCCCCCGAGCCATAACGAGACCGTTATGCCCAGACTGGCGTCCGTGCTTTTTTTGCTGCCACTGATGATCTGGACCGCAACGGCTGACGCGCTGACTCTGACCGATGAAGAACGTAGCTGGCTGGCGGCTCACCCGGACCTGCGCCTGGGTGTCGATGCATCGTGGCCGCCCTTCGAGTTCCGCGACGACCAGAATCGCTACCAAGGCCTGGCGGCGGACTATATCGATGTGATTCGCCAACGCCTGGCGATCAAACTCACGCCCATTGAGCCGGTGAGCTGGACCGTAGTGCTCGAACAGGCGAAAAACGGCAAGATCGACCTGTTGCCGGGCATCATGTCCACCCCGGAACGCCAGAGCTACCTGTCGTTCACCCGCCCTTATCTTGACTTTCCAATCGTCATCCTCGCCCACGTCGGCGGCCCGCAACCGCGCAAGCTCGAGGAGCTTTACGGCCTGAAAATCGCCGTAGTGGAAAACTACGCGCCCCACGAACTGCTGCGCACCCATCATCCCGACCTGAACCTGGTGGCGATGCCCAACGTCAGCTCTGCGTTGCAAGCATTGGCCACCGATGAAGTGGACGCCGTGGTCGGCGATCTGGCCTCCAGCGTCTGGAGCCTGCGTCAGCTCAAACTGGATGGTTTGTATGTCAGCGGCGAAACCCCTTATCGCTACCAACTGGCGATGGGCGTTCCTCGGGACAACAAAATGCTGGTGGGGATTCTGGACAAGGTGCTTGCCGATATGTCCCCGGAGGAAATCAGCAGCATTCAGGAACATTGGGTGGGCAACGTCCTCGATCACCGGACATTCTGGTCGGATCTGCTGGTTTACGGTGTACCGGGGCTCTCGCTTCTGGTCATCGTACTGGCGGTGGTGATCCGCATCAACCGCCGCCTGAGTTCGGAAATCGCCCGGCGTATCGACCTCGAACAGGAACTGCGCAGCAGCGAATACCACTATCGCGGACTGGTGGAGAGTCTTTCGGCCATCGCCTGGGAAGCGCGGATCAGTGACTTCACCTACAGCTATGTTTCGCCCCACGCCGAAGATCTGCTCGGTTATCCGCTGTCTCACTGGCTGATTCCGGGCTTCTGGCGCAACATCATTCACCCGGCGGATCTGACCCGCGCCCAGAGCTTCTGCGATCACGAAGTCTTGGCTGGACGCGACCACAGCCTCGATTACCGGGTGATCACCGCTGACGGCCGCTGCCTGTGGGTGCGCGACATCGTCAGCCTGATCGAACACGGCCATGAACCGGTAATGCGCGGCCTGATGATCGACATCAGTGAAACCAAACGCACTGAAGAGGCCCTGCGCCTGTCGGAACAGAAGTTCGCGTCGGTATTCCAGCAATGCCCGGACATCCTGGTCATTGCACGGCTCTCCGACGGCTGCCTGCTGGAGGTCAACGAAGCCTTTGAGGAGCAGATCGGGCTCAAGGCCGAAGAAGTCATCGGCCAGACCGCCACCGAACTCAACATCTGGGGCATTCCCGGTGTTGGTCCCGGCCTGCTTCAGCGACTGCAGGCCGGCAGCATTCGCAACCTGGAGATGCCCTTTCGCCGCAACAATGGTCAGGTGTTCACCGGGCTGATTTCCGCAGAACCCTTCGAGCTCGATACCACACCGGCACTGGTCGTGGTGGTGCGCGACATCACCCAGCTCAAGGAAACCCAACAGCAACTGCAAACCTCCGAAGAGAAGTTCGCCAAGGCCTTCCACGCCTCGCCGGACGGTCTGCTGCTGTCGCGCCAGAGCGATGGACTGCTGCTGGAGGTCAACGAAGGTTTCAGTCGCATCACCGGTTTCAACAGCGCCATGTCGGTGGATCGCTCGGCGCTGGACCTGGGCATCTGGGTCAACCTCAACGAACGCAAGCAAATGCTCGATCTGCTGCACCGCGACGGGTTCGTTCGCGACTTCAGCTGCCACATCCGCCGCAGCGACGGGCAGATCCGCCTTTGCGAAGTGTCCAGCCGTCCACTGCCGATCGGCGACGAAGACTGCATGCTGACCATCGCCCGGGACATCACCGAACGCCACTTGATGCAGGAAAAACTGCAGCAAGCTGCGACCGTGTTCGAGAGCACTGCCGAAGGCGTGCTGATCACCGACACCCAGCAACATATCAGTGCCGTGAACCGCGCCTTCACCGAAATCACCGGCTACAGCGAAAGCGAAGCACTGGGTCACACTCCGCGCCTGCTGGCCTCCGGCCTGCACGACAGCGCATTTTACGCGGCGATGTGGCATCAATTGACCGACGAAGGTCACTGGCAGGGCGAAATCTCCAACCGGCGCAAGAACGGTGAGCTGTATCCGAGCTGGCTGACCATCAGCGCCGTGCGCAACCGCGACAAGTTCATCACCCACTTCGTCGCGGTGTTCGCCGATATCTCCAGCCTGAAGCACGCCCAGGCCAAACTCGACTACCAGGCCCATCACGACCCGCTCACAGGCCTGCCAAACCGCACGCTGTTCGAAAGCCGCCTGTTGATGGCACTCAACAGTCAGCAGGAAAACGGCGGCCAGGGCGCGGTGTTGTTCCTCGACCTCGACCGTTTCAAACACATCAACGACAGCCTCGGTCACCCGGTCGGCGATTTGCTGCTCAGGGGCATCGCCGTACGCCTCAAGGAGCAACTGCGAGACATCGACACCGTCGCGCGGCTGGGGGGCGACGAATTCATCATTCTGCTGCCCGGCCTGCAGCAACCCGGCGATGCCGACAACATCGCCACCAAACTTCTGAACTGCTTTGGCGCGCCGTTCCAGGCCGGCGAGCATGAGTTCTTCATCAGCGCCAGCATCGGCACCAGCCTTTACCCGCGCGACGGCTGCGATGTCGCGACCCTGATCAAGAACGCAGACGCGGCGATGTACCGCTCCAAGGCCAAGGGCCGCAACCGGGTCGAAAGCTACACCCGCGACCTCACCGCCCAGGCCAGCGAACGCGTAGCACTGGAACACGAACTTCGCCGGGCCATCGAGCGCGAGGAGTTGTACCTTTATTACCAGCCGAAAATCAGCCTCGACGATCACAATCTGGTCGGCGCCGAAGCCCTGATCCGCTGGCGCCACCCGAACTTCGGCGAAGTGCCGCCAGAGCATTTCATTCCGCTGGCAGAAGAGAACGGCATGATTCTGCAAATCGGCGACTGGGTGCTGGAAACCGCCTGTCGGCAGATGTTCGAGTGGGGCCAGATCTATGAATCCCTCGGCCCGCTGTCGGTGAACCTCGCCGGCGCACAACTGCGCCAACCGAATCTGCTGGGACGCATCGAGCAACTGCTCAAGGACAACCGCCTGCAGCCGGAATTACTGCAACTGGAAATTACCGAAAACTTCATCATGAGCCAGGCTGAAGAGGCGCTGGCAGTGCTGCACCAGCTCAAACAACTCGGAGTGCAACTGGCCATCGATGACTTCGGCACCGGTTATTCCTCGTTGAGTTACCTCAAACGCCTGCCGCTGGACATTCTCAAGATCGACCAGTCGTTCGTCCGCGGCCTGCCTGACGACCCGCACGACGCGGCGATTGTCCGCGCCATTATCGCTCTCGGCCGCAGCATGCAATTCACAGTAATTGCCGAAGGCGTGGAAACCCAGGCCCAACAACAGTTCCTCGCCGCCGAAGGCTGCGAACAGATCCAGGGCTACATCGTCAGCCTGCCGCTGCCACCAGAAGAGTTCGCCGCGACGTTTCTTCGTATAGCCGTATCAGATTTTTCGGATAGCACAGCCGAGAAACCGTCGCTATAATCCGCGGCCTACTGAGGGCCTATAGCTCAGTTGGTTAGAGCAGAGGACTCATAATCCTTTGGTCCACGGTTCAAGTCCGTGTGGGCCCACCAAACATGAAAAAGCCGCGCATTCGCGCGGCTTTTTCGTTTCTGCCATTCCGGCCCGGGGGCAGTCGTTCCATCTCCCTCAAAACATGCGACTTCCGAAAGCGTGAACAAGGCTTGCCTCGTGCCTGTTTAAATCGACAACTAACCATTTCGTTACACTTTTGTCCTGGCACCCAAAGCCGAGGCACATCTGATGATTCGAAAAAGGAATTTTTATGGTTGATGTCACTCGCCGCTCACTCATGGGAATCGCCGCAGCACTCCCCCTGCTCGCGCAGTCATCCTGGGGACAGGCGCAACGTCAGGATGTACCGGCACCGGTACCCGGCGATGAGGTACTGATCAATTTCAACGAGAGCCCCTGGGGACCGGCACTCACCGCCCGACAGGCGATGCAGGAAGGCATTGCACTGTGCGGGCGTTATCCCTACAAGATCCAGTACCGACTCAACGCTCTATTTGCCCGCCAACAAGGCATACCGGAGGAGTATGTTCAGACCTTCTGCGGCTCCAAAATGGCCTTGCAGCATGCGGTTCACGCCTTCACTCGACGGGGCAGCCTGGTCGTCGCGTCGCCCTCTTATGAAGACCCTGTCGAGGCGGCGCGTGGCAGCCAGGTCGCGGTCCACGAAATAGCGCTGAATCCTGATCACGCCCATGATCTGCCACGCATGTTGGCGGCCGACCCGCAGGCGGGACTGATCTACGTCTGCAATCCGAATAATCCGACCGGTACGGTGACGCCCCACGCAGATATCCTGCTCGCGCTGGCGAACAAGCCAAAGGGAACGATTCTGTTGGTGGACGAGGCCTATATCGACTTCTCGAATGCGCCAACCTGCATCCCGTTGGTCAAGGACCATCCCGAACTGATGGTGCTGCGAACCTTCTCGAAAATCTATGGCATGGCGGGCGCTCGCCTGGGTATCGCGATAGCCAACCCGACCCTGCTGGAGCAACTGGAGGTGTTCGGCAACTATAACGTGCCGGCGGCTCCGCCACTTTTGGGCGGCATAGCCAGTCTCGAGGACACGCAGTTGCTGCCACAACGCAAGCACACCAACACGAAGCTGCGTGACGAGACGATCAGCTGGCTGGCCGCTCGTGGTTTTCGCTGCACGGTGTCGCAGGCCAACTGCTTCATGGTCGACGTGAAACGTCCTGCCACGGAGGTGGTGCAGGCGTTGGCCGATCGCCGGGTAAAGGTAGGCCGGGTATGGAAAGAGTGGCCGACCTGGATTCGGGTCAGCGTTGGCACGGAAGACGACATGCGACGGTTTCGCGAGGCATTTGCCAGCGTCTGATATCAAGACAGTTCCTATGGAAAACCGCGCGAGTGTCGCCCACAAGCTTACCGCCGGCCGAGCCTGTAACATGCGCAGCCAAAGATCCGCGCCCATGGAGACGCCCCTTGTCCGACATCCGCCCACCCGTGCTCGATGAAATCGACCGCCAGTTGATCGCTGCCCTGCAAATCAACGCCCGCGAAAGCGTGGCGATGCTGGCGCGGCAATTGGGGATCGCCCGCACCACCGTGACTTCGCGATTGGCGCGACTGGAAAAGGCCAAGGTCATCACCGGGTATGGTGTGCGTCTGGGTCAGCGCGTGGTGGACGGCGGATTGCAGGCTTACGTCGGGATCAAAGTGCAGCCACGCTCCGGCAAAGAGGTGCTGCGCCGGTTGAGCGCGATGGCCCAGGTACAGCAATTGTGCGCGGTGAGTGGTGAATTTGATTACGTAGCCTGGCTGCGAACCGATTCCCCGGAGCAGCTCGATCAGCTTCTGGATCAGATCGGCAGCGTAGACGGCGTGGAGAAGACCACAACTTCGATCATCCTCAGCAGCAAGATTGATCGCGGGCATCCAGTTTGATCACTACTTTCGTCATATTGCAGCACTAACGTTCAAAACGACGACAAATTGCGTCTTATTAACGTGTTCTACGCTCCCTAGAATGGCTGGCATCTTTTCCTATACTCAGACGCGCATCCAGCGTCGGGTCGCCAGCAAGGTCAGCCATGAACAAGAACAATCGCCATCCTGCAGACGGTAAGAAACCCGTCACCATTTTCGGCCCGGACTTTCCTTTCGCCTTCGACGACTGGATCGAACACCCGGCCGGTCTGGGCAGCATTCCCGAGCATAACCACGGGGCCGAAGTGGCCATCGTCGGTGCCGGCATCGCCGGTCTGGTGGCGGCTTATGAGCTGATGAAGCTCGGCTTGAAACCGGTCGTGTATGAGGCCTCGAAGCTTGGTGGACGCCTGCGTTCGCAAGCGTTCAACGGTACCGACGGCATCGTCGCCGAGCTCGGCGGCATGCGCTTCCCGGTGTCCTCCACCGCGTTCTATCACTACGTCGACAAACTCGGCCTCGAGACCAAGCCCTTCCCCAACCCGCTGACGCCGGCCTCCGGCAGCACCGTGATCGACCTGGAAGGCAAAACCCATTACGCACAGAGCCTGAAGGATCTTCCTGCACTGTTCCAGGAAGTGGCTGACGCTTGGGCCGACGCTTTGGAGGCCGGCTCGCAGTTCGCCGATATCCAGCAAGCGATCCGCGACCGCGACGTGCCACGCCTCAAGGAACTGTGGAACACCCTCGTACCGCTATGGGACGACCGCACGTTCTACGATTTCGTTGCCACATCGAAAGCCTTCGCCAAACTGTCGTTCCATCACCGTGAAGTGTTCGGTCAGGTCGGTTTCGGTACCGGCGGCTGGGACTCGGACTTCCCCAACTCGATGCTGGAAATCTTCCGTGTGGTGATGACCAACTGCGACGATCACCAGCATCTGGTGGTCGGCGGTGTGGAACAAGTGCCGCAAGGCATCTGGCGTCATGCGCCGGAACGCTGCGTACACTGGCCGCAAGGCACCAGCCTGAAATCGCTGCACCACGGCGCCCCGCGCTCCGGGGTGAAGAAAATCGCCCACGCGCCTGACGGACGTTTCGCAGTCACCGACAACAACGGCGACACCCGCGAATACGCCGCCGTACTCACCACCTGCCAGAGCTGGCTGCTGACCACCCAGATCGAATGCGACGAAAGCCTGTTCTCGCAGAAGATGTGGATGGCGCTGGACCGCACTCGCTACATGCAATCGTCGAAGACCTTCGTGATGGTCGACCGCCCGTTCTGGAAGGACAAGGATCCGGAAACCGGCCGCGACCTGATGAGCATGACCCTCACTGATCGCCTGACCCGTGGCACTTACCTGTTCGACAACGGCGACGACAAACCCGGCGTGATCTGCCTGTCGTACTCGTGGATGAGCGACGCGTTGAAGATGCTCCCGCACCCGGTGGAAAAACGCGTGAAACTGGCGCTGGATGCGCTGAAGAAGATCTACCCGAAGGTCGACATCGCCGCGCGGATCATCGGCGATCCGATCACTGTGTCCTGGGAAGCCGACCCGCACTTCCTCGGCGCGTTCAAGGGCGCCCTGCCCGGTCACTATCGCTACAACCAGCGCATGTACGCGCACTTCATGCAGGACGACATGCCGCCGGAGCAGCGCGGGATTTTCATCGCCGGTGACGACGTGTCGTGGACGCCGGCCTGGGTTGAAGGCGCGGTGCAAACGTCGCTCAACGCGGTGTGGGGAATCATGAAGCACTTCGGCGGGTCCACACATAAAGAGAACCCCGGCCCGGGCGATGTGTTCAAAGACATCGGCCCGATCGCCCTGCCCGAGTAAGAGGAATCCCCGATGCGTGTAGCCCTTTACCAATGTCCACCGCTGCCACTGGAACCCGCCGCCAACCTTCAGCGCCTGCATCAACTGGCGATGGAGGCCAAAGGCGCCGATCTGCTGGTGGTGCCGGAGATGTTCTTGACCGGCTACAACATCGGCAAGGAGGCAGTCGCGACATTGGCCGAGGTCTACAACGGTGAGTGGGCGCAGCAAGTCGGACGTATCGCCAAGGCTGCCGGCCTGGCGATTCTTTACGGTTACCCTGAGCGCACCGCCGAAGGACAGATCTACAACGCCGTGCAGTTGATCGACTCAAACGGCGAGCGCCTGTGCAATTACCGCAAGACGCATCTGTTCGGCGATCTGGATCGTTCGATGTTCAGCGCCGGCGATGGCGAGTTTCCCATCGTTGAGCTCAACGGCTGGAAGCTCGGTTTCCTGATCTGCTACGACCTGGAGTTCCCGGAAAACGCCCGGCGCCTGGCCCTTGAAGGTGCCGAGCTGATTCTGGTGCCGACAGCCAACATGATTCCTTTCGATTTCATTGCCGACGTCTCCGTGCGCTCCCGGGCTTTCGAAAACCAGTGCTACGTGGCGTACGCCAACTACTGCGGCCACGAGGGCGACATCCATTACTGCGGGCAAAGCAGCATCGCCGCGCCGGATGGCAGCCGCATCGCCCAGGCAGGATTGGATGAAGCACTGATCGTCGGTGAGCTGGATCGCCAGTTGATGGTCGACTCCCGTAGCGCCAACCGTTACTTCAACGACCGCCGTCCCGAACTTTACGACGCGCTCAACAAGCGCTAATCCGCTAGCATTGGCACTTCACTGTTCTGGAAGTGCCCATGCCTGCGCCGACTAACCCCCGCCCCCACACCGAAACCCTGGCCAACGGCTTGCGCGTGACCCTGCGTCACGTGCCCGGCCTGAAACGCAGCGCCGCTGCGTTGCGAGTGGCGGCCGGCAGTCATGACGTGCCGTTGGCATGGCCGGGGTTGGCGCACTTCCTTGAGCATCTGCTGTTTCTCGGCACCGAGCGATTTCCTGCACAGCAAGGGCTGATGGCCTACGTGCAAGGTCACGGCGGCCAGGTGAATGCCAGCACCCGCGAGCGCACCACCGATTTCTTCTTTGAATTGCCGCCAGCGTCGTTCAGCGCTGGGCTGGAGCGTCTGTCAGACATGCTCGCCCATCCGCGTATGAATCCGGACGATCAGTTGCGGGAACGGGAAGTGTTGCAGGCGGAGTTTGTCGCGTGGACGCAGGATGCTGCGGCTCAGCAGAAAGAAGCGCTGTTCGAAGGGTTGTCAGCGGAACATCCGTTGCGCGGTTTCCACGCCGGAAACCGCGACAGCCTGCCGGTGGAGCAAGCGGACTTTAAACAGGCATTGAAAGACTTCCACCAGCAGTTCTACCGCACCGGGCAAATGACCCTGAGCCTGGTCGGGCCGCAGAGTGTTGAAGAGCTGCGCACGCTGGCCGAACAGTTTGCCGCCACGCTGACGCCTGGGGATAAAACTGCACAGGCAGCTGCCGTACGCTTGATGGGCAACGCTGAGGAGAGTTATCAACAGGCCGGCGAGCATCGCGGCAATCTGCTGTTTGCGTTGGAGGAGTTACCGGAGTCGTCAGCCGAAGCGCTGGCGTTTCTCTGCCACTGGTTGAACAGCGCCAAACCCGGTGGCTTGCTCGCCCATTTGCAGCAGCAGGGTCTGGCGGAAGGTTTGCAGGCCTGTGTCCTGTATCAGTTTGCCGAGCAAGCTTTGCTGCACCTTCAATTCACGACGCCATCCGGTCCACTCGACGCCATCCGCGCACAGTTTCTCGACTGGTTGAGCTTCTTCGCAGCCCAGCAGGACTGGCCGACTTTGCGGGAGGAATATTCGGCACAGTTTCAGCGTCAGCAGCAGGTCAGCGGCGCGCTGCAACGGGCGCGACTCGACAGCGAACAACTCGAGAGCGGCCTGTCCGACGCGGCCGTTACGGCGCTCAAAGTAATTCTCGGCAAAATCGGCACTGTGGATAACTTCAGCAGTCACTGGCATCTGCCCGCGGCCAACCCGTTTCTACGCACAGCCGAGCCGCTGGCCAACGCCGGTCTGATCCGCGGCCAGACCAGCGCCCACCGAGGCCTGCGCACATTCGCTCAGGATCGCTCGCGCAGCCGCCGCGAACGCTCGCCGATGCAATTCAGCCAGGCGCTCCCGGATAACGGCGACGAAGGCGCGGTGTATGTGCGCTGGCAGACGGAAGCGGCGGCCACGGCCGAGCTGCAAGCGAAACTGCAACGCAGCCTGCGGGAAGTGTCTGAGGACGCGCGTCAGGCCGGGGTGGAGTTGTCCTTCAGCACTACGGGTAATCAGTGGCTGCTGAAATTGACCGGCCTGCAGGACACGCTGCCCGTAGTGCTGGAACATGCGCTGAAATATCTGACGCAGGTCGATGCCGACTCGCCAAGCGGTGAGCCGCCAGTGCCGTCGATGCTGATCCGTCAATTGCTCAAGGCATGGCCCGAGCGTTGCCTGCCCGTGGTTGCGCAATCCGATGATGCCAAGCAGCTGTGGACAACTTCCCGTTGGGATGGTCTGGCGCTGGGTCTCGATGCCCATACCCAATCGGCCATGGGACTGGCCCTGAGCCGCATTCCCGGCAAGCCATCCAATGAATTACCAACCCTGCCGGCATTCCACGCACAACATCGCTGGGATCAGTTCGACACCGCCTCCAGCGAACACGCATTACTACTGTTCTGCCCGACCGCCAGACCGGACATTCCCAGCGAAGCCGCGTGGCGCTTCCTTGCGCGCTTGTGTCACACGCCGTTCTATCAGCGGCTACGAGGTGAATTGCAACTGGGATACGCGGTGTTCAGTGCTTTCAGACAGGTGCACGGTCAAGGTGGATGGCAGTTCGGCGTGCAATCGCCGACCGCCACTCCCGCGCAACTGCTCGATCACGTTCAACAGTTCATCGAAGGCATCCCCGCGCTGATCGAAAACATTGATGACGCCTTCGTCGTCGAGCAGCGCCAGATCCTCGCCGTACACCTGGATGCCGGCATCCTGTCCGGCAAGGAGGCTGCCGAACTTTTGTGGCAGGCAAAACTTGCCGGCCACTCGTCGGATTACCTGATTCAACTGAGCAATGCCATAAGTCAGCTTGACCGCGAGGCATTGCTGGCCGCCGCACACTGTTTAATCCGCGCCGAAGGCGGCTGGCACGTCCTGGCCAACAGCCCTTCGCCGGGTGCACCGTGGCAAGCGGCAAATTGATCATTACCGGGGCTGCAAGGAGCTTTCTCAAAGATTCACGGGCAAACCCCCTGAAATTTTGAGTAACATAGCAGCCTAACTATTTGGAACATCCCTGCGCTGCCGTGGACTATACCTATGGATAGCGCTATCCCACCCACCTGAAAAAGGAGTCACCCGATGGCCTGGACCAAACCTGCTTACACCGACCTGCGCATCGGCTTCGAAGTCACCATGTACTTCGCCAGCCGCTGAGTCCTGCCTCAAGCAGAACATTGCAGTGCAACGCCTCGGCTCGCCGGGGCGTTTTATTTTCAGCGTTGAAATGATGGAGCGTTCATGTTCGTCCAGATTCTGGGTTCGGCCGCCGGTGGCGGTTTTCCGCAGTGGAACTGCAACTGCGTCAACTGCGCAGGCTTTCGCGACGGCAGCCTGAATGCCCAGGCCCGCACCCAATCGTCCATCGCCATTTCCGATGACGGCGTGAACTGGGTGCTGTGCAATGCCTCGCCGGACATCCGCGCGCAGCTTCAGAGCTTCGCCCCGATGCAGCCGGGCCGTGCCCTGCGTGATACCGGCATCAGCGCGATCATTCTGATGGACAGCCAGATCGACCACACCACCGGTCTGCTCAGCCTGCGCGAAGGCTGCCCGCATCAGGTCTGGTGCACGGACATGGTCCACGAAGACCTGAGCACCGGTTTCCCGCTGTTTACCATGCTCAAGCACTGGAACGGCGGGCTGGACTGGAACCGCATCGAACTCGACCAGAGCTTCACCGTCGCCGCGTGCCCGAACCTGCGCTTCACCCCGCTGCCTCTGCGCAGCGCCGCACCGCCTTACTCGCCGCACCGCTTCGACCCGCACCCGGGCGACAACATCGGCCTGATCGTCGAAGACCTCAGCACCGGCGGCAAACTGTTCTATGCGCCAGGCCTGGGCAAGGTCGATGCGCCGTTGCTGGAAATCATGGCCGGCAGCGACTGCGTGCTGGTGGACGGGACGATGTGGGATGACGATGAAATGCAGCGTCGTGGCGTCGGCACACGCACCGGCCGCGAAATGGGCCACCTGGCGCAGAACGGCCCCGGCGGCATGCTCGAAGTGCTGGAACAGCTTCCCGAGCAGCGCAAGGTGCTTATCCACATCAACAACACCAACCCGATTCTCGATGAGGACTCGCCGGAGCGCGCGGAGCTGGTGCGGCGCAATGTTGAAGTGGCGTATGACGGCATGAGCATCGTCCTGTAACGAATGGCCCGGAGAACCGCAATGACCGACACCCCGCTTTCCCCCGCCGAATTCGAAGCGGCCCTGCGCGCCAAGGGCGCCTATTACCACATTCATCACCCGTATCACGTGGCGATGTATGAAGGCCGGGCCACCCGCGAGCAGATTCAGGGCTGGGTCGCCAACCGCTTCTACTATCAGGTGAACATTCCCCTGAAAGACGCGGCGATCCTCGCCAACTGCCCGGATCGCGAGATCCGCCGCGAATGGATTCAGCGCCTGCTCGACCACGACGGCGCGCCCGGTGAGGACGGCGGCATCGAAGCCTGGCTGCGTCTGGGCCAGGCCGTCGGTCTCGATCCGGATCAATTGCGTTCCCAGGAACTGGTGCTGCCCGGCGTGCGTTTCGCCGTCGATGCCTACGTCAACTTCGCCCGCCGCGCCAGTTGGCAGGAAGCTGCCAGCAGCTCTTTGACCGAACTGTTCGCGCCGCATATCCACCAGTCGCGTCTCGACAGCTGGCCGCAGCATTACCCGTGGATCGACCCGGCCGGCTACGAATATTTCCGCACCCGTCTCGGTCAGGCCCGCCGCGATGTCGAGCATGGTCTGGCGATTACGCTGGAGCACTACAGGACCCGCGAAGGTCAGGAGCGCATGCTGGAAATTCTCCAGTTCAAACTGGACATTCTTTGGAGCATGCTCGATGCCATGAGCATGGCTTACGAACTGAACCGCCCGCCGTATCACAGCGTCACCGATCAACGGGTCTGGCATAAAGGAATCGCCTTATGAGTTTCGACCGCAGCAAGACCCCGACCTGGCGTCCCGGCTACCGTTTCCAGTACGAACCGGCCCAGAAAGGCCACGTGCTGCTGTACCCGGAAGGCATGATCAAGCTCAATGAAAGTGCCGCGCTGATCGGCGGCCTGATCGACGGTGAGCGGGACGTCGCGGCAATCATTGCCGAACTCGACAAACAGTTTCCCGGCGTGCCCGAGCTCGGTGACGACATCGAGCAATTCATGGAGGTTGCCCGTGCGCAACACTGGATCGAACTTGCCTGAGTCATCGGTGCAAGTCCCGGCCAAACCGGAAGTCGGCCTGCCGCTTTGGCTGCTCGCCGAGCTGACCTACCGTTGCCCGCTGCAATGCCCGTACTGCTCCAATCCGCTGGATTTCGCCGAGCAGGGCAAAGAACTGAGCACCGAGCAGTGGATCAAGGTGTTCCGCGAAGCGCGGGAGATGGGCGCAGCGCAATTGGGCTTCTCAGGTGGCGAACCGCTGGTACGCCAGGACCTTGCCGAGCTGATCCACGAAGCGCGCCAGTTGGGTTTCTACACCAACCTGATCACCTCCGGCATCGGCCTGACCGAGCAGAAGATCAGCGACTTCAAGAAGGCTGGCCTCGACCACATCCAGATCAGTTTCCAGGCCAGCGACGAGCAAGTGAATAACCTGCTCGCCGGCTCGAAAAAGGCCTTCGCGCAGAAACTGGAAATGGCCCGCGCCGTGAAGGCGCACGGCTATCCGATGGTGCTGAACTTCGTCACCCATCGGCATAACATCGACAAGATCGACCGCATCATCGAGCTGTGCATTGCGCTGGAGGCCGACTTCGTCGAACTCGCCACCTGCCAGTTCTACGGTTGGGCGCAGCTCAATCGTGTCGGTCTGTTGCCGACCAAAGAGCAACTGATCCGCGCCGAACGCATCACTAACGAATACCGCGCCAAGCTGGAAGCCGAAGGGCATCCGTGCAAGCTGATTTTCGTCACCCCGGACTATTACGAAGAACGTCCGAAAGCCTGCATGAATGGCTGGGGCAGCCTGTTTCTGACAGTCACCCCGGACGGCACCGCCCTGCCCTGTCATGGCGCCCGACAGCTGCCGGTACAATTTCCCAATGTGCGCGACCACAGCATGCAGCACATCTGGTACGACTCGTTCGGCTTCAACCGCTTTCGCGGTTATGACTGGATGCCCGAGCCGTGCCGCTCCTGCGACGAGAAAGAACAGGACTTCGGCGGCTGCCGTTGCCAGGCCTTCATGCTCACGGGCGATGCGAGCAATGCCGACCCGGTGTGCAGCAAGTCCGAACATCACGGCGTGATTCTCAAGGCCCGCGAAGAAGCCGAGCACGCCACCCAGACCATCGAACAACTGGCCTTTCGCAATGAACGAAACTCGCGCCTCATCGCCAAAGGCTGAGCCTTTCAGCGCCACCGCCGCGGTTGCCGCCGGCGTGGACTTCGCCGAATTGCAGCTCGGCGCCCAGGGTTTGTTCTGGAATGAATATCGCCCGACAGACGCGGCCTGCCGGATCTGGCATTGCTGCGATGGCGTGGCGAAATTTCTGACGCCCGCGGGTTTCAGCGTGCGCAGCCGGGTGTACGAATATGGCGGTGGGGCGTTTTGTCTGACGCCTGACGGGGTGGTTTTTGTCAACGAGGCGGATCAGCAGCTGTATCGCCAGACGCTGGATGGCGAGCCCGTGGCATTGACGTCTGGCGAGTGTCGTTATGGCGATCTGAACTACGCCGACGGGCAGGTGCTGGCCGTTGAAGAGAACGGTGATCGCCATCGTCTGGTGGCTATCGATCTGGCGAATGGCGACCGCCAAATGCTGGTTGAAGGGGCGGATTTTTACGCGTCGCCGATCATCAGTCCGGACGGCCAGCGCCTGGCGTGGATCGAGTGGAGCCGTCCGCATCAGCCGTGGACATCCACACGACTGATGCTCGCCGAGCGCTCGTCCAATGGATTTTCCGCCCCGCGTTGCGTGGCTGGTGAAACCCTTGAAGAGTCGATCCAGCAACCGCGTTTCGATGCCGATGGCCGACTGGGCTGTCTGACCGATCGTGCTGGTTATTGGCAACCGTGGGTCGAGTCGGCAAACGGCTTGCAACCGTTAGCCAGCGCCGAAGCCGATCACGCTCCAGCCCCATGGCAACTTGGCGGCTGCACCTGGCTGCCCACCGACGAAGGTTTCTTGGCGAGCTGGAGCGAAGGCGGTTTCGGTCGTCTGGCGCTCAACGGCGAAGACTTCACCGGTGATTACAGCCGCTTCCGTCATCTGGCTGTCGATGATCAGTTCATTTACTGCATTGCCGCCTCACCGATCAGCCCTTCAGCCGTGATCGCCATTGATCGCGATTCGCGTGAAGTGAATGTCCTGGCCGGCGGTGTCGCACCGCTGCCCGCCGAGCGCATCAGCCGCCCGCAAACCCTGCGCTACCCCAGCGGTTCGGGTGAAGCACACGGATTCTTTTACCCGGCCACGAATGGCGATGCGAAACCGCCGCTGGTGGTGTTCATCCACGGTGGCCCGACGTCGGCCTGCTACCCGATGCTCGACCCGCGCATTCAGTACTGGACACAACGCGGGTTCGCCGTCGCCGATCTCAACTACCGAGGCAGCAGCGGCTATGGCCGAGAGTATCGACAGGCCCTGCATCTGAGTTGGGGAGTGGTGGATGTAGAGGATGCTTGCGCAGTGGTGGCCTATCTGGCCGAACGCGGCATGATCGATGGCGACCGTGCGTTTGTCCGTGGCGGCAGCGCCGGCGGTTACACGACGCTGTGCGCACTGGCGTTCCATCAGGTATTCCGCGCTGGCGCCAGTCTGTACGGTGTCAGCGACCCGGTGGCCCTGGCCCGTGCTACGCACAAGTTCGAAGGCGATTACCTGGACTGGCTGATCGGCGATCCAGAGAAGGACGCCGAACGCTACGCCGCCCGCACGCCGTTGCTGCACGCAGGCAACATCCGCGTACCGGTGATTTTCTTTCAGGGTGAACTGGACGCCGTCGTCGTGCCGCAACAGACCCGCGACATGGTCGCGGCTCTGGAGCAAAACGGCATTGAGGTCGCAGCGCATTACTACGCCGACGAACGCCACGGCTTCCGCCGGGCCGCCAACCAGGCCCATGCGCTGGAGCAGGAATGGCGGTTCTACCGGCGAGTGATGGGTTTGACGGACTGAGACTCAGCGCTTGGCGATGATGTACACCGCGTGCACGATCCCCGGGATGTAACCGCACAACGTCAGCAGAATGTTCAGCCAGAACGCGCCGCCGAACCCGACCTGCAGAAACACACCCAGTGGCGGCAACAGAATGGCAATGATGATGCGGATAAAGTCCATGGGGCAGCTCCTGATTGGGGGTTGGCTCACCTGAGCCATACAAGCTAATCGACCTGTGCCGTCTGTCAGGGTTCAGTGCAAACCGCAATCTCGCCATCCGATTGCCATTACCCGGCCACAAAAAAACGCCCCACGCCAAAAGAATCAGGCGTGGGGCGTGCGTTATACCGCGAGACGGTTCTTGAATTCGGGTGGGAAACTTCAGCTCAGACGGCAATCCCTTTGCGGCATTGCAGCTGCGCGGTGCGTACCTGGGAGAAGGCGCGGGCCAGACGCAGGAGCATTTCGTCGATGTTGGCCTTGCTGACGTTGAGCGCCGGGGTGAAGCGCAGGCAGTCGGCTTGCGGGGCGTTGAGCAGCAAACCTTCGTGAAGCGCGGCTTTTACCACGGCCTCGGCGGAGTCTTCCGACAGGCTCAGTCCCCAGAACAGCCCTTGCCCGCGCAACTCGCCATGTTCATAACGATGGGCCAGACGGGCGAGCCCTTCGCGCAGATGCTGGCCGTTGTCCCGGATCTGTTCGAGGAAGGCGCGGTCCTGCACGCTGTCGAGCACCACCAGGCCAGCGGCGGTCATCAGTGCGTTGCCATGATGCGTACCGCCCAATTCCCCAGGTTCGAAACAGCAGGCCTTGCCTCGCGCCAGCAGCGCCGCCAGTGGAACACCGCCGCCGAGGCCTTTGCCGAGCACGACGATATCGGCGCGCACTCCGTAGGACTGTTCGGCGAGCAAGGTGCCGCAGCGGCCGATGCCGGTTTGAACTTCGTCGAGAATCAGCAGAATCCCCAGCTCCCGGCACAGACGTTCGACACCCTTGAGGTAATGCTCGGTCGCCGGGATTACTCCGGCATCGCTCTGGATCGGTTCGAGCATGATCGCCACGGTTTGTGCGTCGACCGCTGCATGCAATGCCGGCAGGTCATTGAACGGCACCAGATCGAAACCCGGCAGCAGCGGCGCGAAGCGGTTGTGCAGGTTGCAACTGTCCGACGCCGAAATCGTCGCCAGACTACGTCCGTGACAGCCTTGTCTGGCGACAATGATCCGCGAAGCGCCACCGCGATGCAGTTGACCCCATTTGCGCGCCAGTTTGATCGCTGCTTCACAGGCCTCACTGCCGCTGTTGAGCAGGTACGCCTGATCGCTGGCAGTGCTGGAACACAGGCGCTCGGCGAGGCTGAGCATGCCGCGGTTGTGCAGATTGAAGCCGGGATTGATCAGGGCCTGGGCCTGGCTGGCGATGGCCTTGACCAGCGCCGAAGGGCTGTGGCCAAGGCTGTTGGCGCCGCCGGCCTGGGAAAAGTCCAGGTAGGCGCGGTCATTGCTGTCCCATAGCCAGGAGCCCTGGCCGCGAACGAATACCTGCTGCGGGCGCTCGACGCTGGGCATCAGACGTTCGGCATTCAGGCCATCAGCGACGTTCGATTCTTGGGTTTCAAAAACCAGGTCATCGAGGCTCGGCGTCTGGCGCCGCAAACTGAACAGATTCATTGAAAAAAACCTCGATCGAGGTTTTTTGAACTGCCTATGCAAACACTTTCATAACAAACGCTGGTCATTGCGCTTTCCGGCCCTGTAAGCCTTGTGAATGCGGTTAGACTAGGCCGGTTCACGGCGTCGAGCCATTTCGATTTCCCAGCATTTTCGATAAGTATTACTTATGGATTTCAAACAACTGCGTTATTTCGTCGCGGTCTACGAAGAAGGTCATGTCGGACGCGCCGCCGAGCGCCTGTCGATCTCTCAACCCGCGCTGTCCCAGCAGATCCGCCAGCTGGAACAGAACCTCGACGTCACCCTGTTCGAACGCAGCAGCAAACGCCTGTTGCCGACCCTCGCCGCCCACACCTTGTACAACCACGCCCTGCCGCTGCTCGACGGCATGCAGCGGGCGCGCGAGGCGCTGGGCAACTTCAAGGGTCAGGCACTGCGCACATTGGCGATTGGTGTACTGCAAACCGTGCACACCAGCCTGGTGCCGCAGATGCTTGAGCGGGTGCGCAAGGCCCAGCCGCATCTGGTAGTGCAAATTTATGAACTGACGGGGCTTGAGATCGAGCGGCGACTGCTCAACGGCTCGCTGGATATCGGCATCAGCTATTTGCCGCCACGTCAGCCGGGGCTGCACGGCGTAATGCTGTACGAAGATGAACTGACGCTGGTCATCCCGGCGGATCATCCGCTGCGGGAATTCAAGAAAGTCTCGATGAGTCAGGCGGCCGAATTGCCGATGTTGCTATTGGGCGAAGAATTTCAGATCCGTCAGATCTGGCAGGCGCAATTGGCCAGCCTCGGACGACGCCCGCAAGTGCAGGCCGAATTGAACAATATGGTCGGGATTCTAGACAGCCTGCCGCATACGCGTCTGGCGACGGTGCTACCCGGTCGTTCGCAAAAGGAGTACGACGATCAGGATCTGTTGTGGAAACCGTTGAGTGAGCCGCGTGTACCGTTGAAGGTCGGGCTGGTGTGTCGCGATGTGCAGCGCCAGCAGGCGCCATTGGCCTTGCTGCGAACGTTGCTGGAAGAGGTGATGCAGCGTGAGGACAAACCGCTGAAAGGTGCACCACCGCTGGACGCGCTGAGCTGAAAACTTTTCTGCGGGCATAAGAAAACCCCGCCGAAGCGGGGCTTTGCAGACTGTTTCCCTGACATCCATTTCACTCCGCCACCCTGGCAGAATCCTACGTGTCCGTGTTGTTGCTTTGCGCTTCCTGCGCGACGTCCATGGAAAGTAGATTAGCTCTGGATCCAATCTACGCCTATGGGAGAACAGCAGCACGTCATGTAAGAGATCGCTTACATGACGTTACATCATCAGAACTGCGCAGCGTCCAGCAGGAACAGCGACTCGCTGCCAGCCTTGACCGACGCGCTCAGCGAGTGAATCCGCGGCAGCAGACGGGCGAAATAGAACCGCGCCGTGCCGAGTTTGCTCGCGTAGAAATCGTCCTGCGCTTCTTTGCCCAGCGATGCCTTGGCCATTAGGGCCCACATGTAGGCGTAAGCGGTGTAGCCAAACACTTGCAGGTACTCGACCGACGCTGCGCCGATTTCGTTCGGGTTGGTTTTCGCCCGGTCCAGCAGCCACGAGGTCAGCTCGTCGAGGGTGTCGACAGCATCATTCAGCGGCTTGGTGAACTCGCCCAGATCGGCACTGGCGGTCGCGGTGAAATGGCGGATCTCGTCGGCAAACAGCTTGTAGAACGCGCCGCCGCTGCCGACGATCTTGCGCCCCACCAGGTCCAGCGCCTGAATGCCGTTAGTGCCTTCATAGATCTGGGTGATGCGCACATCCCGCACCAGTTGCTCCTGGCCCCACTCGCGGATGTAGCCGTGGCCGCCGAAGATCTGCTGACCATGGACGGTGGTTTCCAGACCCAGATCGGTCAGGAAGGCCTTGGCCACTGGCGTCAGCAAGGCAACCAGATCTTCCGCACGCTTGCGGGTGGCGGCGTCTTCGCTGAACTTGGCGGTATCGAGTTGCATCGCCACGTAGGTGGAGAACGCACGGCCGCCTTCGTTCGAGGCTTTCATGGTCAGCAGCATGCGACGTACGTCCGGGTGGACGATGATCGGGTCGGCCACCTTGTCTTTGTTCTGCGCGCCGGTCGGCGAACGGCTCTGCAGGCGGTCACGGGCGTATTCGATGGCGTTCTGGTACGAGCGCTCGCCGGTGGCCAGGCCCTGGATACCGACGCCCAGACGCTCGTAGTTCATCATGGTGAACATCGCGGCCAGGCCCTTGTTCGGCTCGCCGACCAGATAACCCACCGCTTCGTCGAAGTTCATCACACAGGTGGCCGAGGCCTGGATGCCCATCTTGTGTTCGATCGAACCGCAGTTGGCCGGGTTGCGTGCGCCCAGGCTGCCATCGGCATTGACCATGAACTTCGGCACCAGGAACAGCGAAATGCCCTTCGGCCCCGCCGGGGCATCCGGCAGTTTGGCCAGCACCAGGTGGATGATGTTTTCGGTCAGGTCGTGCTCACCGCCGGTGATGAAGATCTTGGTGCCGCTGACCTTGTAGGAACCGTCGGCCTGAGGTTCGGCCTTGGTGCGGATGATGCCCAGGTCGGTGCCGGCGTGCGGCTCGGTCAGGCACATGGAACCGGCCCAGACGCCTGCGTACATGTTCGGCAGGTAAGCGGCTTTCAGCTCTTCGCTGGCGTGAGCGTTGATCGACAGGCAGGCGCCGGCGGTCAGCATCGGATACAGACCGAAGGACAGGCTGGCGGAGTTGACCATCTCTTCGACCTGAGCCGAAACGGCTTTCGGCATGCCCATGCCGCCGTAGGCCGGATCACCGCCTACACCGACCCAGCCGCCTTCGGCATAAGTCTGATAGGCCTGTGGGAAACCGGCCGGCGTGGTGACGGCACCGTCGGCCCAGTGGCAGCCTTCTTCGTCGGCGGCACGGCTCAGGGGCGCGATGCTTTTGCTGGTGACCTTGCCGGCTTCTTCGAGAATGGCTTCGACAGTTTCCGCGTCCACGGTCTCAGCCAGCGCCGGCAGTTCGGCCCAGAGTTTGGCGACTTCGAACACTTCATTGAGGACGAAGCGCATATCGCGCAGCGGCGCTTTGTAGTCAGCCATGGCAAACCTCGCAAAGATCTAAACAGGTGATTCGTGGAAGGGTGTTTTCGTTGAGCTGGAGTGTAACCCAACAACTTTTGCGACACATAGGGTCAGGCAGTGACTGTTTTGTTATTTTTAGTCACCAGCCATCCAGCATAAAGAAGCCCGCAATCAGCGGGCTCTTTTGTTTAACAGGCGCGCGTTACAGCGCAAACAACTGCGCTGGCAGCTTCATCAGGCAATCGCTGCCCGCCTCGATCGCCGAACGATGCGCCGCGGTGCGCGGCAACAGACGCTTGAAGTAAAATTCGCACGTCGCCAGTTTGCCCTGGCAGAAATCGCCATCACCCTCGCCCGATTCCAGCTGCGCCTGAGCAACCAGCGCCATGCGCAGCCACAGATAGCCGAGAACGATGTAACCGCTGTACATCAGGTAATCCACCGACGCGGCGCCCACTTCATCCGGGTTCTTCATTGCCGCCATGCCGACCTTCATGGTCAGCTCGCCCCACTGCTGGTTGAGGCCATCAAGCTGCGCGACAAACCCGCCCAGTTGCGGATGCCCGGCATTGGCCGCGCAGAACTTGTGGACGATTTTGGTGAAGTTTCGCAGCAGCTTGCCCTGGCTGCCCAGCACCTTGCGCCCGAGCAGATCCAGCGCCTGAATGCCGTTGGTGCCCTCGTAGATCGGCGCGATCCGGCAATCGCGAACCAGTTGCTCCATGCCCCACTCGCGGATAAATCCGTGGCCGCCGAACACCTGCATGCCGTGGTTGGTCACCTCAAGGCCGGTGTCGGTCATGAACGCTTTGCAGATCGGCGTCAGGAACGCCAACAGGTCTTCGGCTTCCTGACGCGCCTCGGCGTCCGGGCTCAGGTGCGCAACATCGAGCATTTGCGCGGTGAAATAGGTCAGCGCGCGGTTGCCTTCGTTGAAAGCTTTCATGGTCAGCAGCATGCGCCGCACGTCCGGGTGGACGATGATCGGGTCGGCGGGTTTGTCCGGAGCTTTGGCGCCGGTCAGGGCACGCATCTGCAAGCGATCGTTGGCGTATTTGATTGCGCCCTGGAAACTCGCTTCGCCCAGACAAAGACCCTGCATTCCCGTGCCGAGGCGCGCATGGTTCATCATGGTGAACATGCAGTTCAGGCCCTTGTTCGGCTCGCCGATCAGGAAGCCTTTGGCGTCGTCGAAGTTCAGCACGCAGGTGGCGGAGGCCTTGATGCCCATCTTGTGCTCGATCGAGCCGCAGGACACGCCGTTGCGCTGCCCCGCCTCACCGGCTGCGTCCGGAAGGAATTTCGGCACGATGAACAGCGAAATGCCTTTGGTCCCGGCCGGTGCGTCCGGCAGTTTGGCCAACACCAGATGAATGATGTTGTCGCTCATGTCGTGCTCGCCGGCGGAGATGAAAATCTTGCTGCCGGTCACTGCATAACTGCCGTCGGCCTGAGGCACGGCGCGGGTCTTGATGATGCCAAGATCAGTGCCGCAATGGGCTTCGGTCAGGCACATGGTGCCGGTCCACTGGCCTGCAGTGAGTTTGCGCAGATAGGTGTTTTTCTGTTCCTCGGTGCCGTGGGCGTGGATCGCCGACATGGCGCCGTGGGTCAGGCCCGGGTACATGCCCCAGGAGGTGTTGCTGGAGGCAACCATTTCGCTGATCACCAGCCCCAGCGAGCTTGGCAGGCCCTGGCCGCCGTAGGTCGGATCTGCCGCCAGACCGTGCCAGCCTCCTTCCACGTATTGTGCGAAGGCTTGCTTGAAGCCTGTAGGCGTTGTTACCACGCCGTTGTCGAAATGGCAGCCCTCTTCGTCGCCACTGCGATTGAGCGGTGCCAGAACGTTCTCACAGAACTTCGCGCCCTCGTCGAGGATCGCGTTGATCATGTCCGGGCTGGCGTCGTAGGCGCCGAGGGCCGCGTACTGAGTGTGGAAGTCAAAGACGTGGTCGATCAGAAAGCGCATGTCGCGCAGGGGAGCTTTATATTCGGGCATGGTGGCTTCTCCTTCAGCAGATTGCTTCAACCTACTGCCGGCCACCCTGCCCCACAATCACTGTCCAGACGCTGAATGCGCCGTCATCACTCAACCTGCGGCGCTGTCCATGCGCACCGCGCCACGGCGGTTCTGCCCGAACGCCATCACGCAGTTACGGCCTGCGCCCTTGGCGCTGTAGAGCGCCTGGTCGGCGGATTTCAGTACCTCTTCCGGGGTGCGCTGTTCCAGGCGTTCGGCCACGCCGATGCTGACCGTGACCGACACACTGGACGCGCCCGAACCCGAGCGACGCTGACGGCCCTGCTGATCATCCTGCGGGCGGCTTTCCTGATTACGCAGCTGAATGTTGTAGGACGCAATCGACTCGCGAATGACTTCCAGGTGCGGCATGCACTCTTCAAGAGTCTTACCCGCAAACACCAGGGCGAATTCCTCACCGCCATAGCGATATGCCCTACCGCCGCCGCTGATTTTCGACAGCTTGCTGGCGACCAGACGCAAGACCTGATCCCCAACGTCGTGGCCGTGGGTGTCGTTGAATTTCTTGAAGTGATCGACGTCGCTCATCGCCAGCACATAGTTGCGACCCAGACGCTGCATGCGCTCGTTGAGTGCGCGGCGCCCCGGCAAACCGGTGAGTTCGTCGCGGAAGGCCATTTGGTACGCCTCGTGCGCTACCGCTGCAGCAATCATCAGCATCACCTGGCTGCACATGATGTTCAGGGTGAATGGCAGGATGAAGGTTTTCGGCAGCATCCAGAACACCCCGAGCAACCCCACCAGTTGCGCCGCATGCAGCGGACGCGGGTTGCGCCAGTATTGCCAGGCCAGCAGCAGAAACGCCGAGATGAACACCGGATACGACAACTGGATCAGGCTCATCCACGCGCCGTGCAGCGCCGGCCAGCGGATTTCGGAAAGCCACATGAGCAACGCCTGCGGGTAACTTTGCTCAAGTCCCAGCGCCACGCTGCCAAACGCCAGCAGCACGGCGAAGCGCGCGACCATGTCCTGAAACAGGTGCGTGCGTTCCTGCCACGCGGCGAATAGTCCGAACAACAGCGGCAATAGCAGACAGACCAGATGGAAGACGACTGCCGCGTCTTCGCGCACCTTGCCGTTGTCACGGTAATAGTCCGTCTGGGTGTCGAGCAGGAAGTAGGCGATGTACACCGTGACCATCAGAAACAGCTCGCGCTGGCGTCGGTAAACCGCACAGTACGAACCGCCCAACAGCAGCACCAAGGTTGGCAATACGTTGAAGAGCGAGGTGAAGAACACGTTGAGGTCTTTGACGTACGCAGCCGCCAACCCCGCAAGCAACAACAGCAGTGAAGGAATGAAATGACTGAAACGTACAGCGGAAGAACGCGGCAAGGGTAAAGCTCCGACCGTCTTGGCAAAGAGATGGCATTGTGCCTGCAATGTGGCCAGTTAAGCACACACAATGTGATCCAGATCACAGGCAGCCTCTTTAACGGCCGAAATCTGAAGTTACTGAGGGATTTAGTAAGGTTTTTTGCGCAATGGCTGCTAGACGGCCACCATGGCCATCATTCTTGATGGCCATGGTGTGTTTTTCTGCTCAGAGATCGTTGTAGAACGGCTGCAATGGCCCCTCTGCCGCCGGCCGGCCTTCAGCACCGTAAGGCTTGAGATTGAGCGATGCGTCCATCGCCTGACGGGTCGTGACTTTCGGACTGGCCGGACGCTGGGTCACGGCGTTTTCATCGCCGATGTGGCCCTGCGGAATCACCAGCGACGGATGATCGAACGGTGCGCGCTCCCACGCCACGCGCGGATCGGTCAGGCCGACCTCCATGAATTTCACCAGAGCGTCGATTTCATCGGGCGTCAGGTTCAGCGCCGTCATGTCCGGGTCGAGATTGGAGGTGTTGTGCTGATTCACCGCCGGATGCTCGAAGCCGCTGGTGTTGTTGGCGTCCTCGCCGCGCCGGTCACCGCCACGGTTGTAGAACTCCATCACCTGCTTGAGCGTCGAGCGGCTGCCGTTGTGGAAGTACGGGCCGGTCAGGGCGATGTTGCGCAGGGTCGGCGTCTTGAACGCGCCGTCGACCGAATCGCGGAAACCGACGTTCGGTTTGAGCGTGGCATCACAGGGAATCGCTGCACTCAACGGTGCTTCGAACGTGCAGACATCGACGTCCAGCGGATCGACCGAGCGGCCGCCCTGCAGCACGCTGTTGTACTGCCGGGTGAACGACCAAGGATTGCCCCACGCATCCGCGCCGCCAAGGGCCAGGTCTTCCGAGGTCGGCCGCACACCGGTGTTGTAGAAACCGTTGTCGTAAAGGGTGGTCAGGTTGTCGGCCATCACCATGCGCTCGATGCGTTCGCGCGGATGCATCAGCAGGCGGCTGGCGGCGTTGGTCAGCTCCGGTCCGCCGTGGCAATTGACGCATTTGCCCTTGCCGAGAAACAGGTTCATGCCCTCGACCTGTTGCGCGTTCATCGCCGTGTGATCGCCTTGCAGATAGGCATCGATCGGCGCCTGATCGGACACCAGCGTGGCCTCATACATCTGGATCGCCAGGCCGAAGAACAGCGGGAAATTGGCCTCCATCTGGGTGTACGGCGCACCTCCCACCAGAACGTTTTGCGTGGCGTTCCACAGCCGGGGCTGGAAGGCGTTCTTGATCAGCTCGCGATAGGTCGGACGCCGTGCGCCGGACACTGGAGCCAGCACCGAGTCGGTGGATGAGATCCGCTGCTGCTTGAGCATCAGCGTGTCGAGCATCCTGCGACCAATGTCGGCAAAAGTGCGGCCACCGCAGGACATTTCCACCGGACTGCCGGGCGGGCCGACGGCTTGCGAGGCGGCAGACGCATCGTTGAGCGCCAGCCGCACTTTGGTCGCGACCGTGCTGCGTTCGCTGGTCACGTAGATCCCGGCATCCGGATCGCGATTACCGAACGGCGAGAAGCCGTTGAACACGTTGTTGGCCCGACCGTCCCAGAAGTTGCGCACGTTGAACGCGGCATTGATCACCGACGGCGCGTTGCGTCCAGTACTGCGACGTACGTTGATGCCGCCTACCTGAAACAGTCCGTCCGGCTGCTGGGTGCATTTGTCGAAACGCGGCTGGTTGGGTTTGACGAAGTTGGCGTCAAACACGCCTTGCGAGCCGACCACGTCGTCCGTCGAGTACACGATGGGCGAGTTGCGCTCCAGCGGATTGCTCAGCACGTGGGTCGGGAAGTCGGTTTTCTTCAGCGTGTAGTTCGGGCCACCCTTGCCACCGGACAATGTCGCGTAGGACGCCACGTCACCGGGAATGTCCGACGCCACAAACGGCTTGTTGAAGATCGACGCGACGTTGGCGTTGGTGTGCGCCTGGCCGGGGTTGAGCTGGTTGGTGATGCGGTGGTCGACGCCGGCGTGGTAATGGCAGGACGCGCAGGCCGTGGACCCATCGCTGCCGATCTCCATGTCCCAGAACAGCGCCTTGCCCAACAGGATCGCAGCCTGGCGATTGAGCACGTAGTCGGTCATCAGGTCGACCTTGCGCCCACCTTCGGTTCCGGACGGATCAGGGGGCACCATCCCGCGCAACGATTGCAGCGAAGGGACTTCCGGCACCGGGGGATCGACTTCGGCGGGGTCGGCGGCCCATGCGCTGTGGACTGACAGCGCGATGGGTAACCAGAAGGTCAAACGAGCGAGTCGACTGATGTTCATAGGCTTCACCCTGACTGTTGTTGTTAAGTGCCGGGCGTCTTGCTTCTTTGAGCAGGCAGTTCTGGTTAGCACCGGTAAATCGGGCAGTGCAATTAATTGGCCACTCTTCTGGAAACATTTTGAATCAATAAGCGCAGGGATTCGGCCGAGCAGTGGCTTCATCAATGCTGGGGAATCAGCCCCGGGATTGGGGAAATCCGGGCACAAAAAAACCGCTGCCCCCGAGGGAGCAGCGGTTTTTTGAAAGACCGCGTTAAGGCTTAGTAGCCCAGTGCGAAGTCTTCTTCTTTCATGTCCATCAGGTTGTTGGCGCCCGACAGCATGGTGGCCACGTGCGTACGGGTACGCGGCAGGATGCGCTGGAAGTAGAAGCGCGCGGTTTGCAGCTTGGCGGTGTAGAACGCCTCGTCGCTGGTGCCGGCAGCCAGTTTTTCAGCAGCCAGACGCGCCATGTCAGCCCAGAAGTAGGCCAGGCAGGCGTAACCGGAGTACATCAGGTAGTCCACGGAGGCCGCGCCGACTTCTTCGCGATCTTTCATGGCGGCCATACCGACCTTCATGGTCAGCTCGCCCCACTCTTTGTTCAATGCAGCCAACGGAGCGACGAACTCTTTGACGGCTTCGTTGCCTTCGTTGTTCTGGCAGAACTTGTGGACGATCTTGGTGAAGCCTTTGAGCGCCTCGCCTTGAGTCATCAGCACTTTACGGCCCAGCAGGTCGAGAGCCTGGATGCCGGTGGTGCCTTCGTACAGCATCGAGATGCGGCTGTCGCGAACGTTCTGCTCCATGCCCCACTCGGCGATGAAGCCGTGGCCACCGTAGATCTGTACGCCGTGGTTGGCGGATTCGAAACCGACTTCGGTCATGAACGCTTTGGCGATCGGAGTCATGAAGGCCAGCAATGCGTCGGCTTTCTTCTTCTCTTCTTCGTCCACGCCGTATTTGACGATGTCGACCTGTTTGGCGGTGAAGTACACCATCGCACGGTTGCCTTCGGCGAATGCCTTCATGGTCAACAGCATGCGGCGTACGTCTGGGTGAACAATGATCGGGTCAGCAGCCTTGTCCGGCGCTTTCGGGCCAGTCAGGGAACGCATTTGCAGGCGATCGCGAGCGTATTTCAGGCCGCCCTGGAAGCCGATTTCGGCGTGAGCCAGACCTTGCAGTGCGGTACCCAGACGTGCGGTGTTCATGAAGGTGAACATGCAGTTCAGGCCTTTGTTCGCCGGGCCGATCAGGAAGCCGGTCGCGCCGTCGAAGTTCATCACGCAGGTCGCGTTGCCGTGGATGCCCATCTTGTGTTCGATCGAACCGCAGGTCACAGCGTTGCGTGCACCGACGGTGCCGTCGGCATTCGGCAGGAACTTGGGAACGATGAACAGCGAGATGCCCTTGGTGCCGGCCGGTGCGTCCGGCAGGCGAGCCAGTACGATGTGGACGATGTTGTCGGCCATGTCGTGTTCACCGGCCGAGATAAAGATCTTGGTGCCGGAAACTTTGTAGGAACCGTCGGCCTGAGGTTCGGCCTTGGTGCGCAGCATGCCCAGGTCGGTGCCGCAGTGCGGCTCGGTCAGGCACATGGTGCCGGTCCATTCGCCGGAGACCAGTTTGGTCAGATAGGCTTCCTGCTGCTCTGGGGTGCCGTGCTCGGAGATGGTGTTCATCGCGCCGTGCGACAGGCCCGGGTACATGCCCCACGACCAGTTGGCTTCGCCGACCATCTCGCTGACAGCCAGACCCAGCGACTCAGGCAGACCCTGACCGCCGTGCTCGACGTCATGGGCCAGGCTCGGCCAGCCGCCTTCGACGAATTGCTTGTAGGCCTCTTTGAAGCCGGTCGGGGTTTTCACGCCGGACTCGCTCCAGGTGCAGCCTTCGGTGTCACCCACGCGGTTCAGCGGTGCCAGCACCTGCTCACAAAACTTGGCGCCCTCTTCGAGAATGGCGTCAACCATGTCCGGCGTTGCTTCTGCACACGCTGGAAGGCTCTGATAGTGCGCTTCGTAGCCGAGCAGTTCGTCACGAACGAAGCGAATATCACGCAAGGGGGCCTTGTAGTCAGGCATAGCGATAAACCTCTGCTGATGTAACCGGGAATGAACGACCGCGTTGATTTGTTGTGACGGTCAAACAGTTGTTTGAAACATACGTTTACGCCGAAATCTTGTCAAGCGTCGTTCTTTTGCCATTCGTCATCACATTTTCCGAACGCCGGACACAGCAGCGCGACATGTGCCCGACCGAGCCATGTGCACTGAAAAAAGATTAGTTGAGGGAGAAGGACTTACAACGAAAAACGCCGCGAACAGTCGCGGCGTCTGGCAAAGCGCAGATCAAAAAAATCAGGCGAATGTGTCGATGATCGTACCGAGCATTTCATCGGAAGCCTTGGCGACTTTCACGCCCAGTTCCGCCTGAAACTTGCCTTGGGCCATCTCGACCATGTTGCTCGACAGGTCCGATTGCTGGGCGCGATCCACCGAACGCAGACGATCGACCTGCACTTCCGAAGACTGGCTGGTCACCGAACGCTCGATAGTGCTGCTGGCGATCTGGCTGGCCGCCTGATCGACGCGGTTCTGCCCGGTCTGAATGGTGCTCAGACCTGCATAAAAAGCTGTGTTTCCGGAGATTTCCATGGGAGCTCTCATCCTTGGGAAGGATCAATGGTCGCCATTGAACCAGAGGCGCCAGAAAAACACCCGTCAAAAACACTAATGGCACAGTGCCTTGTCATAGCCAAAATCAGTCGAGCAGATCCAGTTGCAAGTGATCGGCAACCGCTTCGGCGCTGACCGCCTTGAGTTTTGGCACCCGCCCCAGGCACGGCGCCGGGATTCGCTCGGCCAGTGTCGCCAGGTTTTCCTCCAGCCGCGAAGTCTTCGGATCAATAATATTCGCCACCCACCCGGCCAATTGCAGCCCGTCTCGGGCAATTGCCTCGGCAGTCAGCAACGCATGGCTGATGCAGCCCAGACGCACGCCGACCACCAGAATCACCGGCAACTTCAACGCAATCGCCAGATCCGACAAATTGTCCTGATCCGCCAACGGCACCCGCCAGCCGCCCGCACCTTCGATCAGCGTGAAGTCGGCGTTCATGGCCAGGATCTCGCGCATCGGCGCCAGCAACGATTGCACGGTCAGCGCCACACCCGCCTCACGCGCTGCCAGATGCGGCGCGATGGCCGGCTCGAACGCCACCGGGTTAACCTGTTGATAGGTCAGCGGCAACGAGCATTCGGCCTGCAACGCCAGCGCATCGGAATTGCGCAAACCTCTGGGCGTCACCACACAACCGGACGCCACCGGTTTGCCCGCTGCCGTGCTCAATCCTGCCGACCGCGCAGCGTGCAGCAACCCGGCGGCGACGGTGGTCTTGCCGACGTCAGTGTCGGTTCCGGTGATGAAATAGGCTGCGCTCATAAGGGTTTCTCCAACACGGCGTAGACCACCTGATAGGTCGCTGGCAGCCCTTGAGGCTGACGGAACTGCTCGTAAGCCTCGACCAGCCCCAGAATCCGCGCCCGCCCGGTCAATCCACCCGGCCGGCCAGGGTTCAGGTTATGCGCGCCCAGTGCCTTGAGTTCGTGGGTCAGGCTGCGCACATCCGGGTAATGCAGCACATGCGGCCGATTCTCCAGACTGGCCGTACGCAAACCACTGGCCGCGCACAATTGCTCATAGCGGGCGAACTCGCGGAAGCGGTTGACGTGCACCAGGCCATCGACCTGACGCCAGCTGTCGCGCAATTCGTACAGCGTCCCTACACAAAGACTAGCAAACGCGAAAATCCCCCCCGGTTTCAGCACCCGAAACGCTTCGCCGAGCACCGCTTCAAAGTCTGCGCACCACTGCACGGCGAGGCTGGAGAAGATCAGATCACATGTCGAATCCTGTAACGGCAAACGTTCGGCATCGCCAGCGATAAAGTGCGTGGCGCCACCCAACGGCCGCGCGTGATTGAGCATGCCTTCCGCGATATCCAGCGCCAGCCCCTCACCAAATCGCTCGGCCAGTGCCCGAGTGAAATACCCGGTGCCGCAGCCCAGATCCAACCAGCGTGCCGGCCGAAAATCCACCGGCAAGCGATTCATCAACTGCGTACCGACATCGCGCTGCAATTCGGCGACGCTGTCGTAGCTGGCCGCTGCGCGAGAAAAAGAAGCTGCGACCTGGCGCTTGTCAGGCAAGCCGCCGGGCAACGCCGCAACAGACAAATCAGTCATCACCGCACTCACTCAAAAACGCCTGGATCGCACCCGCCACACCGTGGGGGTCTTCCAGAAGAAACGCATGGCTGGCCTGCTCGATCAGACCGACCTCGACATCCGCCAGCAACGCGAACAACTCGCCCGCGGCCTCCGCCGGCACCAGCCCGTCAAGCCCGCCGAACAAATGCAATTGCGGGCCACGAAACGCCTGCAACGCTTCCCGCGTATCGATCTGCGCCAACAACTCCAGACCGGCCATCAAAGCGGCCGGCGAGGTGTTCGGCGCGCCGCCGAGCAACAGACGCGACAAGCCGCGCGCGTCTTGCGCGCCCTGGGCGCACAGCAGCGAGAATCGCTTGAGGGTCGTGCGCGGGTCGGCGCTGCAGCCGGCCAGAAACGCATCGAAGGTTTCGCCGGGCATCGCGCTCGGCCATTGTTCATGGGCGACAAACGAAGGATTGCTCGCCAGGGTCAGCAAGCCGCAGCAATGTTCGCCACGCCGGGCCGCCAGCTCGGACGCGAGCATGCCGCCCAGCGACCAGCCGCCAAGCCAGGCATCTTCGGGGACGCGCTCATCGAGCTCGTCGAGCCAGTCGTTCAGATCGCTGGAGTCCAGCTCCGGCAACGGCTCGATGTCGACCTGCAGGTGTTCGTCGAGTCCGCGCAACGCAGCGGCCAGCGGCTCCAGCGGCGAAACGCCGAGCCCCCAACCCGGTAACAAAATCAGGCGATCACGCATGGCTCGGCTCCGACGTAAGTTGAGCAAAGCAATCGGCCAGTCCTTCTAACAATAGCTGCACCTGCGCCTCGCTGTGGGCAGCGGTCAGCGTCACCCGCAACCGCGCACTGCCGGCAGGCACGGTCGGCGGGCGGATTGCGGTGACCATCAGCCCACGCTCACGCAGCATCTGCGACAGACGCACGGCGCGACCGGCATCGCCAATCAGGATCGGCTGGATCGGCGTGAAGCTGTCCATCAGTTCCAGGCCGATCTGTTCGGCGCCGTGGCGGAACTGGCGGATCAGCGTCTGTAAATGTTCGCGACGCCAGTGTTCGCTGCGCAGCAGTTCCAGACTTTTCAACGTTGCGCAGGCCAGCGCCGGCGGTTGGCTGGTGGTGTAGATGTATGGGCGGGCGAACTGGATCAGGCTTTCGATCAGCTCTTCACTGCCCGCGACGAACGCACCCGCCGTGCCGAACGCTTTGCCGAGGGTGCCGACCAGTACCGGCACATCCTCCTGGCTCAAACCGAAATGCTCGACGATGCCGCCACCGTTCGCCCCCAGCGGACCGAAACCGTGAGCGTCATCGACCATCAGCCAGGCGCCTTTGGCCTTGGCTTCCCGGGCCAGCGCCGGCAAATCAGCAAGGTCGCCGTCCATGCTGAATACGCCGTCAGTGACCACCAGTGTATTGCCGGTGGCTTTCTCCAGGCGCTTGGCGAGGCTGTCGGCGTCGTTGTGCAGATAACGATTGAAGCGCGCGCCGGACAACAATCCGGCATCCAGTAACGAGGCATGGTTGAGCCGGTCTTCCAGCACCGTATCGCCCTGCCCGACCAGCGCCGTGACCGCGCCGAGGTTGGCCATGTAACCGGTGGTGAACAACAGCGCACGCGGCCGTCCGGTGAGGTCAGCCAGGGCTTCTTCCAATTCGTGATGCGGGCCGCTGTGGCCGATCACCAGATGCGAAGCACCGCCACCGACGCCCCACTTCGACGCACCGGCGCGCCAGGCCTCGATCACTTGCGGATGATTGGCCAGGCCCAGGTAATCGTTGTTGCAGAACGCCAGCAACGGCTGACCGTCGACCACCACTTGCGGCCCTTGCGGGGTTTCAAGCAGCGGTCGCTGGCGGTAGAGATTTTCGGCACGACGGGCAGCAAGGCGTGCGGCGAGATCGAAAGACATGCAAGCCTCACGGGTGGCAAATGAATCAGCAGGCGCCGTCCGAGGCAGCGCCTGAGAAGGACGGGCGATCAGACCGCCGCGTTGTAGAACTGCTCGCTGCTCTTCTGCTCCACCAGCGCCTGCTCGATAGCGGCCTGATGGACTTCGTCGGCATGCTCTTCGCGGGCTTCCGGCTGAATGCCCAGGCGCGCGAACAGTTGCATGTCCTTGTCGGCCTGCGGGTTGGCGGTGGTCAGCAGTTTGTCGCCGTAGAAGATCGAGTTGGCGCCGGCGAAGAATGCCAGGGCCTGCATCTGCTCGTTCATCGCTTCGCGGCCGGCGGACAGGCGTACGTGGGATTGCGGCATGAGGATGCGCGCCACGGCGAGCATGCGGATGAAATCGAACGGATCGACGTCGTCGGCGTTTTCCAGCGGCGTGCCGGCCACTTTCACCAGCATGTTGATCGGCACCGACTCCGGATGCTCCGGCAGGTTGGCCAGCTGGATCAGCAGGTTGGCACGGTCATCGAGGGACTCGCCCATGCCGAGAATGCCGCCGGAGCAGATTTTCATCCCCGCATCGCGCACATAGGCCAGGGTCTGCAGACGCTCGGCATAGGTGCGGGTAGTGATGATGCTGCCGTAGAACTCCGGCGAGGTGTCGAGGTTGTGGTTGTAGTAGTCGAGCCCGGCCTTGGCCAGGGCTTCGGTCTGGTCCTGATCGAGGCGGCCGAGGGTCATGCAGGTTTCCAGGCCCATGGCCTTCACGCCTTCGACCATCTTCAGCACGTAAGGCATGTCCTTGGCCGACGGGTGTTTCCACGCCGCGCCCATGCAGAAACGGGTCGAACCGATGGCCTTGGCGCGGGCAGCCTCTTCGAGGACCTTCTGCACTTCCATGAGCTTTTCTTTTTCCAGCCCGGTGTTGTAGTGACCGGACTGCGGACAATATTTGCAATCTTCCGGACAGGCCCCGGTCTTGATCGACAACAGGGTGGAAACCTGAACGCGGTTGGCGTCGAAATGCGCGCGGTGCACCGTCTGCGCCTGGAACAGCAAGTCGTTGAATGGCTGAACGAAGAGTGCTTTTACTTCGGCCAAAGTCCAGTCGTGACGCAGGGTGGCAGTGGTGCTGGCGCTCATGGGCGTTTCCTTGGTTATGCTTGGCTGGCGCCTGGGGAAACGGAATACCCACAGGCACGACACGGATGTTCGGCATATTTAAGGAAGAGTCATGCGCTGTCAACCACACTACGAAATGCCGGTTTACATCTGGTTAAAAAACAAACAACATTGTTTATTGTGCGACGAACCGGCAGACGCGCAAATCCCGATCTGCACCGCTTGCGAAACCGATCTGCCGTGGTTGGGCGATCAATGCCTGACCTGCGCCCTGCCCCTCGCAGCCGGCCTGACTTGTGGTAGCTGCCTGCAGGATCCACCGGCCTTTGAACAGGTCGCCGTGCCCTGGACTTACGGCTTTCCGGTGGACACGCTGATCACCCGTTTCAAGCACAACGCCAAATGGCCGCTTGGCCACTTGCTCGCCGACGTTCTCGGCGAGTTCCTGCAACATCGCTTCGAAGAAGACCTGCCTCGCCCGGACGCCCTGCTACCGGTGCCGCTTGCGCCGAAACGCTTGCGCCAGCGCGGCTTCAATCAAGCGGCGATGCTGGCGCAGTGGCTGGGCAAGGCACTCGACCTGCCTTGCGAGGAATACAGCCTGTTGCGCGTGCAGGATACCGATGCCCAGCAGGCCCTCAACGCCAAGGCGCGTAAACGCAATCTGCGACACGCCTTCGCCTTGAGCCCCGATGCCCAGGTGCAAGGCCGGCACCTGGCCCTGGTCGACGACGTGCTGACCACCGGCGCCACCGCCCAGGCGCTGGCCCGTTTGCTGATGGACGCCGGCGCCGCGCGGGTGGATGTGTACTGCCTGGCCCGTACGCCAAAACCCGGCGACGCGGCTTGACGGATACGCCATGAGCCGCCAACGTCCTCCCTCAACCCTTCAGTACAAAGCGTCCGCCATGTCCCTGCCCAGTCTGTTGTCCCAGCACATCGTCCGCCGTCCGCAGCGCATCGCCTTGCTGCAACACATCGCCGAACAGGGTTCGATCACCCGCGCCGCGAAGAGCGCCGGTTTGAGTTACAAGGCGGCCTGGGATGCCATCGATGAGCTGAACAACCTCGCGCAAAAGCCTCTGGTCGAGCGCGCGGTAGGCGGCAAGGGCGGTGGCGGAGCCAAACTGTCGAGCGAGGGCGAGCGAGTGCTGCGCCTCTATCAAAAGCTGCAAGCCTTGCAGGCCCAGGTGCTGGAAGCGGCCGAGGACGCCAGCGATCTGGATCTGCTCGGTCGGCTGATGCTCAGGACCAGCGCGCGCAACCAGCTGCACGGCAAAGTCGCGCTGATCGAAGGTCAGGGCCGCAACGACCTGATCCGCCTCGAACTGGCTGAAGGCCTGTCGATCGACGCGCAGATCACCCACGACAGCACCGTCCATCTGGAACTGCGACCGGGTACCGAAGTGGTGGCGCTGATCAAGGCCGGCTGGCTCGAACTGCTCGCTCCCCAAGCCACGCCTGCCGTCGGCCACAACCTGTTGAACGGTCGGATCGAGGCGATTCTCGACGCCGCAGACGGCCCGAGCGAAGTGCGCATCGCTCTGCCCAACGGCCAGACCCTGTGCGCACTGGCCGAACCGCTGGACTTGCGCAGCCGTGGTCTGAAGGTTGAGCTACCGGTGCAGGTGCAGTTTTCCCCGTCGAATGTGCTGCTGGGCACACCGCTCTGAGCGCACTGCAACGAAAGCGTCATCGACCCGCATTAAGGTGGCTGCCAAAACCATGCAGGGAGCCTGATGTGAGCCTATTAGAAGAAAACCAATCCACAGACCTGGAAAAAATGGTCGGCCTGAGCCGTCGCGGTTTCATCAGCGCCGGCGCGCTGTGCGGCGCGGCGATGTTCCTCGGCGGCAACCTGCTGAGTCGCAGCGTGCTGGCAGCCAGTGTCAGCGCCGGCAACAGCCGTCTGCTTGGCTTCGACAGCATTCCGGCGGCCACCACCGACACCATCAGCCTGCCCAAGGGCTACAAGTCGTCGGTGCTGATCAGCTGGGGCCAGCCGCTGCACAAGAACGGCCCGGCCTTCGACCCGAGCGGCAACGGCACCGCGGCCGCACAGGAAGTGCAGTTCGGCGACAACAACGACGGCATGAGCCTGTTCGAATTCCCGGGCGAGAAAAACCGCGCGTTGATGGCGATCAACAACGAATACACCAACTACCGCTACCTCTATCCGCACGGCGGCATGCCGCAGTCGGCCGAAGACGTGCGCAAGGCTCTGGCCTGTGAAGGCGTGTCGGTGATCGAAGTGCAGCGCAAGAACGGCCAGTGGCAGTTCGTCCAGGGCTCGCGCTACAACCGGCGCATTCACGGCAACTCGCCGCTGCGCATCAGCGGCCCGGCCGCCGGTCATGAGCTGATGAAAACCAGCGCCGACAAGCACGGCAAAAAAGTCCTCGGCACTTTCCAGAACTGCGCCAACGGCAAGACACCGTGGGGCACTTATCTGACCTGCGAAGAGAACTTCACCGACTGCTTCGGCAGCAGCAACGCCCAGCAACAGTTCGACCCGGCGCAAAAGCGCTACGGCGTATCGGCCGCCAGCCGCGAGATCAACTGGCATCCGTTCGATCCGCGCTTCGACATGGCGAAGAACCCCAACGAACTCAACCGTCACGGCTGGGTCGTGGAGATCGACCCGTTCGACCCGCAATCGACCCCGGTCAAACGCACCGCGCTGGGCCGCTTCAAGCATGAAAACGCCGCACTGGCCGAGACCGACGACGGTCGTGCCGTGGTGTACATGGGCGACGACGAACGCGGCGAGTTCATCTACAAATTCGTCAGCCGCGACAAGATCAATCACCGCAACGCCAAGGCCAACCGCGACATCCTCGATCACGGCACGCTGTACGTGGCCAAGTTCGATGCGGGCGACGGCAACCCGGACCACCCGAAAGGCCAAGGCCAGTGGATCGAACTGACCCACGGCAAGAACGGCATCGACGCCAGCAGCGGTTTCGCCGATCAGGCCGAAGTGCTGATTCATACGCGGCTGGCAGCCAGCGTGGTTGGCGCCACGCGCATGGACCGTCCGGAGTGGATTGTGGTCAGCCCGAAAGACGGCCAGGTCTATTGCACCCTGACCAACAACGCCAAGCGCGGCGAAGACGGCCAACCGGTGGGCGGACCGAACCCGCGCGAGAAGAACGTCTACGGGCAGATCTTGCGCTGGCGCACCGACCGCGACGATCACGCGTCGAAGACTTTTGCCTGGGACCTGTTCGTGGTCGCCGGCAACCCGGGCGTCCACGCCGGTACGCCGAAAGGCGGTTCGTCGAATATCACGCCGCAGAACATGTTCAACAGCCCCGACGGCCTCGGCTTCGACAAGGCCGGACGGTTGTGGATTCTCACCGACGGCGACTCGAGCAACGCCGGTGATTTCGCCGGGATGGGCAACAACCAGATGCTCTGCGCCGATCCTGCCACCGGGGAAATTCGCCGGTTCATGGTCGGGCCGATCGGCTGTGAAGTCACCGGGATCAGCTTCTCGCCGGATCAGAAAACCCTGTTCGTCGGGATTCAGCACCCGGGCGAGAACGGCGGTTCGACCTTCCCCGAGCATTTGCCGAACGGCAAGCCGCGCTCATCGGTGATGGCGATTACCCGTGAGGATGGCGGGATCGTCGGCGCCTGATCGGGCGACACTCTGATCGTTCCCGTGCGCTGCCCGGGAACGATCCCACTCAAGACAGCCCGTCTGCGCTACCATGCTGAGCCGGACGCGGCAGCCTGCTGCGCGCAGGAGTCAGCATGGCCCACCCGTTTGAAACCCTCACCCCAGACCTCGTGCTCGATGCCGTCGAAAGCATCGGCTTCCTGAGCGACGCGCGCATTCTGGCGCTCAACAGTTATGAAAACCGCGTCTATCAGGTCGGCATCGAAGACTCGGAACCGCTGATCGCCAAGTTCTATCGCCCGCAGCGCTGGACCAACGAAGCGATCCTGGAAGAGCACCAGTTCACCTTCGAACTGGCCGAAGTCGAGATCCCGGTGGTGGCGCCACTGATCCACAACGGCGAAACCCTGCACGAACACGCCGGATTTCGTTTCACCCTGTTTCCCCGTCGCGGTGGCCGGGCGCCGGAGCCGGGCAATCTCGATCAGTTGTATCGCCTCGGCCAGTTGCTCGGGCGCATGCACGCGGTCGGCGGTACCAAACCGTTCGAACACCGCGAAGCGTTGGCCGTGAAGAACTTCGGCCATGACTCGCTGACCACCCTGCTGGAAGGCAACTTCATTCCCAAGGCCCTGCTGCCGGCCTACGAGTCCGTCGCCCGTGACCTGCTCAAGCGCGTGGAAGACGTCTACGCCAGCACGCCGCACCAGAACATCCGCATGCACGGCGACTGCCACCCCGGCAACATGATGTGCCGCGACGAGATGTTCCACATCGTCGACCTCGACGACTGCCGCATGGGCCCGGCGGTGCAGGACATCTGGATGATGCTCGCCGGCGACCGTCAGGATTGTCTCGGGCAGCTGTCGGAATTGATGGACGGCTACAACGAATTCCATGACTTCGACCCGCGCGAACTGGCGCTGATCGAACCGCTGCGCGCCCTGCGCCTGATGCATTACAGCGCCTGGCTGGCCCGGCGTTGGGACGATCCGGCGTTCCCCCGCAGCTTTCCGTGGTTCGGCAGCGAGCGGTATTGGGGCGATCAGGTGCTGGCGTTGCGCGAGCAACTGGCGGCGTTGAACGAAGAGCCGTTGAAGCTTTTCTGACACGACACGTCTATACAACTGCCCGTACAATCGCTGCTTTGTTAGCTGCCTAAGCAAGGATTCTGCATGCAAGCCGCCAACCCGCGTCGCGGGTACATTCTGGGCCTGAGCGCCTACATCATCTGGGGACTGTTCCCGCTCTACTTCAAAGCCATCGCCGAAGTGCCGGCGGTGGAAATCATCATTCACCGGGTGCTGTGGTCGGCGCTGTTCGGCGCGCTGCTGTTGATGGTGTGGAAGCATCCCGGCTGGTGGCAGGAGCTGCGCGACAACCCGAAACGCCTGGCGATTCTTGCGCTCAGCGGCACCTTGATCGCGGCCAACTGGCTGACCTACGTGTGGTCGGTGAACAACGGCCGGATGCTGGAAGCAAGCCTCGGTTACTACATCAACCCATTGGTGAACGTGCTGCTGGGCATGCTGATCCTCGGCGAACGCTTGCGGCGCATGCAGTGGCTGGCGGTTGGTCTGGCGGCGGTCGGTGTTGCGCAGCAGGTGTGGCAGGTCGGCAGTCTGCCGTGGGTATCGCTGGTGCTGGCGCTGACCTTCGGTTTCTACGGGCTGATCCGCAAGCAGGCGCCGGTCAAGGCGTTGCCGGGGCTGGTGGTGGAAACCTGGATGCTGGTGCCGATCGCCCTCGCGTGGCTGCTGTTCAATCCGACCGCCACCAGCGCCCAGGCCGAGTTCTGGACCACCTCCGAAGCCTGGTGGCTGGTGGCGGCCGGCCCGGTGACGCTGGTGCCGCTGGTGTGCTTCAACGCGGCGGCACGGCATCTGCCCTACACCACCCTCGGTTTCCTGCAATACCTGGCGCCGACGTTGGTACTGCTGCAAGCCGTGCTGCTGTTCGGCGAGCACTTGTCGTCCAGCACGCTGATCGCCTTCATGTTTATCTGGGCCGGTCTGGCGGTGTACAGCGTCGATGCATGGATGAGCTTGCGCCGGCGCAGCTGATCAAAAAACGCACAAACCTCCACAGGCCACGGTTCTCGTGGCCTGTATCGTTCCTTCCCAAGGTTATCCACAGCGTGATCCCCGCCGTTTGTGCGCAAGTCACTGAATGCCGACGGTTTTTTGATCAATTTTCGCCAAGCCACAGCGGACGTGGCCTGGCGTCCGGTCTCTACAGGTTATCCACAGGCAGGTGCACGTTTAAACTGGATAACAAGATCCGTCTTCACAGGTCGGTGCGCAGCACCAGTTCGACCATCAAGTCATCGGCCAGGGTTTCCAGGCGCGATTGCAGCACGTCCAGCGACAGGGTCAGCGGCACTGCCAGGATCGCCTCGGCGTGGAACAGCGGCTCGCTGCTCATCGGCGCCGGTCGTACTTCGGTCACCAGCCGTTCGAGGTTGACGCCCTGCTCGCTCAGCAACCGAGTAATGTCGCGCACGATGCCGGGACGATCATTGCCCACCAACTCCATGGCGATCGGTTTCCAGGTGCAGGCCTGTTCGATACCGCTTTCCGCCACCAACACGCGAATGCCCTGTGCCGACAGTGCTTGTAAGGCATCGACTAATTCGTCGTAAGCCTCCGCCGGCACGCCGACCCGCAGGATCCCGGCGAACTGCCCGGCCATGCACGACAGGCGGCTTTCCAGCCAGTTGCCGCCGTGTTCGGCGATGCATTGGGCGATGCGCTCGACCTGCCCGGGCTTGTCCGGTGCGAAGACGGTGAGTACGAGGTGATCCATGGCGCAGCCCTCTTGTCATGACTTTTGTTATAGAAAAGCAAGTATAGGCAAGCGTTCTACAGACGCCTCAGACGCTCGAAGTCACAAATCGTGTACAACTTTTTATATTTAACTGGAACAATCCATTGGTTTTTTGAGAACATCCCGTTCCGCGCCGTGACCGCAATGCGTCATGGGGTCGCAGAACGACGTAATTAGTCCGATTTTCACAACCGCAACTCATCATGTAGTATGCCGCAGCGCGCACTACATAACGCTGGATCGATGTCTGCCCAAGGCACGTTCGCAACCCTGAAAGCCCCGTCAGCAAGGCCCCCAAGCCGTTGATTGGTCCCAACCCAGCCGCCAGCGATGGCATGTACTGGTCGAAGGGTTTGTGGTTTAAATGGCCAGAGGCTTCATTGTTAAATTGACGAGCTGAAAAGCGAAATAGCTGAGCAGAGTGAGGCAAGCAATGACTGAACACGTTCAAGTCGGTGGCCTGCAGGTCGCCAAAGTCCTGTTCGACTTCGTGAACAACGAAGCCATTCCCGGTACCGGCCTCACCGCCGACAAATTCTGGGAAGGTGCCGACAAGGTCATTCACGACCTGGCGCCGAAGAACAAAGCCCTACTCGCCAAACGCGATGACTTCCAGGCTCGTATCGATGGCTGGCACCAGAGCCGTGCCGGTCAGCCCCACGACGCCGTGGCCTATAAAGCCTTCCTGCAAGAGATCGGTTATCTGCTGCCAGAAGCGGCTGATTTCCAGGCAACGACGCAAAACGTCGATGACGAAATCGCCCGTACCGCCGGCCCGCAACTCGTGGTGCCGGTGATGAACGCCCGCTTCGCCCTCAACGCCTCGAACGCCCGCTGGGGTTCGCTGTACGACGCCCTGTATGGCACCGATGCCATCAGCGAAGCCGGCGGCGCGGAAAAAGGCAAAGGCTACAACAAGGTGCGTGGCGACAAAGTCATCGCCTTCGCCCGTGCATTTCTCGACGAAGCCGCGCCACTGGCGACCGGCTCCCACGTCGATTCCACCGGCTACAAGATCGCTGACGGCAAACTGGTCGTCACCCTCAAGGGCGGCAGCACCAGCGGCCTGCGCAACGACGCACAGCTGATCGGTTTCCAGGGCGACGCCAATGCGCCGATCGCGATTCTGCTGAAAAACAACGGCCTGCATTTCGAGATCCAGATCGACGCCAGCACCCCGGTCGGCCAGACCGATGCCGCCGGCGTCAAAGACATCCTGATGGAAGCGGCCCTGACCACCATCATGGACTGCGAAGACTCCGTGGCTGCTGTCGATGCCGACGATAAAGTGGTGATCTACCGCAACTGGCTCGGCCTGATGAAGGGCGATCTGGCGGAATCCGTGTCCAAGGGCGGCCAGACCTTCACCCGCACCATGAACCCGGATCGTACCTACACCAAGGTCGACGGCAGCGAACTGACCCTGCACGGCCGCTCGCTGCTGTTCGTGCGCAACGTCGGCCACCTGATGACCATCGACGCGATCCTCGACAAGCACGGCAACGAAGTGCCGGAAGGCATCCTCGACGGTCTGGTGACTTGCCTCGCGGCGATGCACAACCTGAACGGCAACACTTCGCGCAAGAACACCCGCACCGGTTCCGTGTACATCGTCAAACCGAAGATGCACGGCCCGGAAGAAGCGGCGTTCACCAACGAGCTGTTCGGTCGCATCGAAGACGTGCTGGGCCTCAAACGCAATACCCTGAAAGTCGGGATCATGGACGAGGAGCGCCGCACCACGGTCAACCTCAAGGCCTGCATCCAGGCTGCCAGCGAGCGCGTGGTGTTCATCAACACCGGTTTCCTCGACCGCACCGGCGACGAAATCCACACCTCCATGGAAGCCGGCCCGGTGGTTCGCAAGGCTGACATGAAGGCCGAGAAGTGGATCGGTGCCTACGAGAACTGGAACGTCGATATCGGCCTGAGCACCGGCCTGCAAGGTCGTGCGCAAATCGGTAAAGGCATGTGGGCGATGCCCGACCTGATGGCGGCGATGCTCGAACAGAAAATCGCTCACCCGATGGCCGGCGCCAACACCGCCTGGGTTCCGTCGCCGACCGCCGCTGCGCTGCACGCGCTGCACTACCACAAGGTCGACGTGTTCGCCCGTCAGGCCGAGCTGGCCAAACGTGCCCGCGCTTCGGTCGATGACATCCTGACCATCCCGCTGGCGGTCAACCCGAACTGGACCCCGGATCAGATCAAGAACGAGCTGGACAACAACGCCCAGGGCATTCTCGGTTACGTGGTGCGCTGGATCGATCAGGGCGTGGGCTGCTCGAAAGTGCCGGACATCAACGACGTCGGCCTGATGGAAGACCGTGCAACGCTGCGTATCTCCAGCCAGCACATCGCCAACTGGCTGCGTCACGGTGTGGTAACCGAAGCGCAAGTGATGGAAAGCCTCAAGCGCATGGCGCCGGTGGTGGACCGTCAGAACGCCAACGACCCGCTGTACCGCCCGCTAGCCCCGAACTTCGACAGCAACATCGCCTTCCAGGCGGCAGTCGAACTGGTGATCGAGGGCACCAAACAGCCGAACGGTTACACCGAGCCGGTTCTGCACCGTCGTCGTCGCGAGTTCAAGGCTGCCAACGGCCTGTAACCTTCGCGGATGCCGGACATGAAAAAGCCCTGATCTTTTGGTCAGGGCTTTTTTGTTTGTGATAAACATCAATCGGACGAAGCCGTATAGCTGCCGGAGATTTTGACAATCGGAACACTGTCCGAAAACGTTACGTTCTCCAGCGTACCGTGATGTTTGAAGTCCCCACCGAACGGAGGACGCTCGACGATTACCGTGAGCTTGCCACTTTTCGGACCGAAATGTTCAGTACCTTCGGGATCACGATAGTCCAGCCGTTGACCGGGCTGCGCTGCGTAATCTATGGTGTGCGTACCGTCAGGCAGAGCAGAGCCGTATTGGACAAAGACACTTTCAGGCCATTCACCATTGAGCGTTGCATACGATAGATAGGCGATGCCGTCTTCCACTTCAAACTTGCGTGGCGGCTCATCCCCTACATAAACCAGAAAAGTACCTGTTACGGTCACTTTCGGCGATGCGGAATCCTGGGTACTCATGACAAACTCCTTTAACCGGGTTTTAGGCGCTGACTGATTGTCAGCCCTGGAGCGCTCAGTTAACGGAGTTTCGGAAGTGTATGGCTACTGTCAGAACTGACAGTTGACAATGATTTCAGATCAACGGCAATACCAAAACGAACATAGCCGATTCAGGGCTCGATCCCCAGTTCATGTCTGACGAGACCGAGCAACTTGGCGGTATCGATCGGTTTGAGCAGGAAATCCACCACACTCAAATGCATCGCCGCGATCGCGTCCTTCACGTCGGCATCGCCCGAAACAATGATGATCGGCATCGCCGCCCGTACCGATTCACGCACCTGACGAATCAGGTCCAGCCCATCGACATTGCCCATCCGCAGATCGGTGATCACCAGGCCGATGGAGGGCCTTTCCTCGAGCATCTTCAGCGCGGACTCACCGCTGGCCGCGGTCATGCAACGAATACCGTCCAACCCGAGAATCTCCGACAACAGCTCCCGGGCGTCCTTGTCGTCATCGACGATCAAAACGCGCTGCGGTGGCAGATCGGGTTCGAGCATTACAGCGCTGAGCGCTTCGCGCTCGGCGTCGCTCAAAATATCGTGGTCGGACATGGCGTTCTCTACGTTTTCAATTCGATCCCCTGGCACAGTGGTCAGACATCGCTGGGCAGAGCTTCAATGTGCACTTCGTCGGATTTTTTTCCAAGGGGCGAACCGAAGAATTTCCGACTGATTTTGTAGGGCATATCCGAAAATTCCCCAACGGCATGCCCAACCTAGACTTACGTCCAATGGGCACCCCGCGCGATGGGGTCGACCATGGCTGCAACGATCCGACAACAACAATTCGAAAAAGACTGCGGTAATGGTTATGAGTAAAGCGGACGCCTTCACCCAGGCAGGGAAAACCGCGGTGTTGCAGAACATTCAGGGCACTTTGCAATTCCTCCAGCGCTTCCCCCCTTTCAATCAAATGGAACACGCCCACCTGGCCTACCTGGTGGAGCAATGCCAGCTGCGCTTCTACGGTCAGGGCGAAAGCATCATCAAACCCGCCGACGGGCCGGTCGAACACTTCTATATCGTCAAGCAGGGCCGAGTGGTCGGCGAGCGTCCGCACACGGCCAAGGGCGGCACCGAAACCACGTTTGAAATCACCACCGGCGAGTGTTTTCCCCTCGCTGCGCTGCTCGGCGAACGGGCGACCCGCACCGAACACCTGGCCGGCGAAGACACCTTCTGCCTGCAACTGAACAAACTGGCGTTCATCAAGCTGTTCGCCCTTTCCAGCACCTTCCGCGACTTCGCCCTGCGCGGAGTCAGCAGCCTGCTGGATCAGGTCAATCAGCAAGTCCAGCAGAAAGCCGTGGAAACCCTCGGCACCCAATACTCGCTGAACACCCGTCTCGGCGAATTGGCCATGCGCCATCCGGTGACCTGCAACCCCTCCACCCCACTGCGCGAAGCGGTGAAGCTGATGCACGAACAGCAGGTCGGCAGCATCGTCGCGGTGGACGAGCAAAAGGCACCGCTGGGGATTTTCACCCTGCGCGACCTGCGCCATGTCGTGGCGGAAGGAGTTGGCGACTTCAGCGAGCCGATCGAGCGTCACATGACCCGCTCGCCGTTCCATCTGTCGCCGGATCACAGCGCCTTCGACGCGGCGATTGCCATGACCGAGCGGCATATCGCCCACGTGTGTCTGGTCAAGGATCGACGCCTGTGCGGCGTGGTTTCCGAACGGGATCTGTTCTCGCTGCAACGGGTCGATCTGGTGCACCTGGCGCGGACCATTCGCAGCGCCCAACGGGTCGAACAGCTGGTGACCCTGCGCGGCGAGATCGGCCAACTGGTGGAGCGCATGCTGGCTCACGGTGCCTCGTCGACCCAGATCACCCACATCATCACCCTGCTCAACGATCACACCGTGTGCCGGATAATCGAACTGACCCTTGCCGAAAAAGGCGACCCCGGCGTACCGTTCAGTTGGCTGTGCTTCGGCAGCGAAGGCCGGCGCGAGCAGACTCTGCACACCGATCAGGACAACGGCATTCTGTTCGACGCGCGGGATGCGGCCCATGCGGCGGAGATTCGCGGCAAGCTGCTGCCCATCGCCCAGCAGATCAATACCAGCCTGGCGCAATGCGGTTTCACCCTGTGCAAGGGCAACGTCATGGCCGGCAATCCGCAGCTGTGCCTGTCCCGCGCCGAATGGGCCCGACGCTTTGCCGCGTTCATTCGCGAGGCGACGCCGGAGAACCTGTTGGGCTCCAGCATCTATTTCGACCTGCGCGTGGTCTGGGGTGATGAACAGGGCTGCGAGCAATTGCGCCGCGGGATTCTCGATCAGGTCGGCGACAATCGTCTGTTCCAGCGAATGATGGCCGAGAACGCCTTGCGCAACCGTCCGCCGGTTGGGCGATTCCGTGAGTTCGTGCTGACCCGCAAGAACGGCGAGAAAGCCACGCTTGACCTGAAAATCCAGGGCCTGACCCCCTTTGTCGACGGCGCACGTTTGCTCGCACTGGCCCATGGCATCGACGCCAACAACACCCTCGAACGCTTTAGCCAACTGGTGGATAAAGAAGTCATCGACCGGCTGGATGGCGCCGCGTACGAAGAGGCCTATCACTTCATCCAGCAGACGCGCATGCAGCAGCATCAACTGCAGACCCGGGAAAACCTGCCGTACTCGAACCGGGTCGATCCCGACAGCCTCAATCATCTGGACCGGCGCATCCTGCGTGAATCCCTGCGCCAGGCCCAGCGCCTGCAAAGCAGCCTGACCTTGCGGTATCAGCTATGAGCCTGTTTTCGTGGCTGCGCCCGGCCAGCCCCGTTGTGCCGCACGACCTGCAACAACGCCTGACGAAACTCCCGGCCATCGGCGAGCTGCGCGAGTGCAGTCTGCGCGAACAGCGTTGGGTGGTGCTGGATCTGGAAACCACCGGGCTGAACCTGAACAAGGACCGGGTGCTGTCGATCGGCGCGGTGGTGATCGAGGACGGAGCGATCGACTTCAGTCAGCAGTTCGAACGCACCCTGCAATGCCGCGAGCTGAAACTCGGCCCGAGCGTGTTGATTCACGGTCTGGCACCGAGCGCGATTGCCGCCGGCAGCGAGCCCACCGAAGCCCTGGTCGAGCTGCTGGAGTTTATCGGCGACAGTCCGGTGCTGGCGTTTCACGCCTCCTTCGACCAGCACATGCTCGGCCGCGCATTGAAGGAACATCTGGGGCACAAGTTGCAGACGGTGTTCCTCGATGTGGCGCAGATCGCCCCGCTGGTTTGCCCCCAGGCGCACATTCGCGAGGCGGGGCTGGACGAGTGGATCGACTGGTTCAAGCTCGAAGTGTTCGAACGTCACCATGCGAGCGCCGATGCTCTGGCCACGGCGGAATTGGCGCTGATCCTGTTCAGCCGGGCACGCCAGCAGCAGATCCACAGTCCGCTGAATCTGCAGCAACGCCTGAGTCAGTGGAAACGCCGCCAGCAGACGCATTCGTTCTGAATCCGGGTTGTCGCCCGACAACCCGACCGGTGGCCAATTGCTAACCATTCCCACCTCTGCCACAATCGCGAACAATTCTCGTTAGTTAACACTTCCCAGTCGGTGTCGTCGTGTCTTCAGCCCAAAGCCCTCACAGTGAGCTCGTCGGTGCGTTGTATCGCGACCACCGCGGCTGGCTGCTGGCTTGGCTGCGGCGCAACGTGGCTTGCCCGCAACGCGCCGAGGACCTGAGCCAGGACACCTTCGTCCGCCTGCTCGGCCGCGACGAGTTGCTGACACCCCGCGAACCCCGGGCGTTTCTGGTGGCGATCGCCAAAGGGTTGCTGTTCGACTACTTCCGCAGGGCCGCGCTGGAACAGGCGTATCTGACCGAACTGATGCTGATCCCCGAGGGCGAACAGCCCTCGGTCGAAGAACAGCAACTGATCCTCGAAGACCTCAAGGCCATCGACCGCATGCTCGGCAAGCTGTCGACCAAGGCCCGCGCCGCTTTCCTCTATAACCGCCTCGATGGCCTGACCCACGCCGAGATCGCCGACAAACTCGGCGTGTCGGTCCCGCGCGTACGCCAGTACCTGGCCCAGGGTATTCGACAGTGCTACATCGCGTTGTACGGTGAGCCAACATGAGCCCGGCCAGTTCTAGACCGGTCCCGGCCCATGTGCTGGACGCGGCGATTGCCTGGCAATTGACCCTCGATTCCAGCACGCCACTGGAGCGCGAAGAGTTCGCAAAGTGGCACGCGGCCAACGAAGAACACGCCCGCGCCTGGCGCCAGTTGGGCATGCTCGACCAGCGTTTCAGCGTGGCCAAGGGCCCGGCACGCACCGCGTTGCTGCAATCGCGTGAAGGCATCCGCCGCCGGGTGCGCAAGCTCGGCAGCGGGCTGGCCAGTGTCGTGGCGGTGGTCGGTCTGGCGTTGTTTGCCGGCGAACGTTATCTGCCGCTGGATTACTGGCTCGCCGATCAACGCACCGCCACCGGCGAACAGCGCACCGTGCGCCTGGCCGACGGCACCGTACTCAACCTCAACACCCACAGCGCCGTGGATGTACGCTTCGATGAAAAACAACGCCTGATCGTGTTGCAGGAAGGCGAAATCCTTGTCGAAACCGGTCACGGCGATGCGCGGCCATTCATCGTCGAAACCGCCGAGGGCAGCATGCGCGCCCTGGGCACGCGGTTCCTGGTCAAACGCGAAGACGCCGGCACGCGCCTGAGCGTTCTGCAGTCGGCGGTGGCGGCGCATCCGCAATCCGATCCGCAGGAACAGATCCTGCGCGAAGGCCAGCAAGTGCTGATCCGCCACAACGGTCTGGATTCGGTGGTGGCGCTCAACCCCGGCGCCGATGCCTGGACCCGCGGCATGCTGGTGGTGGACAACGCGCGCCTGGAAGACCTGGTGCATGAACTTGGCCGCTATCGTCGCGGCCATCTGGGCATTGCGCCGGAAGTCGCCGACCTGCGCATCACCGGCAGCTTCCCGCTGCACGACACCGACAAGGCGCTGAACGCCCTGCTGCCAACCCTGCCGGTGCAGATCGAGCAGCACACCCCATGGTGGGTAACCGTGGCCAAGGCTGATCCGAAGCCCTGACATTCAGCACTGCCTGCCCACGACTGGCCGCCTGCCACACCCCTGAAAACGGACTTTCTGCTGACTTGCGCAGCCATGTCGTTCGTTAATCGAAATTATTTTCATCCAGCCCTATCACTTTTCGAATCTCGTCCGGCACACAGGCAATTGAGAAATATTTCCATTCAGGAGCCGCCGTATGTCCCGTTCGCTAGACACCTTGTTGCGCCCCAGTTTGCTGGCGGTCGCCATTGCCCTCTGCACCCCGCTGGCCAGCAGCCAACTGATCGCCGCTGAACAGGCATCGAGCGTGCGCGCCTACAACCTGCCGGCGGCCCCGCTGTCGACCACCCTGAACCAAATCGCCAGCCAGGGCGGCCTGACGCTGTCGCTGAACCCGTCGCTGGCGGCGGGCAAGACCTCGGCGCCGGTCACCGGCCAATATGACGCGGCCGGCGCCCTGCGCGCGGCGCTGCGTGGCACCGGCCTGCAACTGGAACAGAGCGGCTCTGGCACCTACACCCTGGTCGCCGTGCCGGAAGGCGCGATGGCCCTGCCGGAAACCTCGGTGATCGGCGTGGAAAACTTCGAAAGCGCCTGGGGCCCGGTCGAAGGCTACACCGCCAC
>Ga0070669_100000225_pt1 | contig 47273 bp, 51 predicted proteins | sample KBSS53metaG_FD_64680 | JGI IMG/M metagenome (GOLD analysis project Ga0070669, IMG submission 64680) | Switchgrass rhizosphere microbial communities from Kellogg Biological Station, Michigan, USA - KBS S5-3 metaG | ecosystem: Host-associated > Plants > Roots > Rhizosphere > Soil ...
AGCGATTTCCGCTATGCGATTACGGCGCGCCCGGTAGGCAGTATCACGAAAACCGGGATGGTCATGACTGAGTTGAACAATTCGGTTGCGATCAGCGAGACTGTCGCTGTCATCGACCGCTACAACTCGCATGTCAGTATGGTCTGCCAGTAATGGTTGTTCGACTTTCATTTCAAACTCCTATCGCGCGCCAAAAGAAAACCGGCCACCCTTCGTCCTGGAAGGAGTGGCCGGTTTAGAAATGCTGTTCAGTTGATTAGCTCACGCAGAACAGTCTCTCACCTGGCTCTCCTTCCGGAGAGTACCAATAGTAATAAGACTGGGCGCGTGTGTTCATGGTCTACGTTTTAGCTGCTCGTGCCGCTGCTTGTCAACTAATGTAGGGGCGGACCCGTGTGTCCGCCCTGGGCGCACACATAGGTGCGCTCCTACAAAACTTTACCCACGCGCTACGGCGCTGTGGTACTGACCTCATACTGCAAGGTGCAACCTGAGGGCCACTGCCTGCCGTCGCTGGCAAGGCGGCACGTTCGTTGCTGCGAATCATCCCGTCCCAGCATTGAGTTCGTAACAATAGAGTGCGCACACGCCGATGCTTCGTAAGGAGACATTGCGGGCCGTCGTGCGTACCTAAAGGCTACAGGTCGAGAGGAGAAGTCGGTGGCACAGAACAGCAGCAAGAGTGCGCGATCAAAGGCGGGTTTTGAACAAAGCAGGTCTGTTTGGATGGACACGGCTGAAGTGCCGCTGGAATCTCAACTCACCGAGAGAACGACGGCTGACGTGTGCATTGTCGGCGCCGGGATCGCCGGCATGACTACCGCTTACCTGCTGGCCCGAGAGGGAAAGTCGGTGGTGGTATTAGACGACGGTCCGATTGGCGGTGGGATGACGCAAAGAACGACCGCACACCTCGTCAACGCGCTCGACGATCGCTATTTCGAACTCGAGCGGCTTCACGGCGAAGAAGGTTCGCGGCTGGCGGCTGAGAGTCACACCGCGGCGATCGACAAGATCGAGCAGATCACCACTGAAGAGAAAATCAATTGTGAGTTTGAGCGGCTTGACGGTTATCTGTTTGTGCCGCCACGCGAGTCAAAAAAAGTTTTAGAAGACGAGTTGGCGGCGGTGCATCGTGCCGGGCTCACCGATATTGAAATGGTCGAACGCGTGCCGTGGGATTCGTTCGACACCGGAACGGCGCTGCGGTTTCCGCGCCAGGCGCAGTTTCATCCGTTGAAGTATCTCACCGGACTCGCCCACGCGATTAAGGAAAAGCGCGGGCGAATCTACACTGGGACCCACGCCAAAGAAATCGAAGGCGGCAAGCAAGCGCGGGTGGAAACAAACGGCGGCGGCGTGGTCACTGCCGGCGCGGTGGTCGTTGCCACGAACACTCCGGTCAACGATCTGATCGCCATCCACACCAAGCAGGCCGGGTACATCACTTACGTAATCGGCGCGCGCATTCCCAAAGGCTCCGTTACGCGGGGCCTCTATTGGGACACGCCCGATCCTTATCACTACATCCGGCTTGAAACTATCGGCCGCGGAGCAAACGCCTACGATTTGCTGATCGTCGGCGGCGAAGATCACAAGTCGGGCCAACAGGACGACGGCAACAAACGCTTCGGCGCGCTTGAACGCTGGACGCGCCACCGCTTTCCGATGGTTGAGAGCATCGAGTATCGCTGGTCGGGCGAAGTGATGGAACCGATCGACGGGCTTGCGTTTATCGGCAAAAATCCAATGGACTCAGACAACGTCTTCATTGCCACTGGGGATTCAGGCAATGGCATGACGCACGGAACCATCGCCGGCATGCTGCTCACGGATATGATCATGGGGCGGAAGAATCCCTGGGAGTCGATCTACGAGCCGTCGCGCATAACTTTGAAAGCGTTGCCGGAGTTTGCCAGGGAAAATCTTAACGTGGCGGTTCAGTATACCGACCTGGTGGTGGCGGGTGACGTCGATTCAGCAGACGAAATCAAGCGCGGCGCGGGAGCGGTTATGTCGCGCGGCTTGCATAAGGTCGCGGTGTATCGCGATCCGGAGGGCGCGGTTCACGAACGTTCGGCCGTCTGTACTCATCTCGGCTGCATCGTCAATTGGAACACGATGGAAAATACCTGGGACTGTCCCTGCCACGGCTCGCGTTTCGATGCGTTTGGCAAGGTGTTTCAGGGACCGGCAAACAAGGATTTGGGAGAAGCGGAAGCGGGCGAGGAGCAAACAGCAGACAGCAAACAGCAGACAGCGTGAATTCGGGTTGGGTTTTTCGTGTGATTTCGTGGTCAGGTGTTTCATGAGTACCCACCACAAACCACGAAATAACACGAAGGAGTCGAAGCCACACGAACCAATTACACCGAGGCCATGTCGGCTTCGCTGATGTCGAAATTGGCCGAGACTTTCTGTACGTCGTCGTGGTCTTCCAAAACTTCCATCAGCTTTAGCATCTGTTTCGCTTCCGCGCCTTCAAGCTTCTTGTACTCCTTCGGCACCATCTCCACTTCCGCAACCTGCGGATCAACGCCCGCTTTTTTCACCGCTTCCAGTACCGCGTCGAAATCCGCCGGCGAAGTAATAATCTCGAAGTTATCTTCGTCGTCGCGCAGGTCTTCCGCACCCGCATCGGTCACGATCTCAAACAACTCCTCTTCGGATTTCGCGCTCTTGGGCACGACGATGTAGCCCTTCTTCTCAAACATCCAGGCCACTGCGCCGGCGGCCGCGAGGTTGCCGCCGTTCTTGGAAAACGCGTGGCGAATCTCGGCCACTGTGCGATTGCGATTGTCTGTCATCGACTCGATGAGAAGCGCGACGCCGCCTGGCCCATAGCCTTCGTAAGTGATCTCTTCGTAGCTGACGCCTTCTTCTTCCCCGGTGCCGCGGCGAATTGCGCGCTCGATGGTGTCGTTCGGCATGTTGCCGGCCTTGGCGTCAAAAATCGCTTTGCGCAAGCGCGCGTTGCCTTCGGCGTCACCGCCGCCCGATCGCGCGGCGACAGTAATTTCCTTGATGAACTTCGTAAACAACTTCCCGCGTTTGGCGTCGAGGGCGCCCTTTTTGTGTTTGATACTATGCCACTTCGAGTGTCCTGACATGCTTGGCTGGTCCTTCTAAGAAGCTATGCGGATTAGGCGACGAAATATACCAATGAGTAATGTCCAACGTCCAATGTCCAACTCAGAGTCCAATGTCCAATGTCCAACGTCCGGCAAGACTCAAGTAGTTCAGAGTTCAAACTTTAGTTTGCGTTTTGTCCGCTGGGGAGCGCAGGCATCCTGTCTGCCTCAACGTTCGTGGCCACGCAACAGCAAGCAAGGATGCCTCCGCTCTCAGCGGACATTGGACATTGGACTTTGGATTTTCTTAAAAGAACATTATCGGAAATCCGCGCAGCAGCGTCCCGGCAACTGCATGTTGCAGCAGCCACACGATGAAGAAAGCGACGATTGGTGAGATGTCGAACATCCCCAGCATCGGCATGGTGCGGCGCAAAGGCGCGAGCAGCGGTTCGGTGGTGTTTACCAGGAAACGCATTAGCCGATTCGAATAGCTGACCGTCACCCAGGAAAAAACAACGCGCATAAAAATCAAAAGGCTGTAGAACGTCAGCAGTCCGAAGAGCACGTAGCCGATGATTGCCACCACAGCCCGGCTTTGCAGACCGAACATAATTCCCGCGATTGTGTTGGCGACACTCGACACCAACTGCAATGAAAACCATCCCAGCAGGATCGCGATTAGTATCGTGACCAGCGGAGCGTATTTCGGGTCGACGCGAAAGCCGAGCAGCGCGCGTCGCACCGGTCCAATCAGTGGATCGGTGAGACGTCGGACGGTCAAAGACGTCCAACCGAAAGGATTTGGGTTCGCCTGATTGACGATCATGCGAATCAGAACTACGGCAACGACGCCCACAATGAGCGCAATCACTATCCAGTTAATAAACCAGTAAATCCGGCCAAGTATGAGCATATCGATTTTAACGGCAAATTATGATGGGGCTAATTTCCCGGTCTCTGTGCTAACGCCGCTCGCCAAAGATCGCGGTCCCGACCCGCACCATCGTCGCTCCTTCTTCAATCGCAATTTCAAAATCGTGACTCATGCCCATTGAGAGCTCGCCGGCGTGTTCGCCGAAATGTCCTTGGGGCTGCAATTCGTCGCGCAGTTCGCGCAGCGTCTTAAAATACGGACGCGCGCAATCCGGGTTTTCAAAATACGGCGGCAGGGTCATGAGGCCGGTGAGCCGCAGCCGCTTACAGGTCTTGACCGCCGACAACAACTCTGGAAGCCCCCGCGGGTCGATGCCGGTCTTGGTCGTCTCTCCACCAAGGTCTACTTGAATTAATACCGGCAGCGCCGTCCGGCTCTCCGCTTCACACATCTCATCCAGGCGTTTGGCCAGGTCAACTGAGTCAAGCGAATGGATGCAGTCGAAAAGTTTAACTGCGCGGCGCGCCTTATTGCTTTGCAGGTGGCCCACCAGATGCCAGCGCGCGCTCTCGCGTCCTACTTCCACAATTTTGGCTTCAGCTTCCTGCACCCGGTTCTCGCCAAAATCAGTCATGCCGGCAGCGAGCGCCGCCCTTAAGGTTTCCGCAGGATGCGTCTTGCTGATGGCGACTAGAGTGATGTCCTCAGCCGACCGTCCGGCCGTCTGCGCGGCTGTATGAACTCTGACGCGAACGTCTTCGAATCGGTCGCGAAGCTGCTGCGTTTCTAAGGTTATGTCGTCCATTTTGGGCGAATGAACTATTGAAACAGAAATGTAAGAATTCAACCGCTCAGAGCTCACAGTCAACAGTTACCTTATCAGATAGGTTTGTTCCCTGCATCGTGGCTGGGATTCACGGCCGCTGACGCCTACCTGGCGCCAAATCCGCCCAAAACCTGCAGGGTGGCACAATGATTGTTAGGTTTCCGTGTACTCTCTCTATTTCGGACATGGGGAATCAACGAAAGTTTGCAGGAGGAGCTAATGAGAAATTCGAGTCGTAGTAGATATTTTCTATCGACCATTATTCTGACCGTGCTGTTGGCAGTCTTCATTCCAACCTCGGCGTTTGGCCAGGGACATGGAAGAGGCAGAGGTCATGGTCGCAATGGCATCTTTGGCGACAGTCACAACAAGTGCGGTAAGTTTGTGAATTGCCACGATGCGCGCGATGGTCGTTGGGACGGTCGTGGTCCAAGGCGCAATCGCACCACCAGCATTTGGCGCAATCGCCGCGTTCGCGATCGGATCCTGAACAACGACAACAACTGGGTTCGCAACCGGCGCTATCGTCGCAACCACAACTAAGCCGGCGGAGCAAATTGGCCGCGGATTGACGCGGATAGACGCGGATTAGGAACGGAAAGGAATTCTGGCAGAAGGCCAGTCGCAAAATTTCCATCCTATGTTTTTTCTAATCCGCGTGTATCTGCGTTAATCCGCGGCTAATTTTCTGCATTCTTGACACTTCATCGAGTGGTTCGCATAATGCATTCCCCGCATGCGGATGTGGCGGAACTGGCAGACGCGCAGGTCTCAGAAGCCTGTGATGGTGACATCGTGGAGGTTCAAGTCCTCTCATCCGCACCAATTTTCCAGGCAACAAGCGAGTGTGCAGCTGTCGATCTCGAATTCGGGATTGCAGCGCCCGGCACTCGCTTTTTATTTTTGGAACCACTCTTTGCTCAGCGCGTATAACAGACAACGCTGCGGTATGTCTAACAAGCGCTAAGCGTTTCCAATGAAAACCAGATCCGGCGGAAGGCTTAAGGGGGGTTCTAAAATGAGGACTGAACGAGTGAACTCCGTTCAATCGGGTATCGACCCGACTGGCGAATATCACGATCACCTGACCCAGGAATCGCCAGCACCCGCAACTCATCTTCAACTAAGAATTGCTCGAGCGCCCGAGCGCAATCGTGTTCAGCGACTGCGTGAGCTCGCCGACACGCTCTTGCGAGAGACGGAAACGCTGGCCCGCGATAAGGCGTTTACCGAGGAATCAAATCGCTTGCAGGGTATGAACCTTTCTGACGGCGTTGACTTCTATGACGAGGTTGAACGCTTTGAGACTGGCCTGATCCGCCTCGCCCTCGACCAAACTGGCGGGCATCAGGCCCGCGCGGCGCAGCTCCTGAATATCAAGCCGACCACGCTCAACTCGAAGATCAAGCACTACGGGATTGAGTATTAAGGCTCCCGGTCCTTAGTTGACCGCTTGCGACGAGCTGTCGGCTACCGGCTCGCGTCCATCCGTCACCGTGAGTTGTTGTTCGTCGAACAAATTCGAGTCGACCAGTGTCTGCACCCAATATTGGCCGGGCGTTGGAAAAGTCACGTTCACAAAAAAACTGATATTGTCAGCAAAGCCACCCGGCGCGATCTCCAGGCTCGTGGGCTGCGAGATGACGATCGGATGCTGGCGGTCCGGCGACAAGATCCTGACTTCCGAAAGGTGCGTGCCTTCACCACGCCAGTGATTGACCACCGCAAACTTGATTAGCGACACGGGCATCTGCTGCACCACGATGTTTTGGAACACTCCCATGAACGACAATTTGTTGCCTACTTCAAGTCGAACGTCGTCGCAGAATAGGGTATAGAGCAACTCGAGCTCGGGGGCTTCTTCTTGCGCATCTTTGTTTTGCGTATTCGCCATATGATCTCCCGGTTAAGATAATTCCAAATACTATCTCACATCCGAGCGGAGCAATGTTATGTAGGGGCGGACCTGTGTGTCCGCCCAGGGCGCACACATAGGTGCGCCCCTACAAAAAGTCATAGCAGAAGCTTCGTGAACGCTGCTTCGTCAATCACGGTCACGCCCAGCTCCTGCGCCTTGTCCAGTTTAGATCCTGCTTCTTCCCCCGCCACGACGTAGTCTGTCTTTTTACTAACCGACGACGTGACCCGACCGCCTCGCGCTTCAATCGCGGCGCGTGCTTCGTCACGCGTGTAGCCCGCCAGTGTTCCCGTCAGGACGAACAGCTTGCCCGACAAGCTATCGTCCGTTGGCGCGCTCTGCTCGATGGTTGTCGTCAAACCGGCCGCTGTCAGACGCCGGCACAGTGCGATGTTGCCGGGATCGTCAAACCAATCTCGCACGCTCTGCGCCACCGTCAGACCGATCTCCGGCACATCGTCAAGCTCCTCGACCGTCGCCTTACTCAGCGCTTCCAGTGAACCAAACTGCCGGGCGAGCGTGGTTGCGGTGCGGTCGCCGACATGACGCAGCCCGAGGGCGTAGATCAGATTTGAAAGGTCGCGCTTCTTGCTCGCCTCAATCTGCGACAGCAGGTTCGAGGCGGATTTTTTTGCCATGCGATCTAGACCGGCAATATCGTCGAGCGTCAGGTTGTAGAGATCGCCGGCATCGCGCACTCGACCACTGGCCACTAGCTGATCGACCAGCGCTTCACCCAGCCCTTCGATGCGCATCGCGCGCCGCGAAGCAAAGTGGAGCAGCCGTCCCATCAATTGCGCCGGACAATCGGCAGCGATGCAACGCGAAACGACTTCGCCTTGGGGCCGGGAGATTTCGCCGCCACACACCGGGCACTTCGCCGGCATCTGAAATTTCTGCTTTCTTCTTGTGCTTTTCCCTTTAATTACTTTAAGGACCTTTGGGATGACGTCTCCGCCTTTTTCAATTAACACCCAGTCGCCTTCGCGAATGTCTAGTCGCTCGACCTCGTCAGAGTTGTGCAGGGTTGCGCGAGAGACGGTAGTTCCCGCGAGACTGACCGGTTCAAGATTTGCCACTGGAGTCAGAGCTCCGGTCCTGCCCACTTGCACTACAATCTTTAAGACCTGCGTCTCGGCTTGACGCGCCGCGTATTTGTAGGCGATGGCCCAGCGCGGGGCTTTGTTGGTGGTGCCGAATTCGTCCTGGAGCGCGGTGGAATTTACTTTCACGACCAGGCCGTCGATCTCGTAGTCCAGCTCGTCGCGTTGTCCTTCAATCTTGCCGGCGAACTCAATGACTTCTTCAATCGAGCTGCAAAGCTTGCGCTCCGGACTGACTCTGAAGCCGGCGGTTTCCAACCAATCGAGCGCCTGCCAATGCGTGGCAAAAGGTTTCCGCTCGCCGGCCAGCAAATCGTAGGCAAACATTTCGAGTTTGCGGTTCGCAGTAATTTTTGGATCGAGCTGGCGGATGGTGCCGGCGGCGGCGTTTCGCGGATTGGCGAAGCGCGGTTCGCCCGCGTCCTCGCGTTCGGCGTTGATTCGCTCAAACACCTTGCGAGGGATGAAGGCTTCTCCACGAACTTCGAGGTAGGAAATGTCAGCTTCCGCGGCAGCTATTTCAGATTTGAGATTCGAGATCTCAGATTTGAGATCTGAGGTCTCAGCACGCAACTTCAGTGGGATACTCCGAATAGTCCGCGCGTTCTGAGTTACATCTTCACCCGTACGGCCGTCGCCGCGAGTGACGCCGCGCGCCAAAAGTTGATCCTCGTAATGCAGCGCAAGCGACAAGCCGTCAATCTTCAGCTCAGCCACATACTCGAGCTTTCGTCCCTCAGCGAGGCGCTGGCAACGCACATCGAAGGCTCGCAGCTCTTCGATGTTGTAACTATTGTCGAGCGATAGCATGGGACGCCGGTGCTCGACTTTCGGAAACCCTTCTGCCGGCCGGCCGCCGACGCGTTGCGTAGGGCTGTCTGGAGTGATCAGATCGGGATGTTCCTGCTCCAGCTTTTGCAGTTGCTCGACTAGGGCATCGTAATCGGCGTCGGAAATCTGCGGACTATCGAGAACGTAGTAAAGCTCTTCGTGCCGGCGAATTTCTTCGCGCAGCTTCTCAATCTGTTGTGCTTCAGAAACTTTTTTCGCCAAGCCTCAATTTCCCCAGGCCGCGCAGCGGCAGAAAGAAGGTAGCCAGACGTGGAACGTCTGGATCAGCCGTGATTTCTAAGAAACGCGCTGAAGGCGCGCAGAGCTTGGTGCGCGCACCTCCAGTGCGCGAAATAATTGCCGCATTATCACCAGAGGTTTCACTTCTGGCTACCTTCTATGCGCGCTTCCAGCGCGCGACCCTCACGATGGCGGGCTTGCCCCCGCTCTTCGCGTCCCGCTGGTTCTGCCTTTTGATTCCGTCGGCCTCTGCGTCTCCCCCAGCCGGTGAATCACTCGTCCGATAAACTTAATGCTTTGCAGAAAATCGTCGACGCGAATGTTTTCATCCGGTCCGTGCGGATTCGAGCCGGCATAACTTAACCCAAACGACGCAACCGGTGTCGGCGGCGAAGAAGCGCCGCACACCGCACCGACCGGTCCGCTCGATGGCTCCATCGGATAGACCAGCGGTACGACACCATAAACTTCCGTAGCTGCTCCAATCACCGCGCTGGCTACCAAAGAACTCCGCGAAGATTTGGCCAACGGTGCGCTGCCGAGCTCGCTAATCTCGATGTCTTTAAAACCACGCACGTCGAGATGCGCGCGCAGTAGTTCCAAAACAACTTCCGGAGTCAGGTCGGGTACCAGGCGAAAATCCAAACGCGCTACGGCGCTGCTCGGAAGCACCGTCTTCACGCCGGCTTCGGTATGTCCGGTCTGAATGCCGCAGATCGTGCAAGTCGGTCCAAAGATGTGTTCCTTGACGAGGGCCGCGCCTTTCAGCGACCGCACCCAGCCGCCGATGCGGAATTCTTTTTTCAGGCCCGCCTCGTCAAGCTCGATGGCTTTGAGCGCTTCGGTATCTTCTTCGTTAATCGAGGCCACGCACGAGGAAAAACCGTCAATCGTAATCACACCCTTGGGCGAGGTGATGGTGGCAAGCGCCTGGACCAGACGCCACGCCGGATTGGGAACAATCGCGCCCCACTTGGAATGCAGATCCGTGCGCGCGCCGTGGGCCCTCAACTCCAAAAAAGTTATACCCTTGAAACCCAGGCTGATCACCGGCCGCTCTTTGGTGTCCTTGTAGCCTTCGTCCCAGATACATCCCTGGGCCGCCAGCATCTCAGGGTTCTCGGCTGCGAAGCGATAGAGACTGGGACTGCCAAGGCCGTCTTCGCCGTCAATCAGGAATCGCAGCGACACCGGGAGTTTGCCAAAGGTTTTCTGGTACGACTCGGCGGCGGCCAACCGCGCAACCAGATCGCCTTTGCTGTTCGCCGCGCCGCGGGCAAAAAGCTTGCCGTCAACAATGCTCGCGGCAAATGGTCCGACAGACCATTCGCTCAGGTGGCCCACCGGTTGAACGTCGTAGTGACCGTAGACCAGAAAACTTTGCGGGGCGCCGCCGCATTCACCGTAAATAATCGGATAGCCGTTGCCGAGGCGAAACGCTCGCGTGCCGATGCCGACGCGCTGCATCATCTGTTCGACCGTTTCCGCGATGGACCGCATGCCGGTGCCTTTCGCAGCAACCGAAGGCATGCGACAAAGCGACTGCAGCCTTTCGGTGAAACTGCGCGCATGGCGGTCGACGTAACGATCAAACTGCGTGAAGGTCATGAATTTGAACTTGGATTTACCTGGCGCTCTTTAATCTAAATACCGCGAAGCGGTTGGCTAACTCAGCCCAGGGTTGCCGCGCTTCGCGGCTACCCTGGGACTACGTCATCCGAGCGATTTCAACCCCAACGGGGTTGCGGCGGTGTTTCTATTCTCGGCTTGCGAAACCTACACAACCCCTATCCGAGCTACTAAATTTCTCAACTCTTTCCCAGGGTAGCCGCGAAGCGCGGCAACCCTGGGCTGAGTTAGCTAAACCGCTTCGCGGTATTCTCGTTCATATAGAAGATAGCTCGGCAGTGCTTGCGTACGATCAAAGCCTGCGCATACCAGTCCGGCGGCGAATGCTTTTTGAAACTCGCCGCGCACGCGCAGTTGCTCTTCCTTAGCCTCGCCCGGATTGTCCGCGCACAGTTTGTTCCAATTGGCAGGGATGCCGATCGTCGCCGCTGGTTTCGTTTCCGTAACTTCGCCGGCAGCTCCGCTCGCCAGCGCCATGACCCGCGGAGATCTCAATTGCCACTGCGCAAACAATCGGTCGCTATCAATGCCGGGAGCATTAGGCACCGCTGCGTCGGGATAGTCCGTGCCGTAAAAATTCGTGGCGTAATCGGCGACCGTCACGCCCAACCGGTTCAAATTAAAATGCGCATTGCGTGCCTGCATCGGATCCCACGTCCACTTAATAAAGCTCCGTCCTTCTGCCATCGCCCGCTCGCGCTGCTGCCACTTGAGTTTTGCGCCCACGCCCTGATTTTGAAACTCGGGATCGACCGCCATCATATGGGAGTAACCAAAAACTTCATTATCGTTACGCACCGCGGCCAGATGATGAACGAAGCCGACCAGACGATCGCTTGCAAACGCGCCGAGCGTCCACCCGCCGGCCTGACGTGAAACAATCAAATGGCGGCGCGGCGAAATTTCCAAATCCGGCAGCCTGAAGACGTCGCGCTGCAACCGAACGCAGTTATCCAGTTCATCGATGGTAGTGCACTCGCGAATTATGATGTCAGCCATTTGGGGGATTTCCTGGGCCACGGATTTACACGGACAAGCACGGATCAGAAGGCTTGCTTGAAAAGTAAATAAACATCCGGAGTCGCCGCATCAGAACCGGGAGCGGTAGCGACCGGCCAAAAGATTCAACTTGAAAAAACGACGGTCTGCAAAACCGATAGAGTATTTGACCGGTCGCTACCGCTCTCGGTTCTGATGTTGCGTGGATCTATCTGTGGCCGCTTTTGTCACGCCTTCGGCGAACCGGCCGGCAATTCCAGAACGGTGCGCAATCCAGCTGAATTGCAGTTTTCCAGAGTTACGCCGCCCTTCATTACTTCCAGCAGCCGCCGGCCGATGATGATGCCGAGTTCGTTGAGGTCGGTCTTGCCGGCGCGCGGCGTTTCTTCCGGATCAAACACGCGGGACAGGTTACGGATCGACTCGCCCCGATCTTCGATTTTCACTTGCAGCGACGGCCCGGCCCGCAGTGCTGCTTCCACTTTTATCTGGTCGCCATCCCGGCTGCGGCTGACCGCCCAGGCCAGGAAAGTGTAAAGCACCTGCCGGAGGCGGCCGCGGTCAGAGACAATGTTCGTCAATTCCGGCGACACATTACACTCTATGTTTACGTCGCGCTTCTGCGCCTGCCGGCCCACCGCGGCGCAGGTTTCGCGCAGCACCTCGGGAAACGAGAACTCCTGAAGAAAAAGTTCAGCCGGCCCTACCTCGAGACGAGAGAGATCGACGAGCTGGTTCAAACTCGTCAACAACTGCATGCCGGAGTTCTGAATCTTCTGGCAAAACCGTTGTTGCGGCTCAGTCAGTTTCTCCTGGTCGAGCATGATCTCGGCGAACCCGAGTATCGACGTCAGCGGAGTGCGCAGCTCGTGCGACATGCGCGCGAGAAAAAGTGAACGATAATGCGAGACGTGCCGCAACTCCCGGTTGGCTTCTTCGAGTTCCACCGTGCGCTGCTGCAACTGCTCGATGAGATGAGCTACCCGTTCATCATCAACGTGCTCTACCACAGTTTTTTTATTTGTTCTGGGATGGTCAGCCACTGCTTCGCCTGAGATAACCGATGATCGAATCATCGGGCGCACCCTGCACGCGCCCGAGCGCAGCCCTGGGGAGCCACCGTTCTCTTATACTCTGCGACCGCGAATTTTTTTCGGTAAGCTCAATATAAGACTGCACGGATTGGGTGTCAAAGCCATGCTTCTTTTTTAACTAAATCGTGCGTTAATATTAGTTGTAGCCCGGCGCGGCTATCGCTCCACTGCAACGAAATCAATGAAGGGCAAACTAACAGATCAGCCGTTGGCGGAACTCATCCGCGAAATGCATGCCAAGAACCTGTCAGGTACTCTAAGGCTCGTGCACGAGCGCGCCCAGACCGCTGTCTATTTTGAAAACGGCGCGATCGTTTACGCGGCTTCAAATCTGCGAACGTTGCGCCTGCGCGAATACCTGACGCGGCGCTCCGTTGTGCCGGAAAGCGTACTTGAAAGGTTCGCCAACAATCTTTCGGATCTCGACTTCGCCGGCGCTCTGACTTCAAGCGGAGCAATCCGGCAAAAAGACATCGAGGCGTTGCTCGCGATTTTGGTTAGCGACGTACTGCGCGTGGCACTGCTTTGGACGGAAGGCGCGTGGGACTTCAATGAACGGGCGCGGCTCGCTGAGCCGATCAAGCTGAAGCTGGATGTTTCCACCCTTCTGCGTGAAGCCGCTCAAAGGATGCCGTTCAATTTTGTCTCACAGCGTTTTCGCAATACCGGCGAAATAATTTCACGAGCATCGGAAGTGGCGCCAACCAGCAATCTGCTGCCGACCGAGAGTTTTATTCTCTCCCGTCTCGACAGCGGTCTAAAGCTTGGCGAGCTCGTCATGCTTAGCGGCTTGCCGGAGATCGAGGCGCGCCGCGTAATTTATGGCCTCGCTCTAAGCGGTCTGGTAAGGCGCGAGTACTGGCAAAACGCTTTTCGTACCGAAGGCGTCGCGGCAAAGGAGACCGAGCCGGTTGCAGCAACCGCCGCCAATCAGGCTGAGCACAGTGACAACTGGGTATCGGCGAGCGTGGAGAACGAGGAACTCAACAAGTTTCTGCGGCGACTCAAGGATGCGACTAACTACTACGAAGTGATCGAGCTGCCGCACACGGCTGAGTCGAGTGAAATTAAAGAAGCATATTACGCGATGGCCCGGCGCTATCACCCGGATCGGTTCCATCTGAAATCCGGCACCAGGTTGCACGCGGAAATTAGTTCGGCGTTCGCGCGCGTCACGCAGGCGTATGAAACCTTGACCAATCCGAGTGCGCGTGCGACGTACGATCAAACTCTACAAAGGACCGGCGAGTTTTCCCCGGCCACTAAAAAAGCTGCTGAGGCCGGGGCGAACGGCGGGGCTGCCGACGAGCTGGATTTCGACACTGACTCGCCTGTTGACACAGAACTGGATCGGGCTGATTACCATTTTCGCGAAGGGGTCGGTGCGCTGCAGCAAGGACGAATCAACGCGGCCATCAAGCATCTATCGAATGCGGCACGCTTGCAGCCCCGGGAAGCGCGTTATCGCGCGCACTACGGACGCGCACTGGCGGCTGACGATAATACCCGGCGCCTCGCGGAGAATGAGATTCAGGCCGCGGTAAAGCTTGCGCCCAACGACGTCACGTTTCGCACCATGCTCGCCGAGTTGTATTTTCAATTGAAGTTTCACCGGCGTGCTCGCACTGAATTGGATCGGGCCCTCGCCATCGACCCCAGGAACGCGACGGCGCACTCGCTGTTGCGCAAACTCGAAAAGTCGCGCAAGGTAGGTTAACGAAAATTAATGTCTTTATTTTCTCGCAACAGTGAAACAGATGGTGCCGCTCGCGACGCTTATCTTCAGCTAGCGGCCGCGGCTGACGAATTTGAGCAATATCGTAATCCGCACGCTGTGCGGATCGCTGCCATCGCCGACACTATTGCTGAAGCTTTTCACCTCGCCCCGCGCGACCGGAAATCTCTGCGCATTGCCGCCCGCATGCACGATCTCGGAGAAGTGGCGATGGAGCGCGATTACATAAAGCGGGCCGGTGCGCTGACGGATGAAGAACGCGTGGACCTGCAAAGGCATCCGGTGATCGGGGAACAGGAAGCTGCGCGCGCCAGCGCCGACCGCGACGTGCAGTTGCTGGTGCGTTGGCATCATGAATGGTGGAACGGTTCCGGCTATCCGGATGCCTTGAGTCAAAACGAAATTCCTTTGGCGGCGCGAATCCTGCGCGTCGCCGATGCCTATGCGTCCCTGACTGACACCCGTCCTTATCGCGCCGCACTGACTGAAGCAGAAGCGCGTGCTCAGATGATTGAGCGCGCGGCCATCGAATTTGATCCGGCAATCGTAAGCGTGCTGCTGGCAATGCCGGATATCGAAGAACTGCGGTCGTTCGCGAAGACTGATGAGGAAGTTGCGGCAGTGCCGGCTGCCAGCGACAACGGCGCGAATCTGTTTTCGTCGTTCATGAGATGAACTGCTCTGGACTCCAGAGACGCAGATTGTAAGGGGAACCCTTTTGGCTTACGTCGCTTCAGCAACATTTCCCAACGGCTGGTTAAACTTCGAGCTAAGCGTGCTGCGGCGTTTGAAGTTTTCTTCCATCGCGCTTCCCTTCACCGGCGAGCCAAACCTTGGCGTGCACTTGAAGCAATGGCAGGTGCGAGTAGCCGCAAACGATCCGATGATCTGGGGCTACATTAAGGCCACGGCGCTCGTCGAGAACGATTCCGAGCGCCTCACTGAAACTGATATCGAGGGCCTGCTTGATGACGCCTACGTGCCGCGCGACCGCTTGGACAATCCGTCGCTCTTGAAGTGGTTCAATGAAACTGACGCCTGGTGGTTTGATAACGTTCGCTTCAACGCCGAAAAGTTTCACGAGCCTTACAAGCGCGCGCTCGCGCTTACGGTCGGCATGATGGTGGGCGATTATGTCTTGTCCTTCAGCGCTGACAATCGAAATTTGCGGGAGCCTTTTTCTTTGTCGCGGGTCTTCAAGCAGTTCGCGGAAACGCTTCCTTTGCGCTTCGATCAATCGGTGCGCAACAAAGCCACCAATCAGGATGTGCGCACGTTCGTTGCCGAACGGCGACAAACTGATTTGCTTTTTTTGCGTTTGCCGGTGCCGGTGCAGGCGCAAAGCGGACATCAGCAGCCGTTCGCCTGGCGCGAGGAATGGCTGCAAGGCGGCGATGATTTCTGGGAGGACTTTGAGAAAGGCCGCGCGGGTAAACTCGGCGCGCGCGTGCAAAGCAAGCAGCAATACCTGGGCCTGGTTGAGCATCTGCTGCACACCGCTGCTCACTTGCCGGGCTGGGCCGTCGCACACACTGAGAATGGTTTCATCTCCACCGATGAACTGGTTGAAACGGTAAGCCGCGTGCGGAAGGTAGACGCAGTCTACTCAAAAGATTTTTCGGATTTGCTGGGCGTACGCGCCGCGATCATTACGGCGGTCAGTTAGCGCTGGCTCCCTACACAAAGAATTGTTGACGATATGCCACATGAGGCATAATCATGACCGTGGACGATCCGCCGAAGATTAGGCCTCTGGTGTGGATCGGCTCGTCACGTAAAGATCTCAAGTTGTTTCCTGCTGAGGTTCGAGATGTTATGGGCTACGCGCTGTATCAAGCCCAGGTAGGCCGCAAAGCACTTTCAGCGAAGCCGCTTGCAGGGTTCGGCGGTGCGAGCGTTTTGAAAATAGTAGAAGACTATCGAACCGACACCTACCGGGCCGTTTACACCGTTAAGTTTTCCGAGCTGGTTTATGTACTTCATGCCTTTCAAAAGAAAGCGAAAAAGGGCATCGACACACCAAAACGAGATATTGACCTTATCAAGAGACGATTAAGGGCGGCAGAGGAAGACTACAAGACGCAAACAGGAAAGGGACGCAACAAATGAATGCCAAGGTTAAAGCCACTCGGTCACCGAAGTCCGATAGAGGTAGTGAGAAGGTTGAAAGGGGTAGCGGCAATGTTTTTGCCGACCTCAGTTTTCCGGACGCCGAAGAGCGCCTTGTGAAAGCAAAGCTCGCCACGAAGATTGCCCAACTAATCGAGAAGAAAGGGTGGACCCAGGCTCAAACCGCTGAGCGGACTGCTCTGGACCAGCCAAAGGTATCTCGTCTTTTGCGCGGCCAGCTCTCCGGCTTTTCAGCAGACCGTCTGTTTGCTGTTTTGAATCGGTTGGGTCACAGCGTTGAAGTTCGTATTTCCGCGAAGGAACGCGCGCCAGAGAAGTCTCACACTCGCGTGATGATCAGCTAAGTTCTCTTCCAGGTATTACGGCGCAGGCTTAACGATGAACCGGTAGCCGACACCTCTCACTGTCAAAAGGTGCTTCGGCTTGGTCGGATCTTCTTCAATATACTTTCGCAGCCGCACTACAAAATTATCGATCGCGCGCGTGTCGGTGTCCTCATTAAGCCCCCAGACGTCTTCCAAAATTGCTTTGCGCGAAACCACCTTGCCTTCGTGCTTCACGAGATAACGCAGCAGTTGGGCTTCCATTAGAGTTAAGCGGATGGTGTGTTCGGGAGTGCGCAGCTCGAGGTTGTCAAAATCGATAACGAGCTCGCCAAGCTTAAATTGTTCTGGACCGTCGTCGGCTTCCGACTGCGTCGCCGGCTGACTATGCTCGAGGGTCTGATCCTGATGAAACCACTGTCGCCGGCGCAGCAAGGCATTCAGCCGCGCGAGTAATACCGAAAGCTCGAAGGGCTTGGGCAAATAATCGTCAGCGCCGGACTCGAAACCTCGCAAGACATCTTCGGGCCGCCCACGCGCAGTCAACATCAGGACCGGAACAAACGATCCCGCTTCACGAAGTTCCGCAGCCACGGTAAATCCGTCTTTGCCCGGCAGCATTACGTCGAGCACGAGCGCGTCGTAGTTTTGCCGCTTCTCAAGCACTAAAGCCAAAGCCGTCTCGCCGTCGCTGACCGCATCGACGGTGTAACCTTCGGCCTCAAGGTTGAAGCGCAAGCCGTCAGCCAGGTGCTGTTCATCTTCGACTACCAACACTGCGCTCATTTATGAAGTCCTGTCCATATAATTACCGCGAAGCGGTTGTGTAACGTAGCCCAGGGGTTGCCGCGGCGACGCGGCTACCCTGGGGTAACGAGTCAATAATTTGCAGACAACCCTGAAGGGGGTTGTGTCTGTATCGGCGTACCGTCAAAGGAGACACAACCCCGTTGGTTGGGAACCTCCACCAACTCGATCCCAGGGTAGCCGCGCGGCGCGGCAACGGGGCTAAGTTGCATAACCGCTTCGCGGTTGATTTCCTCGACTCACAACCGCGGGAGTTCGATCGTAAATCTGCTGCCTTGTCCCGGCCCTTCGCTTTCCGCAAAAACTTTTCCGCCGTGTTTCTCTACGACCGAGCGCACAATAAACAAGCCCAGCCCTGTGCCTTTGATCCGCGCCATGACGCGGCCTGGCACGCGATAGAAGCGGCGGAAGATGCGCTTCAACTGTGCCGCCGGTATTCCGATGCCGTTGTCTTTGATGCGAACAGCCACCTTCTTTTCGCCAAGCGCCGCCACCTCAACCGAAACATGCACGTCCTTGACAGAATATTTCACCGCATTGTCGAGCAGGTTGGTGATCGCGGCGCGAAGTTCGTCCGCGTCAGCCTTCACGTGCGGCCGCTCGCCGTTGACCAGCTCAGAAAACGTCACGGTGTTGGGAGTCAACTTGTGGCGCACGCGGGTGAGCTCAACGCATTCTTGCGCCAGCTGGCCGATGTCCACCTTGCGAAAGTTAAGCTTGCGACTACGTTGACCTGACTGGCCGGCGCGCAACACTTGTTCAACCGTTACCAGCAGCCGGTCGCTGTCGGCAAGCATGACGTCGTAAAACTCCTGCCGCTTGTTTTCTTCAATGTCGCGCTTCTTTAAAGTTTCCAGATAGAGACGAATAGACGCGAGCGGCGTTTTCAGTTCGTGAGTTACGGCGTTGATAAAGGCGTCGTGCTGTTCATTACGACGTATTTCGCGAATGAGGAAAGTGGTGTTGAGAACTAGTCCGGTAATAATCAGAAGGAAGAAGATTATGCCGAACACCAGCAGCGCAATCTCGCGGGCGTTGAGCAGTATCCAGCTGACGTTCAAAGCAACTGCTAACGCAACCAGACAAGCGCCAAGCGTTATGAAGAAAGCTATCGACTTGCGACGACCACTGACAGCCATGGCGCTATTGTACAGTGGTCAGTGGTCAGTGGTCAGTGGCCAGCAGGCACAAGGCAGAATGCAAAAGGCAGCAAGCAGATGTTCTGCCTACTGCCTACTGCTTAACCGGCCACTGACCACCGGCCACTGACCACTGACCACTGACTCCTTACGCTGCTTTCCGCATCTCGACAACTTGCGGGTTCGCCGCTGCGGCAATCTGATCTTTGCTGATGAGTCTGATGCCCTTTGCCAGGCCGAGCAGTTCCAGAGCGCGAATGCCGTACCAGTTAACGTCGATTTCGTACCAGGTCAGCCCGTGGCGCGCGGCACGTGGATGGGCGTGATGGTTGTTGTGCCAGCCTTCACCAAATGTCAGCAGCGCCACCCACCAGCTGTTAGTTGAATCATCGCGAGTCAGGAAGCGTCGAGTGCCCCACAAGTGCGTCGCAGAGTTCACCAGCCAGGTGAAGTGCAAGCCGATAGTGACTCGCAAAAACACACCTACGAACAGAAACGGCCAACCACCGATCGCATATAGCGCGATGCCCGAAAGAATTAATGGCACGTAGTAAAAACGGTTCATAAACATGTGAACCGGATCTTTCATCAGGTCGGGCGCGTATCGCTGCATCACCTCGTCGTCGTGCTGTTGCGCGGTGCCACGAAGAATCCAGCCCATGTGTGCCCACCAACCGCCGTCGCGTGGCGTATGTGGATCACCAGCGTGGTCCGTGTTCGCATGGTGAATGCGATGGGTCACCACCCAATTGATCGATCCGCCTTCCAGAGCAAACAGGCCACAGAAAGTCAGGAAGTATTCGACTGCCTTGGGTGTTTTATAACCACGATGGGTGAGCAGACGATGAAACCCCATGCCGATTCCCAAACTTCCCGACACCCACCAGAGAAATAAGGTGATTGGAATTATGGTCCAACTCAGCCGGGTGAGCATGAAGAGAGAGGCGATCGCGCCGAGATGAAAAAGGATCATGAAGACGGTGGTGTTCCATGCGATTGCGCCCTGCTTGTTTGGATTAGTGGTTCTGCTCATCAAGTTTCCGATACTCCGACAAGATATTCAGTCAAGTGTTTGATGTTGACTGAGACTTCATACTAACAACTGTCATCTTTCGTGGTTGTAATACTTGTGTAACCAGGTTTGTGCGTTAGCACACATACACCTTGCCTTCATTAAAGCGGTTCTGAAACGGAGTTCATTAACATGTTAGAAAATAATTCGGTGTCCCCAATCCACTATCACGACGCTCCTCGCTGGTCCGTCAACTTGCCTGGGCGCTGCGGATAGGGCATTATTAAGGCGTTATCCCTCTCTCCTGCATCAACGGTGATGCGCCACGCCTTAACTTATGGGTTCGGCGTTTTTCGATAGTGTGAGGGTGGGTTGTGAAAATTTGAAGAAGCCGCTCAACTGAGCGCCCGAACGCGGGCCTTCGCTGCTACCGTACTCCGAAGCTACCTTGATTCGAAGCTTCTCTTAACGCTCCCCCGCGAGCTAAGGAAAAACTTACAGTTATGGCTATGAAACTCTACGTAGGGAATCTCTCGTTTCAAACTTCGAGCGAAGATCTGCAGCAACTATTTTCTCAGGCGGGCACGGTGGAGTCGGCAACGGTGGTTGAAGATCGGGATACCGGACGTTCGCGCGGGTTTGGCTTTGTCGAGATGGCTTCGAAAGAGGAAGGCGAGCGGGCGATCGAACAGTTCAACGGCACCGATTTGGCAGGTCGCAATCTGACCGTAAACGAAGCCAGACCTCGCGAAGATCGCGGCGGTCGTGGCGGCGGCGGTGGTCGCGGTGGTTACGGCGGCAATCGCGGCGGCGGTGGCGGCCGCGGTGGTTACGGCGGCGGCGGTGGCGGCGGACGCGATAACACGCCTCGCTGGTAAGTGACTGGGTAAATGGTGAAAGGTGAATAGTGAAAAGTTCAAGACCGCTCGCTATTCGCCAGCCACCATTCAGCGCATCTCAATCGATTGTCAAAACTATTTACTATTTACGATTCACGATTTACTCGAAAGGCGTTTATGGAAAAGCAAACTGTAGAAAAGCAGGTTATTGAAAAGCAGACTTACGCGATCGGCGATCGAGTTGAAAAACTCTGCGCGGTCTGTCAGGAAGAACGTGGACACGTCGTCGCGTCGATCACCAAGAGAGGTTTGATCTCGCGCGTTACTTGTCCGAAGTGCGGCACGCGTGGTTCATTTTCTAACGGCGCGAAGCTAACGAAGAGCCGTTCGAAAACCGTGAACAGTGAGCCGTATGACCGCACGCGCACGTATCGCACGGGCCAGACTATGAGTCATCCAATTTGGGGCGCGGGCGAAGTTACAGCGCTAATCGAGCCGCGCAAGATCGACGTGTTGTTTGCCGATCGCATCCGGCGACTGATTCATTCGCGCTCAGATGCGTAAGCTTCCCGCAGGATTCGAAAGTAACGAAGGCCGCGCCGAAAGCGCGGCCTTCGTTTTGTAGATCTGTTTATCCCAACGGTGGGGGCACGGCATGCCGTGCCGCTTCGAACGGAGGCTTAATTTACTGGGACCGCGGGCGTCCCGCCCGCAATGAGCGCGAAGCGCGAAAATATTGAGTTGGCCGACACATTAGTGGATGACCATCGCGTAACCAGCGGGCGGGACGCCCGCGGTCCCAGTAATGGGGTTGAGTTGTTTACTTCCCTGCCGTAGCGGCCGACCGAAACTTTTTCGGCAGCCGGACTCGCCCCGTCGCAAACAACACCAGCCACACCGCACCGGAGCTGGCCGAGAGCAATCCGGAGATGATCGTCAAAGTGCGTGGCGTGATTCCGCGCAACGACCAACCAGCAATCGTCGTCGATATGCTCCAAATAAGCAGTTCCGTGGCGCGGTCTGTCGTTATCACTCGTCCGCGAAGTTTGTCGGGAACAAGTTTCATCAGCAGTGTGTCCTGAACACCGAATTCCGCTCCCAAAACTATTCGGCCAAGGAAAAGAAAGAGGCAGGCGCTCCAGAGATTCGGTGTCACGCCAATCAACGCGAACAGAAAGCCCTGCACGAGCAAACCCCAGCCAATCAACGAGTGCGTCTTACCGAGAAACTCGAAATGGTTCCCGAGCCGGCGAGCTATCATCATGCCGATGAAAAGTCCCAGCCCGCCGGAGAAGTAAAGCGCGGCGACGCCTGAGTCGCCGCTCATGCCAAGCTGACCGGCAAACACAATTCCGCCCAAACGGTCCATGATCAGGTTCATGGCGCCGCCACCGCTGGCCCAGAGAACGTTGATGCCAAGAATCGCGGCCACAGGCGCATGACGAATGATGTATGACCAGCCTTCGCGAATATCAGACCAGTAGCTGGGCCGTTTTTCATGTGTGCGGTCAGGCTGAGACGCCGCTTCCCCCGCACCGACGATCAGTGTCTCAGCCGGACTAGCTTCCTGCGCGATCTGCTTCGTTTCGTTTTCCGGAATCAACCAAACCGACAAAGCGGACCCGAGAAACGAAACGGCGTTGATGATGAAGGCAGCGCGGTAGCCGACATTGGCTGCAGTCCAGCCCCCCAGCGCGGCGCCCAGCGACATCAACAGAAATCGCGAAGAAAACATCAACGCGTTCCCCGCCAGCAGGTCGCGCTCGCCGGTGATGTTGGGCATCGCGGCGCTTTTCGCGGCCTCAAAGAAGGCGCCAAAGAAAGACAACAGCGCGGTACAGAGGTAAGCGATCCAAAGGTCTTCAGGGCGACGAACCAACAGGAAACCGAAGGCGACCGCGACGCGTGCGAAGTCGCTGACGATCATTACCATTCGTCGTGACCAGCGATCTACGAACGCGCCGGCCAGCGGTGCGAATAAGGTGAACGGCACCATCCGCGCCAGCAGAATGATCGTGGTGGCGCCTGCATCGCCGTGCGAGATGAAGCGCACTAACCCCAGCCCGGCAATGAAATTGAACCAGTTGCCGAGTTCGGAAATAACCTGCCCCCACCACAACCGCCGGAAAGAACGGTTGCGCCGCAGGAGCTGAAGATAGGTTAGTGAATCCATGACTACTAACTAAAGTTTCAAGTTTCAAGTTTCAGGTTCCAAGTTCGGAGACCTCGAACGCTACGCACGGCATCGGACCGCAACTCCGACAACAGAGAACTTGAAACTTGAAACTTGAAACTTAACAAAAGAGCCGCCAGTTCAGACTAGCGGCTCGCAACCTTGCAACGTATCTTGAGAATTTAACCACCGACAAACTTCGGTGGTCTCTTCTCAATAAAGGCTGCGACGCCTTCTCTGAAATCTTTAGTTAGTCCTGATCGAATCTGTACTTGTCGCTCGAGTTCCAGCTGCCCTCCGTAGTCGTTCGTCGCGCTCGCTTCCAGTAGTTCTTTGACGCGGCCGATTGCCGCCGTCGGCGCCTCGGCCAGTTTTTGTGCCATCGCCATCGCGCTCGCCAGCAATTCTTCGTCAGGGACGACGGCATTGATCATTCCCATCTCAAGGGCCCGCTCGGCGCTGACGACGTCTCCCGTCATCATCAACTCCGTGGCCCGTCGCCAGCCGACGAGTCGCGGCAAGATGAAACTTCCGCCACAGTCCGGGGTCAAACCAATCTTCACGAACGCCTGATTGAAACGGGCACTCGCGCCAGCCATCACCAGGTCGCAAGCCAGCGCCAGGTTGCAACCGCCGCCCGATGCGGCTCCATTAACCGCCGCGATGAACGGCAGCGGCGTGCGGCGGATCAGCATGATGCATTCGTTCAGCAAACGCAGCGGCTCATCGAAGAACGCCTCGACTTTTCCTTCGCGTTCAGCAATGCGTTGCATCTCGCGCAAATCGCCGCCGGCGCAAAACGCTCGGCCCGCGCCTGTCAGAACTACCGCGCGCGCGTTCTGACTCTGGACGTCAGCAACAGCCGCCTTAAAATCACGACCCACCTCACTTGTCAAAGCATTCAGAGACGCCGGGCGATTGAGCGTTATCACGCCCACCGCGCCCTGCATTTCCACCTGAATGTTTTCGTAAGTCATACCGTCGTTCAAAATGGCCGTATCAGAACCAGGAGCGGTAGCGACCGGCTAAATGTTCGATCGTCGAATTTGAGCAAACCGACGATATCTACTTTTACGTCTGCACTTGCTTCTTTGGCCGGTTGCTACCGCTCCCGGTTCTGATGCAGAAGTGTGCAAAGCTTTTCACCAGCAAAAACGCAGAATTGTCCACGGAAGTTTCAGACCAAACTGCTATTCGCTACAACTATTGGGATCTTCAACCAAACCTGCAAGCCCTAGGTTCGCGGCTGCGCGGCGCGATTGGCGCCAAAGCATTCGCCGCAAAGGACCGGTCGGCCGGTCGAAGGCTTGAAGGGAACAGTGTCGGTTTTCCCGCACTGATCGCAGGTAATGTCGAAGCGTTGACGTTCGCCGCCGCCACCCTTCGGACCGCCAAAGTTTGAACGGCGCGCATCGCGGCAAGGCTTGCAACGCTTGGGATGGGTTAGGTTGCGCTCCTGATAATATTCCTGCTCGCGTTCGGTGAACGGAAAGATCTCACCACATTCAGCGCAGGTAATTTCCATGTCTGGCATATCGCATCTCCCTGAGCGGGACCTGAGGTATCCCTGCTCTGCTCTTCGGGCGCGCGCGAATCGCTCCGTTCCAACGGCGACAGATTAGCTAACTCTGGCTTTCAAACTCGCCTACGGTGCTCGCGTTCCGATGACCGGTTAAGTGGGCCTGAGTTTACTCCCACTAATAACCGTATTCAAACTAATTCGGGGCGGACCTGTGTGTCCGCCCCGGGCGTACACATAGGTGCGCCCCTACAACGAGAGCTCACGCACGTGCGCGCGCACAGTGCCCCCGAGCGTTTGCAGGTTGTAGCCGCCTTCAAGACATGAAACTATGCGCCCAGCACACGTCTCCTTCGCCCACTCCTTAACTGTGCTGGTTAACGAAATGAAGTCTTCGTCTTCGAGCAGCAACTGTCCCAGCGGATCGCCCTCGTGCGAGTCAAAGCCCGCGGAAATAATTATCAGGTCAGGCTTGAACTTGCCGGAGATTTCGTGAAGCGCCGCCTCGAACATTCGCTTTTGCTCAACCGGCGGCGTGAGCGCGCGCAAGGGAACGTTTAAGGTCGAACCGAGGCCGCGACCGATCCCGTTTTCTCCCCGCGCGCCGGTGCCGGGATACCACGGATATTGGTGAGTCGAAAAAAAGAAGACGCTGGGGTCGTCGTAAAACACGCCCTGAGTTCCGTTGCCGTGATGCACGTCCCAGTCGATGATTGCCACGCGCTCAATCTCGGCGTAGTGATTTTGCGCATAACGCGCTGCCACGGCGACGTTGTTGAAAAGGCAGAAGCCCATCGCTCGTTCGGCCGTTGCATGATGTCCCGGCGGACGCACCGGCACAAAAGCATTAGCGGCCTTTCCCTGCATAACCAAATCGATCGCCTGACACGCGCCGCCGGCTGCATGAAGGGCCGCGTCCAGGGAACGCATCGAGACAGTTGTGTCAGCGTCGAGGTAACCGGTGCCTTCACTAACCACGCGCTCAACCTGCCTGTAGAGTTGCGGCGTGTGGCAAGCCTGTACGTCGCCGCGTGGCGCTTCCTTCGCCTGAACTTCCAACAACCTGGACCAGAGCTCGGCGTCTTCGCGAAGCGCCTGCATCACCACGCTGTAACGCGCGGGCGATTCGGGATGGTTTGGACCAGTGTCGTGTTCTTTGTATACCGGGTGGTGAACGATTGCAGTTGTCATTGGAGTGAATAGTAAATGGTGAATGGTAAATAGTGAACTGCAAGACGTATTAGCTGCGGATAGCGCAGATCAGAGCGAACCGAAAATCCTATTCGTAACTGCTTCTGATTGTTCTCTCCCGATCCGCGCGCATCGCGTTCATCCGCGCCCAATATTTCTTCTTATTCACGATTTACGATTCACGATTTACTCGCCCACTGTCTTGATCTTCGTTAGGCCTCACCGCGACAGACTCGAAACAATACGCGCAATTTGCCCGACTCGTGAGAAGAGCTTAGGCGATCTGCGAAATTGTTAGGGTTTCGCAGACGTCGTGCACTGGTCGCCGTTTTCAGGCGCAGGGAATAGCGATTGCTTTTTACGGAATTCGAAGATTCTAAGTGTCCCGCACCTTTCAGACGGCAAGTTATCAATCAGGAGGAAGCATATGGCATACGATGATGAGCAGTCCCGGAGAAGCCGGGTGGTAGTGGAAACGCCCACTGCAAGGCGTGAGGTCACCCATACAGAGGCCGTGCGCAATGATCGCGGCGGTATTTCTGGGGCAACAGTAGGCGTGATCGTCGTGGTGGCGATAGCGCTGATTACGATCGTGGTGTTGTTCCTGATGAATGGACAACCGACGGATAACACCAACGTGAACCTGGCGGCGCAACAACCGACGCAACCACCGCAGGTGATTGTTCAGCAACCAGCACCGGCTCAACAGCAACCGCCGGTAATCATTCAACAACCAGCGCCGGTCCAACAACCGCCGGTGATCGTTAGCCAGCCGGCCGCGGGTGGAGCGGCTCCGAATGTTTCGAATGACGGCGCGGTGCAGACAGCCGTGGACAAAAAGATCGCTGAAGACCCGACGCTCTCAACTTTGGGCGTTACGGCTACGGTTCTGGACGGTAAGGTGACAGTTACCGGAACGGTGAAGAGCGAAGCTCTTAAATCGCAAGTTGATCGGGCGCTGCGGGCAATCAAAGGCGTGAAGCAGGTCGACAACCAAATCGTCGTCTTAAGTTAAGAACAAAATTAGCCGCGGATGAACACAGATACGCGCGGGTCAGAACAGGAAAAACTAAGGTCCAAACAGCTTAGCTTTCCTTTTCCGATCCGCGCGTATCTGTGTTCATCCGCGGCTAATATCCTTCAGTGTGCTGACGGAGCCATTCATCGAGCTCGGCTTCCGTTGGCTCACGGCCGAGCTCTTCCCGCAGTCGCTGGTGCAGGTAATCGTGTTCGCCGGCCGCGAGATCGCCAAGTTCTTCATGAACTCCTTCTTCAGACCCGGAACCGCCGCTATCGTTTTCTTCAGGATTCATAACCTTAATCTCACGTGTCGCCAAAGATGTTTCGACTACGAGGCTGCCGGTTTCACAGTTGACGACTAAACGTCTTCCTTCCAGCGAACCGAAGAACCCGACATTCTCGATCGCCTGAGGTCTATGCATTGGCTTCATAAACGACGTGCTTGCCGTATTGTCGCGCAGCAGACAATCGATATCCGTTCTGATTTGCTGTCGGCTCGCTTCGTCGATTTCCAATTCAGCCACGGCAACCGGATGAGGCAGCAGCCCCATCTCGCCATCCAGCAGGATCGTCCACACGAATCCGATGTCCAGCAAAATATACAACGCTTCATCGAAAATGAAATAGCCGAGCGGTGTCGCACCGAGCACGTGCGCGATGACGTGGTCTTGATGGGTGGAGGTGTCTTGAGGAAGCACGGAAACGGTAGACAGTGGTCAGTGGTCAGTAGTCAGTGGTCGGTGGTCGGTGGTCGGTGGTCGGTGGTCGGTCCTGACTACTGACCACTGACCACTGACCACCGACCACTGCTTTCAATCCAGGTAATGTGCGCCGAGCTGTGTCTGCAAACTTTCCGGTACCGTCTTCCAACTGGCGTTGGATAGCTTGTGAGAATCGAAGTCAGAGGTATTCATACGTCTCGCACGCCAATGGGCTACCGTCTCTTCATAGAGCCAACGATAAATCGGGCCATTGCCACGACGACTGTAGAAAACCTTCTTGTCGTCGCCGTCGACAACTTCCTTGGTCTGGTCAATAACCGGCGCGGTTACGAAAATGCGCAGCCCACTCAGCGTTGTCGACATTCTTAGTCCAATCCGCCGTCATGGCTGCTTTGTACTTTAAGGCTTTCAGTTTTCGTAAACTGCACCAAGCCGCGCTTCACTTCTTCGACCGCGATGCTAGTGTTGCGGCGCCGGCTGCTGTCGGCGGCAATGCGCGGTTTCGACCCGTGCAGCAATTGCTTCGTTCTCAGGCCCGCAACAATGATCAGGCGAAATCGCGAGTCAATTCCCGGCCAGGTTCCTTCGTTTGCCACGCCCTTTAGGGAATTGCCGTTACGTTTTTCTGAACTGCTCATATTTCGTCTCAACCTTTCAATTGCCGCGGACTATAGAAACTTCATCATGATAAATAGGACCGGAACCGCCAAAATTATGAGTGCCAGGAGTTGCAGCCAATTCATGGCCGACTTCTTGCAATTCGGACAACGAAGTCTCCAGAGGGCCAGGATGCGGCCACAGTGATCGCATGAAGAAATCATCCGGCCGCGCCACCCTTAACCTTTTCTCCGTCACCATTGGCGATGAATTGCAGCAGCTGCTGACGGTCGAAAGCGCGGCCTTTGTTTAGTTTCACGAGCGGGTCCGCGATTAACCAAAAGCAGGCTTTGCCTTCATCAGTACTCGTAAGATTCTTTAAGGCTGAAGCATCGAGTTGCGCGGGCCGAAAACATTCCATACTCGACTCACGCGAACGAGCCACCATTGCCGCTCCGCTCGTGTGGAACACCGGAACGCGGAAAGCTCCCTGGTCATCAAGCGCGAACCAGTCTCCGTTTGCTCGGCGCATGGCATAAAGGTTTTTCATTGCGTTGTGTTCCGCTCGGTTCCAGTTCAAGCAAAGGCGAGGGGCGCATTTGTCGTTTCCCCGAGCGCGCCGTCCAGACTGTGGATAGCGTCCGCTTCGCGGTCGTACACGTCGAAAACATTCAGTAACCTGGTGGTGGACAACAATTCCTTCAGCGAGTCAGTCAGCTCCGCCAACTTGATTGAGCCGCCCTTGTTTTCTACGGAGACTTGGCTGGCTATTAGTTCACCGAGCCCACTCGAGTCGATAAAGCTGACGCCGGCCAGGTTCAAAACAATCAGTCGCTTCTTTTCCATCAGCAGGGTGTTTATCGAGCGGTGCAACGCGATCGTGTTGCCGCCGACGCGCAGCCTTCCCTTCAAATCAAGAATGGTGATATCGGCGCTGCGGCGTTGATCAATGTAGAGATTAATCACAAGCTGACACTACGTTAATAAGGGCTATATGTCAAATCCAGTATATATTGCAGATGGACAATAGCTAACGTATGTGATAAATACTGTGGGACGTGTTGCAAAAACTTATGATTAAGATTCGAGTCGACCAACTACTGGCCCAGCACGGAAGAACCTTCTACTGGCTAGCGAAAGAAACCGGTATCAGCCACACCACGCTTTGGCGGCTGAAGAAGGACAAAGCTCTCGGCATAAATTTTGAGACGCTCGAGAAAATTTGCGACGCACTCAAATGCCAACCGGGCGACGTGCTCGCACTCTCGACACCCAAACAACCGGCAAAGAAGAGCGCCATTCCTCGCCGCTCGCGGAAGGCACAAAAATGAGTACTACTACTGAAAAGCCTTTAACTTTTCGCTTCGTTGATGTTGACGCCAACCTTCGGCTGGAACTTAACAATGGCGCTGATCATCCGCTCAAGTGCGTGGAAGTGCTGACGGTCTTTTTGAAAGACCTGGAAACCGGCGGCCCTTCACAGGCTCACATCAGGTTCGATCAAGTTGATTCCATCCGGCCGAAAGAGCACGTACTGGTATCTCACCGGACCTGGGTCAATGGAAAGATTGCGGGTGCCGGTTCCGATCTGCTCGCCAGATTGAAAGTGGCGCCAGGCGAAGTTAAGCCCTATGTGCTGGATATTTCGTGGGAAGATCCGGAAGGCAAGACAAGATTTCAGCGGATACCGGTAGGACATTAAAGGTTCCGGAGTTGGTGTGGGTTGTGTTGCCTTCGTGTTTTTTAGTGGTTTTGATTTGGAGCTAACCACGAAAAGACGCGAACAGAAATCACAAAACACACGAAAGTTTGAATAGAAAACTCGGAGAGAATACCAATGTTAGTTTGTGAGTTCTGTTTGCAGTACGCGCCAGGCGGAACCTGCAGACTGGACCTTAAAATTCCGAAGACGATGACCTGCCGCGAGTTCGGCCCCACGATCGAAAAGTTTTGTTCGAACCCCAACGACTTCGTCGATCCGCGACAAATAGTGCAGATGGCTGTTTACTTTGGCATCAAAGGTCCTGAACTAAAGAAAATCAAACTGATGGCGGCAACTGCACAGAGCAGCCGCTCGATCATCCCACTGCAGCCCAACGCCGAAACCCCGCAACAAACACAAGACAGACCCGCAAACCAGCTCGAAAGCTGACCTGCAGGTCTGTTGTATCTCTACTACTGGCGGGCTGGCTTAGTTGCCGTTTAGGCCGTCGTAGTAACCGTTCTCATAACCCTGACGATAGTAACGACGATAGAGCTCACGATCTCCAAGCCTGGAGCTGTAGTCTGTCGTGGCGTCACGATACTTGCTGTTATTGCGAAAGTCTTCGCGGCGATTGCTGTTGCGGTCGTCACGGCCTTCTTTGATTCCTTCGTTGTAGCCGGCATTTAGAGCCGTCTGACGCAGGTCAGAAGATCCGCCGTAGTTGCCGTAGCGATCCCAGTTGCGTCCACGTCGATTGTTGACGTCCCAATCACCATCGCGGTTGCGGTCCCATTCACGGTTGCCGCGGTCCCAGTCGCGGTTTTGGTTGTTGCGGTCCCAGTCGCGATCGCGATTGCGATTCCAGTCGCGGTTGTTTGAAACGTTGTTGTAACCACCGGGATTGTAACCATCGTTGAATCCGGTCTGGTAAGCCTCGCGGAAATATCGTTGATAGATTTCGCGACTGCCCAGACGCGAACTGTAGTCCTTGGTTGCCTTGCGGTAAGCGCTTGAGTCTGCGTAGTTGACGTTGCGGTTTCTCGAGCGGGCGGCGGTGCCGTCTTTCAGTCCTTCATTGTAGCCGGCATTCAGGGCCGTCTGGCGAAGCTGAAACGAGCCACCATAATTGCCATAGTTGTCCCAATTTCTGTCACGGCGATAACGGTCATACTGTGCCTGCGCGGAAGAGCCTAAACCGAAGCCGATAATCATCAAGAGTGACCAGACAACGGCCACACCCATCCTCACTTGTGTATTATTTGTTTTCATACTTACTCCTTTGTTAGGCAATAGAGCAACTGCCGTTCCCTCGAGCGCTACTCTGGTGTGATCCGGCGCGGCTGTCTTGTTGCCACGGGTTCAATCGCCGGCGGAAGCGACGCTGAAGAATTGAGCCGGAAGAGCGTTCGTTGCCGGTTCACGCTGACTTCCTGCCCAGCCCGATTCAGCCTCACGGCCCCTCGCTTCGGCAGTTACATTTGCAATGGCTTCAATCAGACCCTCAAAGTCTGGCTTGGTAATGTACGCGTTTGCGCCCGCCGCCATCCCGTTTTGTTTGTCTGTTTCAAATGCTGCACCTGAATAAAAAAGAATTGGCGTGTCATCGTCAAACTCTCGCAACTGTCGACAGAATTCAAAGCCATCGGTTCGTGGCAACCAGCCGTCCAGAATATACAAATCGAAAGGGTGCTGTTTGATCAGCGGCCAGGCAGCCGCGGCGCTTTGCACACAGGTGGCGTCCAATCCGTAGGTGCTTAGCAGCAAGCGGAATATTTCGCAGGCGTCTTCATCGTCGTCGACGCAAAGTACGCGGGAGCGGTTCAGGGTTGGCATTGGTTTGCCTCCAGGGATGGGGGATTCAATAGGGTCGGCGCTATATTGGGCCAGATTGTCTTGCCGGTCTGTGCGTTGACGCACTTACGCAAATTAAGTATGTTGTGAGCGCTCTCGAACAGTTTCCTCAGGAAACCACCCCCACGAGCCGCGGGCTTTCTATCTGGTCTTCGAGTCCGACTTTGCCGGTCTTGAAAAGAGGACGCGACGTCTATCAGCGCTACCAAAGAAGAGGCAGTTCATAACCATCTGCTTGCCGGTGTGAGCGAGGAGGAGCTGGCGCGTCTGCTCCCGAACCTGCAACTCTTGTCGTTGCCGCTCGGCGAAGTCCTCTATGAATCCGGCGAAAAGATGGACTACGTCTATTTCCCGACGACCGCAATCATTTCCCTGCTCTACATAATGGAGAACGGCTCAAGCGCGGAGATTGGCGTCGTAGGCAAAGACGGCATGGTGGGGATTGCGATCTTCATGGGAGGCGACACCACTCCCAACCGGGCGGTGGTCCAAAGCGCGGGCAAAACTTTAAAGATGAAGGCCAGCGCCATGAAGGAGGAGTTCACGCGCGGCGGACCTTTCCATAATTTATGCCTGCGCTACACCCAGGCGTTGATTACCCAAATCTCCCAGACTGCTGTCTGCAATCGTTTGCACTCGGTCGATCAGCAACTTTGTCGCTGGTTGCTGTTAAGCCACGATCGTCTACCTTCCGACCGCTTGATCATGACGCAGGATTTGATTTCAAACATGCTTGGCGTGCGCCGTGAAGGAATCACCCACGCGGCTAAGCGTTTGCAAAATGCGGGTTACATTAGCTATGTTCGCGGCGATATGACCATCCTCAACCGAAAAGGTTTGGAGAAGAATGTCTGCGAATGCTACCAGGTGGTGCGAACGGAATACGATCGCCTGCTGGAGTAGGTAAGCCCCCTGTTCATAACCGCCCCGTGACTAATAAGTGTGACAGCGCACAGACGTCCGGGCGAAGACCGGCGCATAGTGAAAGGATAATCATATGAAAACAAAAACACCGACATTATTAACGACCGTCCTGATGGTTGTTTGCTTCGCGCTAGCCCCGTTGGCTGGCATGGCCCAAAACAGTAACAGCTCGACCACTGAAATGAAGACCAGCGGCAGCGAGGCTCGCAAGGCGGCCAGCGGCTCGGGTCATTACATGAAGCACGGTCGAATCGTGCGAGGCGGAAAACACTTTGGCAAGCACATAGGAAAATCCGGCAAGCACTTTGGCAAGGGAACGAAGAAGGCCACGAAGAAGGCCATCAAACACGTGATTTCATAGACCGCGGCTGGATCGAATTCGATTTGTTTTGTAGGGGCGCACCCGAGTGTGCGCCCTTCTGGCTCACGCGGGCGGACACATAGGTCCGCCCCTACCCGTTCAAAATCCGACATTGGGACGCGTTTCCGCAAACCTTTCCTTTGCGGTTCCCGTCGTTTTTCCAGTAGGAGATCCCAATGTCGCCGGCCAAAAATCCAATTGCAAACCAGTTGCTTGCTGCGCTGCCAAGGAAAGAGTATCAAGCCCTTGAATCTCAACTCGAAGAGATTCCCCTCGTCTTCGAAGATATTATCTACAGGCCGGAAGTCGTGATCAGCGACGTCTATTTCCCAAACAGTGGGGTTATCTCCCTGCTGGCCGCTCTGAGTGAGCGCACTACGCTGGAGGTTGGACTCGTTGGCAAAGAAGGCATGCTCGGCTTGGCTGTTTTCATGGGAGCCAAGGCTTCTCAGAACCGCGCGGTGGTTCAGGGAACGGGGACGGCGATGAAAATGAAAGCTTCGGCATTTCGCCGCGAATGTAATAACGGCGGCGATCTGCCACGGCTGTTGCGGCGCTACACCTCTTCGCTCTTGACGCAGATCACGCAGACTGCCGTGTGTAATCAGTTTCACTCCGTCGAAGAGCGCCTGGCGCGTTGGCTGCTGATGACGCATGACCGCATGGCCACTGATGAGTTTCAACTAACGCAGGAATTTCTCTCAAACATGCTGGCGGTGAGACGCGAAGCTGTAAATAAGGCGGCGGGCAAACTGCAAAAACTTAAATTGATTACCTACAGTCGCGGTCGTCTGACCGTTCTGGATCGCGCCGGCCTTGAAGCCAACGCTTGCAGCTGCTACGAGATCATCACCAGGGAAAGCACGCGCTCGTAAGGCCTGCGCTCATTCGACACTGTATGAGTCTGCTTGTGCTTGTACCGCGAAGCGGTTACTTAACTCAGCCCAGGGTTGCCGCGTCGCGCGCTACCCTGGGATCGAGGCGTAAAAAGAGATCCAACCCCAACGGGGTTGCGATAGGTTGTTGACGCAACCCCGTTGGGGTTGGGAAATTTACCAATCCTATCCCAGGGTAGCCGCGAAGACGCGGCAACCCTGGGGTGAGTTACGTAACCGCTTCGCGGTATTACAGGGCTAAGAATGGCAGAAGCCCACCCGTGAGGGAGGGCTTGTAAATACTCTCGCATAAATGAGCCCTCCCTGACGGTCGGCTTCTGCCCACGCTCACTCGCTGTACGCTTCATTCAACTTGCGAAAGTGATACCCCATCGCGGCCAGTCGCATCGACTGGGGAAACTGATCACGATGACGGGCCAGCGTGAGTCCGAAGAAACGCCAGAACTCCTTGCGCTCCCGATCGACGATTCCCAGTTTTACGATGAGGCGCGCAAACGCTGCGATACCGCTCAGAATCTTTACGCGTGAGGGATCCGGCAAGTCCTGAGCCGTACGCTTTAGTGAATCCAGCGCGCGCTGGTAGTACTCGCTCGGTTTGTAGATAGTCTTCATGATCGATTGATAACCTTCGATCAAGCGCGTCGCGTTCATCTTCGGCACAAAGTTGAGCGCGCAGTTGGTGTTGTTTCCCGAACTCTCGCCGAGCAGCCGTCCCTCTTTTTCCAGCCGGCGCCAAAGCTGTGTATCGGGCAGCGCGGTGAGCAATCCGACCATCGCGAGGGGTATGGCACTGTCTCGGATGAATCGTATTTGACGTTCGAAGATGTCCTCGGGATCGTGATCGAAGCCGACGATGAACCCGGCCATCACCTCCATCCCGTAGCTTTGAATCTTCGCGACGGAGTCGAGCAGGTTGCCCCGATTCTGCGATTTCTGCGCCTCCTTGAGACTCTCTTCAACCGGCGTCTCAATACCGAGGAATACACGGCGAAATCCGGCGCGCTGCATTTCCGCCAACAGCTCTTCGTCGTCGGCAAGGTTTACGCTCGCTTCAGTTAAGAATGAAAACGGAAATCCATTGTTCTCCTGCCAGCGGGTGAGCTCCGGCAACAATAGCCTGACGTTTTTCTTGTTGCCGATAAAATTGTCATCAACGATGAAAACGGTCCCGCGCCACCCGACGCGCATCAACGCGTCTAATTCAGCCAGCATCTGTTGGATACTTTTGGTGCGCGGCACGCGGCCGTAGATTTCGATGATGTCGCAGAATTCACAATTGAACGGGCAGCCGCGCGAATACTGCACCGCCATGGCGCTGTAACCTTTCATGTCCGCAAGTTCGAAGTGAGGAACGGGCGTTATCGCGAGCGGCGGTTTTTCGGCAGCCTGATAACTTCGCTTCGCCTCGCCGCGTTCAAGATCATCAACGAACTGCGGCAGCGTCGTCTCAGCCTCGCCCAGGAAAACGTGATCGACCGCGGGCAAGTCTTCGATGGTCGTGGTTACGTACGGTCCACCCAGAACAACGCGCTTGCCTCGCTCCTTGCAACGCCTGACTACCTCGTGCACCGATTCCTTCTGCACTAACATCCCGGTCACAAAAACAATGTCGGCCCAGTCAATCACCGACTGTTTCAACGGACGCACATTGAGATCGACCAAGCGGCGATCCCACGACGCTGGCAACAACGCCGACACCGTCAGCAAGCCGAGCGGAGGAAAGGCGCAACGCTTTCTTTCGAAGGGTAGTGCGTGCCGAAAACTCCAGTAAGTGTCGGGAAATTCCGGGTTAACCAGAAGAACATTCATCGCGTGCTCCTTCGCAAAGGGGGTCGGGTATTAAAGGGGAATGGCCGGGATTGTGAGGTCATCCTACATCTGCGCTTCAACGCGGCGGGTAATACTTACGTAAACTTTCGTAGGATTTCACCGCGTAGCGGTGACAGAAAGTAGCCGGGGTAAGCGCGTAGCGCGCCGGATTTCACCGCGTAGCGGTGACCGAGAGTAGCCGGGGGTAAGCGCGTAGCGCGCCACCCCCGGATAACGACACCAATCACCCTCTGAGCCCGCGAAGCGGGCGACAGACATGTGCACGCGAATTTCGCTGATGACGTCAATCTTTCAATGCGGTCGCTTACAGGTTCCAGGATCGGATGTCCGGCTTCCCTTGTTAACTCCGTGCGCTACCCCCGCCTGACCTCATCCTGACGCCTAGAGCGACACACAAAAGCCACACCTTCTTGACGTAAGGCGCGCCTTTAATCTTCGTCAACTTGCTATGATGCCGCGTTCGAGTTCCACTCAGGACTTGACGCGGCGTCGCTGCCGCGGGAGGTTTCGCTTGATCAAGTCAAATAACGCCCAGGCTCTTACCACTTCAAACCTTGATGCATCGCTCCTCAGCAGCAGTTCTGCGCTCGCCTGGAGTCACGCGCCGCGCGCCGACTGGTCGCAAATGCATGACACCGATCACTTCGTACAGTTCTACGAAGCGGACGGATTCCTATTGAGCTCTTTGAGCGGCTTCATCGGCAGCGCGATCAGCTCCGGTGATGGCGCCATCGTCATCGCCACCGAATCACACCGCTCAGATCTGGAGAAGTTGATAACAGCGAATGGCCTGGACATAGCTTCAGCGAAATCGCACGGCCAGTTCGTCTCGCTTGATGCGGCGGAAACTTTGTCGCAGTTCATGGTTGACGGACTTCCGGAACCCGGTCGCTTTCACACCGTGATCGGCGACGTGATTGCGAGCGTGACCGATGGTCGCGCCCGCGTGAAAGCTTTCGGTGAGATGGTAGCGCTGCTTTGGTCTGAGGGTAATCACGCCGCGGCAATTCAGCTGGAACAACTCTGGAACGATCTACAAAAGGCGCACTCGTTTTCGCTCTTCTGCGCCTACCCGATTACCGGTCTCGGCGGCGAGCAGTTCATCGAACCGACGCTAAATGTTTGCAAAGTTCACTCGCGCGTGATTCCCGCTGAAAGCTACGCCAGCCTGGCGGACCACGACGCCCGCCTGCGCGCCATCGCCCTCTTGCAGCAGAAGGCTGAATCCCTGGAAGCGGAAGTTGCGGAGCGACGCCGCGTCGAAGAATGTTTGCGCTTGTCGTTGGTGGGCGAACAGATGGCTCGCGCCGAAGCCGAAACTGCTAATCGCATGAAGGACGAGTTTCTGGCGACCGTCTCTCACGAAATTCGCACGCCGCTAAACGCGATAATCGGTTGGTCACATCTGCTTCGCAGCGGGCGATTGGACCAGGCAACTACCCAACGCGCCATTGAGACTATCGATCGCAATGCGAAGTCGCAGGCCCAACTGATCGAGGACATACTCGATGTCTCGCGGATGATTACGGGCAAGCTCAGGCTCAACAACGAGCCGGTGGATATCTCGTCGGTGATCAATGCCGCGATCGATTCGGTACAACTGGCGATCGATTCCAAAGAGCTGCATCTGGAAGTGACGATGGATCCGTCAGCCCGCCACACGCTCGGCGACGCTAATCGTTTGCAGCAGGTGGTTTGGAATTTACTGGCGAATGCAATCAAGTTCACGCCGTCGGGCGGACGCATTGAAGTGAGAGTTGAGCGTGCCGGCGAGAATTTACAGATGCAGGTAAGCGACAGCGGACAAGGAATAAACGCCGAGTTTTTGCCGTTTATCTTTGATCGGTTCCGGCAGGCTGACGGTACGACCACACGCAAACATGGCGGGCTGGGCCTCGGGCTCGCGATAGTACGGCACGTCGTTGAACTGCATGGCGGTACGATCACGGCCCAGAGCGCCGGTTCCGGCACGGGCGCCACCTTCACCATCAAACTTCCGCTCGCGCCGGCAATGAAGCCGCGAAACAAGAAGCGGAATCAAAGTGCCCTGGCCAAGACGGAGGCGCTAACGCCGCTTCCCGGCCTCGAAAATGTAAAGGTGCTGTTGGTGGATGACGATCCGGATACGCTGCAAATTTTGTCGGTGATCCTCACTGACTCAAAGGCCGGCGTGCAGCGATGTTCGTCAGTTGCAGAAGCGTTAGACGTTTTGAAGTGGTACCAACCGGACGTCCTGGTTTCTGATCTGGCGATGCCGGGCGAGGATGGTTATTCACTGATCACCAAGATCCGCGAGCTGGAACTCGAGAGCGGACGCGAAACTCCCGTCATTGCCCTCACCTCTTACGTTCGCGTCGAAGATCGCGCGCGGGCGCTCTCGGCGGGATTCAATATGTTCGTGCCGAAGCCGGTTGAGCCGGCGGAACTAATAACCGCCATCGCAAGCCTCGCCGAAGTCGCAACCGACTAATCCGCTGGCATCTTGCTGCAGCTGGGAGCGCAGGCATCTTGCCTGCAACGCGCCGAAGGGCGCGCAGAGAGTTTTTCGAAACAAAGTTTCGCGCTTTGCGCTCATTGCACACAAGATGTCTTGCACTCCCAGCGGGAATGAAAAGGGGCACGGCATGCCGTGCCCCTTCGTATTCGTAACCGGCCTAATCGCAAACTAACAGTTCGCTTTACCGCTTAGTACCGGCGATGTCGTCTGCGAAGCTTGTAGGTATACAAGGCTCCCCCGCCGCCGCCAGCCAAAGCGCCAATCGCTGCGCCCTTCTTGCCGCCCGCCAAGCCGCCGACTGCCGCGCCACCAAGCGCCGTGCCAGCCACAGTCAATTTATCGCGATGCTTTTTCCAGAAGCTGCGATGACGACGACGATAGCGTCGGGTGGTCGTTTGCGCTGAAGCGGCGTTGTTATATCCGAGCGGGCTCACCGAGCCGATTGGCCCAATCGCCAGGATCAAACTAAGAAGCAGAAACACCACCGCCAGGTGTCGCTTCGCTTTCTGCATCATTAAAGATGTGCTCATGAATCTCTCCCTTCGATTAACCGAACTGATTACGCGCTGTTGATAGCGCCTCTTTATGGGCAAGGCCCGTGCCCGTGGGGAGTTTGAACGAAACTCAATGAATACGGCGCCAAACGAAAGAAATTTGAGCTTTAGCCGTACTCTTAGGAGGCAGGAACGTACCAGAGTGTTTCAGTTTTGAGGCCAGGAGGTTATCCACAGATTACGCGGGTTACACCGACCGTTGTACGCCGAAGGCGTTGGATAACTTAGCCCGGCGTAACACGCCGGGTGGGGGGATGATTATTAGAGTCTTCTTAAACCCTGAAAGGGTTCCGTCAATCCCAAACGTAACGTTCGTCATACTCGATCTTGTATTTCTTCAAAAAGCTTCGGAATTCCTCTTGGAAAGATTTTTTTCGATGATGTTCTTCCTGATTAAGAATGTATTTCTGTACATGCTCCACATGCGACTGACTTACCGAAAATGCGCCGTAGCCATCTTGCCAGTGAAACTTTCTAAGCATCGCTCCCTTACCCTTCGCCCACTTCGAGGACGGACGTTTGATGGACCAAACAATACTGGCGATCGAATGATTTTTTGATAATACAAAAAGTAAGTGCACATGATCCGCCACACCGCCAACCAGAAGAGTTGGACACTTATTCGCCGTAAGGATCTGCGCGAGATAAGAATGCATCTCGTGGCGTACGCTTTCATCGGAGAGAAACGGAAACCGGTGCTTGGTTGAAAAAATGAGATGCGTCCAGATCTTTGATAGAGACTGGGACATGGTGACTCCTTCGTCATGAGATATTCACCCTTTCAGGGTTGAAACGAATGAGCGGTTAGGTAGGGTGGGGGGCATTGTAACCCGGCGTGTTACGCCGGGCTAAGTTATTTTTACGCCTTCGGCGTGAGGCCTATTGGAGTATTGAACTCGTAGTTTCCGAGCGACCTCAAACACAAAAACCCCCGGCAAAAATCACCGGAGGCTTTCGTTTGATCAGCAAGCCGCTGCTTAGTAACGCGAGCCGCCGTTGCGTCCGCCGCCGCCACCGCCGCGATCTTCGCGGGGCTTGGCTTCGTTCACGTTCAGCGCCCGGCCGCCCAGGTCTTTGCCGTTAAACTGCTGAATGGCAGCAGCGCCTTCTTCCTTCGTTGACATCTCAACAAAGCCAAAGCCGCGTGAGCGACCCGTTTCGCGATCTTCAATCAAGGATACGCTTTCGACCGTGCCCGCTTGCGCGAACAATGTCTGAAGTTCTTCACTCGAAGTTTGGAACGCGAGATTACCAACATAAAGTTTCATAGTCATAGTGTCTTACCTTTTCCCCCTTCGGGGTCTAACAGAAGCCGCATGCGAACATGGTAGCTTCCCAATTTGCTAAAGGACGTTTGGGATTACATATCCATGCCGCCGGACATTGTCCGCGGCTTGTCATCTTCCTGTAGCTCAGAAATGAGTGCTTCCGTGGTGAGCATCAAGCCCGCGATTGATGCGGCGTTTTGCAACGCGCAACGCGTGACCTTGGCGGGATCGATGATCCCGGCCGCCACCAGGTCCTCAAAAGTTTCAGTGGCAGCGTTGTAGCCGTAGTTCGGGTCTTTGCTGGCCCTCACCTTTTCGACTATCACCGCGCCTTCCTTGCCGGCATTCTGTACGATCTGCCGCAATGGCTCTTCCAGCGCGCGCTTCACGATGTTGACGCCGACCTGCTCGTCTTCATCGCCGACGCTCGCGCCGTCTTCGTCTGTTGCGAAAGCTTTGAATTTGTCCAACGCCTTCGCCGCGCGAATCAGCGCCACGCCGCCGCCGGCAACAATGCCTTCTTCAACAGCCGCGCGGGTCGCGTTCATCGCATCCTCAACGCGGGCTTTCTTTTCTTTGAGTTCAGTTTCAGTGGCTGCGCCAACTCGAATCACAGCCACGCCGCCCACGAGTTTAGCCAGGCGCTCCTGCAATTTTTCCCGGTCGTAATCGGACGAGCTGTCTTCAATCTGTGCCTTCAGCGTTTTCACGCGGCCTTTCAGCTCGTCGGTACTGCCGGCGCCATCGATGATGATGGTGTCGTCTTTGCTGATGGTCACCTTCTTGGCGCGGCCGAGGTCGTCTACCGTAACGTTTTCCAACTTCACGCCGAGGTCCTCGCTGATAACTTTGCCGCCCGTCAGTATGGCGATGTCCTGCAACAACTCCTTGCGGCGATCGCCGAAGCCCGGCGCTTTTACCGCAGCGACGTTGATCGTGCCGCGCAGTTTGTTAACGACTAAAGTGGCCAGGGCCTCGCCTTCGACATCTTCAGCGATAATCAGAATTGGTTTGCCTAACTTCGCAACCTGCTCGAGGATTGGCAGCAAGTCTCGCATTGAAGAAATTTTCTTCTCGCTCAGCAAAATCAGCGGCTCGGTCAGCACTGCTTCCATCTTTTCAGGATTGGTAATGAAGTAAGGCGACAGGTAGCCGCGATCAAACTGCATCCCTTCCACGAATTCCAAATCGGTCTCCATCGTCTTGGCGTCTTCAACTGTGATCACGCCGTCTTTGCCGACCTTGGCCATCGCTTCGGCAATTAACTCGCCGATCGCTGCATCGCCGTTCGCGGAGATGGTGCCAACCTGCGCAATCATGTCGCCCGCTACCGGCTTCGAAAGCTTCTTGATGGTCGCCGTCGCGTGCTCGACCGCCTTATCAATGCCGCGCTTCACCGACATCGGATTCACGCCGGCTGCAACTGTCTTCACGCCTTCACGATAAATCGCCTGGGCCAGGACTGTTGCGGTGGTGGTGCCGTCGCCGGCAATGTCGCTGGTCTTTGAAGCAACTTCGCGCACCATTTGCGCGCCCATGTTTTCCAGTCCGTCTTTGAGATCAATCTCTTTCGCAACCGTGACGCCGTCTTTGGTAATCGTGGGACTACCATACGAGCGGCCCAGCACGACGTTGCGGCCTTTGGGTCCGAGCGTGATCTTTACCGCGTCAGCCAGTTGATTGACTCCGCGCAGAATCGCGGCCCGCGATTCCTCACCATGAACTATTTGCTTTGCCATAATTTTTTTCTTTCTCAACTTTCCGTTACTCTAAATCTTTAGTGATCCGATTCGTGTTGGTTCGTTCTGGTTTTGTGTTAATTCGTGGTTCGTACGCTTTGTTCATTAAGGAAAATGAACCACGAAACTAAACGAAACCGAGCGGAAGTCTCACAAAAACAGGTCACTGGCTGTATTAGCTTCGCTTTTTGCCACCGGCTGCCGCGCCGGCGCGGGTGATGATTCCCAGAATCTCGTCCTCGCGCATAATCAACAGCTCTTCGCCGTCGATCTTGATTTCGGAGCTGGTGTACTTGCCGAACAGAATGCGGTCGCCGGCTTTGACGTCAAGCGGCTGGCGCGTGCCGTCTTCTTTGTACTTGCCGGAGCCGGCGGCGATAACTTCGCCTTCCTGAGGTTTTTCTTTCGCCGTATCAGGAATAATGATGCCGCCGCGTACCTGCTCACCTTCGTCGATGCGCTTCACAATCACGCGGTCGTGTAATGGTGTTATGTTCGTTGTCATAATCTGACTCTTCCTTTGGCGTTTACGTTTCCAAACAAACCCAGCCTTCTTGCCTTATTCCCAATCGCGGCTTTGTCTTTCGTCGCCGCTTCTCATTCTCACCGTGGCTTTAGCCCGGTGATCACGGAGTTTGAGAAATGGGAAACCGTTTTAACGGTTTGCCTGCTGAGACGTATAAACGCCCTGATTAACTTGTGCTTGAGCTGTGGATTTATCAGGTGATCTGGAAGATCCCAGAGGAGCTGAGAGCGGAGTAAGCTGGACTCGGTTCGGTAGCCACCCTACGCTAGCGGTGTGTATATGTCAAATGCAGGATATATCTACTCGCGATCTACTTGGTGTGAGTTCGACTGAGTTTCGTGTGGCTTCGTGGTGCGTTTTCCATTTTGGATAAAGTGTCGAACCACGAAGTCACACAAACCAGAACTCCGGCAACACGAATCGGATCACAACGACAAGCCTCAAACTGCACGATTAAGGCTTTTCAGTTCCAGGTCACATTTATCGAGGACCAGGAATCGTATTGCCGCGAGGCGGAATGAAACGCTGTGCCGCTGATCGCTCCTTCAAAGCGCCGCTCGAGTGAAAGCTCCCCAGCGCCGGCGCCAAATGAAGTCGTGTCCAGTCCCGTGTAAGTGCCATTGTCCGGCTGAAACACGTTGCGATTCAGATTTCCGGCCGGTCCGCTGCCCGAAGCATTGATGCCGGAACCGCCGTCGGCGACGTAATTGATTGTGGAGTTGCTGTTGCGCGTAACGGTCGCTCCGGCAGTCGGCGAGGTAAACACCACTCGTGCCGGAACCGTAAGGTCAAGACTAGTTGGTGTACCACTGCGCGTGTAAACGAAATGATAGGTACCGCCGACGGGAACAATGGGCACGCGTTCAGCATAACCAAAGAGCAATTCGTTCAACGTGAGGGTGACGCCGTTACAAGTGACTGTCTCGCCGCCGGCAAACTTAACCGGCTTGCCGCCTGAGAAGAATTGCATCACGACGACGTTTTTCCCATCGGAAGAACCCGGCAGATCAATCACCGAGGCCTTGACGTCAAGCGCTCCGGCTGACGTATCGGCAGGCGTCACCCAGGGGTTATTGCAGCTGCCGTAGAGAGATAAAGCAAACAAGGTTATCGTGAGCAAAAGGGTTCGCATGGTTCACCTCCAATCAACCGTTGGCTGAGTGCGGCTGGTTTGTTGAGCGTTGGTTAGTAAAGAGCGGAATCGCTGGTGATCTTGGCAGGCGAACGATATTTCCATCCCTGGGAAAAGTCAACGGCCGGCTGGGAGCGCAGACATCCTGTCTGCCCGCGCTGAAAGCGCTAAAGCTGTCTGCTCGCGCTGAAAGCGCGAAAGAAAGTAGCCAGGGGTAAGCGCGTTTCGCGCGCCACCCCTGGATCAATCCCCCAAATATTCTCGCCCTGAACGCGCGACAGCTGCATAATTGCCGCCCTCCCGCTTACCGTTCTATCAAACCGTCGGCGCCTTCTGTATCATGCCCGCATTTCAATTTAGGGAGAAAACGAATGCTAGGAAAGAACCTGTTGATTCTCTGCGTGTTGTGTGCGGCGTTGATGATCGGATGTTTTACGTCACCACGAACGGCGAACAACGCGCCCACGTCGAACAGCAACGCCGGAAGTTCAGCACCCGCAGCGGCCGTAGAAAAGATCGGCATCCCGGAATGCGACGACTTTGTTGCCAAATACGAAACCTGTATTGCCGAGCATGTGCCGGACGCTAAGAAGAAAGAGTATCAGGAGAACATCGACGTTTGGCGCAGCATCTGGCGCGACATGGCAGCCAAGTCGAATGACAAAGCCACCCTCGCGGCGGCGTGCAAACGCAAAGTAGAACAGGCACGAGAGGCGCTGAAGTCATTCAACTGCGAATTGTGACACTGTGATATTGTCGGGAGACCCGCGGACAGAATCTTTTTCTTTCTCTGTGCGTCCTTCAGTGTCCTCTGTGTCTCTGTGGTGAACGTAGTTCTCGCGGTGAGGTAGTTCTAGCTAACAAATGAATCAGGAGCTCATGAGATTCGGCCTCGCGGCTTTTGTCACTCTGCTGGTCGTAGTCGACCCGCCGGGCGTAGTGCCAATCTACGTAGCGCTCACGAGCAACGAGCAGCCGGCGCGCCGCCGCAAGATACTCATCCGCGCCGTCGTGATCGCATTTGGCGTAGCGCTCTTTTTCCTGGTGGCGGGACGCGCCGTGCTTTCTTACCTGGGCGTCACGGTCCACGCGTTTTCGATTAGCGGCGGCGTGCTGCTGTTTGTCGCGGCGATGCCGATGTTGTTTGGACACCGCGGCGGACTGCAGTCACCTGAACCAAAGGAACAAGGTTCGGTCGGCGAAGACATTTCCGTCTTTCCACTCGCGATGCCGATGCTCTCCGGCCCAGGCACGATCGCGACGATTCTCCTGTTGACCTCGCAAGCCGGCGGCGACATGCAAAAGCTCATCGCCATCGGCGTCGCCATCGCCATCGTCTTTCTGGTTTCTTTTATTGTGCTTTACCTGGGAGCGCGTTTGATCGGCTTGGTGGGTGAAGGAGGCGTGCACATAGCGACACGCGTAATGGGCATCGTCCTCGCTGCCCTCGCCGTCCAATTCGTCCTCAACGGCGTGACGGGCTACTACCAACTCCTTCGCAGCCACTGAGAGTAAGAGACAGGTTCGATAACTAAGGCGGATGATGATGCTGGTGAGGCATTGTCAAAGTCAAAATGAAATTTCGCAGCCCATTAGTTAGGAATGAACGCTCTTCGGACTTTTTCGACTGCAGATTCCGAGAGTGACAACCCAAAGATCTCATTCATCACCAAGATTGATCGTTCGGTTGAGAAATCAGAGGTTGTCGTGCTTACCACCGCATGCTGACCCATCTCCACCACAAAAGGTTCTTGTTCGCCACCATCAAAGGTATGAGTAAGAACCGCGCACAAGAGGCTGGGGCGGCGACCAAGTTCTTCTGCAATTTCAATGATTACCTGCCTGGGATCAGACACGAAGAGCAGCAAACTCTCATTGGCTGGCACAACTATTATCCCCGGTTTTTCTTCGGGCAATTGGTCCGACTTCTTAACTACTTTAGCTCTGGCTTTATTGATAATTCCATCAAGAGGAATCGGTGGCGCTTCGACAAAGTCTTTCATGCCCCTTTCAGCAGCCCAGGCCTTTGCTTGACTGTGGTCCTCGGCAGGAGACATTGCCATTTCAACAGAGTCCCTGAATGTGAACTCCCGATACTCCTTTTTCGTCCTAACCTCAATACCCAACTCTACAATCTTCTTAGAAACCTCTTCCAGCTCATTGTCGCTTAGCCCCTTCAGTATCCGTACGTATGGACGTACAAAGCGGCGATTTGTGAAGTCTTCAGCGCCTTCTGGATCCGCAATGATAGCGTAATGAACGACATCAAAAAGGACGTGATAGGTTCGAGAAACTAATTCCTCGTGACCTCCTTTCCTTAGACGTGAAACCTCGACATAGATATCCTCTTCGGTGTTGGGATCCCCCAGTTTTATGTCGGGGACACTTCCACTAGCCGTCTCAGGATCGAAATCCACCCTAAACCCGGCGCGTCTGAACTTATCTCCAATGTCCAAAACAGTGAGAGCTTCTGCCGCCGTTTCTGCCTTCTTTAGGCGCGCGACTAGGCCGTTGAAGTTAGAAGCATCTTCGAGCGCCTTTAATCTTTCGGCAAATCTGACCAGCGAACGGCGGGCGCTTGGTGCTGAGTCCCGGAAGTACCAATAGAAAATGGGGTTTCCTTCTTGCTTAGAACATCGTAAAAAGTCTTCTCTAAGCAGGGTGCGCAAGTACTGTATTCCGGCTTTGGCTTCTTGCCTTTCAGACTCGCTCAAGCCTTCAATTAGATCGTTTTGAAACTCATACTTATCCCAGCTAACCAAGTCCTCCAATGTTTCGAAGATGGCTTGTGGATGGAGTTTCATTTAGTTGGTCCTAGCCACGGCTTGCCGCAGTTCCTGTTGAGCCGCCGCAATGTCTTGTCGGTCGTTCACCAGGTCGCATAGATTAATATCTTTTACAGGATCCGCAGTTGGAGCCGGACAGTAACGGTGGATCCAGTCGACGGCGAACTGCATTCCGTCTTGTCCTCTCTTCATTAGTGCTGCAACAGCTTGAAAATCTGATGTGCGTTGAGCAAAGAGTCGGCAGTAGTCCTCAAAGCTTCGTAGCAGGTTAATCATTGCTATGTCTCTGGGAAGAGATAGTATTGCCTCTGATCCGATTGAACGGTCGATTTCCTCGTCGAGGTCTTGAAGTTCTTTTTTTCCTAAGCTCGCCATCACTGTCTTCACTAATAATGAAAGGCCGCCGCAAGACTCGCGACGGCCAAATTGGTTTTTGAAAGACTTTCTGCCGGAGAGTTAGCTAAGTCTTGGAAAAACTACGTGTTTAGTATCGCGCTCACTTACACTTGCTGTAACCGCAATCCCTACAGAAGTCGCAGCCGCTGGCGTGTTCCAGTTGCCCGTGGCATTCGGGGCAGACCCCGATCATCGTGGACATGATGGCGCCGGTTACGGTGGGCTGCGAACCGGGAGCTGAGTGCTCGGTGTGCTTGTTCGCAAGCGCACGAGCTGAGTCGGGAAGATTCTGCACGCGGCGGTTCGTGATCATGATGCATTCGGCGACGCCCTGCTCCGGAGAGGTCAACAGGCGCTCGTTGAACCAGACCGCGTGGGTCCCGGTCACCTTGTTAAGACTGTAGGCAACTTCAGCGGCGTCAAAACCGCCGCGCAGCATCTTCGAAGCCAGTAGTCCCACGCCGCCGCTAATTGGGCCGGTAGCAAAAACTTCCTGGATCATCTTGCCGTCGTGGTTGACGGTGACATAAAGGTTCTTGCCGTCAAAGGGAATCTGCCAGGTGGCGCCGCTAAGCTCGCGCGGACGCTCGATACGAATTGCAGTTAACTTCGCTTCCGCGTCGGCTTGTTCTCTGATAGTCGCGCCGGCTTCTGCCCGCGCAAGTCCTTCCGCTTCCAGATCAGACGCCGTGCCGGCGGTGACGTGCGCTGCGTCGGCGTGCGTTGCCGGCGGATCGTCAAGCACTTCCACGCCTACTTCCGGATTGCACGCGACCTCGCCTTTCTCCTCAGCCTTCATCGACGTCAGCACCTGGTTGTCGCGCGAGCCGTCGCGGTAGTAACTAACAGCCTTGCAACCAAGCTGGCGGCCAAGCCGGTAAAGATTATCAACTGACTGAACAGTATCGTTGACGGCGCCGTTGCAGGTCTTGGAAACACTGTTATCGACGTTGCGCTGCGCGGCCGCGAGCACGTGCACGTGTTGCTCGGCGCTGATGTTCATCGCCGAAATG
>Ga0070669_100000226_pt1 | contig 46992 bp, 38 predicted proteins | sample KBSS53metaG_FD_64680 | JGI IMG/M metagenome (GOLD analysis project Ga0070669, IMG submission 64680) | Switchgrass rhizosphere microbial communities from Kellogg Biological Station, Michigan, USA - KBS S5-3 metaG | ecosystem: Host-associated > Plants > Roots > Rhizosphere > Soil ...
GCCGACCTCGCGGGCCATGTTGGTGACCTGGTCGCCGAAGGTGGAGAGCGTCTCGATCATCCCGTTGATCGTCTCGGCCAGTGCCGCGATCTCGCCCTTGGCATCGAAGGTGAGCTTGCGCTTGAGGTTGCCCTGGGCCACCGCGGTGACGACGTCCGCGATGCCTCGCACCTGGTTGGTGAGGTTGGTCGCCATCAGGTTGACGTTGTCGGTGAGGTCCTTCCAGGTGCCGCCCACGCCCGGCACCTGCGCCTGGCCGCCGAGCTTGCCCTCGGTGCCGACTTCGCGGGCCACGCGGGTCACTTCCGAGGCGAAGGAATTAAGCTGGTCGACCATGGTGTTGATCGTGTTCTTGAGGGCAAGGATTTCGCCCTTCACATCCACCGTGATCTTCTTGGACAAGTCGCCGCGCGCCACGGCGGTGGTCACGTCGGCGATGTTGCGGACCTGCCCGGTCAGGTTGTCGGCCATCAGGTTGACGTTGTCGGTGAGATCCTTCCACGTGCCCGCCACGCCGCGCACATGGGCCTGCCCGCCGAGCTTGCCCTCGGTGCCGACCTCGCGGGCCACGCGGGTCACTTCCGAGGCGAAGGAGTTGAGCTGGTCGACCATGGTGTTGATGGTGTTCTTGAGCTCGAGAATCTCGCCCTTCACGTCGACGGTGATCTTCTTCGAAAGGTCGCCCAGCGCCACGGCGGTGGTCACCTCGGCGATGTTGCGGACCTGCCCGGTGAGGTTCGCGGCCATGGCGTTCACGTTGTCGGTGAGGTCCTTCCACGTGCCGCCCACGCCCTCGACCTGGGCCTGACCGCCCAGCCGGCCCTCGGTGCCGACTTCGCGGGCCACGCGGGTCACTTCGGAGGCGAAGGAGTTGAGCTGGTCCACCATGGTGTTGATGGTGTTCTTCAGCTCGAGGATCTCGCCCTTCACGTCGACCGTGATCTTCTTGGAGAGGTCGCCGCGCGCCACGGCGGTGGTCACTTCGGCAATGTTGCGGACCTGGCCGGTGAGGTTGCCGGCCATGGCGTTCACGTTGTCGGTGAGGTCCTTCCACGTGCCGCCCACGCCCGGCACCTGGGCCTGGCCGCCGAGCCGGCCCTCGGTGCCGACTTCGCGGGCCACACGGGTCACTTCCGAGGCGAAGGAATTGAGCTGGTCCACCATGGTATTGATGGTGTTCTTGAGCTCAAGGATTTCGCCGCGCACCTCCACTGTGATCTTCTTGGACAGGTCGCCCTTGGCGACGGCCGTGGTCACCTCGGCAATGTTGCGGACCTGGCCGGTGAGGTTGTCGGCCATGAGGTTCACATTGTCGGTGAGGTCCTTCCACGTGCCGGCGACGCCGGGCACCTGCGCCTGTCCACCCAGCTTGCCGTCGGTGCCCACCTCGCGGGCCACGCGGGTCACTTCCGAGGCGAAGCCGTTGAGCTGGTCGACCATGACGTTGATGGTGTTCTTGAGCTCGAGGATCTCGCCCTTCACGTCCACCGTGATCTTCTTGGACAAGTCGCCCGACGCCACCGCGGTGGTGACTTCGGCGATATTGCGGACCTGGCCGGTGAGGTTCTCGGCCATGAGGTTGACGTTGTCGGTCAGATCCTTCCACGTGCCGGCGACGCCCGGCACCTGCGCTTGTCCGCCAAGCTTCCCCTCGGTGCCGACTTCGCGCGCCACGCGGGTCACTTCGGAGGCGAAGCCGTTGAGCTGGTCGACCATGACGTTGATAGTGTTCTTGAGTTCGAGGATCTCGCCCTTCACGTCCACCGTGATCTTCTTGGACAAGTCGCCCGACGCCACGGCGGTGGTCACCTCGGCGATGTTGCGGACCTGGCCGGTGAGGTTTTCGGCCATGAGGTTGACGTTGTCGGTGAGGTCCTTCCACGTGCCGGCAACCCCGGGCACCTGCGCTTGTCCGCCAAGCTTCCCTTCGGTGCCGACCTCGCGCGCCACGCGGGTCACTTCGGAGGCGAAGCCGTTGAGCTGGTCGACCATGGTGTTGATCGTGTTCTTCAGCTCGAGGATCTCGCCCTTCACGTCGACGGTGATCTTCTTGGACAGGTTGCCGAGCGCCACGGCGGTGGTCACCTCGGCGATGTTGCGGACCTGGCCGGTGAGGTTCGCGGCCATGAGGTTCACGTTGTCGGTCAGGTCCTTCCACGTGCCGGCCACGCCCTTCACGTTGGCCTGCCCGCCGAGCTTGCCCTCCGTTCCCACCTCGCGCGCCACGCGGGTCACTTCGGAGGCGAAGCTCGCCAGCTGCTCGACCATGGTGTTCACCACCTTGCCGATGCGCAGGAACTCGCCGCGCAGGGCCCGGCCTTCGATTTCCACCGCCATGGTCTGGGACAGGTCGCCCTTGGCCACGGCCCCGATGACGCGGGCCACCTCGGTGGTCGGCTGGACCATGTCGTCGATCAGCTCGTTGATAGCGGAAAGCGTGAGCTCCCAATCACCGACCGCTCCGCGCACCGAGGCGCGGTGGCCGATCTTGCCTTCCTTGCCTACGACCCGGGACAGGCGCTGGAATTCCTCGGCCATCCGCCGATTGATGCCGACGACCTCGTTGAACAGCAGTGCGATTTCCTGATTTTCCGGAGGCCCGTCTTCAGGGAGGCTCACGGTAAAATCGCCGTTCCTGAGTTTGCGCAGGGCTGCCGCCAGTTCACGGCGGCCCACATCGAAATCGGCCTGTGCCGGTACCTTGTTCACGCAGACCCTCCGTTACGATCCCGTTGCGCGCACGGCGCCCGAGACCGGAACGGGAATAAATCATTTGAGTTCCGAGGCTTAATGCAAATCTCGACTTCGCCGTGCCGGATCGACCGGAACCTGCGGGCAGGCGAGAACTGTCAATTGGGATTTGGCCTGCGCAGGAGGTCCATGGGGATGAATAGCCAGCCGATCAGATAGGCGGGCAAAATCAACTGCACCCAGTACCAGTTATCCGCCCGTGACACGAAGCCTTCCAGCAGGACGAAACTGCCGTACCACGCCAAGGGCATCGGCCCTGCGGTGCGAATAGCCACCAGCCAGCCGACCAGGGGCGAAAAGGCAAGGAAGAATCCCAGCGACATGGGCAAGTGGTCGAGGTCGAGCAACACCGCGAAGTCGCGCGCGAAGCCAATTGGGCCGCGCAACTCTAGCCACCCCGGAGAGGACTGGTCAGTAGGGAAGACCAGCGCCGCAATCACAATCATGTGGACGAGCAGCAAGGCGGCCAAGACGACGATGGCGCTGGCGACAGCGGCTGCGCGCCGCCATTCCCGTTTGGAAACCTCCACGGCGAACATTATTAACAGCATGCCTGCCGCTAGTTCGCGCACCAGTGCTGCCGCCACCGCACAGGCGAGAGCCGGGGCGATCCGGCGCCTGGTGCCGATGCCGAGAGCGAGCGACAGCAGGAGCCCGCTCCACCACTCGTGAGCGGTCAGCACGTCTGGACCGAGGCCGGCCGCGCCCACCACCGACATGGCGGCCAAGGCGCCATAGCGCAGGAGCGCAGGTTCGCCGCGCAGGCGATGGCACCACGCCAGGGCGTTGGCTGCGATCAGTCCGATGGCGAGCGCAAGTGTGCCGCCCGGACCGAGCGCGGCGCTGACCAGCGCCAATGTCGGCGGCCGCACGGTGACGAAGGGGCGCAGTGGATAGCCACGTTCCCGGTGCAGGCGGACCACTGTTGGGTAATAAGCTGACCCGGCTGCGACTTTCGCGGTGACCTCGGCATAGAGCGCCTGATCGCCGGGGGTTCGGCTGTCGGCAAACCTCAGCGGAGCCGGTGTCCGAGAGCCTGTCGTGAGCCCGGCCAGGACCGACACCACGGCCAGCGCCAGCAGCAGTGCGCGCGCCGGATGGCCGCAGGCCAGCCGCCACCATGACGAAGGTCGGGCGGCGGCAGCGGCCTCGCCGGGCATTCAGGTGGCAAAAGCCAGCAAGGCCCCGACCGCGATGGCAATTCCGTAGGGCAACTTGGCGCTGTCATCGTTAGCCGTGCCGCGAAATTTCTTTCCCTGAAGTCGCCGGGCCGTGAACCAGATCACCAGCAGCACCAGCCCGGACAGGCACACGGCAATGAGCAGGAGAGGCGCGCGACCGAACGGAAACCAGCAGGCGAGTGCGGCATAGAACTTGGCATCGCCGCCGCCGATCCATCGCAGGGCGAACAATCCCATGCCAACAAGCAGCGCGATCAGGCCATGCAGCAGGAACGACCACCATGGCGCTCCTATCGCCAGTGGCAAGGCGGCATAGGCGAGTCCGGCCGCGGCTGTGAGCAGGCATAACCAGTTGGGGATCCGCCTCAGGCGCAGGTCATACCAGCCTGCGGTCAGACACAGCAGGACCAGTGCGGCGGCAGGAACAATCACGTCGCCCTGCGTCAACGCGCGGCACTCTTGCCGCGAGGCGTTTCGGGCATGGCTGAAGCGGGGGCAGGCGGTCGCAGGGCGATGCGCAGGATCGGGCGGAAGCCGGCGGGAACAGTGAACCGGCGCGAAGCGGCTGCGGTAGCGATGGCGCCGGGCTGCGGGCGGAACGTGCGAATGGCGAATTGACGTGGGGCGACCTGGACGAGATGCCCGTCGGCCGGGGCGACCCCCGCCGGTGCTACCACGGCGATCGCCACCGGTGCAGGTGCAGAGGCCGGAGCGTTCGCGTCCGCCCGCTCGGCCGAGAGCGCACCGTCCGGCGCCTCCAACGACTTCTGCGATTGCTCGAGCAGGGCGAGGTTGGCGGCGAATTCCTGCCTTGTCGGGTCCTCGGCCATGGCCTGGCGGAACAGCTGGTCGGCGACGTCGGCGCGGCCGAGCCTGGCATAGGCCACGCCGAGCCCGTTGAGGGCCGGCCCGCGCGATTCGCCTGTACCGATGGCCTGCTGGAAGGCTTCGATGGCGCGGCCGAGATTGCCGGTGTCGAGCGCGGCGCGGCCCGCTGCGGTGAACAATTCTTCCGATCCGGCCGGCAAGGCCGGTTCGGTGCGCGAGGCTTGCTCAATGGGCCGGGGGTGACCGAAGCCGAGTTTGTGGAAGAAGGTGCAACCGCCCAGCAACAGGGGAGCAACGGCGATGCATGCGGCAGCGATGCGAGAGTTCATGGCTCAGCCTCCCATGGCGGGTATGAGTTGTCGGATCACCCGGATGATCGCGGGCAGCATCAGCACGCCGACCATGGTCGGGAGCATGCAGGCGACGAGCGGGAGCGAGATCAGGACCGGCAGGCGATGGGCCTTCTCCTCGGCGCGCATCCGGCGGCGTTCGCGCATTTCGGCGGCGAAGATGCGCAGGGTGGTGGCGATCGAGGTGCCGAGCTTGTCGGACTGGATGAGCAGGGTGCAGAACGAGCGGACTTCGTCGACGCCGGCCATGTCGCCAAGGCGGTGAAGCGCTTCCTCGCGGCTGGCCCCGGCGCGAAGGTGGAGGGTCGTGCGCACCAGCAGGGTGGAGACCAGCGGCTCGGCCTGGGCAAGTTCCCGGCCGACCCGGTCGAGTGCCGCCTCGATCCCGAGGCCCGCCTCGACGCAGACCAGCAGGAGGTCGAGGCAGTTGGGGAAGCCGTTGGTGATGCCTTCGCGGCGGCGGTCGGCGCGGATGCGGACGATCCAGGCGGGGAGGATAAGCCCGATGATGCCGAGGATCGAACCGGTAAGATAGAGGCGCATCAGCGTCAGCTCGGCGCCGGAGGCGATGGTCCACGCGAGACCGATTGCGGGAAGCAGGAGGATCAGGAGGAGGCGGACGAGAGTATAGAGGCGCGGGGCCTCCGGGCTCTCGAACCCGGCGGCGACGAGCTTGCGGCGCAATGCGTCGGGCTTGCTGTCCGAGAGGCTGAGCCCGCTCTGCTCGACCAGGTCGACGATCCGCCACCAGGCGCTGCGCGGGCCATCGCCCAGGGTGACCCTGCGGCTGCCGGGATTGTTGCCGCTGCTGGCGGCGGCCAGTTCCCGCACCTGGTGGCGCACGTGGAGATTGCGCCGGCCCAGCGCGATCATTGCATAGGCCAGCCAGACCGAGGTGGCGAAGATCCCGAGCAGGACGATCAGCCGGACAAGCGGATATTCGGAGATTGCCGTCATCGCCCTAGACCTTCAGGTTGATCATGTTGCGGATCCACAGAACGCCGATCAGATAGAGAACGAGCAATGCGGAGAAAGTGACGACGAACAGGGGGTCGCGAGCGACCTCCAGATAGAACCCCGGATTTACGAGAAACAGCACGAGGAAGGTGAGCACCGGCATCAGCGAGAGCATCCAGGCGCTCATCCGGCCTTCCGAGCTCAGTGCCCGCACCTTGAGGTAAAGGCTGGCGCGGTCGCGGATCACCGAGGAAAGATTGGTGAGAATCTCCGCCAGGTTGCCGCCGGTTTCCCCCTGCACCGAAACGCAGACGGCGAACATCCTCAGATCCTCACTGTCCCACCGGTCGGCCAGGTCACGCAGGGCGTCGTTGAGATCGGCGCCATAGGCGATGGCGTCGGAGACGATGCCGAATTCGCTGCCGATCGGGTCTTCCATCTCGCCGGTGAGCAGCGCGATGGCCGAACCGACCGGGTGACCTGCGCGCAGGGCGCGGGTGAATACGTCAATCGCGGCGGGGAACTGCTCCTCCATGCGCTTGGCGCGGCGAGTGGCGCGGCTGCCGATCACCAGGATTGGCAGACCGATCCCGGCGCTGACCGCCACGGCCACGAGAAGCAGGAATACGCCCACCGTCATCGCCCCGCCCATCGAAATGCTCAAGACCAGCAGCAGCAGCAGGATCACGATGTTGCCGATCAGCAGGGCAGCCGCGAGGGTGCGCGGCGGCATGCGAATGCCGGCGCGGCCCGCCAGGCGAAAGAACCGGCCGACCAGTGCGTAGCGGCCGAGCCCACCCACGACGTCGGGGCGGATCAGCCCGGTGATCTCCTCGCGCGCGACCCCGCTGCGCAGGAGCCTCAACCGGCGGTTGATGGCGTGCTGGGCGAACTGGCGGGTGAGTACCGTGTTCATCGCATATTGCACGAGGATTGCGGTGGCTGCGAACAGCGCGAGCAGGCCGGCGAAGCGCAGCAGGGTGAGCGAGAGCGCGCTCATTGGCCGCTCGGCCGGAACAGGTCTGGCGACAGGGTGACGCCGTGCGACTGGAGCAGGCCGGCGAAGCGCGGGCGGATGCCAGTTGCCTCGAATTGGCCGATCACCTGGCCGCGTTCGTCGCGGCCCTTCTGCACGAAGTGGAAGATCTCCTGCATGGTAATCGTATCGCCTTCCATGCCGGTAACCTCCGACAGGCTCAGGACCTTGCGGCGCCCGTCTGACAGGCGCCCGATCTGGACGACGATGTTGATGGCCGAGGCGATCTGCCCGCGCGAGGAACGGGCCGAAATGTCGATCCCGCTCATGCCGATCATCTGCTCGATGCGGGAAAGGGCATCGCGCGGGGTATTGGCGTGGATGGTGGTCATGGAGCCGTCGTGGCCGGTATTCATCGCCTGGAGCATGTCGAAGGCCTCGCCGGCGCGGCATTCGCCCAGGATGATCCGGTCTGGCCGCATGCGCAGGGCATTCTTGACCAGATCGCGCTGGGTTACCTCGCCCCGTCCCTCGACGTTGGCGGGACGGGTTTCCAGCCGCGCAACGTGCTCCTGCTGGAGCTGGAGCTCGGCCGAATCCTCGATGGTGACGATGCGTTCATGATGGTCGATATAGGCCGATAGCGCATTGAGCATCGTGGTCTTGCCCGAGCCGGTGCCGCCCGAGATGATCACGTTGAGCCGCGCGGAAACGATCCCCTGGAGCACCACCGCCATCTGCGGCATCACGCTGCCCAGCTCGATCATCCGCTCCATCGAGATCGGCTTTTTCGAGAATTTGCGGATCGAGAGCAGCGAGCCGTCGATCGCCAGCGGCGAGATGATCGCGTTGACGCGCGACCCATCGGGAAGCCGCGCATCGACGAAGGGCGAGCTCTCATCGATGCGGCGGCCGACAGCGCTGACGATTTTCTGGATGATCCGCAGCAGGTGCTTCTCATCCTGGAAGCGGGTGGCCACGCGCTCGAGCAGGCCGTGGCGCTCGACGAAGACGGTTTCATGGCCGTTGACCAGGATGTCGTTGATCGTTTCGTCCTTGAGCAGCGGCTCGAGCGGGCCAAGGCCGACGAGTTCGTCGATCACGTCTTCGATGAGATCGGTGCGCTCGGCCCGGTTGAGGGCGAGGCCGCGTTCGGCGAGGATATCGGTGATCAGGCCGGTCAGCTCGCGGGCGAGGTCCTCGCGGCTGAAGCGGTCAAGCAGGGCGAGGTTGATCCGGTCCAGCAGCTGGCGGTGAATCTCGACCTTTACGCCGAGCATCTTGTCGCGCGGTTCGGCTGCGGCCTCGTCTGCCGCTGCCGCGGTGAAGGTGCGCTCAAGCTCCTGGTGGTGGGGCGCCGGGAGGGCAGTGCCCGGATGAGGCTCCGGCGTTGGCATGGCCGCGGCACGGCGGCGGATATCCCATTTCACGTTCACGCCGGTGCTCCCTGCTGGAGGATGGAGGCCACGGCATCGGCGAGCTTGGCCACGGCCGCGGTAAAGGGATCGCGGCGCTGGGTTGCGCCGATGAGGTGGCCCTGGTCCTGGGCCCGGGCCATGGCCTCGCCCATGTCGGGCAGGGCGGCGAGGACCTCGCGGCCGAGCGTCTCGCCCACGTCTTTCGCCGTGATCGGGCGAAACATCTTGTTCTCGACCTTGTTGGCGACGACCGCGACGCGTTCGGAAGCGATGCCGAGCGCATCGCACAGTTCGAGCGTCCTGCGCGCCTGGCGCAGGCTGGAGAGGGAAGGCTCGGCGACGATGATGATCAGGCTGGCCGTGGCGGCGAGCGAGGCAGACCAGTTCGTCCAGCCGGGCGGGAGGTCCACGACGACGAGCCCATAGTGCCGCCGCATCTGCTCGATGGCCGCGAGCAGGGCATCGACGTTGACGGCATCGAGCGGTTCGATCTGGTCTGGCGCGCCGATCACGGAAAGGCCGGTGGCGGTCTCGCCGGCAAGGCTGCTCAGGAGGAAGGCGTCGATCCTGTCACCCGCGGCCATCAGTTCGGCAACCGAACCGCTGCGGCCCACATCGAGGTAACTGGCAACTGAACCGAACTGGAGATCGAGATCGCCAAGGACTGCGTGCTTGCCGTCCCACTCACGCGCGGCGAGCGCGCTGGCGAGGTGGGTGGCGACGGTGGTCGCGCCGCAGCCGCCGCTGGAGCGGGCGATGCAGAGCAGCGGGGCGAGGGCAACGGGATGGAGCGCGGCGGCGCGGCGGGCCTGGGCCTCGAGCACGGCGCCGGCCAGTTCATCAGGATCGAGCGGCAGGCCGATGACATCGGCGATGCCTTCGCGCAGCAGGGTGCGGACGAGCGCCATGTCGGCAGTCGCCACAGCGGCGATCACGGGCACGCCGCCGCCGTCGCGGGCAAGGCGGACCAGCCGGTCAACCGACTTGCGTTCGCCGGGCTCGACCTCCACCACGGCGGCGGCCAGGCCGTGGAGCGCCTCGGGCGGGATGGCCGTGGCAAGGGCGAGCGGCATCGGCCGCACCTCGATCCGCGGGGAGGGGCCGAGCCGCTCAGCCAGTTGCCGCGCATGGTCGGGCGAGACCAGCACGCCCACGGCGGGACCGGATCCGTTCATCGCGGCGTAGGTTCCGGTATTGATGCGGTCGTCAAAGCCCATGTTCCGTTCTCAAGTTTGATCCGTCAATTCGATCGGGTGCCGCTGCCGTCTTCCATGGTCAGGGAATAGGCAAAGTCGGGGAGGTTGATCGCGGCCTTCCAGACAAAGGAGGACAGCGCGTTCATCTGCATATTCTGGAGCCGCACGGTGACCAGGGGCGCGATCTGCATGCCCGAGGGGTCACCGGCATAGCCAAGGCCCGAGCCGCGATATTCGACTACCACGTTGGCGGCCGCCACCGCCGGGTCGTAGGCCTTCATCCGGGTAACGATCGCCTGGAACGGAGTGTTGCTAAACGTCAGCGACGAGGGGCAGGGGGCTGTCGTGCAGCTGCAGGTGGAGGTTGAGCCGTTGCAGGTCAGCAGGCCCAGCGCGCTGGCCGGGATCGTGTCGCCTTGCGTGAGGCCATAGGTGGCGGTGTTGTAGCTTTCGGTGGTGAGGCCCGAGGCGACCGGGTCGGTCACAACAGCCATGCGTGCGCCGGCCTGGGTTGCCTTCTCGGCGAGGTTGATCTGCCAGGCATACCATCCGGCGTCGATGGTCGCGAAGACCAGCAAAACGAGGAGGGGCAGCACCAGGACGAACTCGGCCGCCGAGGCACCGCGGCAATCGCGCAGGAAGGCGTGGGCGAAGGCGCGGGGGCGGCTCATACCCCGGCTCCCAGCGATTGCTGGCGGGCGTAGAGACGGTAGGTCGCCGGGAAGCCGGCGAGTGTGTTGAACAGGCTGGGGTAGGTCGGCTTGCCGCTTACGGTGATCTGGGGGGCGAAGCCGGTGGCCGAATAGATGCCATTGGCGGCCGCAATGCAGGCGTACTGGATCGAGAGGTTCGTGCCGGTGGCCGTCCAGGTCCAGACCCGCCGCTCGCCCGATCCCGCGACATTGCCGTAGATCGCGACATTGGCGATGTTGCCCCAGGCCGTGCCGGCCGTGCCCGCGGTGGGCACGTCCGCGGCGCCCGAGGCGGCGGTGCAATTGTAGGTCGAGAACGGGAGGCGCGCGGCGTAGCGGGCCGCGTCGCGCACGCCCTTCACCACCTGGTGCTCGGTATAAAGGTACACGCCCGATTCCATGGCGATCAGCGTCAGCAGGATGGCGAGCGGCAGGATCAACACCATTTCCACCGCGGCCGCAGCACGGGTGTCGGCCCGTAAGGTGGCGAGGAAGGATGGTCTCGACGACATGGTCACTTCACCAGAAACGGCTTATCGCGCCGCACGATCTGACCACCAACTCCGCCCGTGCCCTGATCGGTCACTCGGACGATTTCGCCATAGAAGTCACCCTTACTGGTGAACACATCCGAACTCGGCTTGGTCTCATCCGCGTGCCGATCAAGCGACGGTTCGACGAGGAATATGTCCATCCACGCGAGTGGCTTGAGCGTGACGCTTGCGCCCCCGCCGGTCAGCGATCCGCAATCAACCACGGCCACAGGGATCACCCGGCGATCGGGCGTCGTCGCCGATGGCGCTGCCCGGCAAATGGGCGCCTTGTAGTTCCGACCGGCTTTGCCCCCCACAGTGATGGGCGTGAAACTTGGCGCGTTGGTAATTTCCCAGCGATAAACCTCGTATCGAGTGGGATATGTCCGCCCGGGGATGGCCGTTGGCACCGTCCCGGGATAGGCAGCCCCGTAATTGGCCCACCAATAGGCATTGATGTCCCAATCACCGGTGCCGACAAAACCGTCCGTGCACGCCTGGGCGGACTGCTTCACTGCATGGCAAAGGTCGCGCGGCAATCCCATCGCGTCTGGGAAATTCGCAGCTGTCGTCCCCGATAGCGTGGCAGCCGAACTCGGACGATATGGGCGATCGGAGAATACCCAGCCGCCCTTGGGCTCGTCACAGTCTTTCTGTCCCGGTGTACTGGTGATCGCCTGAACCACGTCCTTGCGCGCGTTGTCTGCAGGCGGGCAGTAGGAATTGCTGCTCCAGCAATTGATGTTGTCGCCGCTCGCGTAAATGTCGAAGCGCGTGTTGAAGTCGGGGACGACTGACTGTTTCTGCCCTGGCGCAGCCTCTGGTGCATCCACCGAAGTGCAATCTCCTGGGGGATTGGCGTAAGCCATCAGCATGGAGATGGCCTTGGCGCCGGAGCCCGCATTCGTGCTCAGAAAACCGAAATTTCCAGGAGACCAACTGGCCCCCTTTGCCTTCAGAAGAATGCCGTAACCGCGGCGACTGTTGATCCATTCAACGGGGTCCACGATCGCCGTCGGCGGTTTGCACACAAACAACGGCGGGACCTTGCAGATCGAGCTGCCGAGCCCAGCCGTGGCCGAAGCGTTTATGTTGGGCGATCGGTTAATCAGGCTGATGATCGGCGTCAGCGTGTACTGGGCGTTACGCGTGAGGATGCTGAGCTTGACGTACTTGGCCTTGGTCACATCGGTCGTCGGACTGGTGTCGTTTTCCGCGTCGCTCTTTTTCTCGTAGAAGGCGAAGGCGCCGGGATCTACCACAACCGCGCCGGCGTCGCTGGCCAGCAGCGAGGAATTGCCTACATAATTCTGCGCCGCGGCCTTGGCGCGATCGATCGCTCCCGACTTCCCATCCAGCTGCGTCGCCGCGGCCAGTGCCGCCTGGTCGGCGGCATTCTGGAGTTCGGTATCGAGCGTCGCGACCTGCGCGTAGTCGTAGCCTACCCCCGCGGCCACCACCAGGCCGACCAGCGCCAGCGCATAGGTGGTGGCAACGGCCCCGCTGTCATCAGCGAGGAAGCGGCGGGGGGAGATCCTGTCGCGCATGGGGCCGCCTTGCCTTCACTTCCCGCCGGCGCTGCCGCCGGTGGACAGGTTGCTGGTCGCCGTATGGTCGGGCTGCTTGACCTTGTCGGTCTCGTAGCGCTCGACGGCGAGGGCGGCGCGGCCGCCGCTGGTGAGCGGGTTGGCCTCGGCGTATTCCGGCGCGGGATCGATCACCTGCGCGGCGAGGGTCTGCTTCACGGCCTCTCCGAAGGCGGGCCCGGTGCTGGCAAGGCCGCCGTCGGCTCCCGTGCAGCCGGTGAGGAGCAGGAGGCCGGCGAGGGCCGGGAGCGGCTCAATACGCATATTTCGGCTCCTTCGCGGGGGCTGCGGCGCCCTGGCCTGCCGATGGGGCAGGGGCGACGGGAGGAAGCGCCTTCTTGGCTGCGGGATCGCCCAGCAGGATCGTTCGCGCGGCGGAAGGGTCGCCGACGGCGTCGGTGGGCAAGCGGACCTGGCCAGGCTTCAGCGGCGCGACCAGGTGCGGGGTGACCACTATCAGCAGCTCGGTCTGGCCTTTCTGGTAATTGCTCGAGCGGAACAGCGCGCCGAGGATCGGGATGGAGCCGAGCACCGGCAGCTGGTTGATCGAGGTCTTGAAGTCCTCTTGCAGCAGCCCGGCGATGGCGAAGCTTTCGCCATCGCGCAGTTCCAGCGTGGTGCTGGCGCGGCGGGTGCGCAGGCCCGGGATGGTGATGGTGCCGATTGTGATCGAGGCGGTTGGATCGATCGCGCTCACTTCGGGCTCGACGATCATCGAGATTGTCCGGTCGCCCAGCACCGTCGGGGTGAAGGCAAGGCTGACGCCGAAGGGCTTGAATTCGACCGTGATCGCCTGGTTGCCTGCGCCCGAGCCGTTGCCGGACTGCGCGACGGGCACCGGAAACTCGCCGCCCGCCAGGAACGAGGCCTTCTCGCCCGAGAGGGCTACCAGCGTTGGCTGGGCCAGGGTCTTGGCGAGGCCCTTCGTTTCCAGCGCGTTCAGCATGGCATCGATGCCGAGGCCGCCAAGGGAGAAGCTGTGGCGGAATACGCCGAAGGCTCCGGCAATCGGCACCTGGCTGAGGAAGGCGGGGGTGCCGGACTCCGTCGTAACGACGGGAACCCCGTTTACGATCGAGGTAGTCGTGGAACCGGGCGTTGCGGGAACATAGCCGACACCCTCGCCGGTGACTCCGTTGAACCGCGTCCCGCGTCCGGCGAAGTTCATCCCGACGTCGAAGCCCGAACTGCGGTTTACCTCGGCAAAGCGCACTTCCAGCATGACCTGCTGGCTGGAGCCGATACCGATGAGGTTGACCACCTTGTCGCCGGCATAGGTCCGCGCGATCTGCAGGGCGCGGCCGGACGCGGCGGGGTCGCTGACAAGGCCGCTCAGGACCACGGCGTCGTTGGAGATGCGTGCGTCGATATGCTCGCCAGGAACATATTGCGCGAGCTGGTCGCGCAGTGCTTCGACATCCGGCCCCACGGCCACGTCCATGATCGAGATGACCCGGCCACCCGCATCGTAAAGCGTCAGGCTGGTCGTGCCCATCTTCTTGCCGAGCACGTAGATCGAGCGGCCCGAGACGGGCAGGACATCGGCGATGTCGTCATTGCCGATCATGGCCTTGGCGATGGTTACGTCGGTGCTGACGATCTCGCTCTTGTTGAGCGGGACCTCGAGCGTGCCGGCGTGGACGCTGGGCCCGGGGGTGCGCACGCCGGGCGCATCGGCCAGGGCGGGAGTGGTGAAGGCGAGAGGGGTGGCAAGGGCGAGCGCGGCGCCCGCCAACAGCCGCTGCGGCAGCTCAGTAGGCATGGGACACCTCATATTCGGTGGGCTGGACCTTGCGGTAGACGGTCATCGTCGGTCCGCTCGGGTGGGCGATGACGGGGAGGCGCGGGGCGGCACCGGCCCCGGCGGGAATGACCGGCAGCCGGTCTGCCGCCGCGATCATGCCGCGGCCGAACATGCCTCCGGCGGGGCGGGCCATCGGAGCAGGGACGCGGGCCACCGCAAGGCGGATACCGGAGCCGCCCAGGTCGCGGGCCGTCACGGTGCCCGCCCCGGCGACCACCGGCGATGCGACATTGCGCAGCGCCAGGGTGAGCGAGCCGAGCTCGCGGGCGAGGGCCAGCTTCTGCGCGCCGAAACCGTCGACCTGGACGGTGGCGGTCTTGGCCACGGCCGGGTCGGTCTTCTGCTTGTCGGAAACCTGGTCGATGGCAAGCACGGGCACGGCCTGGAGGACGACGTCGGTCATCTTGTCGGTCGTGCCGGAATTGGCCCCGGGGATCTGGCGGGTAAGCAGCACGTCGACGAGGTCACCCGGTCGCACGAAACCGGCGACGCCGGATACCTCGTTGATCGGAATGGAAACGGCAACCTTGTCGTTGGGCAGGTTCACCGAAAGCGTCGCGCGCCCGTCAGTGCCGGAGACCCGAGTGGCGATGATCGGCTCGCCCGCGACAATCGGCTGGATCGCGACCCGGTGGCGGGTCGCCTCTTCCACCGTGGCGAAGGCTCCGGCCGGAACGCTGACCGCGGGCCAGTCGGTAAGGGTGACGTTCGTGTTGGTAAGGGGGGAGCCGAAGGGAATGCTTTGCGTGGCGACCGCGATGCGGGTCAGCCGGGCCTGCTTGACCACGGCATCCTGCTGCTGCTGGACGCTGCTGAAGAATGCGTTGGCGATGAAGACGGCGATGAGGCCTAAGGCGACCGCCGCTCCCAGCGCAATAGCGTTAGATCGGTTCATGGTACCCCCTGTCAGGGGACGCGACGCTAGTGTCGCAAGAGCCCCATGTTTGGGTCAGCGGGGACCGAACCCGGCTCCCGCTGACGTCAAATTGCAAGCCGGCCTGACCGCCCGGCGGTTCGCCGGGCCGTCACCCAAGTTGCGCAGCCCTAGGGTCCACACCTTCGCCCACGGACGAAATAACCCGCTGCTAAACTGTCGAGCCGAAGAGATGTTCCCATCTACGGTGACCCTGGGAGCTAGGGCGCTGACCTTCGGTCGGCGCCCTTACCTCAGCACGCGTCAGCGGCCGCTTGTGAGTTGGCGCTTGAGCAGGTCGTGATCTGATCGCCCTTGGCCTTGAGGCCAGATTTGATCTTATCGCCCAAATAGAACGCGCCGCCCGCCACGCCAGCGCCGACAATCGCAAGGATCAGCACATACTCAGCCGCTGCCGCTCCAGTCTCATCGCGGACAAAATCGCGAAATCGATTGATCATGGTATCGCTCCTGAATTGCTTTCGGGGCTGCAGTTTTCGCCCGTTGGCGCTGCATCTCACCGAAGTTCCGGTGGCAAGTTACCGCCCCTCAGGGAGGGGGTAGATGTTTGGCGCCAACTAGCGTGTCGGCGCTAAACTCTTAGCACGCGTCGGCGGCCGCTTGCGTTTTGGCGCTCGAGCAGGTCGTGATCTGATCGCCCTTGGCCTTGAGGCCAGACTTGATCTTGTCGCCCAAGTAGAATGCACCGCCGGCCACACCAGCACCGACAATGGCAAGGATCAGAACGTACTCCGCCGCAGCGGCGCCGGACTCGTCACGAACAAAGTTCGCCAGAAAGTTGCTCATAGAATAACCCCTAATTAGATATGCGCTCGCCCTCTGCGCGGACTGGCGCTGTCGTCACGAAGGCTCCGGCATCTATTTCCGGCTAGCCCAGACCACGGACGAACATTGGGATCAGCGCGACCTTATTGTAAGGCTCGACTTCCACCGATCCTTCATGCGCTATCCTGTGGATAACAGGATTAACGTCACAGTAACCTTTTGTGGTCAATGGTAAACTTCCTCAAGTTACCGACAACAATCGATTTTACCGTCCGTTTGCCGCAGGGAGGAGTCTATCTGGCGCAGAGATTGCCCCAAATTGGCATCAATCAGACGGCGTTAACCGTTATGAAATCGACAAGTCAGTAGGATCGTCGCGAAACTAATCGCAATCGCCATCGCCGAGTCGGATATCCATGCTCATGCGACCAGCTCGTGATAAAATCGTTGATCGTCTCGGGCGGGCCAGGGACCTGCTGTTTGGCCGCGCCGCGCGGAGCAGCGCTGCGCTCGGCCGGTTTCTTGACCTGCGGATCGAAGGGGTGATCCCGGCCTGGATCGTGGTGATCATGCTGGCGGCCATTGCCAAGGTCGTGACCGCCCCCAATCCGCCATCATCCTTCGCTGTGGCCGCGATGATGAGCCTGCCATTCCTGGCCCTCGCCGCAGCGCCGGTGCTTGGGTATCGCCTCGCCGCGGGGGCCTTTCCCCGAGGCCGGATTGCCGACCAGCCTGCGATCCGGCTCGCTCGCTACGGATCCTGGCGCAAAGCTCCGCGGGCTCAGTTTGAGCGCGCTTTCATGGCCGGGCCCGCCGGGTTCCTCGTCTCCTTGCTCGCTGGCATTCTGCTTAACGTTCCGGTGCGCACGCTCGAATTTCTCGCGGTCGTCCCGGCAATCAATCCGGCCGATCCGGGGTGGGCTCACGTGCTGGTCCTGGCCATGGGTACCGACGTCGTCCTGCTCAATTTCGCCTATGCCGTGTGCTTCGTCATGGCCTTGCGCAGCAATCCGCTGTTTCCCCGCGCCCTCGTGGCAACCTGGCTGCTCGACCTGGCGATGCAGCTGGCCATCGCCCGCGTGATGGGCGCCAGCGGCCTGCCGGCGGGGCTGGTCGATCCTCTGCACAGCTTCCTGTGGGGCAACTGCCAGAAGGTGCTGATCAGCGCCGCCCTGTGGCTGCCTTATCTCATCCTTTCACGGCAGGTGAACCTGCTGTTCCGCCACCGGGTGCGGCTCTAGCCCACACCTCTCTCACCAGCGAAACGAGGGCGCGAGGCGCAAGCGCGATCCCAGCGACATAGGACGGGAGGATCATAAGCACCCAGAAAGCGTTGTCATCGCGGGCCACGGTTGCAAGCACGGTCAGAAAGCCACCGAACCAGATCAGCGGCAACGTTGAGCGCCGTGTCGCCACCTCGGCCCAGCCCAGGACCGGAGCGAACGCAAGCAGCGATCCCAGCGGCTTGGCTGGCCTACCGAAAAGCAGCATGTCCTGGACGTCGGTGCTAGGCCCTGCCGGCCCGCGCAGTTCCCACCAGCCGGGCGAGGTGAGGTCGGTCGGCAGAACTAGCGCCGCGACCTGTGCACGATGTAGCATTAAGACGAGACCGAAGGTCGCCAAGGCAATCAAGCCCAGCAGCAACGGGATCTGCCGTTGCCGGTCGTGAAGAAACGGCAAGCAAGCCAATACGAATAACACCGAGTGCTCTCGCACCAACAGCGCAACGATGGCGAGGACGAGTCCCGTAAGCCGCCGCTTGTGCAGGAATAGACCTAAGGCTCCAGACAGCAACTGGCCGGCCCACCACTCATGTATATAGACCACTTGGGGCACAATGATCGAGCCCAGCAGCACCAGCGCCACGATACAGACCCGCTCGGCCGGACGGGTGAATGCCAGGGCGCCGAACCAGATGACTGCATTTGCGACGATGAGCGCGGTGGCGAGGGTCAGCGCCCCTCCGTAGCCCAGATGGCCGAGCAGCCAAGCGAGCGTGGGCAACCGCACCGTCACGAAGGGGTGAAGTGGGAAGCCGTTGCTTCGCTGCATCTGGACCGCCGCAGCGTAGTAATCTGCGCCCCGACCTACCTGTTGCGCCACCGCCTGATAGAGGTCGAAATCAGACATACGGCCGTTCGCCACATGAGCAGTGAGGTCGTGCACCGGCTCTCCCCAGGCGGCTAGGCCAACCAGCAGGAGGACTGCGATAACGGCTGCAAGGCGCCACGAAACTCCCGACGTCATGGGTTGCTCACCGCGCCAATGGATTTATTGCCGCCCCGTTGACTCGCACCTCGTAATGCAGATGCGGACCTGTGGAGAGGCCGGTCGAGCCGACCGCGCCGAGCAGCGTGCCCGGGTCGACATGCTGGCCTGTGCGCACCACGATCCGCGAGAGGTGGCCGTAGCGGGTCTGCACGCCGCCGCCGTGATCGATCACGACGCAATTGCCATAGCCGCCCGCCCAACCAGCCGCCACCACGACGCCAGGCGCGCGCGCGACTACGGCCGAACCATAAGGTGCGGCAAGGTCGAGCCCGGCATGCAGTCGCGTGGCGCCGGGCATTGGCGCGGAGCGGGCGCCAAAGCGGCTGGTGAGACTCACGCCCGAACGCGAGGAAGGCACGCCCGGAATCATCACCGAGCCGATTGCCGCCGCGGCGGAAGAAGCGGGGATCGATGAAGCCTGCGCCGGTTCTTCTCTGGATATCGCTTTGGGCCGCACCGAACTGAATGTCACCACTCCGGCCATTCCGGAGAAGCGGCTGCGGATGGCGTAGGTCGGCTTTGGCGCCGGATCGGCGGAATGCGGCAATTCGGCGCCGGCGGCAACGGCTGGCACGAACAAGGCGGCAAGGATGATGGCGATGCGGGTCCTGCGCTCACTTGCCCGGGTCATAAGCGATCCAGCCTGCCGTGCGTTGTTTCTTGCCCGACCGAGTCGCGCGAGGCGATGCTACGGCAGCGGGCGACGTCCATCAATGGATGCAAGTTCAACGGCTTGTTGCAGGGCCGCACAGGCCCGGGGCTGCCATAATCGGTCAGCGCGAGAGTGAAGGGCATCCACCAAGGTCAACCACGTGCGCTCAGCGGGTCTGCCCCGGATTCGCCAGGCTTGAAGCGATTGCGCATTTCGCGCAGCCAATCTTCGAAATCATCGGCGCCGGGAATGTCGATGCCTTCGAGGAACTCGCCGTGGGCGCCGCGGTCCGGTCGGTGAATGTCCACGTCAACCAGTTCCAGGTTGATACGCACCGACATGTGGTCAGACTCGAGCCAGTCTCTTGGAGTGGCAAGGACCTTGCGCAAATTCGACAGTTCGCGCCGGAGGCTGGCCTGCGCCTGCGAAGGCTCGCGCCCACCCCACAGCTTTTGCTGCAACCACGCGCGCGACCGTTCCCCCAATTCCGAAGTCGCAAGTAAAGCAAGCAGTGCAATCGATTTGCGGCTGCGAATATTAACACGCTTGCCAGCACCATCAAACAGGACCGGATAGCCATTTAGTTGCAATCTTAACTTGATGCCGTCGTGCATATCTCGCCCGTGGTAGTGTCCCTACGGTCGATCCCTACATGAACTTCTCATGAGGCAAAGGGGCAACTATCTGGAATTAAGGAAATTTCTCCTCATTTCACGATCTCATCACCGATAATTCCCTCTCCCATCACGCCGACCAGACGGTTTGCAGACGATCAACCGGCATACCGCAGTCTCGGCGCGCTTCCTCAAGTAAGTCAGTAGCTTGCTGGGGCCGCGCGAGCCGGTGTGATCAAGGGGGAATTCCTCAATGAAGACTAGCAAAGTAAACCTGGCGCTCGGCGTTGCCGGCGCCGCGATCGCGATGGGGCAGGCCTATCCGGCCATGGCCGCATGCTCAACCAGCACCACTACGGTTACCTGCACGGCGGACGACACGGTCACCAATGTTCAGACCGCCATTGATGCCGTGGGTCCAGGCAACCTGACTCTTGGAATCAATTCCGGTGTAAACATCACGGGCGGCCCGGCCGACGTCGCGCCGCTGCAGCTGGGCGCGGTGGCGATCACCAACGCTGGCAACCTTGGCGTGGTCCTCGCCCCGGTGGGCATTGATTATGCCGGCGATCCGACCTCGGCTGCCAACACTTTCAGCCTCACCAACACCGGCGTCATCACCGGCGGTGTCTCGGTCAGCGGCGTGGGCGGCACGGCGACTGTCAACAGCACCGGCCCGATCGGTGGCGCGGTTTCGATCCAGTCGCTCGGCGCGGCTTCAGCGACGCTCGGCGGAATGGTCGGGACGACTGGCAATCTCCAGGACGTGACGGTTGAAGCTACGACCTCCGGGGCCACTGGCGGGCCGGTCGCGAACACCGTGGGCGCTGTAACCACGACCACGACCACCACGACCCGCACCGGAAGCGCCGCCTCGGTGACGCTTGCCGCCGGAAGCAGTGCCGATAATGTCTCTGTCTCGGGTGGCACCTCATCTACGGCGAGCATCGCTGGTTCGGTTGCTTCGGTCGACGCCGTTGCACTGGGAACCGGCACGCTCGTGCAGACGGTCGTCGCCGACGCGACGCCGAACAATACGTCCACCACCACAAGCTATGCGTTCACGCTCACGGGCGGCGATGCAGCTGTTGACGTTGCCGCGACCGGCGCGGTCAGCGGTGACGTTCTGGCCGATGGCGTGACCTCGGGCACCGTGACCAATGCCGGCACTGTCGGCGGCGACGTCACCGCCAACGCAGTGGTTCTGGCGGCTGTATCCGGGATCGACCCGCAAGCTGTCACCAGCACCACGACTCACGTCGTTTCGGGCACTGCGCCCAACGATGTGGTGACCGACACGTTGCTCGCCACCGGCAAGGATGTGTATCTCGGCGGCGACGCTTCGGTGCAGAACGCAGCGGGCGCCAAGATTGACGGCAATGTCTCGTCGACCGGCCTCACTTCGGCGACGGTTGGCAATGCCGGCACCATCACCGGCGACGTTGCCGTCGGCGCGAGCGTCAACCAGTCGGGCTTCATCTATCAAACGCAGAGCAGCAGCCAGAACTCGGCGCCTAACCTGCCGCTGACCACTAGCCAGTCCTACGTCTTGACGAACACGACGCTGGGCGGCGACGCCTCGCTGACCAATGACGTCACCGGCACGATCGGCTCCGGCTCCGGCAGTGACGTGACCGTCGATGGCCTGACCTCCGCCAGCCTCGCGAACGCCGGGACGATCGACGCCAACATCGCCGTGAGCGCGCAGGGTACGGACAGCGTCTTCACGCCGTTCATCCTTTTCAACTCTGCCACGACGAACACCTACGATGCGTTGAACAACACGTTGAGCTCGCAGACTGTCTACAGCGGTTCTTCGTCGAGCACCTCCACCGGCGGCGATGCCTCGCTGACCAACGCGGCGGGCGCCCTGATTGGCGCATCGCAGAGCGATCCGGTCGATGTCTCGGTCAGCGCCAATGGCGATGCCAGCTTCGCCAACAGCGGCCGGGTCAATGGTGACGTGTCCGTTGGCGCGCACGGGGCCGCGAGCGCTTCGTCGACCACCTACACCATCGGCAGCACCAACGATCCCGCGACCGGCAATTCGACCAGCTCGTTCGAAATTGCGACGGCCGACTCATCGACCCCCACCGGCGGCACCGCCAGCTTCGCCAACAACGCTGGTGGCCTGATCGTCGGTTCGGTGGGCGTCTCGGGCGATGCCGGCGCGACCGTCGTCAATGCGGGCGTGGTCACCGGCACGACCGCTGCCAGCAGCTCGGCCAGCTTCCACGACATCGCGACGGATAGTCTGTCGACTTCGGCGTTCACGGCGGGTGCCAACGGCGGCTGGGCGAATGCCACGGCGTCCAGTTCCACGGCGACTTCCGGCACGACCGGCGGCGACGTGACCGGCACCTATTCGGGCACCAACGGTTCCGTCCAGTTCGTGAACGGCTCGTACTACGGCACCGACGGTTCGGTGACCCAGACGGCGGCGGGCAACAGCTCGGCCGTGGTCAGCGGCACGATCTATGGTGACTTCACGGGCACGGCTGCGGCGACCTCGACGACGACGACGGACACGTCCGTTGATAATCAGACCTACGACGCCGCCAACGTCCTGCTGACGCATTCCAACGCCAGCACGCACACCGTCACCGCTTCGCGGACCGGCGGCGATAGCTCGCTGGCGGTGAACGGGGGCCATATTTCGGCTCTGACCTACATTGCTTCAGGTGATGCCACCGTCACGGCGGACGGCAATGCCTCGGCCCAGATCGGCAATGGTGGCCAGATCGATGGGGACCTCTCGGTTTCCTCGGCAACCAACTACTACGACTACGGCAATGCCTACACATCGAACGCCACGTCCTCGACCGTCTATACGATCGACAGCACGGGTACTGAAACCGGCCACGTAACGCAGGACAATTCGTCCACGACCTACGTGAACGGCGATGGCAAGGCCTCGGTGGCCATCGGCCAGGGTTCGGTTGGCGGCGACGTCGACCTGACGGGCGCCAAGGGCGGCGCCCAGTTCGACCTGGCCGCCAACGGCACGGTTGGCGGTTCGGTCAATGCCTCTGCTGTAGGCCAAGACTACACCACCACCTCCGCGACGACCACGACGGTGGGCACCACCACGACCACCGACCATACCTTCACCGAGGCGGGTACCGACAACGGCGGCAATGTCGCCGGCACGGTTGCTGGCACGATCAACGGCGATCTGGATCTCTACACCAATGCAGGCAATGCCTCGCTGGCGCTGAGCGGTCAGGTCAAGGGTGATCTTTCGGTGCAAGCGGCCGGTTCGCAGTACCAGGATACCACCCACACAACCGACACCGGGACGACCTACCAGTCCAGCGGCAGCGAAATCGGCGGCACGGCGACCCTCACGGTCAACGCCGCTTCGCTGGCCAACCCGGCGGCTTACGGCGACATCTATGTTGCCGGCGTGGGCGGCTCCTCGGCCACTATCGGCGCCAACAGCGTCGTGCTGGCCGACGGCTACCGCTCGCTGCAGGTGGGTGACAGCTACAGCAGCGGCGGTTATTCCTACACCGATCCGGCGACCGGTCCGGGGACCTACCACGAGGCTAGCAGCTCCACCGCCATCGGCGGCGCGGCTTCGCTGACCAACGCGGGCGTAATCGGCAAGGACGGTTACAGTGCTGATGTCCTGGTCACCAGCATCGGCGGTGCGACCGCAACCAACTCGGGCAAGATCTACGGCGACCTGTCGGCAATCTCGCTCGATACCAACTATGCCCGGACGTTCGACCAGGTGAACATCGGTGATGCCACCGAGGTTGACACCGGGGTGACCAACTACACCGCCGTCGGCGGTGCGGCATCGGTCACCAATTCGGGCCTGGTCACCGGCGACGTGTCGCTGGCAGGCGCCACCGGTACGCTGGCCAACACCGGCGTGATGCGCGGCGACGTGACCCTCGGCCAGTCGGTCGACAACTACGTCACCACCCGGACCGACACCCTGACCCAGCTCGGCACCGAACTGGTCACCTCCACCAAGACTCCGTTCGCGCAGACCTACACGGTCAACCAGAACGGGCTTGTCGGCGGTACGATCGGCGTCAACGGCGCGTTCGGCGATCTGACCGGGGCTGACCTTGCTCCGGTCCAGACCAGCGCGATCACGGCGACGGTGAACCTCAACAACGGTTCGTTCACCGCCGGCGGGGTTGCTGCCGAGTACGACAATGTCACGGGCCAGCGGTTCACCACCACCAACGTGAACCTCAACGGCGGTGGCTACCTCGGACTGAACGCAGCGGGGGCTACGGCGGCACACGCTGCCTTCCCGGATGCTGGGTACCTCTCGACCGACGGCGCGCGCGTCACCGGCGTGGAGAACCTGACCAAGACCGGGACGGGCGTGTTCACCATCGTCGGTGCGGACTTCGTGCCCGCCACCCCGACGGCTCCGGTGGCCGACTATACGCTCGACCTTGGCCAGTTCGCGATCAACGGCGGCGAAGTGCAGCTGGCGACGGCTGATGGTGGCCAGTTCGGCATTCGCGGCGACCTGACCAACTCGGCTACTCTGGTTCTCGGCACCCGGGTCAACCTGATACCGACGCTGTTCGGTTCCAACCTGACCAGCGTCGGAACCCAGGCGATCGACGGTGTGAACGTCTACGAGAAGGGCAACTTCACGCAGACCGGCACGGGTAACCTGGTGGTTGGCATGATGCCGGCGCTGGTGCGGGTCTATGATCCGTCGATCAACGGCACGGCCGTGTCGAACGAGCCGCTGGGCGTCCAGACCGTGCTCTACAGCCAGGGTCTGTTCACCACCCCGGCCAAGGCGTTCGGTGCCGCGTTCACGGAACTCTCGCCGAGCTTCGTGACGGTTGACGGCAACCTCAACCTCGCGGGCAAGGTCACGGTGCTGACCCCGCGCGGCGGGCTGTTCCTCAACGGCCAGTCGATGGATCTGTTCAGCGTCTCCGGCACGGTGACGAAGAGCGCGACCGTCGATGCCGGGACGAACAACAACTTCGTCACGTTCAACCTCGGCACCCGGACGGTTTCGGGCCGCCAGATCGTCTCCGTCGCGGCCACCCGCGTCGGCTACGAGACGGCTGCCACGAACACCAACGCGGCGGCGGCTGGTGCCGCGCTCTCGGCAGCCCTCCCGGGTGTCGTGGCCGCGCTCCAGGCCGATGCGGCCGGGACCGGTCCGTTCACCTCGGTCAGCCAGCTCCAGCTCACGCAGGATCTGGCGACGGTCATGGCCGGGCTCGACACCCAGCTGACCGCGGCCCAGGCTGCCCAGGCGCTCAATGAACTGGGCGGTGGCTCGTACTATGGCTCGCTGACCACGGTGAAGACGACGGCTCCCTTCGTCGACGCCCTCAGCACCCGTCGTCTGCCGGAAGGAGCGCACGGGTTCACCATGTGGCTCGAGCCCAATGGCGAGTTCGTCCGCACCGACGCCAACAGCACCACCGGTGCGGCACGCCTGCGCGCCGACAACTATGGTGTCTCCGGCGGCCTCGGCGTGGCGACCGGCACGGGTGAGTTCGGTCTCGGCTTCGGCTACGGCCGGATCCAGACCCACTCGGGCGACAACCTGGCCCAGGCCAAGGCCAACACCTACATGGTGGGGCTGTTCGGTCGCCAGGACCTGGGTCCGATCTCGGTCGCGGCTGATCTCGTCTATGGCTGGTCGAACTGGGATGCCTCGCGCAGCCTGCCGACCCTGTCCCGCGCGGCCTCGGCCACGTTCGACAGCAAGGAGCTGCGTGGCGACCTGCGCGTCGAATATCGGGTCCCGATGGGCGCTGCCTGGGTGGCTCCGTACGGCCAGCTCGAACTGCGTCACTTCAAGTTTGACGGGTTCAACGAGCAGGGTGCGGGTGCGGTCGGTCTCTCCGTCAAGGAAGCCAGCCACACCATCCTCACCCCGACGCTGGGCGCGAAGGTGGGTAGCACGATGGATACCGGGTTCGGGCGCATTCGCCCCGAAGCCGCCGTCAGCTACACCTTCAACGTCAACGAGGACTCCTTCCGCGACGTCGCCTTCGAGGGCGCGCCGGGCCAGGGCTTCCGACTCCAGGGCGTTGATCCGAAGGGCTTTGCCAAGTTCCAGCTGGGTCTGAATGCCGACATCGGCAGCCACGCCGGAGCCTTCGTCCGCGGCAGCTACGCCACGGGCGGCGGTTACGACAACGCGTCGATCCGCGCTGGCATCGTCATCGGGTTCTAAACAGCCCGGCGGACCGCACTTTCGGGCTCCCGGTCGGACCAAGTCCGGCCGGGAATTCCCGGGAGGCGGCTCGAGAACTCCCCCGAAGGTCGCAGAACCTTCTCCTGAACGCTGCCGCTACCCTCATTGCGGCAGTCACCTGAGACCCGGTAAGCGCGCTTGTGGTGAGCGGCCCTTGCCGGGTCTCTTTTGTCATGCAGCTGTTGATGTGCGCATCATGGCTGGCAATCGCCAGCACAGACGGTATATGTTTCAGCCGTCGCGAGCCACCGATGCGATCTGCTAGCTCTCTGTCACCGGCACTTCGATCCGGAGCGGGACGCCGGTGAGGATAGGCATGGCGTTGATCGGATCCCGGGTCAGAGCAGAATCTGTAAGCAGGTTGCTGTTGGTGCCGACCTCGTCGCCATTGTTCTCGCCTGGCAATCCTCCCCACCCGTGAGACAATGAAACAACGCCCTCGCGCAGGCTTGGATCGCCAGCGACCCGTACGTTGGCGGATCCATATGGAGAAACCAGGCGGGCACGATCGCCGTCAGCGAGGCCCAATCGCTCCAACTCCGCCGGATTGAGACAGGCAGGATTATATGAGTGGCGCTGCCTGGCGGACGGGTAATGAAGGACCGTATTCAGAACCTCGCGCATTCGCCTGACCGCAAGCCGGTGCGTATAGCCGGCTGGTGTGGCGGGTTCCGGGAGGAACGAGCGCAGCTCAGCCGTAACGTCCTCTGGCGCAAGTTCGAAGCGGGCTTCGGACCGGCTTTCGCCTGGCTCGACATGGAAAGTCTCGTCATCGAAAACATGCCCTGGCGGCATCGCCATGATCCGGTCCAGCGGGATGCGACTTTCGCGAAAGGTCTGGCGCAGCATGGACAGCTCCGAGGGCCTGTGCGTCATGTCCATCGGGCGGCCGGAGAGCTCCAGCTCCACTCCCAACCGTCGAGCCAATTCGAACGCAACTTCCCAGGGCGCCAGCAAGTCGGAACCCGCTGGCTGCTCCATCACCGGGGGTGCGAAACAGGAAATGGGCCAGGGGGTCATGACCTGTTCGAAGCTTGCGTTCCCGACAGCATACCGTTCGAGCAACATTGGCGGAGGAAGGATGAAATGCGAAAGCCTGGCCGTATTCGACATGAACGGATCGATGCTCACCAACAGATCAAGTGAGTGCAGGGCCTCCACTATCCGTCTCTGATCCGGAACAGCATTGGCCGGATTGCCGCTGTCGCAGATCAAGGCTCGCACCTGGTCCCGGCTGGGGATCAGAATCTCGTCCGCCAGCGTGCCGGTCATCTTTTCGCCGAGAAACATTCCGTAGCCGGTTGCTTCGCTGATCCAGCCGCTCTCCCATGGCCGCGATGGCGGAATGACTTGCGCCAGGTATTTTCTGCGGCGGGAGAAGACCCCTGGATTTGCAACGAGGTCGCCCGGCCGGGCAAAGCGTCCGCACAACACGTTGATGCATTCGAGCAAGTGCTCGGCCAGGTTGGAGCCGGGGCCCATGCTCGGCCCAGTGCCGGTTAGCGCTGCGCCGCGCTTGCGGCGAGTTGCCCCGTCGCCGGCCAGCGGCCCGGCGAACATGTGGGCCGCATTCCTTATGTCGTCAGGAGAAATGCCGGCACGGTTCGCCACAAGGTCCGGAGTGAAAGGCATTACCGCATCGCGCAACGCGTCCAGCCCCGAGACGTGGCGATCGCAAAACGCGCGGTCGGTCCATCCGTTCTGGAACACCTCCCGAAGAATTCCGGCGTAGACGACGACGTCGAAGCCCGGCAGCGGTTGGATGAACAGGTCAGCCTGGGCCGCGGTTTCGGTTCGGCGGGGATCGATGACGATAAGTTTCATCCCGCGCGCCCGGGCAATGCGGATGTGACGCAGCGGGTTTTGTGACGGGAGATTGAATGTGGTGTTCGAGACGAGCGGGTTTGTGCCAGCCAGCAGAATCACATCAGCATCGTGGATCTGATCCTTGCCTGCATCCCACGACCCCATTCTCCCCGCCGTCACGACCTTCGAGGATTGGTCGATAGTCAGCGACGAGAAAAAGCTTTTCGAACCGATTGCCTTGAGCAGGCTCTGGAAGAGCGGATTGTCATAGCCGAAAGTCCCCCGATAGACGCCGATCGAATCGGGGCCGTGGCGCTCGATCAATACCTGAAGCCGGTGGGCAATCTCGTCGAGCGCTTCGGACGCCGAGACGCGCTCGAATCGTCCGTCACTCATGCGCTTGAGCGGAAATAGTATCCGTTCGGGGCTGTAGTGGGACTCGTGCAGCCGCAACCCCTTCGAACAGGCGTACCCCCGGCTGATCGGATGGTTATAGTCACCCCGGGCCTTGACGATCCGGCCGCTTGCATCCTTCGTGAAGCGCATTGTGCACGCCGCCGCGCACAGCTTGCAGGTGCCAGCGACCTCGCGGGTCTGATTCTGATTTTGTTCGGTCAGCGGCAATGCCAGGCTCCTGCACCGACCCGTGATTCCGGGTATTTATTCTGCGTGAAGCGGACGTCTCTCCAGCTATAGCTTCGAAGGCTAAGACTGGTGCGTCAAGACGCAAGTTCCGATGTGATGCCGCAGGCTTGATGAATTGAAACTATGTTTGTCAGTTGATTGTGTCAGACGCCATCGTGCACTCGGACAACCAGCCTTCGTCAGGATCGGCCTGCGAGCAGTTGGCGCGTGGCCAATGCGGCTGCCGATGCGCGGTTTTCGACCCCGAGCTTTATGAAAACCTGCTCGAGATGCTTGTTCACAGTCCGCGCACTGATGTTCAGGATTTCGCTGATGTCCTTGTTGGACTTGCCGCGTGAAATCCACAGCAGCACGTCGGATTCGCGGGCGGTCAGGCGAAATGCCTGCTGCAGGAGCACTGTTTCCTGCCCGACGATCGACCGCTCGAGCCTGAACAAGATCTCATTGGTGCCGTGAGGCTCCAGAATGGAAAGCTCCAGCGAGCGTGCGCCGGGCGTCGCCAAGGTAACCGGGCCGCGGGACAATCCGGCCACCAGGTCGGCGCATGCCTGCCGCAGCGCCGCAACCGTCTGCCAATCGAGCTCATCGAACAGACGCTGGGTGGCGGGAGCCATCCAGCCGATTGCACCGCTCGCGTCGGCAGACAGCAGACAGGCACCGGCACGGTCCAGCGCCGCGAGTGCGCTCCTGGTCGCCTGCGCCGTGGCGAGATGAACGCGGATGCGGGCCGACAGCGCCTCCAGCGAAACCGGCTTGGACACATAGTCCACGCCGCCCGCGGACAGGCCTTCGACGACGTGACCACTTTCGCTCAGGCCGGTCATGAAGATGACTGGCACATTCGCCATGGTTTTGCGGCGTTTTATCGCACGGCAAGTTTCGAATCCGTCCAGCCCCGGCATAACCGCGTCCAGCAGGATCAGATCAGGTTGCAGGTCGTCCAGCAGGATCAGCGCCTCCGCGCCGCTGGCGGCCATGCAGGTGCTGTAGCCCTCCTCGATGAGGTACTCACCGACAAAGGCACGGGTATCCGGGTCGTCATCGACCAGAAGGACGAGGGCTGAGCGGGGAGCAATCATGAGATGACTTTGCCAAGAGGGGCGGCGACCTCCAGCAGGGTGGTGATCTGCTGCATCAACTGCGCCACCTCGTAGGGCTTCACCAGATAATCGTCGTGAGGATCGTCAGGGCGGCGGGCGCGCTGCAGGTCGTGGACATTGGCCGAGACCATGAGGATCGCCACGTGATCACCCCCTAGCCGGCGGATCTCCCGGGCGGCTTCCCACCCGCCCATTCCCGGCATGGCAATGTCCATCACGACGATATCCGCTGCCTGCCGGCGAAATGCGGCAACGCCCTCTTCCCCTGAGCTCGCGAAATCCAGGGCCAGCGGGGTTGGCTGGAGTATGTCCCGCATCAGCTCAAGGTGGGCCGGATCGTCGTCCACGACCAGCAACCGTCGGTTCACGCAGCCGCTGAGGGGAGGCAACAAGGCTTCTTCCACCGGCCTGTCGTCGACTGGCGCATCGGAGAAAAACATCTTCACGCGGAACGTGCTCCCCGTGCCGAGGATGCTTTCGGTGGTGAGCTGCCCTCCCATGATGTCCACAAGCAGCCGAGTGATCGTGAGACCCAGCCCCACGCCCGGTTGCCCCTTGACCGTGCCGATCCGCTCGAACGGATCAAACACGCGTTCCATGTCCTGCGGAGCGATGCCAACGCCGGTGTCGATCACTTCGAACAGGGCAACCGGGCTGCGCCATCGCACCACCAGGGCGGCGCTGCCCACCGGGGTGTACTTGATGGCGTTGGAGATGAGGTTGATCAGGATTTGACGCAGCCGCTTCTGGTCGGTCCAGACGAAGCGAGGCAGGTTCGCGGGGCGCTCGTGGCTGAAAGCGATCCCGCGCGCGATCGCCTGGATGCGGAACATGTCGGTCATCTGGTCCAGCAGATCGTGCAGGTCGACCCGCTCGCGGGCGAGCCGCACCGCGCCGTTTTCGATCCGGGAAACGTCCACCAGCCCGTCGACAAGATCGGACAAGTGCGTGGCGCTGCGACGGATAACGCGTATGGCATCACCCACCGGCCGGGCCGGATCGCGTTCCAGCAGCTGCGCGTAGCCGGAGATTGCATTGAGCGGCGTGCGGATCTCGTGGCTCAGCCCGATGATGTAGCGGCTCTTCGCCATGTTGGCGGCCTCTGCCGCATCCTTGGCGCGCTGGAGCTTGGCATCCGTCCGGGCGTGGGCCTCGATCTCCTCCAGCAGCATCCCGGTCTGGCGGTTGGACTCCTCTTCGGCAGCCTGCTGGCTCTCTCTCGCCAGCACGATATACCAGACGATGAAGGCGGCCATGGCCATCAGGCCCACGAAGGCGGAACCCAGCACATTGCCCAGCATCCGCCGCGGAATGCCGTGGCCGACCTGCTGGTAATAGGTCAGCAGGAGCACGAGGCTGACCACCACGCTCGCCATGGCATAGCCACTGACGAAGCGGACCAGCCGCAGGTAGAACACATCGCTCATCGCGACCGGTAGAAGCGCTCGCAGTCGCGGCCCCATACCCTGGCTGGCCTCCGGGGCCACTTCCTTGCAGGCATCGTGGCAGCGCGCCTCCAGCGTGCAGCACAGCGAGCATATTGGCCCCTGGTAGACCGGGCAGAGCACCATGTCCGGCACTTCGAACGCATTCTCGCAGACCGTGCAGCCGCACTGCCCGTCCGCATCGACATGAGCATCGAGCGGCTCGGCCTTGCGGGCGATGTAGAAGGCGCCTCCCGTTGCCCAGGCGATCAGCGGCGAGAGCAGGAAAGCCGCGGCCAGGCCGACGACCGGCGAGAACATCTGCAGCGTCGGCCCGAACAGCCCGGCAAAGCACAGCGTCGAGCAGACCAGCGAGCCGAGCATGGCACCCACGCCCACCGGGTTGATATCGTGCAGGATCGCCCGGCGGAATTCGATGCCCGGCGGGCTCAGCCCCAGCGGCTTGTTGATCACCAGGTCGGCCACCACCGCGCCGAACCAGGCCACTGCGAAATTGCTGTAGAGCGCCAGCACCCGCTCGACCACGGTCTGGATGCCGCCTTCCATCAGCATCAGCGCGATCAGCGTATTGAACACCAGCCAGACGACGCGCCCCGGATGGCGGTGCGTCAGGCGCGAGAAGAAGTTGGATGAGGCGATGGAGCCGGCATAGGCATTCGTCACGTTGATCTTGAGCTGGCAGATCGTCACGAACAGGCCGGTCAAGGCCACGGCCAGCCATGGCTGCGGGGCCAGCCCCGAAAAGGCGAGGAAATAGAGCGCGGTTGGATTGGTCGATTCGCTCGCCGAAACCCCCGCCGCCAAGGCGATCACCGCCAGGTAGGAACCCAGCGCGATCTTGACCGCGCCCATCGCGATCCAGCCTGGGCCCGTCAGCAGCAGGGCCGACCACCAGCGCCGCGCTCCGATCGCCTCGCGCTCAGGCAGGAACCGCAGGTAATCGACCTGTTCGCCGATCTGGGGCAGCAGCGAGAGGAACACCGCCAGAGCCGCGGCAAAGCTGTGCAGGTGCAGTTCGCCGGCGCGGCCCGGAAAGCCCGTCCACAACCGCCACCCAGCCTCGCCCTGTCCGGCGATGAACAGCAGCGGCAGGAACTGCAGCACCAGCCACAGCGGCTGGGTCCAGTTCTGCCAGCGGCTGATCCGGCGGAACCCGTAAGCCGCGATCGGGATCACCACCATGGCGCTGATGATGTGACCCAGCGCCAGCGGCAGGCCGAAGCACAGGTTGAGCGCGGCCGAGAGGATCACCGCCTCGATGGCGAAGAGGATGAAGGTGAACGAGGCGTAGACCGCCGAGGTGATCGTCGACCCCAGATAGCCGAAGCCCGAACCGCGCGTGAGCAAGTCCATGTCGACGCCGTAGCGCGCGCCGTAATAGCAGACTGGCAGCCCCGCCAGGACGAAGATCAGCGCCGCCGCGCCCAGCGCCCAGGCCGAGGCGGCAAAGCCATAGCTGCCCGTAACCGTCGCGCCGATCGCCTCGCAGGCCAGGAAGGCGATCGAGCCGAGCGCCGTGTTGCCCACCCACCCGGCCGACCAGATCCGCGCCCGCCGCGCCGTGAAGCGCAACGCGTAGTCCTCAAGGGTCTGGTCGTTGACCCACTGGTTATAGCGCCGCCGGGTCCCGACAATACGCTGCCGCCGCGCCGCAACCCGCGCCGTTGCCGGGCTGCCGGCAGCAGGACGGCTCGGTGTCCCGGTCAATGCGTCAGCGCCGCGCCGGCAAGGTGAGGGCGGAAAGGGCAGGCGTCCGCAGCGCCCACTGCGCCCCGGCCAGCCCCAGCGCCATCAGCAGCGAACTGCCGGCCACCATGCCGGCCGCGAAGGCCGCGTCCGATCCCGTGCTTTCCAGGCCATGCGCCAGCCCGTGGCCGAAGCCGAACAGCGCGCAGGCGCTCATGGCCAGCGGCAGCGGCGCCCGCACCCGCAGCGCGGCCATGACGACGAGCGAAATGGTCGCCCCCGCCGCCAGCGCCTCGGCCACGCCCGCCCCCGCCAACGGGGCGGCGACGAAGCCCGCCAGCATCCCGAGCAACAGCGTCACCGGCACGCGCAGCAGGGCGCGCCCGCCCAGCACGGCCGCCCAGGCGCCGGCCAGCAGCAGGCTCACCAGATGGTTGAGCCCGGTCCACGGGTGGACCAGGCCATCGGCAAAGCCGGCCGAAAGGGCCAGTCCATGCCCCGGGTGCGCCATGGCCGCAGTCGGCGCGAGAATGGCGGCGGACAAGGCCATGGCGGCAAGCGGACGCGTGCGGATCTTCGGCATCAGAGGCTCCTTTCCGGCAGTCCGCCGGTCTTTGCGATGAACTGTGCTATGTCGATCACGCCCTTCCCCTCGCGCACGTTGGTGAACACGAAGGGCCGTTCGCCGCGCATCTTGCGGGCGTCGCGGTCCATGACCTCAAGGCTCGCGCCGACCATCGGCGCAAGGTCGATCTTGTTGATGACGAGGAGATCGGACCGGGTGATGCCCGGCCCGCCCTTGCGCGGGATCTTGTCGCCCGCGCTGACGTCGATCACGTAGATCGTCACGTCGGCCAGTTCCGGGCTGAAGGTGGCGGCCAGGTTGTCCCCGCCGCTCTCGATCAGGATGAGATCGAGAGCCGGAAATCTGCGATGGAGCTGGCCCACGGCTGACAGGTTCATCGAGGCGTCCTCGCGGATCGCCGTGTGCGGACAGCCGCCGGTCTCGACCCCCACGATGCGATCCGGCGGGAGCGATCCGGCGCGGGTCAGGAATTCCGCGTCCTCGCGCGTGTAGATGTCGTTGGTGATCGCCGCGATGTCGTAGATCGAGCGGAAGGTCTTGCACAACGCGTCCATCAGCGCCGTCTTGCCCGAGCCCACCGGGCCGCCGATGCCGACGCGCAAGGGGCCGTTCGAAGGGATATCGCTCATGTCCGGAACAGCCTCGTATATTGGGTTTCGTGAGCCATGCAGCCAAGTTCGGCGAGCAGCGTGCAGGTGCTGAGCTGGGTGAAGGGATCTTCGTCCGGCAAGGCGATCGCCCGCGCCGCCAGCGCGAAGACCGCCGGGGCCAGGTCGCGCAGCAGGCGCTGCCCGTCGGTTTGCCCCAGCGGCACCAGCCGCTGCGCCGCGGAGACGAGGTTGGCCACCGCCGCATGGAGAAAGGCGGTCAGCGCCGCCTCCAGTGCAACGCCGTTGCAAGCACACTGCACCGCCGCGGCAACGGGATAGGCAAGGTCAGCATCGTCGAGCTCGCCCAGCAACCCGTCGAAGCGGTCGCTGCCCGCCGTGGCGACCGCGATGCGCCGGAAGGCCGCGCCCTGCGCCGTCGCCTCCAGATGGCGCTCGAACCCGGTCTGGCTCGCCATGGCCAGCTCCGCCACTTCGGCCAACCGCGTGCGGTCGTCCGCGCTGGCAGCCCGCCAGGCGTGGACGAACAGCACCGCATCGTTGTGCAAGGCGCCATGGCCGAGCAGGTCCGCCAGCCATTCGCCGCAGCTTGCCACATCGGTGACGTGCCCCGCTTCCACCGCCCATTCGAGCCCGCCGGAATGGGCAAAGGCGCCGATCGGCCAGGCCGGCGACATCCAGGTCAGCAGGCTGTACAGCGCCGTATCAGCCATGGGCGTGGTCGTGCGCTTGGGCATGCGCATGCGCATGGCCATGATGATGGTGCCCGTGATGGTGCCCGCCGGTCCCCTCGGCATAGGCGCCCCCTTCCGGGTCGAAGGCGGCGCTGATTGCGTGGACATGCCCGCCCAGCCCTTCGACCATGGCGGCGATCACGTGATCGTGGCGGATGCGGATCGTCCCGCCGTCCGGGCCGGGCAGCAATTGCGTTGGTAAGTGCCGGTTGCCGAGATGCCAGGCGATGCGGACCAGCTCCGCGCTGGAGTGGGCGTGGATCTCGTGCAGGTCCTCGGGCTCGGCCTCGACCAGCACGCCCATGCCATCCGCCAGCCGCAGCACGGCGCCGTCGCGCAGATGCACCGGGCGCTGTTCGTCCAGCAGCAAGCGCCTGCCGCCCGCGGTGTCGATCACCATGCGCCGGCGGCTGCGCCGGTCATGGTCCAGCCGCACTCGGTCGGTGGCGCCCCCGCTGCCCGGTGGCTCGATGGCCGTGATCCGCTCCATGGGCTCGCTCTGCTCCCGCTCAATAAAGGAAATAGCGCTGCGCCAGCGGCAGCTCGGTCGCCGGCTCGCAGACCAGCAGTTCGCCATCGGCGCGCACTTCGTAGGTTTCGGGATCGACCCGGATGTCGGGCAGGGCATCGTTGAGCTTCATCTGCGCCTTACCGATCCCCCGGGTCTGGCTCACCGCCACCACGCGGCGCGAGAGCCCGAGCCGCCCGGCAATGTCGCCCTCCGCCGCCGCCCGGCTGACGAAGCTGATGCACGAAGCCGCCATGGCCTTGCCGTAGCTGCCGAACATCGGCCGCGCGTGGACCGGCTGGGGCGTTGGGATCGAGGCATTGGCATCGCCCATCATCGCGTGGACGATCATCCCGCCCTTCACCACCAGATCGGGCTTGGCGCCGAAGAAGGCCGGGGTCCACAGTACCAGGTCGGCCAGCTTGCCCACCTCGATCGAGCCGACCTCGGCGGAGAGCCCTTGCGCGATCGCCGGATTGATCGTGTATTTCGCGACATAGCGCCGCACCCGGTTGTTGTCGTTGCGGTCGGAATCCCCCGCCAGCGCCCCGCGCTGGGCCTTCATCTTGTGCGCGGTCTGCCAGGTCCGCGTGATCACCTCGCCCACCCGGCCCATCGCCTGGCTGTCGGACGAGAGGATCGAAAGCGCGCCGAGATCGTGGAGGATGTCCTCTGCCGCGATGGTCTCCTTGCGGATCCGGCTTTCGGCAAAGGCCAGGTCCTCGGGGATCGCCGGGTCGAGGTGATGGCACACCATCAGCATGTCGAGATGCTCGTCGATGGTGTTGACCGTGAACGGCATGGTCGGATTGGTCGAGGAGGGGATCACGTTGGCAAAGCCCGCCAGCCGGATGATGTCCGGCGCGTGGCCGCCACCGGCGCCCTCGGTGTGGAAGGCGTGGATCGTGCGGCCCTTGAAGGCGGCGAGGGTATCCTCGACGAAACCGCTCTCGTTGAGCGTGTCGGTGTGGATCATCACCTGCACGTCCATCTCGTCGGCGACCGAGAGGCAGCAGTCGATCGCGGCGGGCGTGGTTCCCCAGTCCTCGTGCAGCTTGAGCGCGGCCGCCCCCGCCCTGATCTGCTCGACCAGCGCCGCCGGGTGGCTGGCATTGCCCTTGCCCGCGAAGGCCAGGTTCACCGGCAGCCCTTCGGCGGCGAGCAGCATCCGCTCGATGTGCCAGGGCCCCGGCGTGCAGGTCGTGGCATTGGTCCCGGTCGCCGGACCCGTGCCGCCGCCGACGAAGGTCGTTACCCCGCTGGCGAGCGCCTCCTCCACCTGCTGCGGGCAGATGTAGTGGATATGCGCATCGATCCCCCCGGCGGTGACGATCCGGCCTTCGCCCGCAATGATCTCCGTGCCGGGCCCGATCACGATGTCGACGCCGTGCTGGATATCGGGATTGCCGGCCTTGCCAATGGCCGCAATCCGCCCGGCGCGGAGCGCGATGTCGGCCTTGTAGATCCCGGTCCAGTCGAGGATCACGGCATTGGTGATCACGGTATCGGCGGCGCCGGCGGCATTGCTCAGCTGGCTCTGCCCCATGCCGTCGCGGATGACCTTGCCGCCGCCGAACTTCACCTCTTCGCCCAGGATCGTGCAATCCCGCTCGATCTCGATGATGAGGTTGGTATCGGCGAGGCGCAGGCGGTCGCCCACGGTCGGCCCGAACATGTCGGCATAGCCTGCCCGGCCGATGCGGTAGGCCATCAGTCCAGCCCCCCCATGACCTTGCCCTGGAAGCCGATCACGCGCCGGGTCCCGCGCAGCGGCACGAGGCTGACCTCGCGCGTCTGCCCAGGCTCGAAACGGATCGCCGTGCCCGCCGGAATGTCGAGCCGCTGCCCGCGCGCCGCGGCCCGGTCGAAATCCAGCCCGCCATTGGCCTCGGCGAAATGATAGTGGCTGCCCACCTGCACCGGCCGATCGCCGGTATTGGCCACGCGCAGCACGGTGACGGGCAGGCCCTCGTTGAGCACGCGCTCGCCCGCATCGGTCAGGAGCTCGCCCGGCACGAGGTGCTCGGCGGGGCTGGGCGGCTCAGCGGAGCGGGTCATGGACGCTCACCAGCTTGGTCCCATCGGGAAAGGTCGCCTCGACCTGGACGTCGTGCAGCATCTCGGCCACCCCGGCCATGACCTGATCGCGGGTGAGGACATGGGCCCCCGCCTCCATCAACTCGGCCACCGAACGCCCGTCGCGCGCGCCTTCCAGCACGAAGTCCGAAATCAGCGCTACGGCTTCCGGGTAGTTGAGCTTCACGTTCCGCTCCAGCCGCCGCCGGGCGACCATGGCGGCGAGCGAGAGCAGCAGCTTGTCCTTTTCACGGGGCGTCAGTTGCACGTCAGCACCTCCACACACGGGGCAGCGGGCGGCCTTCGCGCAGGACGGCGAAGGCGCTGGCGATATCGTGGCGCAGCGCCTCTCCGTCCGGCGCGAGCAACCGCACGGCGAGCAGCCCATTCCACGCCGAAGCGGCGGCGCAGCCGCGCGGCTCGGCGAGAGCCGCGCGTACGGCGGGCAGGAGCGCGGGCGCACCCGGCGCGGCATGAACGATCACCGCCATGGCGCGCATGCCGCCGCCAATCGCCGCCCGGCGTATCAGGCGGTCGATCTCGCCGTCCAGCACCATCGCATCGGCATAGACCAGCCGCCCCTCCCGCCAGATCCGCAGGCGGTCCGACAGGTGGCCCGACCGCAGGCGTTCGCCCATGGCCGCGCGGCCCAGCACCACGGCCTCGATGCCGAGGAAGGTCGCCCGCGCGTCCAGCAGCACGCGGGCCTGACGGGTGAGGGCGCTGCCATCGAACAGGATGGCCTCCTGCGGCAGCCATTCGGCATGGGCCCCGGCGCCCACATGCAGCGTGGTGTCGATCGTCGCCGGCGACCCGTCGGCCAGGGCGCGATAGACCTTCTCGGCGGCCTGGGTCGTCACCGTGGCCTGCGCGCCCTGTTCCCACCGGAACGACTGGACCAGGCTGTCACCCCCGGTGATCCCCCCGGCCGTATTGATGATTACCGCCGCGGGTGCCTCGCTCGCCGTTTCCGCCCGCGGTACGCGCAACCTCAGGCAGCCCGATTGAAAGCTGCGGGCCAGAGGCGAACGGTGGTTCTCCGCGCGGAATACGATATCGAGCGCTCCCCGACTGCGAATCCTATATTGCAGTGCAGCGTAATCCACCTCTACCGGCGATGACAACCGATTATCGCCGCCCGCGGGGCTGGCCGGCGCGGCAGGCCCCGGTTCCGCAATCGCCAGACTGGAAGTCGTTCTCATGAAGGGTGAGTAACAGCCGGTCTGGCCGGGCCGGATGGGGCATTTACCCCATGGACAATCGGTCCTTCCTCCATCCCCGCCGCCCTCCCGCCCTAGCCATCCGACCTACGTCAAATGCCCCATGGCCAGTGTCTGTTGCGGTGCACCATGACAGGGGGCCGCCGCGATGGTGGCAAGCGAGGCGCCGGGCGGCGCAAGGGGGTAACTCATGATGAAACGAGCGCACGACGCGCCGGGCCGGCTGGCCCTGGGCGAGGCCGACCGCGGCCGGCCACACGCATCGTATCGGTTCGGGGCGCCCGTCGCCGGAACGCCGCTTCTGATCCCCTGACCCTGCAGACCAGGCGGGCCTGCCTCAGCGGCAAGCCGCCATACAAGGATGACATGCCATGACCGCGATGAAAAAGACCTTGCTGGCTGCGATGCTCGCAGGGACCGCTCTGATTTCCGCGTGCAAGAAGGATGGGGCGGCAGCCCCGGCAGCCGGCGATGCGATCAAGGTCGGCGTGCTGCATTCGCTGTCCGGCACGATGGCGATCAGCGAAGTCACCGTAAAGAACGCGACCCAGCTCGCGATCGACGAGATCAACGCCGCCGGCGGCGTAATGGGCAAGCAGGTATCAGCCGTGGTCGAGGATGGCGCTTCCGACCCGGCGATCTTTGCCCAGAAGGCGACCAAGCTGGTCCAGGACGACGGCGTCTCCACCGTCTTCGGCGGGTGGACCTCGGCCAGCCGCAAGGCCATGCTGCCGGTGTTCGAGAAAACCGGCAACCTCCTGTGGTACCCGGTCCAGTTCGAGGGCAACGAATGCTCGCCCAACATCATGTATTCGGGCGCGCAGCCCAACCAGCAGGCGCTCCCTGCCTATGACTGGGCCAAGCAGAAGGGCTACAAGAAGATCTTCCTGGTCGGCTCGGACTACGTTTATCCGCGCACGGCCAACCTGATCCTCAAGACCCACATCCAGAAGGACGGGCTGACCCTTTCGGGCGAAGAATACCAGCCGCTTGGCGGCACCGAATTCTCCGGCGTGATCGGCAAGATCAAGGCGGCCAAGCCCGACATCATCATCAACACCCTGAACGGCGACAGCAACATTGCCTTCTTCAAGCAGATGGCCGCCGCGGGCATGGGGCCCAAGGTCGTGCCGGTGATGTCATTCTCGATCGCCGAGCAGGAAGCCATGGCGATGGGCCCGTCGCTGGTCGACGGCGGCTATACCGCCTGGAACTACTACCAGAGCCTGACGCTGCCGGATAACGCCAAGTTCATCGAGGCTTACAAGGCCAAGTTCGGCAAGGATGCGGTGATCACCGATCCTATGATCCACGGCTACATCGACGTCTATGTCTGGAAGGCCGCGGTCGAGAAGGCGCAGAGCACCGATCCGGCCAAGGTCCGCGCCGCGGCGGTCACGCTCGACGCCATCCAGACGCCGATGGGCCCGGTCAAGTTCATGGACAACAACAGCCTCGTCCAGACCGCCTACATCGGCCAGTCGCAGCCCGACGGCCAGTTCAAGATCATCTGGACCTCGCCGGCCGCGGTGGCGCCCGATCCCTACGATCCGGTCACCTTCCCGGGCAAGACCTGCAAGATCTGATCCACTGGTCTGACCACTTGGGCGGCGGGCCGGGACCCCTCAGGCCAGCCCCGTCACCCCCCCAGCGGTGGACCGCCGCCTCCTGCCTCGCCAGCGAAACTGGAGCCTCGCTGCGAGGCAGGAGTTGGCCGCAGCCCCGCCAAGTTGACGAAACCGAGGACAGTCGCAATGGACGCCGCCTTCCTGTCTGGTCAGCTGTTCAACGGCTTCAGCGTCGCCTCGCTTTATATCCTGGCCGCGCTCGGGCTTGCGCTCAGCTTCGGGCTGATGCGCGTGATCAACATGGCGCATGGCGAAATCCTGATGATGGGCAGCTATCTCGCCTGGCTGACCATGCGCTTCGTGCCGGGCCCGCTGGGGCTGGTCGCGGCCATGGCCGTGGCCTTCGTTGGCGCCGGCCTGTTCGGCGCCCTGCTCGAGACCACCCTGATCAGCCGGCTGACCGCGCGGCCGCTCGATACCCTGCTGGCGACCTGGGGCGTGAGCCTGATCATGCAGCAGGCCGCGCGCGACCTGTTCGGCGCGACCGGCGTTTCGGTAACCGCGCCGGCATGGCTTGATGGCGGGCTGACGCTCGGCGGGCTGCAGTTGCCCACCACCCGCCTGTTCATCCTGCTGGTGACGGGGCTGGTGCTCGCCGGGATGGCGGCCCTGCTCCAGTTCACGCGTATCGGCCTGCTGGTGCGCGCGGTCAACCAGGACCGGCCCACCGCCGCCGCGATGGGCGTCAATATCCGCCTGATCGATGCCGTCGTGTTCTCGCTGGGCGCGGCCGTGGCGGGGCTGGGCGGGGTGGTCCTCTCCCTGCTCGGGCCCGTGACGCCGAACGTGGGCCAGAGCTATATCGTCACGGCCTTCCTTGTCGTCATCCTCGGCGGCCTCGGCTCGATCCGCGGGACGGCCGTGGCAGCGCTGATGATCGGCCTGTTCATCGCCCTTTCGCAGATCTTCGTCGACGTGAGCTTCGCCCAGGTGCTGAGCCTCGTCTTCGTGATCGTCTTCCTCCAGTTCCGGCCGCAGGGAGTGATCGCCGTTCGCTCCCGCGCGCTGGATGCGGAATAGGAGCTTTGCGTCCGATGTCCCGCGCCCTGCCGCTCAAGCCTGCCGCCGGCGTCATGGCCGTGCTCCTTGCCCTGGCCGCGCCGTGGCTGCTCAGCGCCTACGATCTCAACCTGCTCGGCCGCTTCCTCGCCTTGTCGCTCACCGCCATGGGCCTGGTCCTGCTGTGGGGCGAGGGCGGGGTGCTGAGCCTGGGGCAGGGCGTGTTCTTCGGGCTCGGCGGCTATGCGCTTGCCATGCACCTGAAGCTGGCCGACCTTGGCCCCGGCGAACTCCCGGACTTCATGGTCTGGACCGGGGTAAGCGCGCTGCCTTGGTGGTGGGCCCTGTTCCGCAGCCCGTGGTTCGCAGTGCTCGCCGTGCTGGCGGTGGCGCCCGCGCTCGCCGCGCTGTTTGCCTGGGCGATCTTCCGCCGACGGATCGGCGGGGTCTACTTCGCGCTGATCTCGCAGGCCCTGGCCCTTGCCTTCGCCACCCTGCTGATCAGCCAGCAGGACAAGACCGGCGGCTTCAACGGCCTCACCGACTATCACACCCTGTTCGGCTTCAACCTCAACCGTCCGGCCGCGGCGACCGCGCTCTACTACATCACGGTCCTGCTCACCCTGCTCGCCTTCGCGGGCCTCACCTGGCTGCTTGCCGGACGGTTCGGAAAGCTGCTGCGCGCCAGCCGCGACGGCTCCAACCGGCTGCGCTTCCTCGGCCATGATCCGGTGCCCTACAAGATCGTCGCCTTCACCCTCGCGGCGCTGCTCACCAGCGTGTCGGGCGCCCTGTTCACACTGCACGCCGGCGTGGTCTCGCCCGCCCTGGTCGGCGTGGTGCCCTCGATCGAGATGGTGATCTGGGTGGCGATCGGCGGGCGCGAAAGCGTGATCGGCGCTATCCTCGGCACGCTGCTGGTCAACTTCGCCAAGGACAAGATCTCCACCGCCCTGCCCGAACTGTGGCTCTACGGCCTCGGCCTCCTGTTCATCATTGCCGTGACCGTGCTCCCCAAGGGCATCGCCGGCCTCTTCGCCAGGCACACCGGGGAGACCGGCGAATGACCGCCCCCCTGCTCGAACTCCAGAACGTCACGGTCGATTTTGACGGGTTCAAGGCGATCGACGACCTCTCGCTGGCGATCCCGCCCGGCTCGATGACCGTGGTGATCGGCCCCAACGGCGCGGGCAAGTCGACCATGTGCGACGCGATCATCGGCCGCGTGCGCCCCACCGCCGGCCGGGTGCTCCTGCGCGGTGAGGAAATCCAGCAGGCGGCCGAGCACGAGGTCGTCGCCAAGGGCATCTGCCGCAAGTTCCAGACCCCGGGCGTCCTCAGCCCGCTCTCGGTGATCGACAACCTGACGATCGCGGCAGCGACCGATCGGCGCTGGTGGAAAAGCCTGACCCGTCGGCCCGACCGCGCCGCCGGCCAGCGCGCCGAGGAGATCCTCGAGATGGTCGGCCTCGCCGATCGCCGCCACGCGCTTGCCGGTAATCTCAGCCACGGCGAGAAGCAGTGGCTCGAAATCGGCATGGTCGTGGCGACCGACGCCGAACTCCTGCTGCTGGACGAGCCAACCGCCGGCATGGGCGCCGCCGAAAGCACCCGCACCGCCGAAATCGTCAAGGCGCTGGTGGGCAAGCATTCGGTGCTGGTGATCGATCACGACATCGATTTTGTCTCCCAGCTCGGCGGGCGCGTGGTCGTGCTCCACCAGGGCCAGCTGCTGCGCGAAGGCACCCTGGCCGAAATCCGCGCCGACGCCGAAGTCGCCGCGATCTACCTGGGGAGAGCGTGATGACGATCGAGGTCCCCGGTCAGCTGCTGAACCTGCGCAGCGTCTCGGCCGCCTATGGCAAGGGCCAGGTCCTGTGGGATGTCGCCTTCGATCTCGACAAGGGCGACGCGGCGGCGATCCTCGGGCGCAACGGGGTCGGCAAGTCGACCCTGCTCAAGACCATCATGGGCCAGCTGCGCGCCACCTCCGGCCATCTCTATTGGCACGCCGAGGACATCACGGCCATGGCCCCGCACCAGCGCGCCCGCGCCGGCATCGGGTTCGTGCCCCAGGGGCGCCATGTCTTCCCGCACCTTACGGTCCGCGAGAACCTGGAGGTCGGCCTGTCCGCCCTGGCGGGCAAGCCGCACACCGGCCCCCGCGCCGTGCCCGACATGGTGTTCGACCTCTTCCCGAAACTGACCCAGATCGCCGAACGCAAGGCGGGCGTCCTTTCCGGCGGCGAACAGCAGCAGCTGGCGATCGGCCGCGCGCTCGCCGGCCGGCCCGAGCTGCTGCTGCTCGACGAGCCGACCGAGGGTATCCAGCCCAACATCGTCCAGCAGATCGAAGACGCGCTGGTGCGGGTGCGCAAGGAGCTGGGGGTGGCGATCCTGATCGTGGAGCAGAACCTCGATTTCGCGTGGTCCTTCGCGGACCGCTATTTCGTCATGCAGCGCGGCCGGATCGTAAAGGAAGGCCGCACGGCCGGCGAACGGGCGGCCGACGTGGCGGCACTGGTGCACATCTGAAAAGCGCGGAAATTTCGGGCCTCAGCGGCCGGGGGGCAAGAACAGATGTCGAGCATTGCAGATAGTGAACCACGCCGCGGCACGGCGGACGCCGGCGGTTCAGCGTTGGTCCAGGGCTGCCGGCTCGCCGCGTCTGGCGGCGCAGAGCTCCTCGAAGCTTGCCTCCACCAAGGTGACGTGGCGGAGCATGGCCGTGTGGGCGGCGTCGGCGTCGCCGCGCAGGATCGCATCGACCACGACGGCGTGTTCGTCATGCGAGCGGAGTGGACGGCCTTCCAGATGGAACTGGGCGCTGCGGAACGGCAGCAGGCGCCGGCGCAACGCGGCGGTCATTTCCGCGAGCACGGGATTGTGCGTCCCGGCATAGAGCATGGTGTGAAAGGCATGGTTCGCCTCGGCGAAAGCCGTGGCATCGCTGCCCCGCGCGATCTGTCCCATCTGTTCGTGGAACGCTTCAAGCCGGCGGCGCTCCGGTGGAGACATCGACAGGGCCGCAAGGCGGGCGCAGCTCGCTTCCAGCTCCCCCATGGCAACGAACAGTATCTCGAGCTGGGCCGGCGATATCTCGGCAACGAAGGCGCCCCGACGGGGCCGCACCTCGATCAGCCCGCTGCTCGCCAGTTGGCGAATAGCCTCGCGCACCGGAGTGCGCGAGACGGCGAAACGCTGCGCGAGCTGCTGTTCGTCGAGCCGGGTGCCGGGGGCAAAATCACCATCAATGATGGCCTGGGCCAGGTTTTCCGCCAGCTTTTCGGCAGTCGTGCCGCTCACCATCCACACTCCGCGACACACCAGCGCCCACGTCGGGACAGGGCTTTGTCGAGGCCAGAAATAGGCAGGAGCATCAGATACCACAACACCATTGCGAACACATAAATTGTATGCATAAATGACATAACGCATACAAAGACGGGTGGACCGTGTTCTGCACGGAGCCGCGGGGGATGCTTGGGCGCCAACCAAACAGGGAGCGACCCAACATGCGTAAAATGCTTATCGGACTTTCGAGCCTCGCCACTTTGGGCTGGGCAGGTGCTGCCCATGCCGAAGACGGCAGCTGGGAATTGCACGGCTTCGGTGACGTCTCGGTCAAGAGCGACTATGTCACGCCGCGCGGTCTCGTCGTCGTGGACGACGGGGTGACCGTGCAGGTGCTGGATGGGCTCGTCCTCAAGTCGCCGGGCGGTGTGACCTTCCATGCCGGTACGTGGACCGATCTCAATCCGGGCTACAACCACGCCGAAAACATCACGGCGGTCAACGAGTTCGATTTCTTTGTCGGCGTGGGTGCCTACATCACCCCGAAGGTCGAAGTGGGGGCCGAATACTCCCAGTTCATCTCCGGCCAGCCCTCGGTGGCGTTCAAGAACGAACACAACATCGAATTCAGCGTGAAGTACCACGATGGCGGCAAGGATTCGCCGATCACCATCAATCCCTATGCCAAGCTGTTCTGGGCAGTCGACAGCAAGTCGTCCACGGTCGTCCTGGGCAAGGCCGGCGGTACCTTCGACGTCGAGCTTGGAGCGGTGCCCACGATCAAGGCGGGGCCGGCCAAGATCTCCATGCCGACCTGGATCACGGTCGGGCCCAAGACCTACTGGGGCAACACCAGCGACGGGATCAGCGATTCCAATTTCGGCGTGGTCTCGACCGGTCTCAAGGCCGAGACCCCGCTGACCTTCCTCAAGGGCGGCGCGGGCGCCTCGGTCTACGCGCAGGTCCAGTATTACCACCTCATCAACGATAACCTGACCGTGGCCCGGACCCTCCTCACCAATTCGACCGGGCGCGACAAGGTCGTGTTCGGCGCGGGCCTGAGCTTCGGCTTCTGATCCACCGGCACGGGCCGCTCGGCTGAACTGGCGGAACCCCATGGAGCGACTGTCATGGCACACGTGACTGCACGACCCTACGCGTTCGACCTGGACCCCAGCCGGGCGGCCCTGCTCATCATCGACATGCAGCGCGATTTCGTCGAACCGGGGGGGTTCGGCGAGATGCTGGGCAACGACGTGGCGCAGCTGCGCCCGTCGATTGCCCCGCTCCAGACCCTGCTGGCAGCGGCGCGGGCTGCGGGCCTGTTCGTCATCCACACGCGCGAAGGCCACAAGCCCGACCTGTCCGACCTGCACGAAGCCAAGCGCTTGCGCGGCCGCGGAGCCACGACCATCGGCGATCCCGGGCCCATGGGGCGGATCCTGATCATCGGCGAGCCCGGCCACGACATCATTCCCGAGCTTTACCCGGTCCCCGGCGAACCGGTGATCGACAAGCCCGGCAAGGGCGCCTTCTACAACACGGAACTCGCCGACATCATCGCCGAGCGCGGGATCGCCCAGCTCATCGTGTGCGGGGTGACGACCGAAGTCTGCGTCCACACCACTGTGCGCGAAGCGAACGACCGGGGCATCGACTGTCTCGTCCTGTCGGACTGCACCGCCTCCTATTTCCCCGAATTCCATGAAGCCGCCTTGCGCATGGTCGCAGCGCAGGGGGGCATCTTCGGCTGGGTCTCGGACTCGGCGAACGTGATTGCGGCACTTGGTATGACCGAACCGGCGGAACCGGCAGCCAACTAGCACGTGGGGGTACGAGCATGACCACAACGACCGCGAAATCAGCCACGCCAGCGGCGATCCCCTGGTGGACGCCCGGCGACTGGAACGCCTTCTTCGGCTTCGGCACCAACATCCTGGTCAACGTGCTGGTCCTCACCGGCCTGCTCCGGTTCGTGCTGAAACTGCCGGATCCGATCATCTTCGGCCGCATCCTGCCCGCCGTGGGCCTGATGCTGTTCCTGAGCACGGTCTATTACGCCTGGCTCGCCCGCAAGCTGGCGGTCAGCACCGGCCGTACCGATGTCTGCGCCCTGCCGTCCGGCATCAGTGTGCCGCACATGTTCGTCGTCGTCTTCGTCGTGATGCTACCGATCCTGATCAAGTCCGGCGATCCGCTGGAGGCATGGGGCGCGGGCCTGACCTGGGTCTTCGTGCAGAGCTTCGTGCTCATGGCCGGCGGCTTCATCGCCCCGGTGATCCGCCGGATCACGCCGCGCGCGGCGCTGCTCGGCTCGCTGGCAGGCATCTCGCTCACCTTCATCTCGCTGAGCCCGGGCGCGCAGCTGTTCATGACGCCGGTCATCGGCGTGGTCTGCCTCGCCGTCATTCTCGCCTCCTGGCTTGGCAACTACCGCTATCCCGGCGGCATTCCCGGCGGCCTCATGGCGATCATCGTCGGCTCGGCCATTGCCTGGGGCGGCCAGTTGCTGGGCTTCGATATCGGCGGTGTCGGCAGTGACAAGGTCGCCGGAGCCGTGTCCGATTTCGGGTTCCACGTGCCGCTGCCCGCGGTCGAGAACATCATGGGCGGCTTCAAGTATCTGGGCGTAATCCTCGTCACCGCCATTCCCTTCGGCATCTACGACCTCGTCGAAGCGATGGACAATGTCGAGAGCGCCGAAGCGGCGGGCGATCACTTCCCGACCACGCGCGTCCTGACCGCCGACGGCATCATCAGCCTCATCGGCTGCTGCATGGGGAACCCCTTCATCAACGCCGTCTACATCGGTCACCCCGGCTGGAAGGCGATGGGCGGGCGCACCGGCTATTCGGCCGCGACCGGCGCGCTGATGCTGTTCCTCACCTGGTTCGGTGTGGTCGGCCTGATGATGGCGATCATCCCCTCGGTCGCCCTGCTGCCG